>VFQN01002795.1_pt1 | contig 26157 bp, 27 predicted proteins | sample 3512371 | NCBI WGS metagenome assembly VFQN01 (sample SAMN10412370, study PRJNA504923) | tailings metagenome | isolation source: Replicate 2 from Balatoc abandoned mine | place: Philippines: Itogon, Benguet | collected 2017-08-28 | reverse complement strand
CAACAACAACAACAACAACAACAACAACAACAACAACAACAACAACACTACAACACTACAACAAACAAGTCTCAGAAGCCTAATAACCCAACTGATCTAACAGGTATTGAATGGGAAAGGTCGGTTTGCCGGTAAGAATCGCTTTTGCTTCTCCTGTAGCAACGCAAATTTAAAAGAATCACTTCCCCGAAAATTCACTCTTCATTTAAAACGAAGTGAATGTCGATCAGATATAAGTCTACTCGAGGTCAAAGAAGTCTCTCTTTCGAAGAGGTCGTTCTGAGCGGCCTCGCCAATGATAAAGGCCTGTATGTTCCTGAAATCATTCCTAATGTGTCGAAGTCCCAACTCGCTCAGGTTGGATTTTTCATCTGTCTTAAATGAAAGTTTATAAAGTAATAGATGAGGAAACTGAGCTTCCCGGAGTTAGCGTATGAAATTATTTCGATGTATGTAAAGACTGATGAAGTTCCATCGACTGATCTCAGAGAAATTGTGATTCGAAGTTTCGAGACCTTTCGTACAACAGGTAAGAGAATTCGTAAATAAACAAGAAACCGTAATAAATAGAATAAGTAGAAGTAACCCCTTGTGTGAAATTATCGGAGTTTTGGATGTTGGAACTTTTCCATGGTCCCACTTTTGCCTTTAAGGATGTGGCGTTACAATTTTTAGGAAATTTGTTCGAATTTTTTCTCACAAGAGGGAAGTATCAAAAGAGAATAACCATATTGGGAGCTACCTCGGGGGATACAGGAAGTGCAGCGATTCACGGCCTTCGCGGAAAAAGGAATGTGAATTGTTACATAATGTTCCCTCATGGAAAAGTCACCGAAATTCAAGAGAGGCAAATGACAACTGTGACTGACTCAAATATACATTGCATAAGTGTCCGGGTGAGCGACTTTCAGAGATATTCATTCCGTATTAATTTGTTTTAGGGCGATTTTGATGACGCTCAGGCCATTGTTAAAGGGGCGTTCGCCGACAGAAAATTTCGAGAAGAGGTGAAGTTAGGTGCTATTAATTCCATCAATTGGGCACGTGTGTTAGCTCAGATTACGTATTACTTTTACTCTTGGTTCCGTGTTACTGATGGAGTAGATGCAGGCGAGGTTGTTGATTTTTGCGTTCCCACCGGTAATTTTGGAGATATTCTGGCTGGGTACTATGCGAAACAGATGGGTCTCCCTATTGGAAGATTGGTTGTTTGCACAAATCAAAATGATGTCCTTCATCGCTTCTTTCAAACTGGAGTGTATAAGAAATCTCCTGCAATACTGACAATTGCCCCTTCAATGGATATTTCAGTCTCCTCTAATTTCGAGCGATACCTTTTTTACCTTGCGGAGGAATCGACAAACGAGCTCCGTCGTTGGATGGATCGTTTTGAAACTACAGAAGAAATGTGGATTGATCAAAATCTTTTGCATCGCGCAAGGAATGATTTTATTTCGAACGCCGCGACTAAATCGGAGATCATTGAGGCAATGAAAAGTTTGTATCTTGAAGAAAAGTATCTTGTTTGCCCTCATACTGCGACCGCGGTAGTAGCTGCTCGAAAATTGAAATTATCTCCAAGAAACACTGTCGTTCTAGCGACGGCCCATCCCGCAAAGTTTGAAGAAGCACTTGCTTTGGCCCTTCCTCTCGAAAGGATACCTTGCCGTCCATTACAACTCGGAGAACTTTTCTCCCTCCCGACTCGGAAAGTGCTTCTACCAACACTTCTGAGCGAAGTGCAATCCTTCATTCGAAAGTCAAACTGTAGTGTTGACACTAATACATCTGAAGATAGTTCTTCAACCTCTTCAAATGCGTACTTTTTGATTGCCGGAACTTTTGCTGCAGTTTTGTCAGGTTATCTGTTACACAAATTCCTTAAATAGACTCTCAGCCTTGAAATTAACTAAAACAGAGATTTGAATGGTATGACACATGAGTTCAAGTCAAACTCATTCCGTTTTCGATGAAGCCCAAGGCTTGAGATCTGAGCAAAGAGGCTATGACGAACTTTGATAATGCAATTATCCACAGCAAAAACAGCTTTCTGACACGCATTGAATGACGAATCCTCGATTATCAACGAAGAGGAGTTAGCTTGAATAGTATTTCCTTTAACATTTAAAAACTAAATACACAATCAGTAACAATCACGGTCAGAAAAATCAACTTACATGAGTTGAGCTCACCAAGAAAGAATCCCTTTCGCTTTGAATTACATTGTTTCCCCCGTTGAAAACGCATTTATAGATAAACACTGTACTGCGTTTCGCAGTCAAGGAGTCGCCTCCACAGTAGAAATTGCACTCAGTTAACTAAGACCCTTTGATTAACAAACCAATAGAAAACTAGAAATGACCTACCCAAAGTTTCGCACCACTCGTTTCCAGAGCAACGCTGCATGATTGGGTTCGAAGATCCAATCCAACAATTAAAACGGGACCGTTTCGAATGACCAAAGGGCTCAGCAGCTCAATTACCGCTGGAGTCGATGAGTTGTCATCCTCCCGTAAAATTCTGAGCGGAATAGTAATTTCAGGTAAACTTTCCCAATGATGACCACGTGAAACAATAATTGTATCACCAGCATGAGCTGCTTCGAGAGCCAATCTTAAGGAAGGGAACATCCTCGAATGCTCTTCGTCTCTTAAAGCATCCGCTGCCTTAACGTACAGGGCCAAATTACTCTCCCGTAAAGCATCTCTCCATCGACCACAGCAAACAGATGCGTTCATACGATCAGGGAAACTGTGCAAAAACGAATATATTGCTTTCAAAACTATGTAAGGTAGATAGTTAAACTTCCGCGCAAGTGCGTTTTCGAGTTCCTCACGATCCAAGATAATTTTCGGAGTTTCGAAGGAAACTTCACCAGTGTCTTCATTAAACCAATACCAAACTCCTTCAATTGACAATTTTCTCCAGCAATCGCCCTTCAAGGCACGCAGAATTCGCATTCGCCTTCCATTAGCACGTTCAAACAAGTACCAAGCGCAAGATGAAGCGATATCATCCGTGATGTTACCAACAATCATTTCATCATTGTAAGCCTCCACATTAGAACCATCGCTAACAACAGACTCCTCTTCACTTGCCTCGTAATGAGACATCAAATCCAGGTTTTTGGCTAAATTATAAACTCGAAAAGCGAACTGATCAATCCTCTTCAAAGATGACGTCAGTATATCGAAATCCCTTGATGAATCACTCATGCTAAGGTCTTTAAACTTATCGAAATCATCGAACTCTTGCCTTTCAGCTTCAAGTTCAAGCCGCAGAGTTGACATGGCCTTTTGATCTTCCTCGTCTTCAAAATCTTTCATGTATTGTTCCAAATTCGTGCTTCCATCTAATTCTAATCCAGTAAACCCAAAAGCACTCTGTAAGGTTCTCGAAGAAAAAAGCGATTCTGTACTAAATTTCCCTTCGGAAATAACAACACTGTCGAGTTTTCTCTTCTGTTGCGCTTTCAAGAGAATATTCTCTTCAACTGTACTCTCGCTAATAAGTCTATAAATGTAAACTTCGCGAGATTGTCCAATACGATGAGCTCTACATCAAACGGAATTAAATGGAAGTCAAAGAAAGATCTACATACCTGTCTTGTGCCTGTGCGTCCACCGTCGGGTTCCAATCTGTGTCGTAAAAGATTACTGTATCTGCACCAACGAGATTGATACCCAACCCTCCGCTGCGAGTTGATAAAATGAAGCAAAAGATTCGATCATCAGAATTGAATCGATCCATGTGAAGCTGTCGCTGTTCAATTGATGTGGATCCATCCAATCGTAAATATGAATATCCATGCAAATTCAAGAACTTCTCTAAGATATCTAACATTTTGGTCATTTGTGTAAAGATTAGACATTTGTGTTGCCCCCTCTTCAATCTCCTTAAGAGAGTATCGAGGCTTTGCAATTTCCCACAATCACTTTGTACAAGAGACTTTGTCGGATAGTATAATAGTTGGTTCTGTCGTATAACCGTAAAGATGTTCGAAACTGCAGCCGACTGAGCTTTAAGGAAAACAGAATCGATTTTGAGTCGAACTTCTAGAGGTTGAACAATAACCCGGCGAACAGGAAATATGTAGTTCATGTTCAAATTATTGTAATACTCTTCCCATACACCTTCATACAGACAAACCTTATCTGGCAAATTGAGGATTCGAGGAAAATAGGAAGAAATTGAATTTGACCGTTGAATTAACCTTCGCCTGAGAATCTCATCCACTCGTAAAAGGCGATCGTTACCATAGTTTTGTAGCATTTCATCAAATTGGCACAATAGGATTAACGGGTCACATGGCTTTTTAGATATAAACGACTTAGAGGGAAAGGTAATCGGGAAAATAGACGCGTCGTCCACCCATACAGTTAATTGTGATGAACCGAGTTGAAAAGAGCTATTTCGAAGAAGTTTTGGGAGGGAGACATCGAGCACAGGAAAAATGAAAGGTGTGACCACAGGGCGAGGTTCAACCAATTCAGGATGGTTACAAATTTTTCTCAATTGCATCAATGCGTTCATCATTCCCAAGTAATTTCCACTTGAAATGTTTGAGTGTACAGACGAGCGCGACATAAAATCCTCATATAGTAACGCCTGACGCTTCGCCATCTTACAAAATATGATTCTTTCATGCTTGGGAGGGAGCTGCTTTGCCACATCCTTCTTTAACCGACGCAAGATGAAAGGTCTGATAATACTGTGAAGTTTACCAACTAAATCTGCACTTATGAAAGAATTTGTTTCAATAGAACTACATAGAGGATTATTGAACCAAAAAGTAAACTCTTTTCTGCTGGAAAAAAGTTTTGGCATCAAAAAATGAAGAAGTGACCATAACTCTAACAAATTGTTCTGTAACGGGGTTCCGCTTAACATTAATCGACGTAACGAATTGAATTTCAACAACGTTTGCCATCGCTTTGACTTAAAGTTTTTAATGTTATGCGCTTCGTCTAAAATCAAGTAATACCACTTTTTTCTTCTGAAAACATTAGAATCCTGGACAATAAGCTGGTAAGAAGTGATACAAATATGGAAAGCGTTCAGCTTAGACCACCCACTTCGTAAGATTTTACGTTGTTTCGCAGAGCCAAAGTAAGAAAGAACTTTGAAGCCGGGACAAAACCTTTTAATTTCATACTCCCAATTAATAATACAGCTTGATGGGGCAACGATAAGATGAGGACCCCAGCAGCCTCGATTTGAAGCAAGAAATGCCAACAATGAAATCGTTTGAACAGTTTTACCAAGGCCCATCTAAATGAATGTAAGAAGATAAAAGTAAACAGGGGTTAGAGAGACAGATTACCTCGTCTGCAAGAATCCCGTTGATAGAAAGATCGTGAAGAGATATCAACCAACGCACGCCGACATCTTGATAGGGACGTAAAAGAAGGGTTTTGCACAGTAGGAACGATATTTTATGTGCTTTGACGTGATCGGGTTGAATAACAACGTCACCAGAAGAATGGTTTTCGATATCTTCAAGTTTTTCTGAGACGGGTTTATCTCCGTAGCCATACATTGCCTTCAACTCTTCTAAAGACATCTCCCCTTCCTTCCTCAATAAATCTATTTCATCATCGTAGTTCACTGCTCTTCCCTGCTTCAGCTTCTCTGTGCGCTCGTACTCTTCCTCTTCTTCCAATGTAGATTCATTGTCTTCATCCATACCATCTTCACTTCCTTCCTCGTACGAACTGTCGTCTTCACCAGGTGCTTCATCGACCACACTATACGTCTCATTGAGATGTTCGTTAGAGGCTTGATCTTCGATATCTTCAAGTTTTTCGTCGGAATTCACTTCAAGTAGGTCGTTGATCGCTTTCTGAGACTGAAGAGTCCATTTCAGCCTGTTCTGCACTCCTTCGGTATATTTCTCAGTTTGATCAATTAAAGCTTCGAGATGCAAATTCATAGACTGTAATTTACCATCAACTCGATCAATATGAGAAAAGCGGAGATTTACCTTCTGTCGTTCCTTCTCGAGATCCTGATTCCTTTTAAATATGACCAATTTTTCAATTTTCATCCAATATTTTTTTATGTCTCGAGATATTTTACCACTAATCTTCCTCAAGTTCAGGGATATTTCCTTTGCCTTTGTTAATGAAGGAGTTGGAAGTTTTAACACTTACCTTCCTTAGCTTTGATTCACGCGATTTCAGTTGTCTTTCGTAAGTTTCATAGAGTTTGAGGATTCGTTTTGCATCCTTCAGATGCTTTGATCGTTCTCTTTGAAAGTCCTCTGCGAGCCAGCACTGGAAATATATTAGAGCTGCGACAAACCTGAAAATCAACTCACCGCTTCGCGTAAAACAAAACTCCAATGCCCATTTCGTGTTCTTTCCGATTGCAAAACTTCTAATTCTTCCACACCTAAAGCATTCAGGCGTTTCAACAAACGCTCTCTCTGAATTGCCTCCATCTTGAATCATGAAGAACTTCCTCTCCTGTAACGTACTGTAATAAAACAGTTCAAATGGAAGAAAAGGAACTCTTTGAAGCTGATGGTGATTTAGAAATCATCATCGATGAGATTGAAGACATTCAACAATCAAGTTATCCTTTAGATCAACATTATTGGTTAAGTTGGGTTCTTTTTGACACAACCTTCAAATCTCCCGAGTTTTCCTTCTCTTCTCGTGAATGTCTCAAATACAGAGATACCATAGGCTTCAAATACTATTTTCGCCCAGAAAGTAATTACTTATTTCTTCCCAAAGAAGTTTTGGGTCTATTTCCTTTGAAATTTTACTTGTGTAGTTCGAATGGAATTATCTCTTCATGCCCCTTGCATTTAATTGAAGGGTCTAATCCGTCGGATCTGCGTCTCAAGTTTCCGCTGATTATGAAGAATCGACTTGAATTTCAACTACAATCTCATCCTCAACAAATACCAATAATGAGAATTCGAATTGGCGTCACAATTTGTACTCGTTTCAAACCCATTCAAACCACCCTAGCCGTTCCTTCCTTGGAAGCTTCTCCTTTGAAGAATTCCACCGTCGGGGAAACGATGCGACATTTTAAAATTCATTTGAATCTACATTCTCTCAAGGGATTACTAAGGCCTGGCTATTTTTCGTTGAATTTCTCGTATCCTCATTTTGGAACTAATGGCTTAGTACGCACCCCTCCGCAATATTTTCAATCCTTCAATGAAACTAAGATCAACAAAGGCACCATAGTTTACGATTTTATTTCCACGGAGAATAATTTACAAAATGTTCTTGGAAATTATCCTATTAATATTGATTGTCTGCTGAAAACTCCTTTGGGAAATGAAAGAATAGGCACATGGGAAGTACCAATTTTAGTTCAAGGTCAAACCTTAAAGAACTTTTTTCATACATATAGATGTCCGCGTTCTCATAAATTTTTCCAAAAGCTTGAAGTCTATCAAGCATCGTTTGCAGATTCGAATGATATTATCTCTCCTGACACTCTCTATGCTCTGGATAAAACGGTTGATATAAAGCCCCTGAGATCCGAGAATCTCAGCGCAGTTCTCAGAATCGTTATTATCATTGAAGACAAGGGATCAATTAGTAAAGAAGTTCCATTACTTGTCCAAAGTGGTTATTCGCGTCACCACGGAGGTGTGTACACATCTCTCACTGAAAATGACAAGGAGATGTTTGACTTGTTGAATCTCCAAGATCCTTCGAGCTTAAACGTAGATTTAGAAGAGAATGCCTCAGACTTTCCTCCTTCGAGTCGGATAACTACAAATGATCGTCTGCTTCTGGATTGGGAAATATTTCGACAAAAATCAGAACAAGAATGGAGACAAGCACTGCATGAGAAGGAGAAAATCATGAGACTGGAGATTGAACATGAGCTAAATGCGAAGTTTGTCAATATATTTGATGATGTCAAGCGTTCCCAACAGGAAATTATAAAATTAGAAGCTAGATTAAAGAATTCCCTGGAAATGGTTGACAAGGAAAAGGCTCATTTATCATTACTGAAAGAGTCTTGCAACACACAGCTGAAGCAAAGACTCGCCGAACTTTCGATCTACGCTCGTAAATGTAAGATTGAAGCGAAAAATTTAGCAGAGCAGGAACGGCAAGAAAAATTGATTCTGGAAAAAAGTTTAGCTCTCTCTCAACAGCAGTTGCAACTCATGGAGCGCAAGCTTCAACAACTTCAAGAAAAGAATGAAGATCTCCAACAAAAGTACTCGAACTCGTCTGAAATGAGGCTTCGCGATGAAATATTGCTCGCAAAATCAAAAGCTCTGCAACTACAAGAGAGTTTAGAAGAAGAAAAGAAAAAAGTCGCCATAGTAACTTCGGAGAAAGAAGCCTTGCGCAGTCAAATGTATAAGTTAGCTAGCTGTTTGAAAAGAGAGCGAGAGAAAAATAATTTAAGTGCGAAGCAGGAGTTGGAACAATTGAGATTGGAGTTTCTTGCACGAGAAGAAAGGTGAGATCAGTCCCATAAACTTTGTTTTGTAATGACGCTATTTTCAGATTTATCCTTGACGGAGATCGACAGGTGTTAAGCACAATAAAGCAAGAGCTTTCGGATTTGAAAAGAGCAGAAGACAAACGCCTGTAAAGATAGTTTCAGTCCTTCAAAGTTATTATTACTTTATATCATTGAAACTTCCTGTTTACTCCTTTTCTACATCCATAAATTTCTAACTTCCTCTGAGAACTGTGAGAGAGTCCCGAAATAAGCCACTACCGCCGGAAATCCTTTCAAATTGGAACGGGGAACTTGTTTCAATGCGTCGTAAATAATTTTATCCTCAGCGGATGGGCCAAAAGAATTCACAAAGCTTTTACCCTGCAGGGCAGATGAAAGTTTCAAGAGCCCCTCCTTCGAATTCAAGTTGACTGTGCCTAACACGCTTGAACCGCTGGTAGTAACTATTTTCCCCTCTAAGTGCAGGTCTGGCTTCTTTTCCACCTTTTTTAATGAATTCATTCGTTCTTGTTGTTCTGGAGTGGGTTTCATAGCAGGAAAGAGCAAAACTTCCTTGATATTCCACTTATTGGACAAGAACATCGCTAATCTGTCAACACCAACGCCCCAACCTAATTTGTATTGAATTAAAAAAATCTGAAAATAAAATCTCAAAGATAATGTACCTCCTGTAGGGGGCAGAGCGTACTCCATAGCAACGCAAAAGTCCTCATCGTGGACCTAAATTTAAAGCAACCGGTCAAATGTTTGAAATAAATAAGAGCTTGACAAATACCTGTGCTTCATCGTCACCTTGAGATGCCTGCTTGGCCTGTTCTGCGAATCTTTGACGTTGCACAATAGGATGATTTAATTCAGTGTACGCATTACAAACTTCTCGTTTACAAACAAATAGCTCGAATCTTTCGGTAAGTCCGGGGATGGAACGATGAGCCTTAGCCAAAGGAGACATGACTTCCGGGTGATCAGTAATAAAAGTCGGGTTTATAATGCTCTCTTCCAGAAAATGGCCAACTAATTTATCAATCAAACGGGCAACGGTTCGAGGCGGTCGGCATTCCACGTGATGTTTAACACACAGTCGCTCAAGGAAAGATGGCAAGTCAGGAGAATCCAAAGGTGGGAACTTCTCTCCACTTGCGTTTTCTAATCCTTCTATCATGCTGATTCTTTTCCAGGGTGGAGTAAAGTCAATCATGACGGGAGCACCACCCTCTTCAGCGGCGTAAGGGATAACATAAGATCCAGTAACTTCTCTAACCATTCCAGATATCATACGTTCTGTTAACTACATCATTTGATTAAGAACAATAACGAAAGAAAGACATTCAAGTTACCTCAAGTAAGTCGTGATAGTCAGCGTATGCCATATAGAATTCACAAGTCGTAAATTCTGGATTGTGAGTCAAGTCTATTCCCTCATTGCGGAATTGACGACCGATTTCGTACACCCTCTCCAAACCTCCAATGACCAGTTGCTTCAAGTACAATTCTGGAGCGATTCTCATAAACATATCCAACCCTAAATCGTTGTGATGCGTTACGAATGGCTTCGCGGTTGCACCACCGGCGATGAGATTCATCATGGGAGTTTCGACTTCAAGAAAACCGAGATTGTTTAAAAATTGCCGAATATAGTCTATGACTTTTGCTCGAATTGCAAACACACGTGCGGTTTCGTCATTTAAAATCAGATCCAAATAACGTTGTCTGTAACGAAGTTCCTGGTTCTTCAAACCAGTATGAGACTTCGGTAACATATGTAAACAAGGTGACAACAAAGTGAGAGACTTGGGAAAAATAGACAGCTCTCCCTTCTTAGACTTACCAGGGGAGCCAACAACACCCACAATATCTCCTCGTTTCAATAAATTATGAATTTCGCGAAAACGCTCTTCCCCTCCCTCAAATCGAGAGATATCAGACATTACTTGGATTTTCAGGTTCTCCCCATGCAAATCGTAAAACATAAGCTTGCCTTGTCCTCTTTTGCTTAATATTCGGCCGGCAACAGATACAACTTCCCCATCAAGGTGTTCCCCGTCTCCTAAATAATTGTATCGTTGAATAAACTCAGAAATACGAACTGAGGTCTGAAATTTATGAGGGAAAGCAGTGCTGCCAGACTTTTCAAGACTTTCAATAACTTTCAAGCGATTCTCATAGAATTGAGTAGGGTCGAGTTCCTCACTTTCATCAGCAACCTCCTTTCTCGGCAAAGTAGCTTGCTTAGCCTGTTTCTCTACTTCTTTGGCGGCTTTTTTCTTAGCAGCCTCTTCAGCCTTTTGCAGTTTCTTTAGAGCATTCTTTGAAAGCTCCCCTCCGGTGGAATCGGTCGCTTGCATTTCCAGGAAATAGTTTTGTGGTGAGGTCTCAGAGGAGTTAGTACTGTCGCGTAAAAATGTAAAATGAGATAATCTTGAATAAGTAAGTGAGAGTAGAATGACCGACTTCAGCAATTGGTTTTTCAGTTGGGAAAATAACTACTACAATGGCCCTTTCAAATACTCAACATTTCCTCAGTTGTCCCCATTTCGATTTCCGCGAAAACATCTTATTCGAACTGATTTGCCACTTTGTACTTTCCCCACCCTATCCATTTACACCGACGAATTAGATCGTCAAGGGAAAATAGTATCCTCAAATCTATTGCAAGAATTGGAATCAAAGTTCAGTGGAATTATTATTTCGCTTGTGGAGGAGAAAAGCGATGCCAACTTTTTAATTTTTATTGATAAATTGATTTGCCCGAGCGAGGAGAGCTTTGAGCTGCAGATTCGCGAGAATAAAATTCTCCTTGTAGGCCATGACTACAGAGGTATTACATCGGCCATCGAGTCTTTTATTTCTTTGATTTTTCATTACAGTCATTTATACGAACAGTTTATTTCTTTACCAGCCCTTGCTCTCAGCGATTCCCCACGGATTCAACAAAGAGCTGTTGTGCTTTCTTTACAAGAATATCTACATGCACAACCTCACACCTTTGCTCATACAGTTTCAGTCTTATCTAAGCTAAGAATAAACACCATCTTTCTACTTTGTGACTCCTCACTGGATACTGACACTGAAGAGCGTACACAGTTTGCAAACGACTTTATGCTATGTTACAATTCATTCGCCTTACATTCTGACCGGCATTTCATAAATTTAGTTGTGGCATTTACCTTAGAGAATCAACCTTCATTCAGGAGCAGTTGTTCTGAAATTTTGAGACTGAGCAAAGCTGAAAAGGTGCTTCTTCTGTCAAAACATGATGACTCGGTGGAATGCCTTGAAGGTCCTGAATTCCAGAATTTAATTTCTGAATTAACACAGATCTCATCATTGAAATCTCTTGTCTTTGCGTTGAATGAGCCATCACGTGAGTTTCTTGGCGATCGACTGGTGAGCCGTGAATGTCAAATGTCTGTACTCCTTATCTTGCATTCTTAGGATATACTTCATTTCCCAGTACATGTTTATGACATCGAGGATGTCTTTCCGTCTTCCTTGGCATCGAAGCCTGTGGTCTTTTTTCGAGAATATCTGGATAATTTATGGCAGCATGTATCTGATTGTAAGGAATATTTGTGAGTAACTTCCCCAATTTTTTCACCTTTTCTGTGGACAGCTATATTAGAAGAAAATAACTTAGTTTGCTTTCCTCTCTTTCAGAAAATGGACTATCTCACACCACGATTATCTAATTGGGTAAGACTCTTGGTTCTCCTATTTCTGTGTATTAACTCCATTTTAGTTTGTTCTTGCCTTCTTTTCTTACATCAGTTACGCAGGAGAACGATATTTGCATCTTCTTGAGTCCGGGTTACAAGAACAACTTGCTGCTGATCTGTTTTCAATCATTCTGCTCCACGAAAGGCAAGACTCTTGGCGTCTTCATTCTGAGTCACTGCAACGCCTCGTATTTATGAAATCGTTTTACTTGGTTGATGGGAGTGAAATCGTAGCGAAGCAAAGTGCCGAACAAAGTATTTCTTCTCTTTATTTGGCGGAAAATATCCAATTACTCGAAATACCATCTCGAGATGAACTCTTTGATCTTTATCGTGTTTATCAAAGCGTACTTAAATCTCTCAAATATAATCAATCTTCTTCTAAAATGAAGATTGAACATTTTCAGCGAGATGCAGGCTCCAATATGCTTGAGGAGTATAAGCATTACCTATACGTCATGTTTTCAATTTCTCGTGCGTTATTCTATGCTCGCTCCGTTGCTGCAAAAGATGAAAGCCATTTAGGAAGTAATCGTGTCGTTGTAACTAATGCCCCAATTACTGCTGATTTAAATCCTGCACAACAGAAACGAGCTGCAGTTTACGACAACGTGGACATGACCAGACGATTCGAGATCAAAATTCACCCGAAAACTGAAAATATTACCAAACTGTTGATCAACGTTGTGCAGCAAAATATATTGTTTCGTAATTTCAAGAGTGAAGAGCACACAAAAATTGTCGAAGCATTCGAATTTATTAGCGCGAAGGCAGGGGAAATAATTATTAAACAGGGAGATTCTGGAGAATATTTTTACATTGTGGAAAGTGGCAAGCTTGAAGTTTATATGGAATCATGCGGATTGCGTCTTAAGGTTGGGAGAACGCTCGATGAGGGGGATTATTTTGGAGAGTTAGCTCTGATGTACAATACTCCTCGTGCCGCCACCGTCGTAACCGTGGAGGACAGTAATTTGTGGAGAATCGATCGACAAACTTATCGAACAATTGTCACTCACCACAACAAGGAGACTTCGGATGAGTTTTTCGGATTGGTCAGCAATGTTCACATTTTAGGAAAAAGACTCGGCGATGTGCTCTCCCATGCTCAATTAAGTAAGGTTGTATCCACTTTAGAGATCGAAGAATTTGATCACGGTTCTGTAATTATCAGGCAACATCAGACTGGAGATTATTTCTATATTATCAGTGAGGGCCAAGTTGATGTTTGGCAAGAAGCCGTCCTTTCGACCAGTGGAGGGGTGCTCAATCGTAGCATGATGGGCACAAAGCTTGTCACGCTAAAACGAGGAGACTACTTCGGCGAAAAAGCTCTTTTGGCGGATGATGTGAGACAGGCTTCGTGTATCGCAGTTGGGAAAGTGATTTGTCTCTCGCTTTCTCGAGATGATTTTATTGCGATGATTGGAAGTTGGCAGGATATCACCAATGTTGACCACATTCAGTCACTAGCAGCAAAAAAGGCGAAAATCCGCGAGTCTGTGTATGATAGTCAATATCACATAACGCTCCATTTGGACGATATTGAGCAATTGAATACTTTGGGAGTTGGTGCATTTGGAAAAGTTAAAGTTGCGCGTCATAAATCTACGGCTCAACTATACGCCTTGAAAGCGCAATCAAAAGCGTTCATCGTTAGTCAAAATATGCAAGAGATGATTTTGAACGAGATGCATATTATGAAACAAATTGACCACCCATTCATTTCGAAGCTTCATGCATCTATTCAAGACCGAAAGTTTATTTACTTTTTACTGGAACTTCTCCCGGGAGGCGAATTTTTCAGCTTTCTTCAATCGGCGGGAAGACTGTCTGAGGATAAAAGCCGATTTTATTCGGCTTCAGTTGTGCTTGCATTAGAAGAGTTGCATAAAAATAAGATCGCATATCGAGATTTGAAGCCAGAAAATATGGTGATGGATGGTCGTGGATACGTCAAATTGGTCGACTTTGGCTTGGCCAAACACATTACCGCGGGCAGCACCTGGTAAGAATTCGAAATTGTTTTTATTCTTCCGCCGTTTTTAATCATCTGAAGGACAATGTGCGGAACTCCAGATTACTTGGCACCAGAAATTATTTTAAACAAGGGCCATAATTACGCAGTGGACTATTGGGCACTGGTAATTTCATTAGTTTAATTTGTTTTATTCACTTAGTTTTCTTAGGGTGTTTTAATTTTTGAAATGATGCATGGTTGGCCACCCTTCTATCATGATCAGCCGATGAAAGTGTAAGTTCTCATTATCGTTTCTTGGATAAATTGTTCCACTCCATTCGAATTAGGTACGAAAAGATAATTCTGGGCAAGGTAGATTTCCCTGCAAGTTTTTCGAAGCCCTTAGAAGACATAATTGCAAAGTTTTTGGTCACCAATCCCTCCAAAAGATTGGGAAACATGAAAGGGAGCATCAACGATATATTCAAGCATAAATGGTATGGTTCATTTGATTGGCAAGGTCTTTTGCTTGGAACGCTCTCAGCACCAAGTGTCCCTGATCTGAGCACATTCGATAGTGCTGTAGCAGCTGGTGCTGATGATGAAGATGATTCCGATGATGTGGAGGTAATGAGTTGTGCTGCACGCTTCAAAGTTATTTTTTGATTATTTTCTTTAGGATTCTGATTGGGAACCTCTTTTGATGTGATGCTTGAGTTTCTGCTTGAATGGGTTGTACTTTTTTGCCGTAGTATTTGAATCAATAAATTTCCAACTTCTTGTTTACTACACGGGTCATTACAAGTGGAAATGACCCGATTTCAAGATTTAAAACTTTCCAGTGTCCTCGCAAAGTCCTAACAAACAAAGTTTTTCCAGAAAAAATTCTTGCGCATAATACACAAAATCCGAGTGGGAAACCTTCAGACAAATCCCTTCAGAGATAAATTGTATAATCCAGTAGAGGGGTCTAAAATACAAGAAAACAAAAATACAAGAAAACAAGCAAACAATCACTATGAAGCCAGGACGAAAGGTGCCTAGTCAGTTCTAACGCACCAAGTTGCCATTCTCGAGGCTCATAGGTAAAGCTGATTATAAACACGAATTCAAAGGTAACGCATTGTACCATAAATGGACCAATATGGTAAAGAATTATTGTGAGAAGCATGCCAACGCGTATTGTCATATCCAAATAATGCCTCTTGATGCAAGAGCTCGATTGTCCAGTTCTACGACATCGGGAATATCAAAGCATCGACTGAGTTGCTTAAGTTGATTAACATCATTATAACGAAATAGAGAGTAAATCTGACTATTCGCAAAGCTGTTTAATTATTGCGAGGTCGGATGTGATTTGAACTTGATAAATTGATCGGCAGTGATATCTAATTTTTAAATTTCTCTTGTGATATTAATCGTATTGGAATATTGCGAATATCAGTCAATTGAACAAGACCATTTAACCCGAAACTCTCACGTACACAGAAAGATTGACGAAGCTTTTTCTTTTTAGAACATGATGGAAAATAACACTGATGCAAAAGTTTGTTGACATGACAAGTATTGCAAATCTCTCAGAGAAGCGAAATTTCCCACTCACTAAACGGTTGTTAACTGTGCTTCAAAGCACGAACGTGTGTGCACTTCGGAATTCCCCACAACAAAAATGGCCCTTCGAGCTCTTGTAAAGTCTGAGATCACCCAAAAAGTGTCTCGAAATACTTCAGTTTCGCAGCTCTATCGGTAAGAATCTCTAGATCTCTTTTTCTCTCTCCAGAAGATGGCTGACGTTGGCATTTTAGCTCCATCATTAAAGAGCTTCCTCGTGTGATGATCATCTATGATGTAGACATGCCGTTGAGAGAGGCTCGGAATGCCATTGCGTATCACTTTCGAAAAAATGGAAAGATTCAAGATTCTAGGTTTGAGCTTGGGCAATTTTTCTTTGGCATTAATATGATGTTTGTACAGAGTGATCGGGATTCTTGTTGCGAAAGGTTACATGGAGCTGGAAGAAACTCTTATGCAGTGGAAGCAGAAGACTCATTTAATGAGAGTTCTTGAGGTAATTTCAATAACTGAATTGAATTATTTGTTTTCTGAAGCAATTTCACAGCCTCCTGAACTTCGAACTACGTATGTACCTTTCAAAGAGTCTTACGAAGAAAGCAGCATCAAAATTTTGTAACTATTTTAATCTTAAGCTTACATTGCAAAGCGTACTTCCTTCCTCCGAATGTGAATTCGGCAGTCAACAGCGGCAGCTATCAGATACGCATAGCGCACAAAAGTCCCTTTAGACGGAGTATACACGAACCACATTATCAGTGAATCCCGCAAATAAATCAGCACCATCAGCTGACCAGGCGAGAGAAGTGCAGTAAGGTGCTTGAGAGTGTTTTCCGGTGGAGTTAGATTCCAGGCGAATCTCGTCAACCAGTTCCTTTGATTCAAGGTCCCAAATCTTGATGCTGTTGATGGTAGCGGCGACCAACCAGTAACGATTTGGTGAGAAGACCAAAGCGTTAATGATAGCTCCTGCATCTAACGTATACAAGCGCTTGCCTTCAGATAAGTCCCAAAGCATAGCAGTCCCATCTTTACCACCCGATGCACATAAAGATCCATCAGGAGAAACGGTAACAGTGTTGAGGTATCCAGTGTGACCAGCAAGATCAGATTTTAATCTCAACGTTTGGGAACCCCAGACTTTCACTAACTTGTCCCAACCAGCTGACACAAAAACCGGGGCCGTAGGAGTTGGTGGAAATCGTACACAAGAAACCCATTCCGTGTGGGCTCCTTCAGTAAAGGTATATTTGCATTCACCCAAAGTATTCCATAACTTGACTGTGCGATCGCAAGAGGCAGAAACAATTTGGCGATTGTCGTATGAGAATGAGACAGATAAAACATTATTGGTATGACCAACAAAACGTCTAGTGCACTTTCCAGTGTTGATTTCCCATAAGCGCAAAGTGTTATCCCATGAGCCAGAGAGAGCAAACTGACCGTCAGAACTGATGACAATGTCAGACACAAAGTGATTGTGCCCACGTAACGCACGTCTAGCATAGCCAAAGTTCTCTTGATCTCGAGTTAAAGTCCAAACGATAATAGTCTACCAATTTCAAGTCAGAGAAAAGGATTATCAACGAATGCAAATCGAACCTTGTCTCTGGAGGCTGTCAAAATCATGTTAGGATCTTCTTGCGTAGTTGCAATGGCAGTGATCCAACCGCCGTGTCCTTTCAATTCACCTCGAAGCTTCAAAATTTCTCCCATTTTACTTGTCTATTTGCCGCTGTTTGCAATCTAAATATGAATTCCGAATGAGTGGATTGAGAGAAAAGTCTGATTTTTACAAAACTCTATGTTTTGAAAAGTTATATTTTGCCACCACCAACCAACAAAAAAGAGCGAGAAACTTCACGAAGCTGATACAATGGGAGACTCAAGCCTCGATGCAGCCAGAAAGGCGATGATTGAAAAAAGATTTGGTGGCAACACCAAAGGTGCGAGCACTGGAGGTGGTGGATCAGTGAGACGGAAAAAGAAGGCAGCACACAAAAGTGGCGGAGGTAACTACAGTTCAGACAAACTTACTTGATTTCTAATTTCTCTTAGATGACAAGAAGTTGGGAAGTGTCTTAAAGAAAATGTCTATGACTAACATCAATGCAGTGGAGGAAGTTAATATATTCAAGAACGATGGCACTGTGATTCACATTAACGCTCCAAAGAGTAAGAATTTTTTGGGTGCATTTTCGCTCATGTGATGTCTGTATTCTTTTAGTTCAAGCATCAATTCCTTCCAATACATTTGTCGTTTCAGGTCCTACCCAAGTCAAGCGCTTGGAAGAACTCCTCCCTCAAATTTTGACTCAATTGGGCCCTGAATCCATGGATTATTTACGCAGCTATGCTGAATCGATGGGTGCTTTGAAACCAAAGCAAGGCGGTAACATTGAAACCATCAATGAAGGAGATGAAGAAGATGATGACGAAGTTCCTGATTTGGTCGAAAATTTCGAGGAGGCTGCTGCAAAGTAAATTATTGTTGAATTTTCCCCATAACAGCATAGAATCGCTTAGTAATTAAATTACAAATTTCAAAAGTCTTTCTAGTTTTGACCACATTGCACACGCTGAGTACCATGACCTTCCTCATCATCGTCATCATGAGCGCTGCGCTCAGATTCAGTAGTTTTGCCAAAGGAAGACAAGTCCACTTCTGTAAGATTGCATTCCTCTTCCTCTCCTGTGAGAGAAGGGGGAGTTGGAACGGGGAGAACCGCTTTTATCTTGGATATAATGTTATCGGGGAGAGTTTTGGGGAACTTAACAGTGAAATGAACGAAAAGCCCTCCCTTGGTGAAAATGTTTCCATGATGAGGCATTCCTTCTCCTTTGACCAACTTATATGAATCATGCTTCGTCACATGTCCTGGTGGAACTTCGATTTTTAGAATTCTGCCATCCAATTGGGTAATAGTTCTCACAAATCCACATAGCGCTTCTGAAAGTTGAATTTCCATATTAACTGCCAGATCTGCACCTTTGCGTTTAAATGTTTCATGTTCTTTCTCTTGAATAACGATAATGACATCACCAGGAACTGTTCCAGGCACTTCATCAGCTTCACCTGCAAATCGGATCTTCTGGCCATGTGACATACCCTTTTCGATGTTAACCTCAAGGACTTTTCGGTCCTTGTAGACTTTATTGCCTTTACAAGATTTGCATTTATCTTTCTCCTCAATCATTTTACCCGCACCTCGACATGTTGAACAAGCTGACTGCATTTGCTGCACCATTCCAGGTCCAATTTGTCGAATAGAAATGCGAACACCTCTGCCTTGACAGTCCGAACAGACCTTTTCCGCACCAACTTTACCGCCTCTGCCATCACAATCAGGACAAGGCTTATTCCGTGAGATCGCAAGTTTTACGGTTTTACCATTGTATAAATCCTCCAGAGACGCTTTAATACTATGAACAATGTCGTCACCCTTCTGCGGACCACTTCTTCGACCGCGTCCACCACCTCCGCCGAAAAACATGGAGAAGATATCTTCTGCTGAATGATTTTCCGTCGAAGTTCCCTCAAGGCCCTCCATACCGTACTGGTCATATAATTTTCTTTTCTCTGGGTCAGTCAAAATTTCAGCGGCAGCACTGATCTCCTTGAACTAACAGGTACACATTATTCAAGGGTACTTGGCCAATTTCGAATAGTGTTTACCTTGTCAGGATCACCTCCTTTATCGGGGTGATTTTTGAGTGCCATCTTCTTGTATGCCTTTCTGATCTCGCTTTCATCAGCATCCTTAGAGACACCAAGAACTTGATAAAGCTTCTCATTATCGACAGGACCTCCACCCCTACGAGGACCCCCATTCATATCAGCAAAGTGTTCGAAAGGGTTTCCACCGAAAAACATCTTGCCGGAATCAAATTATACAATGATTTTTAAAGGATTGGTCTTCTAGAAAAAACTGTAAAACCTCGAGTTTTATAGAAATCGTAAAAGTCAAAACTAAAAAATCGACGATAACCACATAATTACTTAAATAACCACGACAACTATAACATGGTGAAGCACAACAACGGTAGGTTGAGGCAAATGAAACGAAATCTTTCCTTATCGATTCTGCAGTCATTCCTTATCAGCATTTCCACAAGAAGTGGGCTCGAAGAGTTAAAACCTGGTTGCACCAGCCTGCTCAAAAGCGCATTCGTAGAGAGAGACGCAGAGAGAAGGCTGCGCGTGTCGCACCTCGTCCTGTTGCTGGTTCCTTGAGACCATTGGTGAATGCACCTACCCAGAAAGTAATGTTTCCAAGTCTTCAATCTCTCGGTTTTAATCTCGAATTGTAGTACAACTCCAAAGTCCGCCTGGGACGAGGTTTCACGTTGGACGAGCTTAAGGTGAGTTTTTGTGAGTGAATTTTCGTATATATCTTTATAGTCTTTCCCAGGCTGCTGGGCTCGAGGCCAGATATGCTCAGACTGTGGGCGTTTCTGTCGATCACCGAAGAACCAATAAATCAGAAGAATCTTTCAACCTTAACGTCGAGCGCTTGAAGGACTATAAGTCCAGATTAGTCGTCGTATCCAAGAAGTCGACAGGAAAGCTTGATGTTCCACAGCTCACCGCCCCTCTCGCTCCTAAGGTGAAGGCCGTTGAAGCGGTGACATTTGTTACTTTGGATGAGGTATATCTTTCGTAGTTTTGAGAAATTTTACTCACAATTTTTCCAGAATTTGAAGTCATTCAACGGTTACAGAGCCCTTCGTGCTGCCCGTAACGACGCAAGACTCGTTGGTATTAGACTGAAGCAATCCAAGACTGAAAAGGAGGAGAAGAAAGGAGGTGCAGCGGGTAACGCTGATGACTAATGTGACCGACTTTCTTTGATGTTGTCGTTGTTAATTTAAGAAAATTTCTATGAAGCTTAATCCTGCCTTGTTTTTAATTTCTTTTCTGTCACACCATCTTTCGTTCTACGCAAAATATGAAAAAGAAAAAAGTATTTTCCAAGTTTTACTTACATTATATACACAACTCCTCCCCATCCACTTAAGGCATCTCTATCCACAGCAGCGAGCATGCACTGAGATAAAACTTCAAACAATTCCTCCGGTGACTAGAGAGTAAAAGTCAAGTCAAGCGGACAATGAATAATTCTGGAACACTCACTAAATCAGGTCGAAACAGTGACTCGCATGTTCCATAAAGATTGGCCTTGCAAGTTCCACTCACAACAAAGTCGTCACACTTCATCGGGGCACCAATCAAATCCATACTTGTTAAGAAAGGTTCTCCATTCTCCAATCCAACTACAATTGGTTCACAAAACCAAGGTCCAAATCTAAACAAATCTAGACTTAACTAAAATAATTTGAAGGAAATGACACTTACCGCTTTTCATACAGAAGACTGGACAATAGCGCTGCGAAGTTGGTTGGACTGAGATCACGCTCTTCTCGAAGTTTGTAAAGATTTGAACGAAAAACTAAAGTTTGATGTAGGGATAAAACGTCAGTCGCCAAACCAGTAAGACCAACGAAGAGCGTCTGCGAAATTTCAAACACCTACAACAACATGATGAGCCGTGAAAGGGAGCGAAAAACTTTAAGTACTTTAGGAAAGTTGTTTGAGATAGTTTGAGCTTGGGCTCCAAGACGCAAGTCGCTTTTAAACAAATAAGGACGAGAGGAAAAGGTCGAGTTGAATAAAACTAACCAACAAATCCCAACGCAATCTTTTCCTACCATCCCAATTACAGCACCACCATTATACTCTAATATGGACTATATACAAATTCAAAGCTGTTCTCAAAACCGCTGTAACAACTCACCATTTTGCTAACAATTGTATTGATCAACAAAGAGAAAAAAGTTGATTTTTCTTCAGTTCTCTTTGAATATCCGAGACCTTTCAATCGGGAGTTTAAATGTCCGCCGTCCTCTTATGTCGGTTCAATAAAAGATGGATGGATCGTTGGCTTTATTTTGTATCTTCCCTGCGCTGACATTTTTCGTCCAGTATGCGCGACGACTTCAACTCGACAAATCAAAAAGAAAATTTCGCGTCTCTAGCCCTGGAAAGGTACTTGTGGCAGGTGGCTACCTCGTTTTGGAAACTCCAAACTTAGGCATTTCAATATCAATCACGTCGAGGTTTTACGCGACGATTCATCAAACAAAAGATTTTGATGGCCGAAATGTCGAAATTATTGTGAACAGTCCACAATTTCGTAAGCAGTTTCAGTATATTTATGACCTACTGACGCAAGAATTATCATGCATCTCCAAGGAAGTTAATGCTTTCATTGAAACTTGCATAAGAGAAACTATGGTTTATATCAGTCAACAACGCCATGCTGTTTCGAAAAGACTACAGATATTCCTTGAGGCAGATAATGATTTTTATTCATTTTCTGAGTTTTTAACTAAACAGAGACTCCCTCTAACTTCTGTATCCCTGTTAAAGTTGCCGAAATGTGCTGTACCAGGTGAGACGAGAATGAAGATATTGACTTGTTAGCCTTAGATATTTTGCAGATGGTGAGGAAATTGCGAAAACTGGATTGGGTTCATCTGCTGCGCTGACGACAAGTCTTGTCTCAGGGTTACTTGTTTCATTTGGAATCATTCAATCTCATCCGCATTTAACCCCTCATGACTGCCGTATTGTCCATAATTTAGCTCAGATTGTTCATTGTAAGGCACAGGGAAAGATTGGCTCTGGTTTTGATGTTGCGACTGCGATATATGGTATAAATTTTCTCCACTTTCTATCCCCCTAAAGATGCGAACTCTTGCAGGAACCATCGCTTATTCTCGATTTAATCCACAAATTCTTGAGAACTATCTCAAGGAGCCTCTTCCCTCCTCGGATTTGGTATGTACAATTATTTCAAAATCAAAATACTTGGGCTAACGATCTGTCAGCTTGCTCAACTGGTTGATAGTTCTCAACTGAACCAGAAAGTAGCTCCTTTTCAGCTACCTCCAGGTATAGATATCATGCTGGGAGATGTTTCTGGTGGTTCATCGTCTGTCTCAATGGTATTTTTCCTCTCCGAAGGCAATGATAAAGGCAATAATTTTCTCGATTATTAGGCAAAACAAGTTCTCGCATGGAAGGAAAAAAACCCCGCTATTTCATTACCTCTATGGAATCGATTGGGAGAAGTGAATAATCAAATTTATGAACTGTTTGAAGAGTTGAACAAACTTTCGCAGGTATTTTAATCCCAATTTTATCGTTGTTCATAAGTAACACCGTTCCAGGTGGAAGCATCTTTCCCTAATTTGCTCGATGAACTAAGTAGACTGAACGCTTCTGATTGGTCTAAAAAGAAAAGTCACGTCAGTTAACCTTGCGCGGAGTTGCCTTCATAACTGTCATTTTTTAGAATATTGTTGGAAAGTTTGCGGCACTTCGGGAACTTTTCCAAGATGCAAGATCGCTTCTAAAATATATAGGAGAACTATCTTCGGTTGAGATTGAACCAGATTCTCAAACTGCTTTGTTGGACGCAACTCTTCTCATTCCTGGTGTTCTCGCAGCAGGAATACCTGGTAAGAGACCTGTCTCTTAATTCAAACCTACTCATCCTATTAATGTAGGTGCTGGAGGCCATGATGCGATTTTTGTCTTTATTTTGTCAAACGAAACTAGAAAGTATGTTGAACAGCTTTGGAGCAACTGGAACAATTATCGAAGCAACCGTGTTTGTCCGCTAACTTTACGCGCGGGAAAGTCCGATGAATTTGGAGTGACTGTTGAATTGCTTTAGTTGGTGGCTTTCTTTTTCAAAACTAATACGTCATCGAAGCGGCAATTGCTGGTTGAGATCGATTTAAGAAACTTCACGCCAACATTTAAGCTTGAACCTTTGATAGGAAGATCGAATACATCTTCCGGTAGACCGTGGTGCTGGTCGTCTTTTTTCATCAATAAGTTTTTCCATTCGTGTACACTTCTCTGCAGTGGTGCCGATTTGGGACGATCAATTGCTACATCATTTTGTAAAGGTGACTCTTGGTTGGACTTCATCCAGTCGTTTTCGTACTGGTCAAAAATATCTCGAATCTCTTTGGTGGTGATATGATGGGTAGTTCTACAATTCCTTTTCAGATTGCTTCTGGATTTCACAGAAATCTTCCCAGGATTTTGAATATTTCGTTGAACTTGAACCTTTAGCGGACTTTTTGTGCGATGGCGCAGGGGTTCGTTCAGGAAGTTTGTAGGGGTAGGCGAAATGCTTGAAATATTACCATTCGCATATCCTTGATTACTTACAACATTATTCAATCCTGCATTTTCAAGTAAGATTTGTTTTCGGACTTGATCTTTCTCCTCCAGTTTCTCTCGCGCGACCTTATCAATTTTCTTCATTGAGCGGGGGAAACTGAAAATTTTGTCAATATTTTTCCGCACAAACCCTTGTAGGACTTGCGCAGCTTGGGCTTTCTTAGAGCGATCACGGTCGTGATAAGATGCCATCACCTTCGGTAATTCCATCCAACTTTGAGCAGGGACAAGCAATCGCTGCGCTTGGTCCCAGTAATCGCTCTCAACATTGAAACCGAGAAGACATGACTCTTTCTCATTAGAATGCGAAGGATCTGAACTGGAGCGAAATTGACTTTTTTGGAGGGACTCTTCAGTATAAAGCGGAATTGAGGAATCTTTCCCGTACACTTTTCGGAGAAACTGCGGTGATGAAATCTGCCTCTCAAAGCCACTTCTCTCTAGGCTTTTGTACTTTTGCAAAAGATGTACTTGTTCAGCTGATTGAGAAACTTTATGCTTGAGGACAGTTTGTATTAGGTTTGAATCCTTAAGATCTGGGTTCAAACACTCAGAGAAAGTTGAAAACAATTGTTGTGATTTCACGTAACGTCCTTCTTGCGATTTATAAATTTGATCTTTAGCTTCTTGCAACAACTGCTGCCGCAGCTTCAAATCATCTCGATCGTCGGTTGGAAGAGAAACAAGATGAATCTTCCATGTACATTCATCAGGTGGTTGGAATAAATCAATTTTAGTGTGCATCGCCTCGTCAGAGTTGCTAATTGATTTGTACATACTGCTTTCGTAAGGGGACTGCGATGCAAGAAAAAACCACTCTTGTTCAAGAATAATACGGTCAAAATGACAGACAGGACGCCCTAACATTTTTATCGGCTCTTCTTGGTTGAGTATGATCCATCTTCCATATTGTTGGGCCTTAAACATACTTTGTCTCTTACAACTGACTAATGCTGGTTGAATCTCCCGCTTTTGATCCACCAGTGTGCCATACTGGGCACCTAGCACGAACCCGTGTCCAGCTTGCAACCAAAGTGCATCCCCATATTTAATCAACCCGATGTCCGTTAGATCGTCGGATTTTTTGACAACAAATCTGGAGTTAGAAAGAATTTTATGGGCTGAAGCCTTCACTTCGCTGTCATTATAGCTTAAAAATCCTCCATGCCGCGCTTGCACAGCTACTGAAGATCCATAATACATCGCAGTTCCCTCTAAGTATTCTCCCTGCTCTAAGTGTTGTTTACTGTCAAATTCTTCTACGCCAGAGCTTATTGGATTATCTCCTCCAGTAGGATTCGTACTTAAGAGGAATTGAAATAAATTCTGAGAAGTAATTAAATGGGTATCTACAGGTTTTGTGTGTTGCGCCTTTTTAGTCATTGAGTTCTTTCTTTTGGTGCTGACATCTGATGTTGTGTAAACTCGATTTAGCTTGTCCTCGAGACTTTCACCAGGTTTATTAGCTTTTAAACGCTCTCGAATTACATAAGATTCGAGTTGCTTGTTCACTTCACGAAAAAGGCGCTCAGATTTGGTACGTTGTAAAGACTGCTTACGATAAAAGTTGTCTGAAGTCTCGTTGAGATCGATTGTCTTCACGTTATTCATGGGTTCTACACGTATCACTGACTGTCCTTTTTTCACAGCACTAATCAATTGATGGGACCGTTCTAATTCAACTTGAAACGGAGTAGCGTGACGATAATTAGAGAATTGTCTTCTTTTCCCGATTCTCAGCCTCATCATTTTACAAACTTTTTTAAAAGCGAGAATTGCTTGAAAAAATGTTATTAGAAAAGGTTGAGTGCGAGTGGGATGAAAGTATTTTGGGTTTCGAGTCAATGGGGGACTTTGATCGCTCATCTTTTGACATCATTCTGACTTGAAACCGTTTCTTTTGCCGATACCGATACGGTTATTTGGGAAAACCTTTTTTCATCCTGGGATGATTTCCCTTTTTGTGCTTATTTCTATCCCTTGCCGATTAAAATTTGGCGCGTTGATGTGTTGCATGAACACAAGCAGATATTGGAGTAAATCTTCCCTTACCTAATACTGGACTCATTTGTGACAATAAAAACACTAAGGTTGGCGCAAGCCGAAGCGGAAACTGGCGTATTATGGCGTAACTTCAAATCGAAAACATAAGAATAAAAACTCTTTGACTATTCTAAAACACAATTAAATTTGCT
>VFQN01002794.1_pt1 | contig 26165 bp, 22 predicted proteins | sample 3512371 | NCBI WGS metagenome assembly VFQN01 (sample SAMN10412370, study PRJNA504923) | tailings metagenome | isolation source: Replicate 2 from Balatoc abandoned mine | place: Philippines: Itogon, Benguet | collected 2017-08-28 | reverse complement strand
GCCATGATCCATCTGATGGTTCGACGCCTTTGCCCGGCCACCTAGTTTTCAGATACCCTGTAAGACCCGAAGGGGCGGCAGTGAATAGCCCAGGGTGGCAACCCTGGGCGGCCTGCGGCGGAGTTCGTGGGGAATCCCCCCGTGACACCGCCCACGCCGCCCAGGGTTGCCACCCTGGGCTATTCTGCCGCCCCTTCGGGGCTCAAACCCGCCGTCCCCCCACCGCGCGGGGCTGGGCTCGCGGTTACTTCTCCCGCCGCACCGCCCACTCGGGCAGTGCCTCCAGCACCGCCTTCGCCTCCGACCGCGGCAGCGCGTCCAACTCCGCCCGCGCCGACCGGGCGAGCTCGTCGGCGCGGTAGCGGGCGTGCGCCAGCGATTCGGTCTTCCGCAGCGCCGCTAGGACGGCCGCGCCCACCCCGGCGCCGCCGGCGCGGATCGCGTCGCGCAGCCGGTCCGCCTCCGCGGCCGGGAGGCGCCCCAGGCAGTGGATCACGGGGAGCGTCAGCTTCTGCTGCTCCAGGTCCGTGCCGAGCGTCTTCCCCGCGGTCGTCTCGTCGCCGACTAGGTCGAGCAGGTCGTCGGCGATCTGGAACGCCCGCCCCAGTGCCCGGCCGTAGGACGCCAGGCGCTCGGCGACTTCCTCGGACGCGCCGGCGTACAGCGCCCCGAGGCGGCCGCAGCACTCCGTCAGCGCCGCCGTCTTCCCGTCGATGACGGCGAAGTAGTCGGCCTCGGTCAGGTCGAGGTTGCCACGCTCGGTCACCTGCCGGAGTTCGCCGGCGCAGACGCGGTTGGTCGCCTCGCCGATGATGCGGCAGGCGCGGCCGTCCACGGTGCTCGTCAGGTGGAAGGCGTGGGTGAACAGCATGTCGCCGAGGAGGATGCTGACCTTGTTCCCCCACCCGGCGTTCACCGTGGCGACGTGCCGCCGGACCTCGGCCTCGTCGAGCACGTCGTCGTGGACGAGCGTGGCCGTGTGGATCATCTCCACCGCGGCGGCGAGCGCGTGGTGCGCGGGGGCGACGCCGCCGCACGCCTTCCCGGCGAGGAGCAGCAGCGCCGGGCGGAGCCGCTTGCCGCGGTAGTGGCGGAGGTGCTGGATGAGCGGGCCGAACGGCCCCTTGTACGGGGCGAGCGTCGCCGCGAACACGCGGTCGGCCTCGTCCACGTCGGCGGCGACGGGGGCGAACAGCGACCCGGCGGCGCGCGGGACGTAGCCGTTGGCGGCGGGCGGTGCGATGGTCGAAACCGGGGTCACGGCGCGGGCCTCCTCGCGGGGGCGGGGGTGGCCCTGGTCGGAGGGCGGGGTCATGCGGGCGACCGGGTGAAGTGGCCGCTCGCCCCGCCGTCCTTCTCTTCCAGGCGGATCGCTTCGACCGTCATCCCACGGTCGACCGCCTTGCACATGTCGTACACCGTCAGGGCCGCCACGGTAACCGCAGTGAGGGCTTCCATTTCAACACCCGTCCGCGCGAAAACCGCCGCCGTGGCCTCGATCCGTACCGCGTCGGGCTCTTGGACCGTGAACGCCAGCTTCACCGAGGTAAGCGGGAGGGGGTGACAGAGGGGGATGAGGTCGGCGGTCTTCTTGGCTGCCATGATGCCGGCGAGGCGGGCGACCTCGAGCACGTCGCCCTTGCTGAGTTTGCGGTCGCGGACGAGCGCGAGCGTGGCCGGCTGCATCCGCACGACCGCGGAGGCGCAGGCGGTGCGCTGCGTCTCGGCCTTCGCGCCGACGTCCACCATGCGGGCGGCGCCGGCCTCGTCGAAGTGCGTGAGTGGGGACATGAGTACGGATTCACCGATCGCCGGGGTTGCGCCCTTGTCCGGCGGCACCGCCGCCGGCTCCCTCCCCCCTTGAGGGGGAGGGTTGGGGAGGGGGGCACCACCTCTGACGGGGTCGGGGTGTGGAACCCCTCGGGCCCCGCGTCAGGTGGTGCCCCCCTCCCCGCCGCGAAGCACCATCCCCCTCAAGGGGGGAGGGTCGCCGCGCTTCGCGGCTCGCCCCGAAGCACCATCCCCCACCGCCGCTCACCCCCGGCCCTTGAAGAACACGGCGGCGAGCGGCGGGAGGGTGAGCGTCACCGAGAACGCCTGCCCGTGCATCGGCACCGGCTCGGCGAACACGCCGCCGTTGTTCCCGACGTTGCTCCCCCAGTACATCCCCGCGTCGCTGTTCAGGATCTCCTTCCAGAACCCGGCGCTCGGCACGCCCACGCGGTAGCCCTGGCGCACCACCGGGGTGAAGTTCAGCACGCACACGATCAGGTCGTCGGTCGTCTTGCCGCGGCGGACGAAGCTGAGGATGCTGGCGTTCGCGTCCGAGCAGTCGATCCAGTCGAACCCGCCGGGCTGGTTGTCGAGCTCGTGCAGCGCCGGCTCGGCCTTGTAGGCGTGGTTCAGGTCGCGCACCCACTTCTGCACGCCCTCGTGCGGGGCGTATTGGAGGAGGTGCCAGTCCACGCTCTCGTCCGACCGCCACTCGCGCCGCTGGGCGATCTCGCCGCCCTGGAAGAGGAGTTTCTTCCCCGTCATCCCCCACATGTACCCGAACAGCCCGCGCAGCCCGGCGTACTTCTGCCACTCGTCGCCCGCGCACTTGTCCCACAGCGGCCCCTTGCCGTGCACCACCTCGTCGTGGCTCAGGGGCAGCACGAAGTTCTCGTGGTAGGCGTACAGCATGCGGAACGTCAGGTCGTTCTGGTGGTACTTGCGGTGGACCGGGTCTTGCGAGGCGTACCGCAGCGTGTCGTGCATCCACCCCATGTCCCACTTGTACCCGAACCCGAGCCCGCCGGCGTAGGCCGGGCGGCTCACCATGCCCCAGCTCGTGCTCTCCTCGGCGTAGGTCTGCACGTCCGGGTAGTGGCCGTACACCTCGGCGTTGAACCGGCGGAGGAACTCGATCGCCTCGATGTTCTCCTGCCCGCCGTACCGGTTCGGCATCCACTCGCCGTCCTTCCGGGAGTAGTTCAGGTACAGCATCGACGCCACCGCATCGACCCGGATGCCGTCGACGTGGTACTTGTCGAGCCAGAACATGGCGCTGGACAGGAGGAAGCTGCGGACCTCGTGCCGGCCGTAGTTGAAGATGTAGCTGCCCCAGTCCGGGTGGTAGCCCTGGCGCGGGTCGGCGTGCTCGTAGCAGGCGGTGCCGTCGAACTTGGCGAGCGCCCACCCGTCGGTGGCGAAGTGGCTCGGCACCCAGTCGATGATGACGCCGACGCCCGCCTGGTGGAGGGTGTCGATGAGGTACATCAGGTCCTGCGGCGTGCCGTACCGGCTGGTGGCGGCGAAGTACCCGGTGACCTGGTAGCCCCACGACCCGAAGAACGGGTGCTCGGTGAGCGGCAGGAACTCGACGTGGGTGAAGCCCATATCCTTGCAGTACTGGGCGAGGCGCGGCGCCACGTCGCGGTAGCTGAGCGAGTGGTACGGTGGGTCGGCCTCGCGCATCCACGACCCGAGGTGGACCTCGTAAATGCTCACCGGCGCGCCCTGCACGGACTTCGGCCCGCGCGCCGCCATCCACTCCTCGTCGTGCCACTCGTAGCCGAGGTCCCACGTCACCGCCGCGTGCTTCGGCGGGATCTCGCAGTGGAACGCGAACGGGTCGGTCTTCTCCGCCGTGAACCCGCCCGGCGCCGCGACGTGGTACTTGTACAGCGTGCCGTTCGCCACCCCCGGCACGAACCCCGCCCATACGCCGCTCGACCCGACGGGTTGCAGCCGGTTCGCCCCCTTGTCCCACCCGTTGAAGTCGCCGACGACGCTGACGTAATCCGCGTTCGGCGCCCACACGGCGAACTGGTAGCCGGCCGTGCCGTCGCGGGTGGCGGGGTGGCTGCCGAGCTTCTCGTACAGCCGGAGGTGGCTCCCCTCGTTGAACAGGTAGAGGTCTTGCGGGGTAATGTTGACGCCGGCGGGCGGCTCGGGCGTGGCGGCGTGGTGGCGGGCGGCGCCGTTCCCCGCGTCGGCGCCGAAGGGCAAGTATTTGGGCTTCGACTGTGCGGGGGTGGTCATCGGAGCGGTCCCGGCGCGGGGAGGGGCTAGTAAACAACTACCGAATCCGGTGCCGCTACGCCAGTGACGGCAAGGCGTACCGGTCGGGCGGGCCGGGCGATCCGGCGCGACCGGGCCGGGTGCAACGGTTGTGCCGGCGGAGCCGGGCGCGCGGATTCCGGGCCGCGGGGCTGGTATGATGCACCGCCCGCGAGGAGGCGACCGATGACCCCGCCCGAGGAATTGGAGCGCCGGCGGAAGGTGGTGGGGCAGTTGCACGCCCTCGATGCCGAGGGCGACGCGGAAGTCGGGGCCGAGCAGCCTCCGCTACGGGCTCTGCCCGCTGCCAGCTCCGCGCACGTGGTGAGGCTCGACTGCGACCAGATCACGAACTGGGATAGCTTTCACACGTTGTTCGCCGAAGTGTTCGGCTTTCCCGGGTTCTACGGCCGCAACATGGACGCCTGGGTCGATTGCATGGGCTGGATCGACGACCCGGACGGTGCGATGACCTCGATCACCGTTCCGCGCGGCAGTGTACTCACGCTCCAACTCGACGGCGTGACCGCGTTCGCGGCCCGGTGCCCCCTCCAGTACGCGGCGCTGATCGAGTGCGTGGCGTTCGTCAACTGGCGCCGGACGACGGCGGGCGAGGGTGCGGTCCTGGCACTGTCCTACTTCAAGTCGCCCTGAGACACGACCCGGTTGAGGGGGTCTGGTGGGACCGGCGTTCCGCCGGTCGTAGCTCGGACCGGCGGGACGCCGGTCTCACCGGGATAGGCCCGTTCCTTGAGGCGCGTCGCGTGCTGCGGCTGTTCGGACTCGCGTTCGGGTGGCTCGCGCTGAGCGCGGTCGTGACCGCCCTCGCGCTCGCGTTCACGGTCGGCGTGTTTGCCGTCCTCGTCGTCACCGCGTCCGCCCTCGGCCGCGACTTCGGCCCCGCGGCCGGGCTGGCGCTGTTCGCCGCCGGCGTGCCGGTCGCGTTCGGGCTCGCCGTCGCCGCCCACGAGGCGGGGCACGTCGCCGGGGCGGTGTGCGTCGGCTTCGCGCCCCGATTCGGCCACGTCGGGCCGGTCACGCTCACCTGGACCCGCGGCCGCTGGCGTGCCGGCTGGGACGCCCGCCAGCCCTGGCTGGGCGGGCGCGTCCTCTGCGACCGGCCGGTGCCGGGCCGGTGGCGCACGGCGGTCTTCCTCCTCGCCGGGCCGGCGGCGAACCTGGCGACCGGCCTGCTCGCTGCGGCGCTCGTCGCCGCCGACCTGCCCGCGTGGCCGCGCTGCTGGGCCGGGCTGTTCGCTGTGCAGTCCCTGTTCCTCGCGGGCGTGAACCTCGTGCCGCTGAGCGACCGCCGGCTCGACTCCGACGGCCTCGCCGTGTGGCGCGTCCTCACCGGCCGGTAGCGGCGGGGCGCGGCAGCGCCGCCAGGAACTGGTCGAGCGCGGCGACGAACGCCGGCGTGTACAGGTCGTTGTGGTTGCCGTTCGGGACGGTGACGAACTCCTTCGGCTCGTTCGCCGCCGCGAACAGCCGCCGCCCCAGCTCGTAGGGCACGATCCGGTCGGCGTCGCCGTGGACCTGCAACAGCGGCCCGCGGTACGCCGGGATCTTCCGCACCGAGTTCAGCTCCGCCAGCATCAGCGAGCGCATCGGCAACAGCGGGACGTGGTACTCGGCCACGTCCGGCAGGTTCGTGAACGTGCCCTCGATGACGAGCCCCCGCGCGCCGTCGCCCGCCGCCAGGTCGACCGCCACCCCGCCGCCGAGCGAGTGCCCGGCGATGACGACATCGCCCTCGCGCACGCCGGCCCGCGCCGCGAGCCAGCGCCGCGCCGCCCGCGCGTCGAGCAGCACGCCGGCCTCGGTCGGGCGGCCGGTACTCTTGCCGTAGCCGCGGTAGTCGAACACGAGAACCGTGGCGTTCATCCGGTCGCGGTAGAGTTCAAGGACGTGCCGCCGGGTGGTGACGTTGCGCCCGTTGCCGTGGCAGAACAGCACGACCGCCCGCCGGTCGCCGGCCGGCTCGGCGAGCCAGCCGTGGAGGCGGGCGCCGTCGGGCGCGTCGATCCACACGTCCTCGACGCGCGGGTCGGGGGTCCAGTCGCCGATGGGGTACGGGTGCGGGAAGAAGACGATGCGGTTCTCGACCGCCGCGCACCCGCCGGCCGCGAGCAGCGCGGCGGCGACGAGGGCGAGGGGGCGGCGCATGACGCGCCGGTATGCCGCGGGCTGCCGGCGGCGTCAAGCCCCGCCCGCAGCCCCTTCAGGGCTCGGACGTTAGCCGGCGGAGAGCGGCCCCGGAGTCGACCCGGGTGACGCCCTTTTCGCGGCAGGCGGTCGCGGTTGAGGTCGTAAATGACGCGGTCAAGAATGTCGGAGGAAAACCTGACATTTAGCAACCGGCCACAAACTGCGCACTACAGGTTCAACACTCGTTGTCCCTTCGCCCGGATCCACCCCTTCGCCGCGCGGAGGCCGGACGTTCATGCGCTGCCCGACCTGTGGTTCCATCGCCGAGGCGGTCGCGGGATGCTGCCCCATTTGTCGCCGGCCGCCCCTACCCACGGACCGCGCGGGCGGCGGGGACGAGGCGGTCTCGTTCGACGCACCTTGGTCGGACGTGCCTGGGGTGGACGACACCCTGCGGATCGTCCGGAAGACGCTGCTCCGGCCGACGCCCCCGCCTCGGCGGCTGCCCGACGCCGGGTCGTGAGAGGTCCGTCGCCTCGATGATGGGGCCGAGCGGGTCGTCGCTCGCTTTGATGAAACACTTCCGCCCCGCCGGGGCATCCCGCGAGTAGTCGCCTCACACGCGCCGCGACGGCGCGCGCCACGGCGGACCAACACCGGGACGCAATGCGATGACCGTGAAGCGGCTGATCCTCGTCGTGTTGCTCGTGGCGCTGGTGGTGGTCGGCACGGCGGGGTGCTGTGTGTGGCTGCCGCTCGTGATGACCGGGATGGGGATGGTGGGGAACGGCTAAACCGGCCGCCGGCCGTCACCCCTCCGCGCGGAGGGGTGACGGCCGGCCGTGTCCCTGGCGCATCTTGACGATCGCCAGTTCGTCGGTTGAATTTCCGAGGTTCTAACGACCGGCCGGAACCGCGATACGCACAAACCAATTCACAGCATGCTGTACGGGTCGATGTCCACCTGGAACTCGACGCCGCTCGGCGGGCGGGCGGTCGCCAGTGCGGCGCGGAGCACCTCGTGCAGCACCCCGCTCGCCTCCGCCTGCACCTGGAAGTGGAACCGGTAGAAGTTCTTAAGCCGGAACACCGGGCACTCCGCCGGGCCGAGTAGCCGCACTGCCGCCGGCTTGCCGTCGGCCGTTTTCGCGTGCGACGCCAGCGCGCTTTGGAACGCGCCCGCCAGCGTCTCGGCGAAGGCGTTCGCCGCGTCCTCCTTCTCGCTCCGCACGATCAGCCGGGCCATCCGCTCGAACGGCGGGTACTTGTGCTGCTTGCGGTGCGCCAGCTCCTGGCCCGCGAACGCGCCGTAGTCGTGCGCCGCGGCCAGCGTGACGCACGGGTGCTCGGGCGTGTACGTCTGCACCAGCACCCGCCCGCCCTTGTCGCCGCGGCCGGCGCGGCCCGCCACCTGCGCGAGGAGCTGGAACGTCCGCTCGGCGCTGCGGAAGTCGGGGAGGTGGAGGCCCACGTCGGCGTTCACCACGCCCACGAGCGTGACGTTCGGGAAGTCGAGCCCCTTGGCGATCATCTGCGTGCCGACCAGGATCTGCACAAGCCCGTCGCGGAAGGCGTCGAACACGCGCTGGTGGCTGCCGGGCTTGGCCATCGTGTCCGAGTCCATCCGCTGGCACACGTGGCCCGGGAACTTCTCCTCGACCTCGGCGTGCAGTTTCTCGGTGCCGAGCCCCTGGTAGCGCACCGCGGCCTGCCCGCACCCGGGGCACTTGGCGTACGGCGCCGTCTCCCACCCGCAGTAGTGGCACACGAGGGCGGCCTTCGTGCGGTGGAACGTCAGTGCCAGGTCGCAGTGGGCGCACTGGGCCACGTGCCCGCACGCCGGGCAGTGGACGTGCGTGCTGAACCCGCGACGGTTCAGGAGCAGGATGATCTGCCCCTTCTCCTTCAGCGTGGTGCGCATCGCGGTTTCGAGCGTCGGGCTGATCGCCCCCGGCTTCCCCTGCGGCTTCGGCTCGTGGCGCAGGTCCACCACCTGGACCGGCGGCATCGGCCGGCTCTCGACGCGGTTCGGCAGTTCCAGCAGCGTGTACGCGCCGCGGGCGGCGTTCGCCCAGCTCTCCAGGCTCGGCGTGGCGGAGCCCATGACGATCGGGATGTCCTCGAGCCGCGCCCGCATCACCGCCACGTCGCGGGCGTGGTAGCGCGGCGTCGACTCCTGCTTGAACGTTGTCTCGTGCTCCTCGTCGATGATGACGAGGCCGAGCTTGCGCGTCGGCGCGAACACGGCGCTGCGGGCGCCGACGACCACTTGGACGTGCCCGGTGGCGACACGCCGCCAGTACGCCCCGCGCTCGGCGTCGGTGAGATGGCTGTGGAGGATGGCGACGGTGCCGCACCGGCCGCGGAACCGCTCGATGGTCTGCGGTGTCAACGAGATCTCGGGGACGAGGACGATCGCCTCCTTCCCCTGCTTCACGACCTCCTCGATGGCGCGGAGGTAAATCTCCGTCTTCCCGCTGCCGGTGACACCGTGCAGCAGGAAGGCGTGAAAGCCCTGGTTCAGAGCGGGGCTCAGCTTGTCCCAGACGGCCGTCTGGTCGGCGTTGAGTTCCAGAGGGGTGGGGGGCGAGGGGGAGGAGGCGAGCCCGTCGTCCGCCACGCCTCGCCCCTCCGAAGACTCCACGCGCTCGGTGAACTTCTTGACCAGCCGTTTCTTGATGAGCGCGCCGACGACCGCGGGGCCGCACTTCGCCAGGCGGGCGAGCTGGCCGAGTTCGAGCGGGCGGTTCTCCTTCTTGAGCCGGTCGAGTGCGGTCTTCTGCGCCGCGGTGATCGTCGGCAGCGGGTTCGGCAGTTCGTCCTTCGCCACCGGCTCCACGAACACCGCCTGTCGCGTGCCGGCGTTCTCGCGCACGCCGGCCGGCACGACCGCGTGGAGCACCTGCCCCCACCCGCACAGGTAGTAGTCCGCCATCCAGCGGGTGAGCTTCATCAGGTGGTCGTCCACCAGCGCGTCGTCGTCGAGGACGCGCTCCAGCTCCTTCACCTCGCCGCGGGCCGGCGGGTTGGTGGAGACGCGGACGCAGAAGCCGGACGTGGTCTTCCCGCCGCGCCCGAACGGCGCCTCGACGCGCTTGCCGACGCCAACCTTGCCGGTGAGCGCGGCGGGGACCGCGTAGGTGTACGGGTGGTCGAGCGGGCGGTCGAAGACGATGTCGGCGTAGAGGCCGGTGGCGGCGTCGAGCAGACCGGGCGAGGCAGGGTTGAGCGCGAGGGTTTCCATAGCGCCACCCTACCCCGCCGGCGGCCCGTGGGGCAAGGACGGTTGTGCGGGTGGCGCCGGCAGTGGGGAATGTCGTTCCCGGCTCTCCACCTTGGCTTTCAGTGCCTGTCGCCGCTCCCGGAAGCAGAACCCGCACATGTCCGGGAAGCGATCCATAGTCTCACACGCATCCACGTCGAACGGGATGCATCCATTCACGATCGGAAGCGTTGCCGCTATTTCCGGTGAGACGTTGAACCGGAAGAAGTTCATTTCCGTTACGTATTCGCCGACCTCGACCACGATCACCTCGGGTAGTGTGCCGTCGGACCGGAGATCAAGCAGGTCCGGCGAGGTGATGCACCTCGGGGCGAAGCCATGAACCGGACAGTTCATCATCGCCAAAGTCCCCCGCGATCTGCCCGCGATGATACGATATCGCCAACTCTTCGACCCACTCCGCCGCCACCGCTAGCCCATCGGCACCGCGCGCCTTCGCTGCCACCACTTTCGCCCGGTCACACACGGCGGCCACTGTCACGCGCCTCAGCGCCGCGGCCAACGCACCGCGGGAGCGCTGACGGCGGCCGAGCGTCGTGCCGACGCCGAGCGCTTCCACGCGCGCCGCGTTGTCCGGCTGGTCCCACGCGAGTGGTGCGATCACCTGCGGGCAACCGGCCTCTAGCGCCGCCGCGGTCGTGCCCACGCCGCCGTGGTGGACGACCGCCGCGCACCGCGGCAACAGCCGGCGGAACGGCGCGAAGCGGCAGTGCCGCACCGACGCCGGCAACCGCGGTAGCAGGTGACCGAACTTCGTCAGCAACAACCCGCGCACGCCGAGCGCTTCGCACGCGGCGACGGCGGTGCGGAAGAACGCGGCGCCGTGTGCCATGCCGGTGCCCAGCGTGAACGCCACCGGCGGCGGGCCGGCACCGAGGAATGCTTCCAGATCGGCCGATAGCGGGCTGTCGGCGCCGTCGAAGCGGCCGAAGCCGGCGAGGCGCAGTTGCGGCGGCCAGTCGGGCTGCGGGGCGGCGTACCACGACGGGAACAGGCCGATGACGAGTTGCGGCGACAGCCACCAGCGGAACACGCGGCGGACCGGTGCGAGCGCGAATTGCCGGCGGAAGCGGTTCAGGTCGCGGCCGACGAGCACCGCGCCGGCCGCGTCCACGCCGCGCCAGTAGAGGCGCACCAGCGGGCGCGGCAGCCAGCGCGGCGGTGTCAGCCCGCCGGTCATCTCGGGCGGCGCCGTCACGCTCGGGATCAGCCCGGGTTGCAAGAGCAGCGAGGCGGTCGGCACGCCGAGCCGTTCCTGCACCACACGCGCCGCCAGCACGCCGGGGTTGGCGACCAGGACGGCGGGTTCCTGGCGCACGAGCCGCGCCAGCGCTTCGTACTGGCGCGGGATGAGCGGCGCGCCCCAGCGGGCCATCAGCCGCCCGCTCCGCAGCGGGTGCCACATGTCCGGGTCGGCGAGTGCCCGGGCCATTTCCTCGGCGGTGACGAGCGGCTCGAACCCGAGCCCGCGCGACTCCGCCCCGGCGCGGTACGGATCCGGCGCGGCGAGCGTGACGCGGTGCCCGCGGCCGCGCAGCACCGCCCCGAGGCCGATGTGTGGGAACACATCCCCGTCGGTGCCGACGGTGGCAAGGACGACGTGCATGGTGAAAAGAAGACGCCGGTCGAGCGCGGTCGTGTCAGCCGCCGAAGCGACGCCCGAGGCGGCGGCGTAGTTCCTCGCGCACGCCGTCCGCCGCGCCGCAGCCGTGGACGTCGAGTTCGAGCAGCGGCGACAGGTACGGGCTTTCGGCGAGCGGGAGCAGCGCGTCGCCCCGCAGCCGGGGGTTGCCGCTCAGGTCGAGGAACGACAGCCGCGCCAGCCTGGGCGACGCCGCCAGCACGCGCACCGCAGCAGTGGTCAGGTCGCACCGCCCGAGCCCGAGGCCGGACAGCCGCCAGAACGGACTGTTGATGAGCGCGTCAACGCCGGCCGCGGTGAGGCTGACGCCGGTGAGCGTGAGGACTCGGAGGGTCGCCAGCCCGGGGCTCGTCGCCAGCGCCACCGCACCGCGGTCGGTGACTTGCCCGGCGAAGTCTTCGTCGAGCCAGCGCGGGTGGTTGTAGCTCAGGTGGAGCGTGCGGAGGTGGCGGAACTGGCCGGAGCGGGCGATGCGCTCCGCCGCGTCGTCGGTGAGGTAGTTGCGGCCGAGGCCGAGCCATGTCAGGCCGCCGGCCCACGTCGCGTTGCACAGGTCGGCGACGCCGGAGTCGTAGAGGAAGTTGTTCGACAGGTCGAGGGTGCGGAGCGCGGGCGGCCCGTCGGCGGCGAACAGCGGCTCGATGAGGCGCGTCGGCACCGTCCCGTCGGCGAGCCGCAGCGCCGTCGCTTGCGTCCAGAACGGCGAACGGAGCAGCGCCCGCACCACGTTCGCCGCCGACCCGCAGCGGTTGACGTTCAGCTCGCGCAGCCCGGCGAGCGCGGGGGACGCGAGGAGCGGTTCGAGCGCGAACGCGGCGAGCGGAGTAGCCGTCAGATCGAGGGTCACGAGGTTCGGAAGCGGATAGTTGAACGCCGGTCGGGTGCCCGGGTTGAGGTTGGTATCGGAGAGGTCGAGTCGGGACAGAGTTGCGGCGAACTGTGACGCGAACACCGGTGCCAGGTGCGGTGGCGTGAACTCGCATCTTGCGACCGCTAGTTCTCGAAGCCGCGTCCGAGACAATGTGCCCGCCAGAGTCCGCGGGTCGATCGCATTCGGCTCCAGCACTTCGTGCCCGTGGAGTCGAAGAACCTCAAGTCGGGTGACTCCCGGAAATCGGGCGAACGCGAGTGCGAGACTACCGACGTCGTGGAATCGGGATACGTCGAGTTCGCGGAGATGGGCGAACGGGTAGCGTGCGAGAAACCACCCGAGTTCGGCGAAACTGCCGTAGCAGCCGGAGAAGTCAAGGGCTTCGACCGTCTCCCACCGGTCGATGACCGGGTGCATCCGCGAGAGCATGTTGTCGCCGAGCCCGACGCTCCACCTTCGGACCGGGTGCCGGGTGAGTAAATCGGAGATGAGCGGGGAAAGCTCCTCGGGCGGGGAAGCCACCTCGTTCACGAACCCGCGGTCCCACTCCCACTCGGTCAGCGCGTCGGGCGGCACGCCGAGCCACGCCGGCTCGTGCGTCGCGAGCAGATCGTGCTCGCGGTCTTCGAGCGCCGGGCGCGCCGGGTCGCGGTCGGGGAGGCGGGCGAGTTCCACCTGCACGCGCACGAACTCGGCGCGGGCCGGGTCGCCGGATTCGTCGAGCCAGTCGGCGTAGGCCAGCCGTGGGGTGTCGTCGTCGGGGTGGGCGCGGATCGCCGCGAGCAGCGCCGGTTCGGCGGACATGCCGTGAAGTGTAACAGGACCGTCAACGCCCACCCGCCGCGGCGGGTGGGCGTCGGACCGGGCTTACTTCTTCTTCCCGGTCGGGGCGGATTCCTTCTTGTTGGCCTTCGCCCGCGGCGAGCCGGGGCCGACCTTGTTCGTCGGCCGCACCATCACCACCGCGTTCGGGTGACCCGGCACCCCGCCGCGGACCAGGATCAGGTTGTTCTCCACGTCCACCTTCACCACCGCCAGGTTGCGGATCGTCACCTGCTCGTTGCCGTACCGCCCGGCCCGCTTCAGACCCTTCTTCGGCCGACCGCTACCGCGGTTGCTGGCCAGCGACGAGGTCGAACCGGCCTGGCGGTGGACCTTCTTGGCGCCGTGGGCGGCCGGCAGGCCGGCGAACCCGTGGCGCTTCATGACGCCCTGCGTGCCGCGGCCCTTCGTCGTGCCGATCACGTCCACCGCGATCACGTCCTTGAACACGTCCGTGACGGTGAGCTTCTGGCCGACCTTCACCGTCACGTCCTCGGTGTAGCCCTCGTGCGGCTTGAGGACGTTGCCGGTGCTCTTGACGCGCTCGACGGTGACGGTGGCGGACTCGGCGTCGGCGGCCTTCACGGCCAGGGTGAACGCCCCCTTGCGGTCGAGGCGGAACTCGCGGATGTGGCGCTGCGGCTCCACGTCGGCCTTCGGCGGGAGCTTGACGCCGGCCTTCTGGCGGGCTTCCTTCCGCTTCGACTTCAGGTTCGCGGCCACGTGCCCCTGCTCCGGGCGGGTGGCGTTCTTGCGCGGCTTGTCGTCGAACCCGAGCTGCACGGCGGTGTACCCGTCCTTGGTCACCTCGCGGTTCCCCTCCTTCACGGTGGGGTACTTGATTTGCAGCACCGGGCACGGTCCGACCCGCAGCACGGTGACCGGCTCCACCGCCCCGCTGGCGGTGAAGTACTGCGTCATCCCGACCTTGTACCCGATGAGGCCCAGCGACATGGGAACGCTCCCGCCGGCGTGCGGCGGCTCTCGTGTTGGCCCCGGCCGACCTGCGGTCCGGCACGCGCGTGCCGCGCATCAGTCGGGTGGTGAACCCGGGGCGGAAGTGCATAGGATACAACCCCGGCGGCGGACGGCCAGGCGCCGGCCCGGGCCTTCACCGCCCGGGAGGGCGGCGGCGTGTAGCCCCGGGTGAAACCCGGGGCGGTTTCCGGCGACGAGCCGGGGGTGACGCGGCCGTGACCCCGCCCGCGGGGCTCCCCGGGGCGTTGCCCCGGGCTATGGAATCTCACCCCTTTGGGGTGAAGAGCGGGCAGGCCGTCTTCAGGCCAACGGCCTGAGATTCGATAGCCCGGGGCAACGCCCCGGGGACCACCCGGGCGCGGCCCGTGAATCGTTACCACCCTGGGCACCTCCGCACGCGACCTACCGTTCACCCCAACCACCCACACCCCAACCACCCGCACCCCATGCGCCCCCTCTCCCTCTTCCTCCTCGCCGCCGTCGCCCTGCCGACCGCCGCGCAGCCGGCCCCGGTGTCGCCCGTTGCCGACGGCGCCACGCCGGTCAAGCTGGCCGGCGGGTTCGCGTTCACCGAGGGGCCGGCGGTCGACGCGGCCGGCAACGTCTACTTCACCGACCAGCCCAACGACCGCATCCACAAGTGGTCCACCGACGGCAAGCTGTCCGTCTTCATGGAGCCGTGCGGCCGGTCGAACGGCCTGTGCTTCGACGCCGACGGCAAGCTGTGGGCGTGCGCCGACGAGAAGAACGAGCTGTGGAAGATCGACGTGGCGACGAAGGAGAAGACGGTGCTGGTGAAGGACTTCGGCGGGAAGCTGCTGAACGGCCCGAACGACATCTGGGTGCGGCCGGACGGCGGGGCGTACTTTACCGACCCGCTGTACAAGCGGCCGTACTGGAAGCGCGGCCCGCAGGAGCAGCCGCAGGCCGTGTACTTCTACTCGAAGGACGGCAAGCTCTCGAAGGTGGACGCCGACGTGAAGCAGCCGAACGGCATCATCGGCACGCCGGACGGGAAGACGCTGTACGTCGCCGACTTCGGGGTGAACAAGACGCACGCCTACGACATTAAACCCGACGGCACACTGACGAACCGCCGCGTGTTCTGCAAGCAGGGGTCGGACGGCATGACGGTCGACGACGCCGGCAACGTGTACTTCACGACCAGGGGCGTGCAGGTGTACGACAAGGCCGGGACGAAGATCGCGCAGATCGACACGCCGGACGGCGGGGCGACGAACGTGTGCTTCGGCGGCGCCGACATGCGCACGCTGTTCATCACGACGGGCAAGAGCTTGTACGCGGTGAAGATGCGGACGAAGGGCGCCGCGCGGCAGTAGATCACGCTCACTCTGCGGTAAAGCTCTACGTGATGTGACGTAGCCGAGCCCCGCCACTCACGGCCCGGCCGGGGCTGGCGGGGGCTCTGGTGGTAGAGACGGACTCGCACGAGGTTTATGCGGCTTGCGCTTCGTGGGCGATGCCTTCTTCCGCCAATCCTTCGCAGGCGGTTTGCCATCGGGCATGATAGCCGGTTCGCCATTCGTTCGTTCGGCAAGCTGAGCGATATCGACCCCACGCACGTTCGTGAAGTCTGCTCCCGGCAGATCCGCTTCGGACAGGTTCGCTTCGGACAGGTTCGTTTCAGACAGGTTCGTTTCAGACAGGTTCGCCTGGAACAGGTTTGCTCCAGACAGGTTCGCTCCAGATAAGTTCGCCCTGGACAGGTTCGCTTGGAACAGGTTCGCTCCAGACAAATTCGCCCTGGACAGGTTCGCTTGGAACAGGTCCGCCCCGGACAGGTTTGCCCTGGACAGACTCACCCCGGACAGGCTCGCCCTGGACAGGCTCGCCCTGGACAGGTTCGTTTCAGACAGGTTCGCCCTGGATAGGCTCGCCCTGGACAGGTTCGCTCCAGGCAAGTTTGCCCCGGACAGATTCGCCTCGGACAGGTCCGCCCCGGACAGGTTCGCCTCGGACAGGTCCGCCGTCGAGATTTCGATATTCTTCAGATTCGCCCAATTCAGCTGTTGGGAACGAAGCGCTTCTGCCCATCTTGACCCTACCCATTCGGGGAGCACTTCTTCCAGCCCTTCGACCCGGACGCGCGTCCCGCTGACGATGGCAGACAGGCTCGATACCGACAGCATCGCGGTCTCCCCCTGGAGAGCCCAGTCATTCATCACCCGAAACGTCGCTCTCGGTTGGATCAGGTCCAGCATCTTGTGCATCGGCATTCCGTCCCGCACAACCGCTGACAGGAGGCGTGCTAGCATCTCCAGCCAGTTGTGAGCGCGATCCGCGCCGCGGAGTTGGGCAGCGTCGCTGATGAACTCCTCAATGTCTTTGTCGATCCGGCTCGGACCGCAGAGCGTTACCCAGTCAACGAGTCGCTGTTCGGCGTTCCAGAACCGCTTCAGATCCGGCTTCAGATACCCGTCGGCCAAGGCTTCGAGTTCATCCACCACACGCCGGGCGACCAAGAATTCGGCGAAGCTCTTGTGGGTGAACTCGTACACCTCATCGCCGCGGACCGTACCGCGGGGGCGGGTGAAGAACGCCAGCATGATCCGCAGTAACCCCTTCCCAGAGTCCTCTGCGAGTGTCTGAAGCAGCGCGAGTTGGTCCGCCGTCAGCCGGGCTTGCACCGCGGCCAAGCGGATTTCGCGGATATTCCCCTCATGCCACGCGGCGACGGCGAGTGCCTGGAGCAGCGAGACGAACTCGGGGTGGGTGAGCTCGCCGGCTGCTTTCTTTCGGTTCGGCCCCCATCGCCGTTCCCAGACGTCATGCACTAGCCGCTCGTACAGGTCGAACCGGTTCTCGGGCAGTGCCTTGCCCGGTTTACGCTCCCGCACAAGGGCCACAAGATAGTTGAGGAGTGGCTGGGCGGTCACGCTGGTTAGTGCGGTCGCCTTTCGGATCTGTTTGAACACTGCCGCCCCATCCGTTCCCGGCTTCTTGTCCGCGTACAGCCCCCACCAATTCGCTCGCTGGTCGTCCTTCAAGAGTTCGGTTCGCCCGTCGAGTACCACCGGCTTCTCGGCCGGGAGGCGACGCATCTCGTCCTCACTGGTCACGAACGGGAGCAGGTTGAGGACGGCATCGGTGCGGCCGATTACCCGACGGGCGATATCGGCTGCGATCGGCCGGCCGCAGACGAGGATCAGCAACCGCGCCCGGTTCTGGTCCTTGTTCCATTCGTGCTTCAGGTCTCGCACGCCGTTCATGAACGTGCGGATCAGATCGACCCCGATCTGCCCACCGCGGGAGAGTTCGTCCAGCCCGTCGAGGATGAGGAGGGTCGGCTCCACAGCCTCTCGGTCGAGCGGGGTCTTGAGCGGCTTGCACACCGACTGGCAGTAGTCGGCGATGGCCGCCGCGAGCGGGCGCTCCTGCTCGAACGCCTGGTCGTGGAGCGGGGCGAACACCACACGCCAGCGACGCCCGCCGAACGTCCGCCCGAACCGGTCCGCGGCGAAGATCCGGGCCAGGGTGGATTTCCCCGCCCCCGGGTCGCCCTCGATCACCCGCACGTCGTCGTCCGCTCGCCCCGCCTCCAGCCAGGCGTCGAGCATGTCCGTCGCCATCCCGATCGTCCGCCGGATACTCGCCCCATCGACCCGGTCCGTGTACGCCCGGAGCGGGACGTACAAGTCACGGACGCTGAAATCCTCCTCGAACAGCAGCCGGTCGGACTGCTCGAACAGCCACTGGGCGTACACCGCCCAGGCGTACTCGGCTTCGGCGGCCGGGGTGAACGTCGTCCGGCGGTTCTCGGGGCGGAGGGGCTTCAACTCCTCCTCGTGCCGTCCCCATTCCCGTTCCAGGTTACCGCTGAACAGTTGGTAGAAGTGGCCGACGAGTTCGTCGGCCACCTCGTCGTGGACCCCCGCGCCGACGGCCCACGAGCGGAGCATCCGGCCGACGTGCTGGACGTAGCGCGCGTTCACAGGGCGGTCGAAGAAGTCCGTGTCGAGGGTGATGTCGAGCGCGGACAACTTGGCGTCGAACTCGCCGGCTTTTGGGGCACTGCTCAGAGCCCGGTGAACGGTGTCGGGCAGCGCCACCTCGACCCAGGCCACTAGACCGCGGAACGACATCAGGAGTGCCCGCTGGACGCACACCCAGGCGCGTTCCCGCGGGTCGTCACCGAGGCGGACGGACGCGAACAGCTTCAGGAACCCTTCCAACACTCCGGTCGCATCGTCCCGGCTCCCGCTCGCTGCCAGTTTCGCGGCGGCGCCGAATAGCCCGGGCCAATCCTTCACCCGGATCGGCTTCAGCAGGAGTGGAGTGGGCCGTTTCGCCTTGGGGCCGCGGGAAGGTGGGCGAGGCATTCGGCACGGAGTGATCGGGTGGGGAGGATGACTCGCATCGAGGATAAACAGATTCAATCGGGCGATCAACACCCTGGTGACGGTCTCAGATTCACGATTCAATCTGGCGGAGTAGAGGACGTGTGTTTCCGTGCCGCGCGGCGCACGAAGGGCGCCGCGCGGCAGTCATCCCGTTACCCGCGGCCCTGGAGCACCTCGCGCACCTCGGTCGCCGTCGCCGCGGTGCGGAGGCGGTCGCGGGTGTCGGCGTCGCCCGCCGCCTTCGCCACCTCGCCGAGCAGCACCACCTGGAGGTTCGGCTGCTCGGCCGGCGTGACGAGCAGGAACACGAGGTACACCGGCGCGGCCTCGGGGCTGTCGAACACCACCCCGCCCGCCGAGCGGCCGAACACCACGATCGGCTCCCGCAGGCCGGGGCAGCGGGCGTGCGGCACCGCGACCCCGAGGCCGAGGTTCGTCGGCAGCTCGCGCTCGCGGGCGATCGCCCGCTCCGCCACCTCCGCCCCCGCCGGCAGGGCGGTCTTCGGGATCGCCGCCGCCAGCTCGGTGATCGCCTGCTCGGCCGTCCCCGCCTTCAGGTCGAGCAGCCCGTCGTCGGTGATGAGGATGTCGCGGAGGGCGAGCCGCGGGTGCCGCGGGTACTCGTCCTCGAACCGCCCCACCACCTGCTCCAGCACGTCCTCGATGGTCACGATCCCGACCGGCGTCTCGCCGTCGCGGACCAGACACACCGTCGCCCCCTCGCGCTGGAAGAACTGGAGCGTCGATTCCACGTCGGCGTCCGGGCGGACGGAGTGGAGGGGGCGGACGAGTGTCGTCCAGGCGGCGTCGGGGGCGAGGCCGATCAGATCCTTCACCAGCAGGTAGCCGACCGGCCGCCCGGTCTCGGGGGCGACCACCGGCCAGCGCGAGAAGCGGTTCTCGCGGACCTGCCGCCGCACCTCCTCCGCCCCGGTGGCGGACGACAGCCGGCGGACGCGCGTCCACGGGACCATGATCCCGCGGACCAGCTGCGCCCGCAGCCCGGACACGTTCTCCAGGATCAGCCGGGTACGGATGCCGCGGAGGGCGCGCTCGATCGACTCGCGGCCGGCGCCGGCGTCGGTGAGCACCAGCCGGGCCAGCGCCACCGCCGCCTCGGCCTCCTCGAAGATCGCCGCCGTCGCCCCGACGTGCTCCAGCTCGCCGCGCTCGCGCAGGTAGTGGGCGCGGACGAAGATCCGCAGCTTCGCGTTCAGGTTCCGGGCCGTGGCGACGATCGCCGCCCGGTCGGCCCCGTGCGGCAGCGTGACGACCAGGTGCGACGCCCGCTCGACGCCCGCACTCTCCAGGATCGCGGCCTGCGAGGCGTCGCCGAACACCGCCGTCTCGCCCTGCCGGCGGAGGTCGTCCACCGTGTCCATGTTCAGGTCGATCACCGCCGTGTCGAGCCCGGCGTCGCGGAGGAGCCGGTCCACCGTCCGCCCGACCGGCCCGAACCCGACGACGACCGCCAGCCGGCGGCCGCCGGTCGTCACCGCCTCGGCGACCGCGGCGTTCGCCTCGCGCACCCGCCGCTCGGCCCGGGCGTTCAGCACCGCCCACAGCCGCGGCTGCCGCTTCAGCCACCGCTCGATGCGGCCGATCGACCGGAACAGGATCGGGTTGAGCGTGATCGACAGGATCGCTCCGGCGACGAGCAGGTTGTTCCCGCCCTCCGGCATGAGCCCGGCCTTGTGGGCGGCCTCGGACAGGATGAACGAGAACTCGCCGATCTGGGCGAGCCCGAGCGCGACGACGAGCGCGGTGCGGACCGAGTGCCCGAGCCCGATCACGATGACGAGCGCGATGAGCGGCTTGACCACGAGGATGACGCCCATCACCGCGGCCATCAGGAGCGGCTCGCGCCACAGGTACGTGGGGTCGAACAGCATCCCGACGGAGACGAAGAAGAGGACGGCGAAGGCGTCGCGGAGGGGGAGGGCGTCGGCCGCGGCCTGGTGGCTGACCGGCGACTGGGCGACCATCATCCCGGCGAGGAACGCGCCGAGCGCCATCGACGCGCCGAACAGCGCGTACGCGCCGGCGGCGAGGGCGACGGAGAACACCATGACGGTGAGGGTGAACAGCTCGCGGGAGCGGAGCCGGGCGACCTGGGTGAGCGCCCACGGCACCACCCGCGCCCCGACCACGACCACGACCGCCACCAGCGCCGCCAGCTTCAGCAGCGCGACCGCGACGGCGACGAGGGGGTTCACCGGTGCGGCACCTTCGGCGGCGGGCGCGCCGTCGTGGCCCGCCGGCGCCGCGCCGAGGACCGGGATCATCACCAGCACCACCACCGTCAGCACGTCCTCGACGAGGAGCCACCCGACGGCGACGTGCCCGGCCGGCGACCCGAGGGCGTCGGCGTCCATGAGGACGCGCATGAGCACAACGGTGCTGGCGACGGCGACCGCCATGCCGATGACGGCGCCGGTCTTGGCCGGCATCCCGAAGGCGGCGAACACCGCCACGCACGCCCCGGTGGCGACGAGGCTCTGGCCGAGCGCCCCGGGGATGGCGATCGCCTTCACCGCGAGCAGGTCGTGGAGGTGGAAGTGCAAGCCGACGCCGAACATGAGCAGGATGACGCCGACCTCGGCGAGTTGGTGGGCGATGTGGATGTCGCCCTGGAACCCGGGCGTGTGCGGCCCGATGGCGACGCCGGCGAGGAGGTAGCCGACGATCGGCGACAACCGCAACCATTGTGTGAGCAGACCGAGGAGCCAGGCGGCGGTGAACCCGGCGGCAATGGTCGCGATGAGCGGAAATTCCTGCACCCGTCAGCCCTCGGCGCGGCGCCGCGGCCGCCGCGGTTCGGCGGGTCCGTCGGCCCCATCCCATACCACGATGTTACCGGTGACGTGGACGTCGGCGAGGAATCGGCGAGCCGACCGGTTGTTGTGCGGAGAGGTGGAGGCGGTGTATGAGTCTGGTGGGGCCGGCATCCCGCCGGCCGGGGAGAGCCAAGGCCGGCGGGACGCCGGCCTCACCAGGAAAATGGCTCGCCGGGGTCGATCGGGTCAACCGTTAACGTCCCAGAGCACCACCTTGCCGCCGTCCGCGCCGGCGGCGCCGCGCCTGCCGTCGGGGCTGAACGCGACCGCGTGCAGCTTCCCGGCGCCGAGGTCGGTGGTCGTTGTCTCGGTGAAGTCACTCAGGCTCCACCCGCGCGCCCGGCCGTCGCTCCCGACGGTGGCGAACCAACGCCCCGACGGGTGGACCGCGAGGTCGCGGAAGTGCGCCCGCCCGGGCGGAGTGATGCGGGCGACCGGCTTGCCCGCCGCCACGTCCCACACCTCGGCCCAGCGCTCCTCCCAGCCGATCAGCTGAGCGCCGTCGGGCGTGAAGCGCATGCGGAACCCGACCGTGACGGGGAGCGTGCCGAGTTCGCCGAGGAGCTTGCCGGTATCGGCGTCGCGGAGCGTCAGTTTGTGCGGGCCGTTCGCGTTGGTGCCGGGGTTCATGACCACCGCCAGCGTGCGGCCGTCGGGCGAGAAGCGGACCGCGTCGTGGAAGCCGGTCGCGTGGTCGATGTAGACCGGGTCGAACTGAGCCGTGACCTTGCCGCCGCGGAGTCGCCACACCGGCGTGAACGGCCCGGCGGCGTCGATCTCCCAGCACTCGACCCGGTTCAGCCCGGCCCCGCCGCGGCTCACGGCGACGTGCGTCCCGCCGGGCCGGGCCGAAAGGCTCACGACGTGCTGCTCGTACTCGTCGTCCGGGAGCGGCCGCCGGCCGCCGCCGCGGAGGATGACGGCGCCGAAGCCGCCCCGCTGGCTCGCCAGGTAGAGGTACTGCCCGGCGGGGTCGGGCTCGAAGGCATAGAGCCGCTTCCCCGCCGCACACGCGACGACGCGCGACTCGGCCTTGCGCGCCAGCGGCCAGACCTGGAACCCGCCGTCGCCGCCGGCGTAAAGGGTGCGCCCGTTCGCGCTGAACGCGACGCCGACGACCGGCTTGTTCGATGCGTTCTGGAGAACCCGCATGGGCGACCTCGCACGAAGCGGGGGGTCAGAGGTCCACGTCCCAAACAACGATCTTACCCGAGTCGCTGCCGGCGGCGGCGAGCAACCCGTCGGGCGAGAACGCGACGCACCGCAACTTGCCGACGTCCCAGGCGTAGGTCCGCACCACCGCCCACGCCGCGGTGTCGTAGACGCGGACGACGGCGTCGGTGCTGGTGGCGAGCAAGTCCCCGGACGGGTGGAACGCTACCCCGGTGAAGCGCGACGGCCCGTCGTTCTTCCGCGCGACCACCGGCGCGCCCGGGTCGTCCGGCCGCCACGCGACGAGGTGCTTGCCGTGGACCCCGCCCACCCACCGCCCGTCGGGCGACGCCGTCGCTTGCGCGGCAGCCCGGCCGAGGTCGGGCGATGACCGGAGCTCGCGCCCGGTCGCCAGGTCGCGGACCACCCAGCGGTGGTCGAGGCGCGGCCGGTGGACCGGGTAGGTCACTTCCGGCGACACGAACTCGCCGCCCGGAAGGAAGGCGGCCTCGTCCCAGACCCAGCGCTCGATGTCGATCGCCCAGCGGTCGGCCGCGGGGTGCGGGTCGGCGAGGGGGCGGAGGGACAGCCGGGCCTCGAACCGGCCGACCACGTCGTCGGCCCGCGGCCGACTCTGGGAGAGCACGATTGCCTCGCCGTCCGGGGTGAGGGCCGCGTGGTGCTCGGCGTCGGCGATCTCCGGCTCGACCGCCAGCGGGGCGCCGCCGGTGGTGTCGTAGATGCACGACCGGAACCAGTCGTGGCAGCCGACGCGGCGGCCGTCGGCCGAGACGCGCACCCGGCCGTGCGGGTTGCTGAACTGGTGCTGGCCGGCGGTGTCCGGCAGCGCCCGCGGCGGGGTTCCCACGGTGACGTCGTCCCACACGAGCACGCCGCGGTCGCGGCGCGGGACGACGAGCATGCGGCCGTCCGGCCCGAACGCCAGCGACTCGACCTGGCCGCCCCTGAGGTGGTGAACGAGCATGGGTGTGGCTCCGGCGCTCGTCTGAGCCCGGGGCGTGAGCGACGGGGTAGCTGTCCTGGTCTTGGTCGAACGATTCCGACGGGCTCGCGTGCCCCGTCGCTCACGCCCCGCGCTCGGACGGACACGAGCCGCCCGGCCCTCACCGGAACGAGTGCTCCGGCCCCGGGAAGGTGCCGTCGCGGACCTCGCGGGCGTAGGCGCCGATCGCCGCCTTCGCCGCGGCGCCGAGGTCGGCGTAGCGCTTCACGAACTTCGGGGTGAAGTCGGCGTACAGCCCGAGCAGGTCGTGGAACACCAGCACCTGCGCGTCGCACGTGGGGCCGGCGCCGATCCCGACCGTCGGCACCGGCAGTGCCGCCGTCAGCTGCGCGCCGAGGTCGGCCGGGACGCTCTCGACCACCACCGCGAACGCCCCGGCGTCGGCGACCGCCCGCGCGTCGGCCAGGAGCTGCGCCGCGTCGCGCTGGACCTTGAACCCGCCGAACAGGTGGACCGACTGCGGCGTCAGCCCGACGTGCCCCATCACCGGGATGCCGGCGGCGACCACAGCACGAACGGCGTCGGCCACCGCTTCCCCGCCCTCCAGCTTGACCGCGTGCGCGCCGCCCTCCTTCACCAGCCGGCCGGCGCTGCGGACGGCCTGTCGCGGGCTCTCCTGGTACGTCATGAACGGCAGGTCAGCGACCACGAGCGCCCGCTTCGCCCCGCGGACGACGCAGCGGGTGTGGTAGATCACGTCGCGCAGCGTGACCGGGAGCGAGGTCGGGTGCCCCTGGATGACCATGCCGAGCGAGTCGCCGACGAGGATCGCGTCCACGCCGGCCTCGTCGGCGAGGCGGGCGGAGGTGTAGTCGTAGGCGGTGACGACGGCGAGCCGGGCGCCCCCCTTCGCGGCCCGGAAGGCGGGGACGGTAACCGCGCGGGCGGCGGTGGCGGTGGCGGACATGAGCGCGGACCTCGGGAGCGAAACAGCGACGCCCTCATTCTAGCGCCGGCAGCCCCTCGAATAAGGTGGACCCGACGCGCACGAGCGTCGCCCCCTCCTCGACGCCCACCTCGAAGTCGCCGCTCATCCCCATCGACAGGTCCGGAAGTGGCAGGCCGGTGGCCGCGCGGAGACGGTCGCGTAGCCGGCGCAGCTCTGCAAACGTCGGCCGGGCGGTTTCGGGGGCGTCCGAGTACGCCGCCATCGTCATCAGTCCGCGGACGGCGACGCCGGTGCGCGCCGCCAGCGTGTCGCCGAGTGCGGGCAGCGCGTCGGGCGGGAGCCCGCCCTTCGCCGCCTCCCGGCTGCAATTCACCTCCAGTAACACCGGTATCGGCGTGCCGCGAGCGCGGCCGAAGGCGTCGAGCGCGTCGAGAAGGCGTTCGGAATCGACAGAGTGAACCAGGCACGCGAGCGGGATGGTGCGGTCGAGCTTGTTGCGCTGGAGGTGGCCGATGAGATGCCAGCGCGCGGCGGGGACCGCGGCGGCCTTCTTCCACAGTTCCTGCGGCCGGCTCTCGCCGAGGTCGAGGGTGCCGAGTTCGGCGACGACCGCGGCGACGGCCGGCGTCACGGCCTTCGTCACCGCGACGAGCGTGACATCGGTCGGGTCACGGCCGGAGCGGCGGGCGGCGTCGGCGACACGCCCGCGGACGGCGGCGAGGCGGTCGGCGAGGACGGGGGGCAAGTCCGCGGCGGTCATGGGGGTAGTTTAGCGGCCCGTGGGTAGCCCGGGTTGCTTGTTACTGACCAGCGGGTTGTCCGCGCTGTGGACGCCACCGGACTGCGCGACAGGTGGTGCCCCCCACCCCGCGGCGAAGCGCCGCGACCCTCCCCCTCTGGGCAGAGGTATAATACGCATCTCAAGCGATAGCTGCGCTCGTGACGTAGGGCGCCCCACATACGGTTTTGATGGTCGTCTCGTCGAGGCAACAGCGTCCCCAGGCGGCCTCGGCCGCGGCGTACAGGGCTTCGACATCCTTGTACTGGCGGTTCGACCAGTGGTGCGACCGGAGGTAGTGCCACTGGTTCTCCACCGGGTTCAGCTCCGGGCTGTACGGCGGCAGCCGGATGAGGGTGACGTTGGCCGGGCACCGGACGGCCTTGGCCGTGTGGTACCCGGCCCCGTCCCAGATCAGCGCCGCGTGGACATCGGCCGGCAGGCTGCGGGAGAACTGGTCGAGAACGGTGTTGACGACCTCGGCGTCGAGCACCGGAGCGATCAACCCTTCCGAATGCCCGGTCACCGGCGACGCGGCGGCCAGCACGTACACGTACCCGTACTGCGTCTGGCGCACCGCCGTCGGCCGCGACCCGGTCCGCGCCCACACCCGAGTCGGGGTGCCTTGCTGGCCGAACCGGCACTCGTCCTCGAAGTACGGCACCACCCGCTTCCCGGGGTGGGCGTCGGCGACCGCCTTCAACTCGTCCGGGAGTTTTTTTGGAACGCCGCCCGCCTCGCCGGGTCGCCCTTGGGGTGGCGCGGCCGGGGGCGAGGGACGAGTACCCGAGGCGGTGCAGGTACTGGTAGACCGCGCTCAGGGTGCGGGCGACGCCGAACTCGTCCTTCAGCACCCGGCGGAAGTCCTCGCCGCGGAGAGCGGCGACGCCGTCGGCGGGGGTCGGGCCGGCCTCGACCCGGGCGCGGAACCGGGCCTCCTGGCCGGCGTCCAAGGGCGGCTTGGCGCCGCGGCCGGGGGCGTCGTCCAGGCCGGGCAGGCCGGCGGCGTTGTACCGCCCCACCCACGTCTAGACCGATCGGCGGCTGGACCCGGTGCGGGTCGCCACGGTCTGGGCGTCGAGGCCGGCGAGGGCGAGCCGGACGGCCCGGAGCCGCTTGGCTCGGACGGCGTCCCTCTCGCGGGCGATGAGGCGGTCGAGCTCGGCTTCGGGGACATGGGCTTCGACATGCATCGGCGGGCCTCCGCGGGGGATCGCGGCAGGCTACCCGATCGGCACACGGGGCGCAAGAGCCGGCGCGCAGGATTCAGATGCGATGCGTATAATCACACGTCGGCGACGGGGTAAATCAACTACCCCGAGTGGGATCACGTCGG
>VFQN01002793.1_pt1 | contig 26169 bp, 36 predicted proteins | sample 3512371 | NCBI WGS metagenome assembly VFQN01 (sample SAMN10412370, study PRJNA504923) | tailings metagenome | isolation source: Replicate 2 from Balatoc abandoned mine | place: Philippines: Itogon, Benguet | collected 2017-08-28 | reverse complement strand
GACTTGGGAGGCCGGTAGAGGTGCTTGCGGTCTGAAAGAGCTCGCTTATCGGTCTCTGTGGGCAGGTGATACTGCTTGGCCCAAGCGCCAACTAGCTGGTCGTCTTCCACCGCCCCCGCGCCCATCCTTGCTGCTTTGGTGTCTAAACCAGTCGACCGCCCGGTGTTCGTCAACAGAGAGACTTCCAAACACTTTTGGGCTACTTCAAGGCAATTGGGCTTTGCGGGAGGTGGTGACAGTCGAGCTTTCAGTGGGCTCGAGCGTCGACTGACGCGCAAGAGAGGTTGCGGGCAGGGGGTGACGCGCGAACCCCCAGCAAATAGCTTGTGCATACAATGTTTATGCGGGGCCCTAGGGGCCCCGCGCTTTATGCGCCTGCGGGCGAGTATGACACCTCACCGACCTTGGACGCAAAACTTGTTGACCCCGCACTGCCGCGAAGCCTCCATGGGGTGGTGCCCCATCCATGTTGCGTCGACCTGACGCTTCCCTTACTCATGCCATACACTTTTCCCGCAACAGCGTATCCTCATTACCACTTCTGGTGCCTCTAAGTTGTCCAGGCGCTGGAGCGGGGCCTCTCCACGCCACGTCCCACGGGACGGCCTCCAAGGCACGAGCGCGGGAATGCTGCTGTGCCGGAGGCAGACCGTCTGAACAATTTCCCATTTGTTTCATTTTTTGAGTCCTTCACCACACGCAGTTTATGTCTACTCCCAACCACATTCGCGGGGACACAGGTCTGCTGCAGCCATCGCCGGGGCCAAACGCAGGCCCGGAGACTGTTAGCCCGACATCGTCGAGTCACAAACAAGCAGCTGATTATGGCTCATTGTCAAGCCTTCCGCCCCGCGGGGCTCCCAGCTCTTATCTCCTCGCCAGGCCCGGCAGCGCAGGAGAGGCCACTCGAACCGGCGGTGCCGCTCAGGTAGCATCAGCTGCTGGCAACAGTTCTGGGGCAGCTTTGACGCCAAGGCCAACCTCGGCTGGAGCACGTGGCTCTGCCATGGAACCCGGACGTGGGGTCAAGCTGGAGCGCTCAAGTTCCATGCAGCCGCTGCTTGCCAGTGGCCCTGCCAGCGCCGCCACACCCCCGTCAACAACAACAGCAGCAGCGGCCCTCCCTCCAGTGGGCGTGCCTGGTAGCCAACCAGCAGGCGGCGGCGCAGCAGTCCATCCTTCAACACACTTGCAGCGGACATCTTCCCTGTCACCTCCGCACTCCTCGAGCATACCCACACCCACAGCAGCCACAACCAACGCAGGCTCGGCCCCCGGCACCACCAACACCAACACCAGCAACATAAGCTTTGCCACCGGTGCCCCTGCGAATGCCCACGTCAACGGCATCAGCATCGGCAGCAACGCTGTCAGCGGCGGCGGCGGCGGCGGTGTGCTGGCGTTATCACGGTTGGCGGTTGTGGTTTCGGGGCTGCAGTCCGAGCTGGCGGCGGCGAGGGCGGACCGGGAGGCTCTGGCGGCCGACCTGGAGCGCAGTAGGAAGGTGGGGGAAGCTGCCTGCGTATGTGCGGAAGCTTTAGGAAGGTTGGGGCTAGCCCAGGTGTCCGAAGGAACGGGAGCAGGTGCGGGTCAGCGCAGGGGAAAGTGCACCCGTGCTGAGGAGCTGGGATTGTGGCCGCCACACTGGTCCCTACTTCCCTTCCTGCATTTCGTTCCCACTACTTCTTGTGCGGCACCCTTTCCGAAACCCCGCTCCTTCTGATCTCCCCCCAGGCCCAGGGCACGTTGGAGACCGAGCTGTCGTCCTGCCGCGCCGCCGCCCGCTCCCGCGCCGCTGAGCTGGCCGATGCTGCAGAGGCGGCGGCGCGACGGGCCGCGGCGGCCGAGGAGGCGGCGGCGGAGGCTCGGCGGCAGCTGGAGGGGCGGCGGGCGGAGCTGGAGGCGCTGGTGGCGGGCAGGGAGCGGGGCACAGCGGAGGTGCAGGTGGGTGGCAGGGGGGAGGATGTATCAGTTCTACCGCTCTGGGCTTTGGGTTGGGGGGTCTGGGAGCGGCCATTTAGTCGTCCCCTTCCATGCCACGAGGACGAGCGCTGAGAAAGGGCCGGAAGTGGCCCCTCGTGTAGCCTACCCCGGAAACGGGATGTGTCCGCGCACGCCCGCAGCCCACCCCCGACGCTGCCTGCACCACTACCAACGCCGCCGCCGCCGCCACCTGCCTCCGCCGCCGCAAAGCCTCCCCCCTCCCCCCGCCCTTCCCCCGTGCCGTGGCCCCCCGCCCGCTGCTCCCCGGCCATTTCCCCGCAGGCCGCGCTGGCCTCTGCGCGTGAGGAGCTGGCCTCCCGCGAGGCGGACCGTGCCGCCGCCGAGGGCCGCCTGCGTGCCTTGGGGCTGCTGGTGGGGGCGCTGGAGAGGGAGCAGGGGGAGCTGAGGGAGCAGGTGGGGTGCGGGGGCGTGTGTAGCGGGTGCGGTGCAGGGTGTAGGCAAGAAAAGCCAGATACAGTAGCAGGCATATTGGAATAGCAGACAGGGTGAAGCGAGGCAAGGCAGGGAAGCGGCATGTCGGTGGCGATGGTCGCGATCGCTGCTGCTGATACGCTGAGGTACTTAGCTGCAATAGAAAGCCGTGCGGGGGCGTGTGTCCATGTGTGCACAAGGGACGATCCAGGCCCTTGGAGCTGCTGGTCGGGGTGGAGCGGGAGCAGGGACATCTGAGAGAGCAGGTGCCCGTGTATTCCTACTCCAAGCTTTGCGCGTACAGGGCCGGACCCGGTAACCTTTTAGGCCCCCATCCGCGCTTCCATAATATGTAGGTCTTACGCATGTGGGTGTGGCGCGGATGCGTGCCCGTAAGTCACCCGGTAAATGCGATCGTGCCTATCACAGCCATCACGTCGTAACCTTATGGTTTATGCCTCCCTCCTACAGGTCGGCGGGCTGCGTTGCCGGCTGCAGGGCACGACGGCCTGGGGTAATTGTGCCCAGTCATTACAATAATTCTATGCTTACACGGCGCGCTCTTTGGCCCCGTTCCCCACCCGCCCCTGGGCCCCCACCTGCAGGTCGGCGGGCTGCGTTCCCGGCTGCAAGGCACGGAGGGCGGGCTGGCTGAGTGCCAGCGGTGGTTCGGGGAGCAGTTGGGGGGCGCGGGGGAGCTGGTGGCGGCGGCGGGGAGGAGGGACGCGCGCATCGCACAGCTGGAGGAGGTGAGGGGGGCGTGCACGAGTTTGGGTGCGTGTTGGCCTTAGGCGGGTGCATGGGCAAGTTGCCGTGGGGAAGCTGGCTTTGGCAGCGGGGAACGACGAGGGGTGCGCGCGTGGCATGATTTCTGGAGGTACGGGGGTAAGCTACCTGATGAGTGGCAGGCGGGCGGCGAGGGCGAAGATGTAACATGCAGCCTAGGGAAAGGGTCGCGGGGGTTTGAGGTGGGACGCATGGATTGCGCAGCTGGTGGAGGTGAGGGGCCCGTGCACGTGTGTTTGTGAACACATGGGCGGCATGCTGGCGGAAGTGGGCAGCGTGCGCGAGGCATGGGTGGGTAAGCTCGATTGCATGGCACAGGGGCCACAGAACCAAAAGGCCCAGGTGGTAGGTGGATTTGTGTTTTAATCTGGTATGCTCAGGGTCCTCCAACTACAAAAACTTCCTGCAAGTGCTCCTCCAAGTACAAAAACTTACTGCAACTGCTCACTACCGTCTTCTCGTTTCCTTACCCCTCAGCGGCTAGCTGCTGCGGAGTCCGGTCGCGGCGAGCTTCGGCTGCGGGTGGCGGAGCTAGAGGTGCAGCTGGGGGCAGCGCAGGTGAGGACCACACACACACACAAGTTGCACATTTGCATAGTTGGTTGTATTGAAGCTTGTTACATCAAGGTAGGGGAACAGCGGAGCTGGGGGTGCGGCTAGAGGGAGTGAGTATGAGGACTTGAAGGGGATCTGGCCTGCCGAACGTAATGGGCACTGGCAAGGGTGTGGAGCGGGAGTGGGTTAAGCTGAGGGCATAGGTGACGGGTGGCAGGCATGCGGGGCAAACGGACGGCGGTGTCCTGAAATTGTGGCTGGTATACGGTATGCGCCTGCGCTACGGTACTGGGTAGGATAGCAGCGGGCCGGGTGGGCGGTGCGTGGTGGTTGCCGACCTCCGTGTCGCATCACGGTAGGGGTCTTGTCTGGGAGTGCAAGGAGCAAGGAAGGAACAACATTGTGTGATTAGCACTTGTGCTGTGCACAGCACCATGCATCGCCCATAAGCATGCAGCATGTATGCATGTTTGTCAACGCGGCGCTGCTTCTTTTGCTCGAGCTGCTCGATACATCACGGCAGTAGACAAAGTATGAGTGCACGCATGCCGCTGCGGCTCTGCCTTCCTTATCTGCTCGCAGAGGCACGGCGATCAGCTGCAGACCGCCACCGCGGACCGCGACCGGCAGCTGGCGGCGGCGGCGGCGGCGCGGTCGCAGCTGGCGGCGGCGCTGCAGCGGAGCGAGGCCCTGGCGGCGGCGGCAGCGGCGGCGCAGCGGCAGCTGACGGGCGCGCTACGAGACCTGCAGCAGCGTTACGCGGGGGCATTCTCAGCGGCAGCGGCGGGTGCGACGGCGGCAGCGGCGGCTGCCGTCGCCGCCGCGATTGCACCACCGCCGCCCCAACCGCCGCTGGTGCTGCCGCCGCCGGAGGTTCAGCTGCCCACCGCAGCAGCGGCACCGACCACCGCAGATACCGTTGGTGCGCCAGCGCCTGAGCAAGTAAAGAAGGAGGATGGGCCGACGGGCCCGGAGTTGGCGTATGGGGCAGCAGATGGGGGAAGCCAGGGCGTAGCGGGTATGGATGTGAGCGTGGAAGATGCTGTTGACGAGAACACAGGGAACAGGCCTGCGGCGGGTGTCGCTGCGGTGGCACGTGGCCAGGACACACGAGGGGACCACCTGGAGACAGCCGCAAGCACACCTGCCGGGGAGACGCACACCGGTGCACTACAGCACGATCAGGGGGCGCGGGAGCGGGAGCTGCCGCCTTCCGTGTCAGGTGGTGCAGATCATGCGGCGGGCCCGAAGCGCGTCCAGAGGACACAGCCGCATGCTAAAGGGGGGCTGGAAGTGAATGCGGATGTGTGCAGCGAGCCCACAACAGCTGCCCCAGTCGTGCGGTCCGGGGGAGCAGCAGGCCAGCAAGCCGGAGGGACCGGCGGGCGAGCCGGGCCCACCGGGCCGGACCCACAAGTCCCGCAAGCGCAACCACCAGCACAACCACTAGCAGTGCAGCAGCAAGTGCCGAGGCCCACAACTCCTGCGTCAACTATCGCCCACGCCGCCGCAGCTGATCAGGCTGGGTTGCTGACCGCCCTTCCCGCTCCCCGCCCCACGCTCAGCCCACATGCCGCACCTCCTCCCCAGCCCTCGCCCCAGGGCCGGCAGGACCAGGGAGCACAGCCTCCGCCTCAGCGACACGATGGTGCAGCAACCGCCTCACCGCCCCGTGCAGCAACCGCCTCCCCGCTGGCGACCGCAGCCGTGGCCGTCTCACAGCCTCTGCAGCCCCCCTCGGAGGCCCCTTCGCCCGGACCGGCGACAGCGCCGCAGGACGCCTCCCGGCCTAGCCAACTGCTCCCTGTGCACCCACAGCAGGACCTCACAAGGCCGGTGGTGCCCACGGTCGCGCCTGGCGCTGACACCTCAGCTGGTGCAGGTGCAAGTGCCGGTGGCAGCGCACCTATGGCCACGCACGTGTCTGCACCTGCACCGATGCGTGCTGCCGCAGCTCCCGCGCTGGCTTCGTCGGGCGCTGCTCCCACAGCTGGCGTGGGTGCTATGGACGTGTTGTCGCCCTTTGCCGCATCCGAGGTGGCGTCGGCGGCAGTGGCGGTGGTATCAACAGCCGGCGGCGCAGGCGCGGCGGCAGTGACAGTTGCCGCAACCGTCGCCGCAACGGTTGCGACGGTTGCTGCTGACGGCAACGGCGCAGGAGGCAGGGAGGTAGAGGCAGGCCCCATTCCCCTCCCGCCACCTCGTGCCCAGCTGGAGCCTCTTCACCGAAACCACACCATGGCCCAGAAGCATGCACGACAGGAGGACGGCCAGCAGGAGCAGCAAGAAGAGCAGCAGCAGCAGCCGCAGGACAGAGGGCGTGCAGAGATGCAGGGAGACAGGAAGGAGGGTTCCCGGAGCCCCGGTGGGGAGTCGGTACGGCCCCTGCGGGCTAAGCGAAGGCGCCTTAGCGAGGCAGCGGACTGGAAGTGGGCAGAAGGGGAGGGTGAAGGGGAGGCGGCAAGGGACGGGGCAGCAGGGGCGGGGGCAGGGGCACTGGGTATGCGGGAGAATGGAAAGGAGGAAATGGACGGAGCGGCAGGTTGGGGATCAAGCGGGGGCAATGGAGGCGAGTCGGGTGGACAGAGGAGGCCGGACAGCGGGAGCGTGGTTGCAGCAGAGGCTAAGGCCGAGGGGGGCGGCGGTGGAGGGGGTGTGAACGGCGGGATGGGCGGAGTGGTACAGCCGCCGGGATGTCAGGTAGGACAGCAAGGAGAGGAGCGGCAGAAAGGCGAGTGCACGCAGCATGGCGAGCGGCAGGAGGTGCAGCACGATGAGGAGCGACATGTGGGCGCTGGTGGAGGGACAGGTATGCAGGAGGCTCAGGATGGTGCGGAGGTAGCAGGCGTTCCGCCGGACGGCGGCGGCGCGCCGCCTAGTGCCGCCACAACCACGGCGCAGGTGGCAGCGGAGGCGGCAGCGGCTGGGGCTGAGGCCGCTGAACCCAGTGCTGCTGCCGGCACTGCCGCTGCTGCAGCTAGCGCTGCTGCGAGCCCGCAGGAGCACATTGAGGTACAACCGGAACACAAACAGCAGGAGCCCAAGGGACGAGGAGAGCGTGTGGAGGATGCAGGCGCGGGCACGGGCGGCGGGGAGGCGGCGGGGGCAGGTGCTGGGGGAGATGTGGACAGGGGCCCGGCGGCCGCAAGCCAGGACAGCGGCGGCTGGCAGATGTTCGGGTTCGTGGGTTCGGAGCTGGCGCGGGCTGGCGCCACCACCCACGCCCACACAGGCAACACGACCAACAGCAGCATGTCAGAGCGCGGCAATGCGGCGGTCGACGCGCCGGGCGCCGGAGCAGTGCCGGTGCATCCACCCATGCCGTCTCGCCCAGAGGCCGGTGACGTCGCGTCTGCACACAGCAGCCGCCAGCACGGCGATGCCGTACAGCCTCCATTAAGACACGCCACGCCGGCTGCTGCTGGTGCCACCGGCGGCGCCAGGGGCAGGCTGTGGTCTGGGGCGGACGGCCTGGCTGTGGCGCGCCCGCCAGGCGCTGCCACCGCCTCGGCCCCGCTGTCGCCCCTGCTGCTGCCGTCCCTGCACCGGGCCCGTGGGCCCAGCAGCAGCGCAAGTTCTGACCCTGGTTATGGGCGCAGCGAGGGTGGCTCCCGGCATAACGGAGGTGATGGGAGCCTGCAGGCGGCGCAGGAGGTGCTTGACGCGGCGGAGGCAGTCGTGTCTGTTGATGCCTCTGGGGTGCAGCGCAGTGCGGTGGCAGTGATGGCGGAGGAGGAGGAGGGCCCTAGAGGCTGGGTGGGTAGCGATGGCAGTGGTGCAGGCGGCGCAGGCGGGGCGGGCGTTGTGGTGCACGGCAGTGAGACTGGGAAAGGGGAGGGGCCAGGGGAGGCGGAGGGAAGGGGCGGAAGCGGTGCGCAGGGTGGCGGCGGTGATGGTGGTGGCATTGGTGGTGGTGGCGGCGGCGGCGGGCGCAAGCGACCTCGGGACGCCATCGCCGGTCTGTTCTCCGCCTGGTCGGCGTTTGGGGACAGCGGCAGCGAGGAGGGGGAGGACTAGCCCGGGGGCGGTAGGCCGGTGGCAGTGAAGGGCCCGTCTCTTCACCACGGCAGCAGGCTGTGTGGCCAGGGGGAGGGTCAGGTAACCCCGGGAACGTGTACTGATTGACCGAGCAGGGGCTGTGTTTTGATTTCGGGGTGCCGGTCAGGGAATCAGGGCAAGCCAGTAAATGAACAGGTACACTGCGCTTTACCATGGGGGATGCCGGGTCTGGTTTGGTTGGTTAGCACCACTAGAGTCATGACGGCTGAGCGAGCGGCCGTGGACCTCTCTCGTTGCCCAAAGGGCAAAGCGCAGCGAGGCTGGGGGGTGGGGCAGGCACCTTCCGGTATCTGCCGCTGCAGATCACCTACGGTAGTTGTGCACGCTTGTGTGTGCCACACGGCACCGGGGGCATATGAAAATCCGCCGCAAACAGACCTCTTGTGCACGGCATATGGGCAGGAATGAACCGTGGGTCTGCACTGTAAGCGTTAGCGCGTAGTGACATGTCTTTACAGCACCGTGGCGAGAAGCCAGTGCGTGTCGCCGTGCATGGCTTGGCGCTTCTGTGAGCGGGGCAGGTGCGCTGGCAGGCTTTACAACCTGGCGAGGATACCGGTTGCAAGGGAACTGCGCACACTGCACGCTGCACACGGGCTGCGACATCGAGCACGGCAGGTCGGTAGCTACTGGTAGCTGGGAACTGGGCGAGGTGCTGGCGTGATGCTTAGGCACACGTCCACAGAGGTACCTGTACCAGTATGAGCGAGTCCCGGCACCGGCCAGGGGAGCTCCCTTGGTAGCACAGCGCCAGTCCAAAATGGCGTGGCAGCCATGGCAGGGGTACCGGTAGGGGAGGGGCAAGGCAACCTTTTCGGGCAAAGCTAGCCCGGTCATACTCATTACATCCATGGAATTGAGGCGGGTCCCCTTTCCTGTAACAGGGAGCTGATGCGCATGTCTTACAAGACGTGTAACGAGCACACTGCTCAGGTAGATGGGCGCTCAGGGGGTGCAATGACGTCGAGCAGGGGAGGTGCAGGGAGGGTGCCAACAGCCAGAGGTAGGGTAACTACCCTTGAAGACGTGCAGGAGACGCTTTGCTAGTTGTGACTGTTCATCGCTCGAAAGTTTGATTGTCTTCTTGCAAGGTCGTCTGCGGCGCTGGTCAAAGGCGGTTGGCGGGAGGTTGCAGCAACAACTGGCGCGCTTTTTCGGGGTCGACCGAGCTGTTGCAGGAGTGCGATTTGCACCACATCCGTTTATTTTAGCATATATTACACATTAGGGTGAAGCCAATATGAACCCTTTTGTGTATCCCTCGGGTCGATGCTCAACACCTGCATTGCGAACTGTAACTGCATCCGGAGTGCATGTCGTCTTTGCTCATGGTGTCACAATCCTGGCACATCATTAGGTGATTGCCGTTGTGCGTCAGCCGATCGCCAACGAACTGCCTAAATTTTGCTTTTAGACACGGCGCAGACGCGCGCCCTGTTCCTACGAGAAAACAATGCACTCCTTACTGAGGGTTTCCAGATCAGCTTTTGGACACGTCATACAACAGCAGGGTCATTGCCAAGCTTCGCGGAGCTTGTCGGTACCTATTTTTGGTGCGTCACGACAGGGCGTCTCGGAGGCACTGACGAAATTTGGTCTCTACAGCCACCGTGACAACGAATCCCTTAAAGTCTTGAAAACCTAGCACCTGCTCTATCTCTGAGGGGGTGCACCTGGCCGCTTGGTGCAGGCGTGCGGGGAGTTGCCGCCATGGCGGGGACTAAAATACACGTCGCAAACCCGGTGGTGGATCTTGATGGCGACGAGATGACTCGCGTTATCTGGCAGCAGATCAAGGACAAGGTGGGAGAAAAAGTGCTCTGAGTTCCGGTGTCGCAATGCGGGGTCATCGTCAGGTTACCAAAGGCGCCCTATTGTCTTCGGCGCAGCTGATCAAGCCTTACCTGGACCTCAAAATTGTCTACTTTGACCTGGGCCTACCCAACCGCGACAAGACAAACGACAAAGTCACAGAGGAGGCTGCGTACGCTATCAAGGTAGATATCTGGGCTGGGTGTGAGGGCAGACTGCAAGGGCAACAAACCAGGCCCAACAGCACTGCCTTGGATGCAAGCAAAGTGGCTACCTCAGATGTGTGGCACCAGGCCTACCCAAGCACCGGGCATGCACAGCTACTAAGCCCCCTTCGACCACGCAACACGCGCTTACGCAGGCGGCACTGTGTCCACCGCACGACGACGAATGTGGAGCATCAGCCCACATGCCGGCCATGCACCCCACTGCACCCCTCGCACGCACCCGCCGCTGTCCCCCAAAGCCCTGCTCCAGTCCTACCTGTCTCCTCTCCGCACACACCTTGAGCAGTCCTTCCCTGCCTGCCCCCGCTGTGTGCTACGCCCCGCCCCCAACACCCCGCCCACAGCACCCCTTCGTACACCACGCTCCGCCAAGTTGCACACACAGCCACCATCTAAACCTGCACGGCACTGCCCCCCGGCCTCCTGCCTGCTTCCCTCACCAGGAGTACAATGTGGGCATCAAGTGCGCCACCATCACCCCCGACGAGGCCCGCGTCAAGGAGTTCGGGCTCAAGAAGATGTGGAAGAGCCCCAACGGCACCATCCGCAAGTGGGTGCACGCGTTGGGGCCTGCTAATAGGGAGTTGGTCAGAGGGGCGGGGAAGAGGGCAGGCTGCGGGGAGAGCAGCGGGCCAGGTGGTGGCATTGATGGGCGAATGCCGCCACGCTTTCCCGACCCACTTCGCTATATGCAGTCCTATTGGCCCATTGGCGTAGCGAGTGACCCATTTGCCCGGTGCATCTTCTCCTCCCCCCAAGAGCCCCAACGGCACCATCCGCAAGTTGGTGCACTCATGGAGTCCGGGGGGCTGTTGCACGTTGGGGAGGGGGTCTGGGCTGAGGCATGGGAGCTGGCAGCGGGGCTTGCAGCAGGACTCAAGACTTCGGTTTGGCTGGGGCGGAGTTGGACGTGTGCTCGTGGCCCTTGAACGACACAGCCTTGAGGGATCTTCGCGCCACCCGAAACGTCACACTACCGGCAACTTCCCTGACGCCAAACCACTTCGCCACCTGCTGGCCTTCCGTCCGCCAAACTCCACTGTCGCTTAACCTTCTCCGCTGCCCCCTCCCCCCCACTGCGCCTGCATGCAGCATCCTGAACGGCACCGTGTTTCTCAGCCGCAGACCCTCCCTTGCAGCTCGTCTTTTCCCTTCTTGTTTCCTCATCCTGCACCACGCCCAATGACACAGTGTCTCGTAAATCTCGATTTGGCCGGGACGGAGTTGCGTGTGCGTACGGGTTGGCTACAAGGCTGATACTTGCCAACATGTTACGAATCTTGTCCCTTCTTTCACCCAATTCCCGTTTGCCGTTGCAGCATCCTGAATGGCACCGTGTTCCGTGAGCCCATCGTCATCTCCAACATCCCCCGCCTGGTGCCCGGCTGGACCAAGCCCATCGTGGTGGGCAGGTGCGTGGGTTAGCGGGTGCATGTGTATTAGTGTGGTAGTACAGGGACGGCGGAAGGGCTGGGCTGGACCAAGCCCATCGTGGTGGGCAGGTGCGTGGGTTAGCGGGCGGCGCGTGTGGGTAACCACGTGGGCGTGTGTTTTGCCACCGTCACACGCTGATGTAGTGGGGGCCGGGGCGCACCAGCCCATCGTGGTGGACAGGTGCGTGGGTTAGCGGGGCCGTGTGTATTAGTGTGGTAATGCAGGGACGGCGGGAGGGCAGGGCTGGACCAAGCCTATCGGTGCGTGGGTTAGCGGGCGCGTGTGTGCAACCATGGGGGCGTGTGTTTTGCCGCCGTTGCGTACACATGCAATGGAGGGCGGAGGAGCCCCGGCGGACTGAGCTCATCTTGCCGAGCAGGTGCGTGAGGAAGGGTGCATGTGTACTGGCAAGATATTACAGGGACGGCGGAAAGGTTCTGTGGTGGGACACGCCCGCCGCCTTGGGGTGGGCGGGTGCGTGGGAAGCGGGTGCGTGTGGGTCACCACGGCTGCCTCACAGTGTATGGGTTCGCAGGCACGTGGTTAAGGGTGCGTATGGGTTGCCACGCTTGCCATGGGTTGTGGGGTTGGAGGGCCCGGTGGTCACGCCAGGTGGGCTGGAGCTTTATGTGCGAGAATAGGAAAGGAAAGGGAGGGCAAAAGCTGCATGCGACGCGCTGTTGCAGGGGCGCTGTGCAGCAGTGGCGCACTGGGAGGGCAAGGAGGGGCGCTGCACCACTCAGGGTGGCGGTCCTTCCCCGACCCCCCCAAGACACGCGGCAGACTCCACACAGCGCCACTGGCCAACAAATGTGATCGTTGTAGTCATCGCTTACCGTGTATTTGTTTTTCTCTTTCGTTCAGGCACGCGTTCGGCGACCAGTACAAGGCCACGGACTTTGTGGTGGACGTGCCCGGCAAGCTGGAGATGAGCTTCGTGCCCGCGGACGGGGGGCCGGCCAAGAAGTGGGAGGTGTACAGCTTCGAGGTGCGGAGGGAGGGGGAGGCGGGGTACACAGTGGTAGTGGGCAAAGTGTGGGTTAGCGAGGTGTGTGCCTGTGCTGTTTGGTATTGGTGCGGGGTACGCGGACGAAGGAGTGGGAGGTGTACAGCTTCGAGGTGCGGGGGACATGGTGGACACGGTGTCAGCGAGCAGGAGGGGATGCGGGGAGGAGGGGAAGCGGGATGTGCATTCGTTGGTTTAACCTTGGGGCAGGGCACAGGGGGCAAAGGATCGGGAGGTGTACAGCTTAACATTGTGCCCGTTACCTTCCCGATACACCCTCGATAGCATGGATACCGTACTGTCTATTTGACCCACTTGAATGTGCGTTTGTATCTCCACAGGGTCCCGGCGTGGCCATGGGCATGTACAACACGGAGGAGTCTGTGCCCGTTATGTCCCCCGATACACCCCTCAACAGCATGAATACTGTACTGTTTACTTGTTTACTTGTTTACTCCCTGTTCCGGAACAGGGTCCCGGCGTGGCCATGGGCATGTACAACACGGAGGAGTCGATCCGCGGCTTCGCGCAGTCGTGCTTCGAGTACGCGCTGGCCAAGAAGTGGCCGCTGTACCTGTCCACCAAGAACACCATCCTCAAGGCCTACGACGGAAGGTGGGGGGAAGCTGGTGTGTGTATGCAGGGGTAGGGGAGCTGCGGGGAGGGGTTGGGGGAGGCGGGGGTGGAGTCAGCTGTCGACAAAACACACCATCCTCAAGGCATACGACGGAAGGTGGGGGGAAGCTGCTGGGCCTTTGCAGGGGAAGGGGAGCTGCGGGGAGGGGTTGGGGGAGGCGGGGGTGGAGTCTGCTGGGGGAGGCGGGGGTGGAGTCTGCTGTCTACAAAATACACCATCCTCAAGGCTTACGACGGAAGGTGCGCGGAAGCTGCTGGGTGCTTGCAGGAATGGGGAGATGCGGGCAGGCGTTTGGGAACGGCCGGGGAAGGAGCGAGTGGCGACGTGTTCCTGGCCATGCTTTCTCAAGCTCACACCAACACGTGGAAGTGGACAGGGGAGGCAGGCCAGGCACTAGGAGGGGTGGTGGTGGCTGCAGTGGTGGACGCCCTTCGGCGGGTGGTCAGCCGTAAGCCTTACCGGAGGCCTCCCAGTCCAATACCACAGACTGATTGCCTCGCAGTGACCGAGTTACGATCCTCAGTATTGGCCTTCACGCTGCCGCTCCCTTAGCTCTGATTGTCCGCACCCACCGTTTCGCGCTACCTCCAACCCGCCTCTTACCACAGCTTCACCCGGGCCCCCGCTCTTGCCAACCTAATACACCTGCGCGTAGGTTCCTGCAGATCTTCGCCGAGGTGTACGAGAAGTCGTACAAGGGGCAGTACGAGGCGGAGGGCATCTGGTACGAGCACCGCCTCATCGACGACATGGTGGCGCAGGTGGGGCAGGTGGCGGGGCGTGGGCGCGTGTGTGTGTTAACTTGCGTGTGTTGTTGATACCTCTGGGGTACGAGCACCGCCTCATCGACGACATGGTGGCGCAGGTGGGGGCAGGTGGCAGGATGTGGATGCGTGTGTGTTAACTGGTGTGTGTTGTTGATACCTCTGGGGTACGAGCACCGCCTCATCGACGACATGGTGGCGCAGGTGGGGGCAGGTGGCAGGATGTGGATGCGTGTGTGTTAACTGGTGTGTGTTGTTGATACCTCTGGGGTACGAGCACCGCCTCATCGACGACATGGTGGCGCAGGTGGGTGGGCGTGTGCGTGTCTCAGTTCGTGGGTAGGCATGAAATACCATGTGGCTGTCTGCACGAAGTTTGTGGAAACGCGCATGTGGTTGACGAGCAACGCCATGGCGGGGCAGGGAGTGGGTGCAGGGGCATTCAGCCAAGCAGTGTTAGGTGGAAGGTCGTGCAGGGTCGTGGGGTTGAGGTAGACATGACCCTGGGGCTGGGGCTGGCGGACTGTCACCGGCGTTCACTGCATTCCCTTTGCCCCTACCTCCCCAACCCTTACACAGGCGCTCAAGTCCAGCGGCGGCTTCGTGTGGGCGTGCAAGAACTACGACGGAGACGTGCAGTCCGACATCGTGGCGCAGGTGGGGGCTGAGGGTAATCTCCCATTGATATATGTACCGGTGTTCAGTCTGTTCACACACTGTTCTTTCTTCTAAAATATGAGGCCGACAAACAGTGCTCCCGGTGTGAGGGTGCACAGTGCAGGTGGGTTGCGACGAGCATGTGTGTCGTGTCGTGTCGTGGCCCGGCGTGCAAGTGGCCTCCCTCCCAACACGTTGATAACACGTTGGTACACACGCAACATCAAACCCTTCCTCGCTCCATCCTCCCAGGGCTACGGCAGCCTGGGCCTGGTGATTAGCGTGCTGGTGACCACCCGTCCGTATACGCTAATACACACACTAATACACACGTACTCCCGTCATCTCCCAGGGCTACGGCAGCCTGGGCCTGATGACCAGCGTGCTGGTGACCATGCATGCTAATACACACGCTAACACACACCCTCCCCCGCCCCCTCTCCCAGGGCTACGGCAGCCTGGGCCTGATGACCAGCGTGCTGGTGACCACCCGTCCGCACACGCTCATACACACGCTAACACACATCCTCCCCCGCCCCCTCTCCCAGGGCTACGGCAGCCTGGGCCTGATGACCAGCGTGCTGGTGACCCCCGACGGCAAGACCGTGGAGGCGGAGGCGGCGCACGGTGGGGGCGGGGTCGGGCCGGGCGAAAGAGAGGGCTCGTGGTGATGCGGGCGAGTTAGGATCTGTTCTCCTGAAAAACTCGGTTGCGGTCGCGCGGGAACGTCCCAACGCTTTTGGCCCTTCCCCGTCCCACACTGCTCCTTGCCCGCCCGCTCGTCCGCAGGCACCGTGACCCGCCACTGGCGCGAGTTCCAGAAGGGCAAGCCCACCAGCACCAACCCCGTGGCCTCCATCTTCGCGTGGACGCGCGGCCTGGCGCACCGCGGCAAGCTGGACGGCAACGCAGAGCTGGTGCAGTGGACGCACGTGAGTGTGTGTCGGCACACAGGTCGTGGGTTAGCTGGGTGCTGGGTTGTGCACCGTGGCAAGCTGGATGCGCACACTCCGCTTGCACGTCCCGCACACCCGCGGGATCTGCAGAACGCCGTTGCACTGCTCTGACCGAGCCCTGCCCCACTGCTTCCGCACCCCTCCCTTGCACCGCCCACCCGCCACCCGCAGGACCTGGAGGCGGCCGTGGGTCTATCCGCCGTTGCACTAAACGACGCGACCCCGCCCGGGCCCTACCCCACGGGTTTCACATAACGTTCCTCACCCCCAACACTGTTCCCGCCCTCCCCTCGCTTACCACCAAACTCTCCCCCCCCCTCCCGCGGTCGAACTTTTATTGCGACACGTGGAGCTTTTCAGTACTATTTACCTTGGTAACCTCTTTTCCACCCGCAGGACCTGGAGGCTGCCGTGATCGAGACCATCGAGCAGGGCAAGATGACCAAGGACCTGGCCATCTGCGTGCACGGCACCAGCAAGGTGGGGGAGGAGGCTGTGCGGTTTGTATGTGAGGACAAGGGCGTATTCATGTGGTGACAGCAGCTGTCATGTGGTGACAGCAGCTGTTTTGTGCGACATCAGCAGCCTTGGTTTGGTATGAGGCAATCTGCGTGCACAGCACCAGCAAGGTTGGGGGGAGGGGGCTGTGCGGTCTGTGTGTGACAGCAGCTGTCTAGACACGAGGCCGTCCGCATGCACGGCACCAGTCAGGTGGGGGCATGCACGGCACGGCCGGGCGGGTGGCGGTACGGACGTGGTGCGGGTGGGCGGGTGGCGGTACGGACGTGGTGCGAGCGGGCGGGTGGCGGTACGGTAGTGTATAGCGGTAGGTGTGTGTGGCTACCTCTGCACGGAGCTGGACGCCGCACACGTGGCATACGGAGGCCCACGCAATTGCAGGGACGCACGCTATTTGCCGTACACCTTGCCGTACAGGTGACGCCCGACCAGTACCTCAACACGGAGCCGTTCATGGACGCCATCGCCGAGACCTTCGCGCGCAAGCGCGGCGGCGTGCCCAAGTGAGGCGGCGGCGGAAACGGCGGAAGCCACAGGCGAACTGGGTGGGTGTAACGACGGCGATAGGTGTTGGAGGTTTGCGCGATCCTCCAGCATCCTTATGCACCCCCGCGAGTTGCCAGGCACTTGTCGGAGGGGACGCGGGTGTAAGTTACACTGGGCGTAGAAAACGTAAGTTATCCTGGTCGCGGGCTAGCCGGAGTGCCTGTCTCGAAGGGTATGGCCTAGGGATTTCGGGTCAGTGGAACGCGGAACAGCAGGAGGGGCGGTGCTTGGGAGCCGACCAGTGCGTCAAACATCGGTTTGTGTACCGTGTTAAAAAACCATTGCGCTTTCTGCGCTTTGCAGGAATTCAACTAGCGGGGCGAGGCTCTTGACGATGCGTGTTGACGGCGGCGGTGGCGGCGGGAGAGCATCACGGTAACAGGCAGTTGCATGCTCCATGGGTGTGTCTGTTTGCAGTGGTTCAGCGTCTTGCACTCTTGCACTGTTCGGATGGTTGGGTTGGGCATTGCAAGCGGGGCCCGAGCACGCTTCAGGTGACCCCGCGGGGCGGACGAAGGAAGAGTGCGCTCGTTTTCGGTCCCGCATGGCCGCGCGGGGTGAAGCTGGTGGTGGTAGCCGTGTGTTAACACGTGCACGCGCTGCCTACACTCAACACGAATAGCGGGGTACGTTATTCTTTGCGTTGGGGGTGCATTGCCACCAGCTTATTCCGGACAGATTGTTTGCTTGCGTGTGGTCGTTTAGCATGCTGTGTGGTACGAGCCGTTTTTGCGGTGTGCTGCTCTTAACCTGCTTTGGGCGTGCCGTCAATAGGGAATTCCTTTGCGGTGCGCTCAACAGCAAGGACCGGCAGTAGCCCTGCAGTAAAAGTCAGCGGACGTATTGGTTTATGACCGTGTTGCTTGTGCGGTGTGTGGCTGATAGCGCTCTCGGCGAATCAATGTGTGGTGGGGTGCTGCTACAGCAGATCGCTGAGAGGGCACGCTATTTACCGTTCCTCAGTCGTCTTTCAGTTGTGCTGCGAGGCCGTTAGCCTGCAAAGAAACCGGTTGCGTGTACATGTAAGTATCCTGCACCATTGGATGCCCTGCCATGATGTACCGGTACTGTCAACAGTGAAAGTTGCACGTTGGCATGTGCCACGGAGGATGCATTCAGTGCTGCACGCGCGCGTACCGGTGTATATTCCAGCCCGCCGGTGCCTGTTTGGCTCCCAGATGCGCCTTCAGGCGCTTAAGCCTCTTGCTGTCCCTCGCGCGCACCGCATACCGTCAGAGACGACAACGCTTATCAGCCACAGCAGTGGCGCACCCGGGAAGCAACCCCGGAGCCACTTAGCGCACCCTAGTACAGCCGCACACATGCATACACATACGGCATATGGTCGTACCACTGGATTTGGCGGCTGTCGTGCTCGGTCGCAACGACAGCCCCACACATGCCTGGGATTCTTGCGCGCATTCGTCGGCCGCACCAAGCAGTAAGGAAGTAAGTTCAGTAAGTTTGTTACATTGTGCGGGTGCTTGCGCCCCAATGCAACTACCCATATACGAACCGAGGGTTCAAGGGTATCCGTGCTCGATCCATTGTCCATATGTGCAACCTATGCATCCTACACTAGGCCACTGAAACAGACCACTCGGACTGAAACCCGCACCAAGCCATACCGGTATGTTGTGTTTCTTGACTCGTCCGGATCAGACGGCCCGCGCACGCACGAGACTTGCGCGTGGCACACAGCAATGAGGTACCAGCAGCTCACTGCTGTACTGCCCAAAGACTACTTGGGCGCGCGCTTTCAGGGCCGCAGGGTTGATAACTAGGCATTGTGTTCACGTCCTATCCGTCGCCCCTCATAACACACTAGCCGCAGGTCTGCAGCAGCACGTTTTGCCACAACGACTATGTAAGCACATCGTACTGGTGCAGTAAGCACAGTGCCGCGCCGCCACTGTCACCCTGTGCTGCGCTCCATGCCGCATCAAAATCGGTCGTACCAACATGTACGCCAAGACTTAGTTGCGCTCTACCACGTCACGGCTCTGTGTTTAGACGCAATTACGCTCTCCAGGGTCCGACGTGCAGTTCTTGTCCGCGTAAAGAACATCTCGTCCGGTTGATATTCAATCATTCGTTGGTTTGGCCAAGGAGGCCTCCACAAGAGCAGCACGTTGGATTGCGCCTAGATACATGGCCCAGAGCAGAGACTATTTTCCCCTGCCACCTGATCCAGCGCTCCCAACATCCAACCTTTCAAATAAACTGGCCCAAGCCCGCTCGTTGCCCCTGCCCCTGCGGCCTGCTGCCTGCTCCGGCGCTGCCACGAGGGGAGCACCTGTTCTTGCCCAGGGGTGAGGCCTCGTGCTTCAAATGGCCCAAACCCGCTCCTTGCCCCCGCCCCTGCCCTCCCTGCTCCCCCTGCCCCTGCCGCTGCGGCGCTGCCACCAGGACAGCATCCCTCCTTGCTCTGCTCCTCAATGACACCACCCTCACCACTCAAACTGGCCCGAGCCCGCTCCTTGCCCTTGCCCTTGCCCTTGCCCCTGCTCCTGCTCCTGCCCCTGCTGCCTGCTGCCCTTCCGCTGCCACCAGGTCAGCACCTGCCGGCAGTGGTCGGCCTGCGGGTCGGTGGCGGGCTGGTAGCGCAGCTCCTTGAGCTCCAGCTTGGCGCGGGAGTAGAACACCATCATCAGCTGGTCGTGGACCTGTGTATTAGAGGTGTGTATTAGGTGGGCTGGTGTTGAGTATGGATAGTGTAGGGTGCGGGCAGCTGGCAGCCACACACGTGAATGATCGGGCGCGGGCCGAACGCCGTTACTGCTGCTGCTGTCTGCTCGTGCAACCATGCGAGGTGGCTCATCGTGTCGTTGATAGGAAGTGCGGCACACCGCCTTCAGAATGCTTTGAAACGTGGACAGGTAACGGTAAAGCGGCAACGGTGCCACGCCCTGCCCTCGCCCACCGCCTTCTCGGCTTTTCCCCTTCCAGCCTGACGTCGCTCACCTGGTGCGTGGGCATTGTCTGGCCGGCCCACACGCGGGGCTGCGGAGTGGTGGGACAAATGCAGGGGAGTGGCCGTGGGGCGTTCAGCGGACAGAAGTGCGGGTTTGTTGTAGAATGAATGCAGGGATGTGCAGCGCAAGAAACAAGACAAAGATGGCAAGGGAGCGAGAGCATGGACGGCTACTTCAGGTCTGAGCGGCAGACAGGGGCAGACAAGTGCAGGTGTATTGGGACGGTACAGGTACAGCTGGCCACGCTGGAAGGAAGGAGGACCAGATGCCGGTGTTACAAATGGTGCACCGACGGGAGCCCAGGCTGCGAGGGGCCATACCCTCTCACGCCCACACTCCCCGTTCCCACCTCAATTACTAATGCCCCCAGGCCCACCTGTCTCAGCGCAATGACGTTGGGGGAGATCTGCCCCGCCGTCCGGCCCGCAATGCGCGATGAGGAGGGGGCGTGCGGCCGGTGCACCTGGAGTTTGGCCGAAAGCCCAAGGGGCGAACGGGTGCAGCAGGTTAGCGCGGTCGGTCAGTGGTACCGTGGCGTGGTTTATTATTTCCGCAAGCTTCTACCAACCCAGTCGTAAATATACACCTCAACTCACGCATCCCTGCCCCAACTACCAGCCACACGTCGGGCAGCAGCTTGCACCAGTAACGATCAATGGCACCTTAACCCACGGCACACGCTAACCCACACCCCCTCGCCCCACGCACCAGCCACACGTCGGGCAGCACCGCGAAGGAGAAGCCCATGGCGGCCATGTGCCGCACCTGCACGATCCTGGAAGGGTAGGCAAAGAGGGTGGGCAAAGAAATGAGAATGGAACAAGGAGAGGTGATCCGGGAGGTGCAGGGCAGGGCAGGCAACAGCAACAACGGAATACCGCCGTGCAGTGCTGCCCAGCACAGACCACGCTGCTGCCGTAGGCATGACGCGCTGCCGCCGGGCGTTGGGGGGCCTCCCACGCCAGTGTCGCCCCAGGAACTGTAGCTGCTCTCTGTCTCCTGCGCCACACCCCGGCAGCAGCCTAAACCCAGGTACCCAGGTGCTCACTTGTTGTACCCAAAGCCTCGAAACCGCACGTCGTACGGCGGACTCCACATCCTGGGGTGGGGACGAGAAGGGAGGAGGGCGGGAACAGGGTGGCTGCTGGGAGTGTGCTGTGCTGCGCCGCGTGTGTGGGAGCTTAGTGGCGCGCACGCGCACGTGCACGTGCGCAAGTGGGTGTGCGAGATTCGCGTGCGGTTCCAGTAACGGGGAGGGCGGTGTGAAGGCACTCAAATAATGGTAGGGACACGCCCGCACCTTGGCACGATGGCCCAGGGCTCGTATCCCGGGATGTACTTCACGCTGTACGCCTCGGGGCTCCGGTACCAGCGCGCGTACAGCGTGGGACCGTGGCCCAGCGGGTACCTGTACGGCAGGGTACGGCAGGATACGACACGGCGTCAGCACAGGTTGCGGTACATGGACGAGGGGTAGGGCGTTACGGGGCGAGTTGGTTGGGACATGGCCCCTGACCACATTGGGTGGGATGCTTGCGACATGGCGGCTGGGGCCATGACGTCTGCAGCGCTGCAGTTGGCCAACGTAGAGACAAGCTCCCAGCAAAGCGTGACAACGCACGACAGCGTCCTGCGGGGCCCGTAAGCTGCTGGTGGCCCCGTAGACACTGCGTCCCGCAGAGCGCTGCCGCACGCATCACCCATGCGAATAATGCAACTTATTAGCCGTCCATTCCCCCACCTTGTGATGTGGAAGGGCTTGAGTAGGCGCTTGGCGTGCAGCGTGCGGATGATGGGCTTGCGCTCCAGGGGCACTGCAGGAGGGGGCATGAGGGGAAACAGACAAGCACAGGCATGCATCAGTGAAAGGTAGCCAATCAAGGAATGTACAATTCGAGATAAGGGTTCATGGTTTCTTATTGCGCTCCAGGGGCACTGCGGGAGAGGGAACAGGGGGTACAGGCAAGCAAGGAATGTGCAGCAAGGGGTAAGGGTTCATGGTTCCTGAGTAACACAACAATGCAATGGGAATGGACTTGCGCTCCAGCGGCACTGCGGATCAGGTCCGGGGGTTGGCAAAAAGGGGGCGGGGCGCACACGGAATCAAGCAGCGCGTCCAGTTCATGGCCCCTCCAGCCGTCTTGTCGTTCCAAGCCCCTGGGCCCACCAACCCTGACAGCCCTGGGCCCTCCAGCACACAGCTGCGAGGACCACGCCGTGCCGCACAGCACCAGCCCCATGTACGTGTCAGCACCGCGTTGTAATTTATTCTGACCCGATGAACATCGCCCTGCAGCCCTGCACCGTCAGGCGCTCGTGTCAGGGGTCCGTCACGCCCGTTACACGTTTCAGCCCCTCTAGAACACGGGCCCGCCCCTAACACGTGGCCAATGCAGCACAGCGCCACCCATCGTTGGGTATCGCGTCCTCGTAGTCGTGTTGGCCTTGTCCCAGACACCTCCAACCCCATCCAAACAAAACCCGAACATAAGCCTTGCTCCCTTTGCGGCTTTCCTGATACCACTTACGCTTAAGCACCGCGTCCGTTATCTTGTTTGCCTTGTCCCAGTCTCCTCGCAGCCCCGCCGTTTCGAAGGCGGGCATCACGAAGGCGGTGGGGGCCTGCGCGGAGCGGCGCAGCAGCCGCTCGGCCCTGGGGGTGCGCGGGATGGGGGGGCGAGGGAGGAGGGAGGAGGGCTAGGAAGGCTTGTGAGGAGCCGGGGACCCGAAGCGGCGCGGAGCGAGGCGACACAGCAGCCACTCCGCAATGAGTGGAGGGGGAGGGGGGGGGGAAACAGGGAAGGGCAGCGCAAGGATAAGGTCCAGCCTAAGTGCATAGGCAGCCACTCGGCCCTGGGGGTGTGCGATCAGCAGGGGGTTTTACGGAAGTGTACCCATGGGCAGGAAGTGGCTGTGGACTAAGGCGGGACGCCGCAGCAGCCACTCGGCCTTCGGTAAGGGGGTGCCGGCGCGGGGGGGCCCGGAGAAACGGGGTATGTTGGACCACAGGGGAGTGGACCCCAAGGGCCGGAAGGGGGCCATGGCTGCTGTGCAGGGACGGACCCTAACATACGCACAAGTCGTACGCACACCTTGGTGCGGATGCACCCTTACCTGTTCCCGTCCGTGACCAGGGCGCTGAGGGTCGTGCTGACGCACACGTCCACATCCACCATGGCGGCCTTGGGCTTGGTGACCCTAACACACACCCCTTAATACACATGCACTCTCACCTGTCCCGGTCCGTGACCAGGGCGCTAAGAGTCCTGCTCACGCTCACGTCCACATCGCACATCCACCATGGCAGCCTAGGGCTTGGTGACCCTAACACACACACACCCCTTTATACAATGCACCCTCACCTGTCCCTGTCCGTGACCAGCGCGCTCAAGGTCCGGCTGACGCTCACGTCCACATCCACCATGGCGCTCAGGGGTGTGGTGGCGGCCAGGTGCGCCGCGTTGCGCAGTGTATTAACGGGCAGCAGGGGGCCCAAGGCCGCGTGGTCGGGCGCAGCAATGCGCTCGTAGAGCAGCAGGATGCGCAGGGAGCAGGCGGAGGGGTCGGCGTCGGTGGCCTGCGGGTGGGGAATTGTATGGGACGGCACGAGGAGAGGAGCGGGGGCAGGGGCGAAAAGGGGACATGAGACCAACACTACACTACACGACCGCATGCGAACGCCCGTCCCTTGTAATTCAACATCCTGCAGTGTGCAATAACGACGTTGCACAATCGTGCAGCGTCCGAGCCCCTGTCCCAGCACGCCCCGGGCCCCACACCTTGCGGGCATGGGCGTATAAGCCCTCGTGCCTTCCCCCTCGCCCCACCCCTGCACACACCTGCATCACCTCCCGTGCACTGCGCAGCGCCGCCTCAAGCGCTGCCACGTGCTCGGGGCCCAGCGCCCCGCCGGGGACAGCATGCCCCTCATCCGACACCTCTTCAGGGGCAGGGAACGAGGGCGCAGCACCCGCCTGCTGCTGCTGCTGCTCCTGCTGCGCCGCCTGTCCACCAGGCTGCTGCACTCCTTGTCCCTGCCCCCGAACTTGACTCATTTGCGCCTGCCGTACCCCTGCGCCCTGCTCCTGCGCTCCTTGCCCCTGCTGGTCCCCCCGGGCCTGCGGCAGCTGCCCCTGCCGCAGCCGCCGCCCCCTCCTGCCCCCGCTCACCACCACGCCCACCTCCCCTGACGCCCAGACCGATCCCTCCACGCCGCCACCCATCCCCATCCCCAGCGCCTGCCGCGATCGCCTCTTCAGGTTGTCCAGGATCGGGTCCCCCACCGCCGCCCCAATGCCCACACCCGCGCCCATGCCCGCGCCCCCAGCTGCTCTGTCCGCCTCCGCCTCCGCCTCCGCCTCGGCCGCCTCCTCGTAAGCCTCCTCCCCGTCCTCCCCACTCGCCCCCCGGCCGCCGTACAGATCGCTCTTTTCGCCGTCCGGGTCAACCGCCGCGCCCGCCGTTGCGCCCGCGATAACCGCCGCGTCCGGCTGCTGCTTCTGCTGCTCCCCGGCCGTTCCTCCCATGCCCCCAACGACTCCGCCCCCTGCTCCAACCGCACCAGAGGCTGTAGCGCCCGCTGCTGCTGCTGCAACCCCGCCAGCTTCCGCCAGCTTCTGCCCGCCCGCCGCCTCGGCTGTAGCGTTGACCAGCAGCGGGACGTACAGCGCCGCCACCAGCGGCCCGGAGTAGCTCATGCACTGAGCCTTCAGACCCTGCACGTGACAAGAGCGGGGGAGCACAGTAGTTTATTGAAGACACACCGCACCGCTCTGCGCCACCGCCACCTTGGGAGCTTCACCCTCATGCCCCGCACCTCGCACCTACTGTTGTAACCCGGCGCAGCCCCACCCCAGCCCACGCCGCCTACCGCCGCCCCGCCCTGCCCTGCCCCGTACCGGCCCCCACACATCCGCACCAACATCCTTGTCGTACGTGATCAATACCGCCGCGCAAATTATCTAGTACCATTTCACCGCCGCCCCACCCCGCCTGCCTTGGAACAGCCCCCTTCACACATATACCTACCCGGCCCAACATCCACACCCATGTGATCACACAGTCTGTCCACAGCCACTACATACATGCGGTGTCAGACAACACAACGCATGTGGCCTCGTGCATATGTCACACCCCTGTCTTGCATAGCCCATGCCTGTTGGCTGCACCCCTTGACCCGCCCCTGCTTGGCCCTGGTTCTGCCCGTGCACACCCCTGCCAGCCACCTGCCCTTCCCCGCCTCACCTCCAGCCTGTCTAGGGTAACGGCACTGAAGATCGTCAGCAGGGGTACGGTGTGCAGCTTATCTTCGGTTGTGGCGGAGGCGGAGGAGAAGGGGGAGGAGGCGGAGGAGGAGGGGGAGGAGAGAGGGTAGGCTGCGGATGATGTGGTGTTGGCGAGCCCCCGGCCCGCCTGGCCCAGTCCCACAGTCACCCCCGTGACGGGCTTGTTGCTCCACAGGACTCGGTGCAGTCGCAGACTGCATATTGCAGGGTACAGGAGGTGGTAGCCGTAGGGGGGATTGGGGTGTGAGGGTGAGGGAGTTGAGGAACGATGCAGGCGGGTGTGTAAGGGTGGGAAGTACGGTATGCCTAGGTGTGTGCAAGGACGCTGTGTGCATGTGCACAGCTGGGAGTGTTACAGGCTGTGTGGTTCCTTGTTGCGCACCAGCTCCTGTCACCACGCGGCGGCATTTGGGTCTTCCTGGATGACGGCCGTGTAACGTTTGAGTGAGGCAGCCATGCCACGCTGCCCATGGCCATTAAAGCCTACCTGGTTGGTATGCCACGTAGGTATGGCTCGAATGTCTGCAATTTGCTGTCATAGTGGTTGTTGTAGCAGTCCATGAGCTGCTGGGCTTTTGACGCGCGAGTCGGCTGGAAGGCCTCCGCGGTTGCAGCTTCCGCCCATCGGAGAAACAGTAAGAACCCAAACAGCAGAGTTTGCTGACGGGCATGCACTCTCCTCTTATCAATTGTCATGCTTTATGTTGAGGTCATCCGCTTTAAGGCTTTCGTCGCGTTATTGCTTCTACACGTGCTCAGGGTGTTCCAAGCAACCCTGCCGAGAGCAAATTGCCTAGATGGTAATAATGCATAGCCTCTTGCCTCGTGCAACACATCGACGTGGGGCGGTCGAGGTAGAAGTTGTGTAGTCGGACGTGTGCGTGTTGCGCGTGTCGCCCACAGTCGCTGACAAAAGCGTGCGACAAGCAGGCCTGGCATCCCGTGCAAAGTTTGTAGCACAGCGATACTACTGGAAAGGAAGTCTAGAATCGCCGCTCTACCAGAGGCATGGTTGCAGTATCGCTTACGGCAGGGAGGCCCCATGGCCCGCCGAGCGGCTGCTCCGAAGCAACGCGAGTGCGGAGTTTCCCAGTGACACGCAATACATCTCGCCATGGTCCATTGCAGTACCAAACCCGCAGGCAGCTGTCAACATGGACAGCATGGGAATATGGGGAGGCGTCACTGTACGAGCTGTGTGCAACAGGGGAAGGATTCATGGTATACACCTGGAGACACCTGAAAGACACTGAACAATGCAGCGTGCCCTCGGGCCTCGGCGCTCCGTCATAGCACCGTTGCACACCCCTGCACCGTTACTGCTCTCAACCAGGGGAGAGGGGTATGCAACTAGGCCCCACGTGGGGCCATCCCGATGACTAATTGGCGAAAATGGTCTTTCGGCCCCTCCCGCGCAGTCCTGTTCATTACAGGCCATACATGAAGGTGTAACATATTGCTTGAAAGGGCTAACTTGCTCGCGGGACCTCCTCTTTTGGGCCAACATTGCGGGGCGCCGAGCAGGGCCCGGACAGC
>VFQN01002792.1_pt1 | contig 26172 bp, 12 predicted proteins | sample 3512371 | NCBI WGS metagenome assembly VFQN01 (sample SAMN10412370, study PRJNA504923) | tailings metagenome | isolation source: Replicate 2 from Balatoc abandoned mine | place: Philippines: Itogon, Benguet | collected 2017-08-28 | reverse complement strand
GGGCGCGGATGGTAGTGGCGTTGGATGGAATCAACCGAGATTGGTCCGGATCATGGAGGCGGTTGGAGCTGCTGCAGGAGCAGGCGGCGAGGGCGGCGTGCTTGTTGGGGTGCGGGGCAGGTCGCGTTGGAGTGCGCGGGCATGATCGAGACACTTGGGATGTGTGGAATGGGACTTGGGCCTTTTCATGCGGCGCCGAGCCTATATGCTGGCTTCATGGAATCAGCCCTGTCCGGCCACCGAAGAAACCCGCCCCAGGGCCATTTCGCCGCGCAGCGGCTTCTTTCAGCCAGTGCGTTGGAGCGAACCGCCGCCCCGCTGGGCAGGCCGACGGTTCAGGTAATTTGCGAGCGATTGTTGCAGCCGACCGGGCGTTTCCGGCGGCGGTCGCTCGGCTTGGTCGTTCGGCCGCGGAGTACAGCCTATGGGTAAGAGTCATCTCTCAGCGCATCCCCGCGAGGTTCGGCGGATGAGGCTCGTCCAATGGATCGCGATGGTCGTCGGCCTATCCGTGATCGGGGTTGCGATCGCTTTCGGCAACTCCCCGCGGGAGACGATTGATCGCCTGAACCTCGTCCTAGGGCCGGTGGTTGTCATCCTGCTCGGCGTTTCTTTCCACTCGCTGTACCGATTCCGGCGGGCGTGTATCGAGTGGCAACAGGGGCAACGCGCCGAACCGAACACTTCACCTGACCTGGCGGGCAGGTGAGCTGGGTCGTTCCGAAGAATGAGTTCCAAATGGACACATCTCTTCTATCTCAGCCCGACATTTTCGGTCATCCAGGTTTCATAGGAGGCATGATCGGAGGGCTCATCGGCCTACTTGGCGGGATCTGCGGAGCCATTTTTTCCTACCGGAAGGCGAGGTCACAACGGGAAAAGCAATGGATAGTACTATATTCCATTGCCATCATTTTACTATGCGTGGGTGGTGTATGGGCTCTGCTGACGGTTCAAGCCAACCGAAGAGTGTACTTTCAGATTGGGGTCCAAGTCATTCTAGGGCCATTGATTCTGGCCTGCGCCTTTCATCTGAACCGTCTTCATCGGCAAGGCGAGAAGTAGTAAAGTCGCCTATCGAGGTCTGGGTCGCCGAGCGCCTCGCCATGGCGCGGCAAATCGAGACCGGGGGAGGCATCGCGTCGAGCGGCCAGGAGGCAGGCTCCACATTCGCCATAAGTCGTGAGTCAGCCGACCATTGCCTCGGGGCGCTCACGCAGGCGTCCGGCACATACCCATGACCAAGGCGTCGGAGAAACTCGTGGTCGGTTTGCTGGCGACAATCGCAAGTGAGATGATCGTGCTTGGGATGGTGGCCCCAGGATGGGCATTGGTTCCGCCTCGTCTGAACACGGTCACTGCCGTGCTGGCTCCGCTGGGTCACTTGGGCTTTCGGGCGGGCCTCGACGGCTGGATGAACCTGGTGTTGACCGCGGGGACGTGGCTGTTGCTTGGTGCCTATTGGACGTGGAGTTGGATCCGCAATAGGGCAGGAACCGCGCTCCTCGTAGGGGGGAGCGTCTACGGATTGGCCATCGCCTTTGCATTCCTCGGCGGCCCGTGAGGAGGGCGGCCAACAGGAAGGATCCGGAGAGAATCATTTGGAACCGATCGTTGGCGGAGCCCTTCAGGAGGAGAGCCTTGTGAAGCAGGCCATGTAGGCAAGGCGCGGAGGGACGGGTGTTGGTGTGGGCTTCGAGTGTCCCACGCCGCCGCGCTCCCAGGCGATCGACACAAACTTATGGAATCGATTACAGGATCGTGCTTGTGCGGGAAGGTTTCCTTCGAGGTTACCGGTTCCCCGCTCAAGTTTTTGTACTGTCACTGCCGCTCCTGTCAGAAATCGAGCGGTTCCATTCATGCCGCCAACATGGCATTCGCGCGGGACGCGATCCGATGGATACAGGGCGAGGACCTGATCGGAGAGTTCGTGGACACCAGGGAGAATCCGGGATTCCAGCGCAGATTCTGCAGGAATTGTGGCTCGGTGGTTCCCAAGCTGAGTCGCAATCGACAGTTCTGGGTTGTTCAGAGCGGGCTGTTGGATGCAGATCCAGGCATGCGGCCGCAGGCCTGCATTTATTGGGCGGAGCGTGCGCCGTGGTATGTTTCCGGGGATCAGATTCCCAAACATGAGGGGGCGTTGGTCGAAGCGGTTGTTCCTCCGAACCCTGGGGGTTGACGCGGTTGGGTGGCACGGCATCGGAGGTGCCCGAGGATGGATGAGGGAGGATGGCTCGCGCCATGGGCTCCGGTTCTGGCGCCGCGCCGCGGCTTGGTTTGTGGCCCCTCCGGGGCCCGGGTTTCAGGATTTGGGGAGTGGGGGGAAGCGAATGGGGATCCGTGGCGGTGGTGGGTTCTCGCCGCCCCTCCGGGGCTCGTTGATTCTTTTGGCCGATGCGAACCCATGGCTCGCGCCATGGGCAACGGTTCTGGCGCCGCGCCGCGGCTTGGTTTGTGGCCCCTCCGGGGCGCGGGTTTCAGGGTGTGGGGAGGGATCAGCGGCCGAACATCTTGGAGAGGCCCTGGGAGATGCGCGGGGAGATGAGATGATGCTCCCAGCCGCCCTCGAGCAGGAAGTCGTATTGAAGAACCAGGCCGATCATGTGGCCGCCCGTGCGCTGATCCCGCACGGCGTCGAAGCCGTATCCGTAGAACGCGGTGACGATCCAGTCGCGGCGCGGGGATCTCCAGCCGATGCCTCCGCCGATGCCGGAGTGTGAGTGGGACGGGTATTCGACGCCCTCGAGGTCGTTGATGCGGGCGGTGGCGCCGAAGAGGGCGAAGCGCCAGGAATTGTCCCGGCTCAGGCCGAAGGAGTAGTTGCCGCTGAGGAGGACGAAGCTGCGGGCGGAGAGTTCCTCGAAGTAATAGCCCGGGATCATGAGCGGGAACTCGCTGGCGAAGGGGAGCATGCCGCCGAGGCGGTAGGCGGAGAAGCGGTCGGGCTGGATGCTGCCACCGGAAGTCAGGGCGAACTCGACGTCGTGCCGCTGGTCCCCGGTGGTGTAGCGGCCGAGGATGCGTCCCCAGTAGAGTTGGGTGAAGTCCTCGAGGCGGCGGTCGCCATCGAAGCCGTAGGGACCGCCGCCGAGGCGAAGTCGGCCTTCGTACCAGGCGGACAGTTCGAGGGCGAAGGGGGAACGCAGATCGGGTTCCTGGCCGCCCCAGCGCAGGCCGGCACGGACGACGGGGTCGTGGTGGTCGTCCGGCAGGATGAACCGCGCGTCGGTGTCGTCGTCGCGCACGTAGAAGCTTCCTTCGATGGAGCTGGAGAGGACGCCGAAGAGGGGGATGCGGTCGCCGGGGTTGAAGATGTGGTAACCGGCCAGGCCGGTTCCGTAGCCGTGGCCGGTGAAGCTTTCGTCCTGCTCCCACTTTCCCACGCGCAGTTCGTTGTAGGAGCGGGCGAAGCCGCCGCCGGAGGCGAGGATGCCGAGGTCGGTGTTGGGGCCGAGGGCGTGTTTCCAGCCCAGTTGGGCGTCGAACCAGACGGGGGCGACCGCGGCGCGGAGGGTCCAGTCTTCGCGGAGGAAGTTGGTCTGGTTGTGGAGGTAGAAGGCGTAGAGGGCGATGGGTGTCTTGCCTTCGACGGGTTGGTTGTAGCCGACGTGGAGGAGGCGGCGTTCGGTGGGGTCGACTTGGGCGTGGGCTGCGATGGGGGAGGTGGCGAGTCCGAGGGCGAGGGCGAGGGTGAGGGTGAGGGTGGATGCGGACGGCGCGCGCCTTGGGGCGGGCCTCGTGGGGCTGAGAACTGGCTGTGGCTGGATCGCCTGGACGGCAGAGCGATCGGGGTCTCCCGGCTGCACGGGGCGAGGTTGGGCGCCCGGCGGGCGTGACGCAAGTGCCTGGGCGGGATCCGGGGGGGGCGTGGATGGCAGGTCTGAGCCGTCGCGGCGCCGCGCAGGCGAGGCGGTTCAGGGCATCGGCGTTGGTTTCGGGTCGGCGGTCGGGGCGTTGGTCGGGGTGACGGTTGGGGGTGAGGACGGCCGGGATTCGGGGAAGTAGAGGCGGGCGAGGGTTCTCAGGCGTTGTTCCAGTTCGGCGTAGTAGAGGTCCTCGTCCATGGATGACTTGCGGTCACGCAGTTCGGCGATCTCGATTTCGAGCGCATCGCGTCGGGTACGGATCGGGGCGGGGAGTTGGTTTTCGGCGGGGCTGGGGATGAGGTGGACCTGATGGGCGCGGAGGCCGTCGAGGGCGGCGTTGTCGCGCGGGCGTTTGACGGGGCGGAGTCCGCGGAACCAGTCGGCCGGGGTGCCGAGGCCGTCGCCGTTATCGTCGATGAGGGCGTGTTCGGTGGCGAGGCGGCCTTCGGTTTTGTAGAACTCGGCGACCTGGAAGGAGGCGCTGAGGAAGGCCTCGAGCAGGGAGGTTTGGCCGTCCTGGTCGAGGTCGGCGGCTGGTTGTTGGATGGCCTGGGCGAAGCGGCTGCCGAAGCGGGTGAAGTTGATTTCGTTACCGCTTCGGGTGGCGGTGATGACGATGCGGTTGGTGGCGGAGAGCGGTTTGAGGAAGGGGGCGCTGGCGGAGGCGGTATTGACGATGATGACGCGGCGTTTGAGGGGTTGGAGCCATTCGACGAGGTTGGAGGCGGTGACGTCGGGGCCGCGGAGGTTGAAGCGGGCCTCGCGTCCGTCGAAGGTGCCGTGGCCGACGAGGACGACCCAGGCGTCGCCGCCGTCCCTGGGCAGGTCATGGAGGGTGGAGCGGAGGAGTTGGAGGTCGTTGGTGAGGGGGGTGGGATCCTGGGGGAGGAGGCCGATGACGGTGAGGTTGGCGGAGGCGGTCTGGCAGGCCTGACGCCACAGTTCGGCCTGTTGGAGGAAGTTGGTGCCGAACTCCGGTTCGCCCGGGGCGCCGACGACGAGGAGGACGTCGGGTTTGGAGGGGTCCGGGGTGGGGGTGGTTTCGGGGGTGGAGGCGAGGGGGGTGTGGGTGGGGAAGGCGGCGAGGAGTATGGGGAGGAGGAGGTGCAGGAACGGAAGGGCGGGCAGGACGCGCTGGGGGCGTCGGGTGTTCCTGGGCGGTTGGGAGGCTGGGGGGATCATCGGCGGGGCGGCGGTCACGGGAGGCCTTTGGTGCGGCGGAGGCCCCATTCGGCGAGGAGGCAGGCCAGGGCGAAGCCGAAGAGGATGGGGGTATGCCAGGCGGGCTGGGACCAGGACTCCATGACCGGGGCGTTTCGTGTGGGCAGTTCGCGGACGAAGGCGGGGAGGTCGCGGGCCTGGATCATGCGGCCGCCGGTTTTGCGGGCGATTTCCTCGAGGAGGGCGGGGTTGGGGACGAGGGAGCGGAACTCTTCGGCGACGGGGTCGCTGGACCAGCCGGTTTCGGCGCGGCCGATTTCGGCGCCCATGGGGTTGAGGGCTTTGGCCCGGGCGCGGAATCCGCCGGCGGAGCGGGGGATATAGACTGCCTCGTAGAGGCCGGGTTCGGTGAGGGCGGGGTCGGCGCGGAGGACGAGGGAGTTGGTGGTGGAGGCTGTGGCGGGGTTGGCGGGCGAAGCGATTTGGATGGGTTCGACCTCGACGGAGACGTTGGCGTTGTCGGCGGGTTGGAACTGGGGGTCGCGGACGCGGATTTCGAGGCGGACGGCGCCGTTGGGGTCATCGGGGATGGGTTCGGCGGTCAGTTCGACCGGTTTGGGGATATCGGAGACGAGCCAGCGGACCAACTGGCGCCAGGCTTTGTCCATGTCGGCGCGGGCCTCGGTGTTTTGCATACCCCAGCGCCAGACATCACCGACCATGAGGGCGGCGGTGCGACCGCGGCCGAAGCGTTGGACGGCGAGTGCGGGGACGTCGTTGCCGGCGGGGTCTTTGGCGGAGGCGATGACGGAGGCGCCCGGTTTGGTGTCGCGGATGCGGTTGGCGACGAGGAACGGGGGCATGGATTCGATGCGGGCGCGTTCGTCGTTTTCGTTGTCGCGGAGGCGGGCCCAGGCCTGGAGCCAGCCTTCGCGGCTCAGATCGAAGCGGAGGGGGACGCTTTCGGTGGGGGTTGGGCCTGGGTCGAGGTAGACGGGGAGCATGTCGCCGATGGGGGTGCGGTAGTAACCGCCCTCGCGGAAGGACTCCATGCCACCGAGCATGAGGAGGCCGCCGCCGCGTTCGGAGACGAAGCGTTGGAGGACGGCGGCCTGGTCCGGGGCGAAGAAGGCGCTTTCGAGGTCGTCGAGGATCACGGCGTGGTAGGGGAACAGCTCCTCGGGCGTGCGGGGGAAGCCGTTGCGGAGTTCCAGTTCGTCGCGGGTGTCGAGGCGGACGAGGACGGGTTGGTCGTAGCGTTCGACGTTTTCGGGGGACTGTTCGCCGAAGCCGCGGAAGAGGGGGTTGCTGGTTTCGCCGGCGCGGCCGCGGAATTCGAATTTCGGTTCGCGTTTGGCGACGCGGATGAGGCCGACCAGTTCGACCTCCTTGTCGGCCTGGACGGCGCGTTTGAGGAATTTGAATTCCCAGTTGGGGCGTCCGGAGACGTAGAGGATGCGGTAGGGGCCGCGTTCGCGGTTGACGGCGACGATGCGTTGGTTGTTGGCGAGGGTGGCCTCGGTGGTCGGGGTTTGGTTGGTGGCGGCTGGGGTGGCGGGGCCGAGGGAGTCGGGGGTGCCGACGCGGACCTGGTAGAAGGAGAGGCCGGGTTCCTCGGGTTTGAACTGGAACCGGACGGGAGCCGGTGTGCCATCGCGGCGTGCGTCCACGGGTTGTTCGGAGACCACGCGTCCGCCGAGGTCGAGGATCTGGGCGCGGACGTTCTCGTTGCCGAAGCCGGAGGTGCCGATATCGGCCTGGATGGTGACCGGGGAATCCTCGAAGACGGAGGTGGTGACTCCGACCTGGTTGACGGACAGGTCGCGGGTGTTGCCTGGGGATCCGATGAGGACGGGGTAGACCGGGGGGACTCCGTCGAGGTCGGGCAGGCGGGTGGTGGCGTCGGTGGCGTTGCCGTCGGTGAAGAGGAGGATGCCGGCGAGGGGTCGGCCGCGGAAGCGTTCGCCGAGGTTGCGGAGGGAGGTGGCGAGGGCGCTGCTGCGGCCGTCGAAGTGCAGTTCGGAGAAATCGCGGGTGGCCTGGAGGCGTGCGTCGAAGAGGTAACGGCGGACCTCGAAGACCTCGTCGAGGTCGGCCTGCCATGGGGCGGTGGCTGGGGCGACCATTTCGGAGAGGACATCGCCGCGGGATCGGGTGTCGCCGCCGTCATGGATGCGGAGGCTCTGGCTGTTGTCGGCGAGCAGGACGAAGAGGTTGGCGCCGGGGCGGGCGCGTTGGCCGGACCAGAGTGGTTCGAGGAGGCAGGCCGCTAGGGCGGCGATGCCGAGGGCCTTGAGGATGGGACCGAGCCAGCGGGCGGTGGAGGGCGGGGCGGCGAGGTAGCCCCAGGCGAGGAGGGCGAGGCCGAGGCCGAGGGCGCAGGCCGCGGGCCAGAGCCAGGTCCAGCCGGAGAAGGTCAGGGTGGCGGTCAACACGTTCAGCGGTCCTTCCCGAGTTCCTCGTAGTAACGGCGCACCAGTTCCGAGTAACGGGCCGGGACCGGGTCGCGATCGATCGGCACGATGCCTTCGGCCGCGCCCCGCCGGGCCAGTTCCTCCTGGATGCGGGAGCGGACCTCGACCAGCGGGCTGACGACCTCCAGGCGGACGACGGCCCAGTCGGGCTTCTTGAGGTCGCGACGAAGGTCCTGTCGGACGAGGCGGGCGCGTTCGCGGGCGGTGGCGACATCGGAGCGGAGCTCGGGCAGGTCGATCATCTCCTCGACCTCGCGGAGGCGGTCGGACCATGGGGCGAAGGATTCGCCGGTGATGGGACCGGTTCCGGAGCCGCCGCCGTCGGTTCCGCCGGCGAGGAGGCGTTCGAAGTCGAAGCCGGCGCGGCGGTTGGTGCCTGCGGTTCCGCCGTTGCCGCCGCCCGAGCCGGAGGCGGACGCGGTGGTTTCGGTGGTCTCCTGTTGTTCACGCGGCGTCCCTTGCCGGCCGGGCTGCGATCCGGGTTGGCCGGCGCCGCCGGTGCCGCCGCGGCGGTTCTGGGCGAGGTCACGTCCGTCTGCGGATGGCGTCCGGCCCTGGCCCTGGCCCTGGGTTTGGCTCTGGCCTTCGGTTTGGGGTTGGCCTGGGCCGGGTTGGGGGGTGGGGGCTGACCCGGGGTTGGGGGATGGGGAACCGGCGGTGCCGGTGGAGGCGAGGTTGTTGGTGGAGTTGGCGGCGATTTCCCGTTCCAGTTGATCGACCAGGGACTGCAACTCGGATTGGGCGAGGCGGAGGGCCTCGGTGTCGTCGCCGAGGACGTTTTCCGCGGCGCGTTCGACGCCGCGACGGAGGCGGTCGATGGAGGTGCGGGCGCGGTTACCGGCCTGGGCGGCCTGATCGGAGTAGCCCTGACGGAGCATTTCGGCGGTGAGTTCGAGGGCTTTGGCGCGTTCCTCGGGGGAGGCGCCGAGTTCCTGGAGGCGTTCGTAGAGGCGCGGGGTCATGAGGCCGCGTCGGATGAGGTCATTCTGGATTTCGGGGGTGGCCTGGGCCTCGATCTGGGTGAGGTCGCGGAGGGTGTCGTACAGTTGGCGGGACACGAGGGGTTCGGAGGCTTCGGCGGCCTGGGAAAGCTGGGTGGCGCGTTCGACGAGGTTGGTGTAGCGGGTGCGTTGGTCGGCGACGCGGCGGGCGAGGTCTTCGTTGACGGAAGGGGCGGCGAGGGACGGTTGGGGGGATCGGTTGGGGGCGTTGATTTCGCGTTGGATGGCCTCCTGTTGGCGGGCCAGGTCGCGGGCCTGGGCGCGCATATCGCGGAGGTCCTCGGCGAACTCGCCGGAGGCTTCACGGCGGAGCTGGTCGCGGGTTTGTTCGAGTTGTTGTTCGGCGCGGGTGCCGGCGGCGAGGGCCTGGGAGACGGAGCCCTGGCCGGTGGCTTCGGAGGAGCGCTGCATGTCCTGGCGGGCCTGTTCGAGCTGGCGTTGCTGTTCGCCGGTGCGGGACTGGTTTTCGGGGCGTTGCATGCGCTGCTGCAGTTCGTCGGCGTCGGCGAGCATGCGTTGCTGTTCCTCCTGGAGGCGTTTGAGGCGGCGTTGGATTTCCTCGCGCTGGGCGTCGGTGCGGGCCTCCTGGAGGGCGGTCTGGAGTTCGCGGAGCTGTTCGTTGACGTCCTCCTGTCGGCGGGCGAGTTCCTGGAGGCGGTTGAGGATCTGGAGCTGTTCGCGGCGTTCGGGGCTGACGTTGGAGGATTGGGCGTCGCGTTGGGTTTCGTAGCGGTTGTCGGCTTCGGCGAGGTCGAGTTCGTCCAGTTGGCGTTGGTTGCGGGACTGGCCGCCGGCGCCCTGGCCGCCCTGGCGGGCGCGGGCGACGCTGGTTTCACGCGCCTGGAGTTTGAGCAGGGCCTGGTAGGCGGCCTGTTCGGCGGAGAGGGCGGCGGGGAGGGGGGAGATGGAGGTCTCGGCCTCGACCAGTCGGGCGAGGGCGTTGTCCATTTCGGCGAGCACGCGGTCCCAGAGTGGTTGGGCGCGGGGGTCCTGGCTTTCGCCTTTGGCGGATTCGGCGCGTTGGCGGGCCTGGGCCTGGGATTCGCGGACGACGGAGGCGTCCTTGGCGTAGGCGGGGGTGGTGTTGGTGTGGGTGCGGCGGAGTTTCCAGGTGGCGTTGATGATCTGCTTCTGGAGTTCGGTGAGTTGGGAGGTGGGGCTGCCCTGGCCGCCCTGATCGCCCTGCTGTTCCTCGGGGTTTCGGGCGTTGGAGGCTTCGCGGAAGACCTCCTCGAAGGGGCGGATTTCGCCGAAGGCGAGGTCGCCGGATGTGCGGCGGACGGCGCCGTCGGGGCCGATGTCGTCGGCCCAGAGGAACCAGGACACCAGTTCGTCCGGTTGGAGGCCGAAGTCCTCGAGGCGCACGAGGGTCTGGAAGGGGCGTTTGTCGCCGGCGGGGGCATTGGAGCCGAGGGTGACGAAGAGGGTGTCCTGGCCGACGATGTTGAAGCCGAGGCCGTAGGCGGGCATGCCGAAGTCGTCCCAGGCGGTGCCGGTGAAGGCGATTTCCTCGATGGCGGAGGGGCGCTGGTCGCCGCGGGGGGTGGCGAGTTTCAGTTCCGGGGTGCGGTTGGGGACGACGTCGAAGGTGAACAGGGTGGGTGTCTTGTTGGTGCGTCCGTCGGCATCGACGAGGACGAGGTTGTAGGCGGCTTTGGCGGCGAGGGGGTGGGCATCGACGCGTGCGGTGGCGGTGGTGGGGGCGGGTGAGAGGTCCAGGTCGGGGACGCCGGGTTCGCGGGAGACCAGTCGAGCGGACGCGACGGGTTTGTTGAGCTGGAGGGCGAGGTCGAGGCGGGTGCCTTCGACGGCGGTGATGCGGCGGGTGTCCTCGATGCGTTTGGGTGGGAGGGCGGTGTACTCGGGGTAACGGAGGTCGGCGTCGGCGCGTTGGAGCTGGGGGAACTCGAAGACGCGGATGCGGTAGGAGCGGGACTGTCGGCCGTCGTATTCGACACGGTAGGTGGTGTCGTTGGTGATGCCGGGGAAGGCGCCGCCGAAGACGGGGTCGGAGAGGGACCGGGTGAGTGGCAGGCGTTTTTCGGTTTCGGGGGTGTTGCCGAGGACGAGGGTGGCGGAGGCGGGTGCGGAGCCGAAGCGGGCGAGGATGACGAGGTCGGTGCCGCGTTCGAGGTCGGTGTCGCCGGGGCTGATGTCGATGCCGGTGAGGGTGGCAAGGAAGCCGCTGCCGGTGGAGCCGAGGGGTGCGCGGAGCTGGTAGAGGGCGAGGAGGAAGACGGCGAGGGCGGCGAGGTGGGCAAGCTGGGCGAGGCCGATGCGGCTTGCGGGAACGGCCTTGGACCAGTCCTCGCGGTGGCTGTGGGCGACCGCTTCGCGGAGGATGCGGTCCTGGAAGTAGCCCGGTTGGGATCCTCTGGGCGGGGCGGGTTGCTGGACCGCGGTGAGGAGGAGGCCGCGGAGGTCGGGGAAGGACTGTTCGACCTGTTCGGCGATGGTCCGGGGGGATGGGGGACGGGACAGATGGCGGACGGCGACCACGAGGGCGACGAGCAGGGTGGTGAAGCCGATGGCGGGGATGGCGAGGGGCAGGTGGATGCCGAAGGCCAGGCGAGCGAGGACGAGGGCGCCGGTGGCGATGGCGGCGACGGCCCAGACGACGGCGAGGCGTTTCCAGAGGCCGGCGCGCAGTTGGCGGCGGATGACCGGTTGGAGCCGGGAGGTGAGAAGGACGGGATTCATGCGGCGACTTCTCCTGCCGGGGTCCGTTTGCGGACGGACCAGCCGGCGACGGCGGTTTCGGTGAGGAGGACGAGGAGGGTGGCGACGAGGAACCAGCGCCAGAGTTTCTGGCGGTTCTCCGCCTCGGCGGCGGCGAGTTGCGCGGCGCGAGCCGGGGATGGTCGGGTGGCGGGGTCCGGGGAAGCCACCGGAGCGCCGGCCCGTTCCAGATCGTCGGGGTTGCGCGGGGCGGTCAGTGATTCCGCCGGGTCGAGGTTGATCGCCGTGCGGTAGGTCCGGGTCCCGGCGGTGATTTCATAGACGCCCGGCGTGTGGGTGGCGGTGAAGGCGGATCCGTTGGCGGGAAGAACCACGGTCTCACCGTTGGGTGGACGGACGCGGATCTCCTGGCCCGGGGACTCCTGGAGAGCCAGCGGACTGTCCACCCATTGGACCGAGGTGGACGGCCGCAGCACGGTTCCGCCGGTTTCGATGATGGAGAAGAGGAGGGGGACGAACTTGGTGGACAGGGCCAGTTGACTGTCCTCGGGGTGCCAGCCGCTGGTGAGGATGAGGAGGCGGCCCTTGCCGGTCGGGACCTCGAGCCACGCCGGATCGCCGGAGTCGAAGCGGGCGATCACCCGTGCGCCGGGCACGGATTCGGCCGCCAGGCGGCGGTACTTCCAGAAGTGGATGCGGGTGAAGTCGCTGAACCGGGGATCGGAGAATGCGGCGAGCAGGGGGTGGCGGAAGTCCAGTTCACCGAGCAGGGCGAAGTTGGAGGGGCGAACCTCGGTGGCCTGGAGGTCCGGGACGTCGAACCAGCGGGCGAGGGTGGCGAGGTCGTCGACGGTCCGCGGGGCGAACAGGGCGGTCCGACCCTCCCGGACCGCGCGGAGGACCGCGTCGGCCGCGTTGCCTTCGAGAGCGCCGGTGATGATCACGAGTGCCGCGGCGGAGAGGGTGGGGTCCGGGGGCATGGTTGAAGGCGTGGCCACCGTCCAGTCGACGGTCATGGAGGGAGTGGGCACGAGGGCGCGGCGGAGGAAGAAGAGCGGCTGCCTGGAGTCCGTGCCGTTGTCATTGCCGAGGTAGACCAGGGGAAGGCGGAGCGGTTCGGGGGGGAAGACATGGACGACGTTGTCGAAGGTCTGGTCGTCGCCGCGGAGGATGACGCGGTCCGGGGCCGAGTTGGTTGGGGCGGGGAGGGAGACCGTACGGGATTGGCCCGGGGGGACGTAGACTTCGTGGGCGGGGCCGACGGGGGAATCGGAGCCAGGGGCGGCCCAGGCCACGGTGAACTGTTCCCTGAGGGAATCCGCGGCATTGGAGACCCGGACGCGGACCACGGCGCTGGTGGAGGCCACGTGGCCGTGGGGATCGCCGACGATCTGGATGCCGGCGTTGCCGGGGGTGTCGGGGCGGACGGTCTGGACGGTGACGGAGACATCGCGGGGCCAGTCGAAGCCCTGGACGCGGTCGAGGCGTCCGCCCTCCTGGAGGTCGGAGATGAGGATGATTTCCTTGCGGCCGGTGAACGGGGTGTCGTTGGAGTCCTCGAGGGATTCCGCGGCGGCGATGAGGGCGTCGCCGAGGTGGGTTGCGGACCAGCCTGGGGTGGATTCCTGGAGGCGAGCGGTGGCGAGGGCGGCGCGTTCCGAGGCGGGGGAGCGGTTCCATTCCTCGAAGGAGAAGCGGGTATTGGAGTTGCGGGCGAAGGTGACGACGGCGAATTCGTCGCCGGGCGTGGCGCGGCGGAGGAGGGAGGCGGCCTGGTTTTGGGCGGCGTCCCAGAGGCCGGGACGGCGCATGCTGGCGGAGGTGTCGACGAGGAGGACGACGCGGCGGGTCTCGGTGGGGGTTGGGGGTGGGGGTGCGTCGCCGCGGAGGAAGGGGCGGGCGAAGCCGGCGGCGAGGAGGAGCAGGGCGGCGCAGCGGAGGAGCAGGAGGAGGAGGTTCTCGAGGCGGCTCCGGCGGTTCATCCGGGGCGGGGACGGTTCGAGGAAGCGGAGGGAACTGAACAGGAACCGGTCGCGGGTGGTGCGGCGGATCAGGTGGAAGAGGATCGGCAGCGCGACCGCGGCTGCGCCCGCGAGGAAGAGGGGGGCAAGGAAGTTCATGCGGTGGCGCGCCCGCCGGGGGCGGTTCGATGCCGGACCTGCCGGCCGCGCCGTGCGCGTTCCTGGAGGAAGGCGAGGAGGGCGAAGGCGAGCGGTTCGCGGGTGAGCAGGCGTTGGATCGGGACGCCGTGCGTCTGGCAGCAGCGGCGCAGTTCCTCGGTGTGGGCGGCCATTCGCGGGAGGTAATTCCGGCGGGCGACCGCGGGGTCGATGAAGAGGGTCTGGCCGGATTCGAGATCCTGGAACATGGCCTCGCGTTCGAAGGAGAACTCGGTCTCGGCGGGGTCGAGCACCTGGAAGGCGACGACTTCGTGGCCGCCGGCGACGAGGGCGGCGAGGCTGCGGTCGAGGGCGTCGAGGGGTGCGAGGAAGTCGGAGATGAGGATCATCAGGCCGCGTTTGCGGACGATCTCGGCGAGGCGGGCCAGGGGGGAGACGAGGTCGGTGGCGGTGCCGCTGGCGGGGCGTTCGAGGGCGAGCAGGAGCTGGCGGAGGTGGGTGGACCGATGGCGGGCGGGGAGGTAGTCGCGCACGCGCTCGTCGAAGGCGAGGAGTCCGGTGGCGTCGCCCTGGCGGTGGAGGAAGTACGCGAGGGTGGCGGCGAGGGTGGCGGCGTATTCGGCCTTGGTGTGGCCGATGGACCCGAAGGTCATGGACCGGCTCTGGTCGACGACCAGGTGGCAGCGGAGGTTGGTTTCGTCCTCGAACTTCTTGATGAAGTAGCGGTCGCTGCGGCCGAAGACGCGCCAGTCGAGGTAGCGGGGGTCGTCGCCGGGGACGTACTGCCGGTACTCGGTGAACTCGACGGAGAACCCGTGGTAGGGGCTTCGGTGGAGGCCGGACCAGAAGCCCTCGACGACGACGCGGGCGCGGAGTTCGAGGCTGCGGAGGCTCATGAGGGCCTTCGCATCGATGAACGAGCGGCCGGCGTCGGCGCCGGGGGTTGGCGGGTTGGCGGTCACGCGGGCACGGGCGGTTTCACGGTCTCGAGGATCCGGGTCACGACGGTTTCGATGCGGACCCCTTCGGCTTCGGCGCGGTAGTTGAGCAGGATGCGGTGCCGGAGGGTGGGGAGCGCGAGGGCCTTGATGTCCTCGACCGTCACGTGGGCGCGGCCGGCGAGCAGGGCGCGGGCCTTGGCGCCGAGGATGAGGAACTGGGCGGCGCGGGTGCCGGCGCCCCAGCTCACCCAGTCCTTGATGAAGGCCGGGGTGTCCGTCTGACGGGGTCTCGAGGATGCGGCGAGGCGGACGGCGTAGCGGACCAGTTCCTCGGCGACCGGGACGCTTCGGACGAGCTGATGGAAGCGGAGGACGTCCTCGCCGTTGAACAGGGGCGTGATCGGCGCGGGCGCGCCGCCGGTGGTCCGCTGGATCACCTGCACCTCGTCGGCCTCGGGCAGGTAGTCCATGAGCACATTGAACATGAAGCGGTCGAGCTGGGCTTCCGGCAGGGGATAGGTGCCCTCCATCTCGATCGGGTTCTGGGTGGCGAGGACGAAGAACGGCGGAGCGAGCACGTGCCGGACGCCGGCGGCGGTGACCTGGTGTTCCTGCATGGACTCGAGCAGGGCGGCCTGGGTCTTGGGCGGCGTGCGGTTGATTTCGTCGGCGAGGATGATGTTGGCGAAGATGGGTCCGGGCACGAAGACCATGCGTCGTTCGGAGCCGGAGTCCTGGAGGATCTCGGTGCCGGTGATGTCGGCCGGCATGAGGTCGGGGGTGAACTGGATGCGTTGGAAGCGGAGGTCGAAGACCTGGGCGATGGATTTGACGAGGAGCGTCTTGGCGAGGCCGGGTGCGCCGGTGATGAGGCAATGGCCGCCAGCGACGAGGGCGATGAGGATCTGTTCGATCACCTCGCGTTGGCCGACGACGGCCTTGGCCAGTTCGGCTTCGATGCGTGCGCGGCCCTGGAGCAGACGTTCCACCGTGCGGCGCTCGATGTCGGCGGGGCTTTCCGGGCGTGAGGACGGGGTGGCGGGGGTGGGGGTGTTGGCGGGGCTGCCTGGGCGCGGGGTGGCGGCGGCGGGGGTGGCGACCGGTGCTGACGGGTTGGCCGGTGCGTGTGCGGGAGCGGGAGCGGGGTTGGGGCTGGGAGTGGCGGCCGGCAGGGTGGGTGGCGGGGCGCCTGGGGCGGCTGCGGCCATGGCGACCGGTGCCGATGGTGGTGGCGAGGCCGGTGCTGTTCCAGGCGTGGGCGCGGGCGCGGGTGCGGCTGCCGGTGAGGGTGCGGACGGATCCAGGGGGGGAGGGGTGGCGAAGCTCATCAGTGGGTCATGACGTAGAAGATGATGTTGATGCCGAGGGGATAGGAGATCTTCTCGGAGAAATTGTGGAAGTAGTAATCGTTTTCCCCCTCGCGTTCCCAGCCGTCGCCGTTGTCGGTGTTGTGGGTGGCGAGGACCATGAGGCGGCCGTGGTCGTCGAGGATGGCGCGGTGATGGACCTCCTCGGCGTCGGGGCGTTCGGCGGTGATGCCGTGGAACTGGCTTTCGATGCCGAGGCGCATGTTGGGCACCTGGCCTTTGGCGCGGATCTTGAAGGGCCGCTGATAGAGTTCGTGGTCGAGGCTCAGTTCCTGGAAGGGGCGGTTGGGGAGGACCCGGGCCATGACCTCCTCGACGTTGGCCCATTCCCGTTCGCCCCAGAAGTCGTCGAGCATGAGGAACCCTCCGTTGAGCAGGTAATCGCGGAGGGCCGCGGTTTCCGCCTCATCGAGGCTGAGGGCGCCGGGTTCGACGATGTAGAGGAAGGGGAAGTCGGGCAGGTCCTGGTCGAGGAGCTGGATCAGGCGACCGTCGGGATCCACGCGGATCGAGGTCATCTGCTGGAGGCGGTAGGACAGGTTCAGGTCGCTGTCGGGGACGTCGGTGGTCCATCCGCCGCGGCCGTAGCGGCCGTTGTGCTCGTAGCGGACGCGGACGAAGGTGAAGACGTCGCGTTCGAAGCCGGGAGGGTTGGTCCAGGTCGGTGTGCCGGTGCTATGGGATTCGATTTCGCGGGCGGTGCGAGCGCCTTCATGGACCACGCTTTCGCCCCAGCCTCCGCGCCAGCGGCGCTGGGCGAAGACGGCGAGCGTGGCGAAGAGGAGGGCGGCGGTCAGGAGGCGTTTGGCACCCGGCCCGGTGCGTCGGTGTGGCCAGGGGCGCGAACCGCCCGCGGGGCCGGACCCGCCGGCGGGCGGGTTCGTGCGGAGTGGCGGTTCGGTCGGGCTGGGCATGGGCGGGTTGGGGGATCGGGGATGGGATGGGGGGTTATTGGAACCCGTCCGGCGGGGCGGGCGGGGATGTCGGGGTCGCGGGTGGGGATGCGGGCGGAGTTTTGAGCAGCAGTTCCAGGGCGGCGCGGTGGCGGGGGGCGTCCTCGAGGGTCTGGAGCAGGTGCCGGCGCGCGGCGGGATCCCCGGAGGCGTGGAGCAGTCGGGCGAGGGGGAAGTGGACCGCGGGCGGGTTGGGGGGGTCGAGTCGGAGCAGGGTCCGGTAGCTTGCGATGGCCGCGGGGATGTCGTTGGCGGCCTCGCTGGCGATGGCGAGGCGGCGATAGGGTGCGGGGACGAGGGGGTTCACCGCGAGGTAGCGTTCGGCGTTGAGGCGGACCCCGGCCCAGTCGGACTGCTCGGTCGCGATGTCCATGAGCCGGAGGTAGGCATCGACGGCTTCTCCGTCGATCTCCGCCCAGCGGCGGAGGGCGGCCTTTTCCTCGTCGGCCTCGCCCAGTTCGCGATGGACCCTGGCGAGCAGGGCGTGTGCGGAGCCGGGGCCGCTGTCGGTGGGATGCAGGGTGACCAATTGGAGGAGGAGTTCCCTGGCCTCGGCCCAGCGAGCGTTCTCGACGTGTTCATTGGCCGTCCGGACCAGTTCCCAGTAGTTCGTCTTTGGCGAGCCCTGGACGGCGACGGTGGCTTTGCGGGCGAGGTCGGCGAAGCCGGCGGGCAGGCCGGGGTCGACGGGCTTTTCCCAGTCCAGTTCGGGGGCGAGGGATTCGGCCTTGGTTTTGGCGAAGGCGGCGAAGGCCTTTTCCAGGGCGTCCATGTCGGTGGTGTGGCGGGCGATGGCGTCGTTGATGAACGTGCCCTTGCGGAGGTCGGCGAGGATGTTGCGGATGGCTTCGATGCCGTGGCGTTGGACGAGGAATTCGACGACGAGGGAGGCCTGGTAATAGGCGAACTGGAGGTGCTGGGGGGTTTTGGGGATGAGGAAGGCGGCGCTGAGGCGTGAGACCGGGGTCAGTTCGCCTTCGAGGATCATCTCGCGGTATTTGGGGATGAGCTGTTCGCCCCAGGCGGGGTTGGCCTGGCGTTCCTCGAACACGGAGATTCCCTCACTGAGCCAGCGGGGCATCTTGTTGGCGGTGAGCTGGAGGGTGACAACGTGGCAGTACTCGTGCCAGAGCACGGCCTCCCAGTTGACCGGGTTGCCGCGGCTGGAGGCGGGGCTGTTGGCGGTGATCACGCGGCCGAAGCAGACGCCCAGGTAACCCGGGTTGTCGGGCATGCCGAAGGTGCGGACCCCGAAATCCTTCTGTTCCGGGAAGATCTCGACGGTGGTCGGGGTGTCGTCCTCGTACCCATACCTGGGGGCGAGCGTGGTGCGGGCGCGGTCGAGGAGGGCGAGCACGCGGTGGCCGTAGACGGCGGCCTCGTGTTCGCTCATGCGGACGATGAAGTGCTGGTTCGTCAGGGTGACGAACGCGCCCATGGTGTCCTTGAGGGTGACCAGGTTGTAGGCGGCGATGTCGTAGGCGTCGGCCTCGTGGACTTCCTGGGCGAGGGACCAGCCCTCGTCGTTTTCGCCGAGGCGGAGGAGGTCGGTGGCCAGTTGGGCTTTGGCGGGGAGGTGGGCGGGGTCGAAGGCCAGGGCTTCGCGTTGGAGGGCGGCGCCTTCGGCGAACCGGTATTTCTGTGACAACTTCCGGCCGATGAGGTGGGGCACGCCGGGGTTGTTGGTCCAGAAGCGCAGGGCGTTGGTGCGGGCGGCGGTTTCGGCGGCGGGGTCATTGCGCAGGTGGGCGATGACCGCGGCATAGGACCAGGCCTCGGGGCTGGCGGGGTTGGTCTTGCGGACCTCGGTGAGCACCTCGGACGCGCCGTCGTAATCCTCGCCATCGATGCGGTGGTCGGCGAGGAGGAGGAGGCTTGGGGCGTGCCTGGGGTTCTGGGCGAGGGCGGCCTGGAGCATGCGGGTGGCCTCCTCGCGGTCGCTGCCGGCGAAGGCGAGGGCCCGGCCGTGGAGCAGGTCGGGGTTCTTGGGGTGATGCTTGAGGCCCTCGTCGAAGTGCTTTGCCGCCAGGGCGAAGTCGTTCTTTTCCAGGGCGAGTTCGCCGCTGGCGAGGTGGACTTCGAGGAACTCGGGTGCCGCGCGTTTGGCGGTGGCGTAGACCTTGTCGAGCACCTCCTTGGGATCGGCGCCGAGGGCGAGCATGGCGCGTCCGAAGGGCACGAGGTTCTCGGCGTCGCGGAAGGACCATGGCCGCTGGGACACCATGCGGGGGATGTCCTGCACCAGTTGCTCGGCGCGCTCGGGCTGTCCGTTGGCGCGGTACACATCCCGGGCGAGCCAGAGCAGCGGCAGATGCCGGGTGGACCGTCCCATCGCGTTGGTCAGGGCGTTGAGGGCTTCCGGGTATTGCCCCTGGGCCAGCAGCGACCGGATCATCACCAGGTGCCAGTCCTCGCCCCGGGGCCGTTCCTCGAGCGCGTCACGGACGACCCGGACGGCGGACGCGTATTCACCGCGGTTGTAGAGGGTCTGGGCCGTCGCGAGGTCCGCGGCTCGGGTTGCCTGAACGCCGAAGGTCAGGAGCGCCAGGAAGGAGACGGAGAGCAGGAACACCTGCGCCCACCGACCACCCGCCGGACACGTTCGGACATCCATGGGGACGGTGTGTCGGGTCCGACCCGGGCGGGCGGACCGCCGGTGCATCCGGGCGATCGGTTCTGCCATCTGCGTGCCTACTTTTGAATGCAGTTGGTTCCGGCCACAAGGGCGGGATTGGAAATTCAAGACGGGAACCGGCGGGGTCGAGGTTTCAGCGATTTCCGTCGATGCTTGCTCAACAAAGACTTGTGGAAGCCCGGGTTCACGGGTCGGCAGCCGGGAATCCGGTGGAAGATCGTGGATCAGGGCGGAGGGATGGCGGCTTGTGCCCCGGCGCCGACCGGACGAATGTGCGTGCCATCGGTGTACCGGCGGGGGTCGGTGCCGAGGCGGTGCGATGATCCTTCCATGAAGACGCTGCAATCCGACCGGGGGCGGGCTTGGTTCTCGCGCCGAACGTTGACCCGCTTGCGCACGTGGGCCGCCCTGATCGGCGTGTTTCTGGGTCCTGGTACGCTTGTTGCGGGGGCCCGGGCGCCGGTCGCGCGGATTGTCGCACCGGTCGATGGCGCGGTGGTGATGAGCACGAACCGCCTGGTCGTCGTGGCGGAGGCCTCGGATCCGGACGGGCAGGTCGCACGGGTCGCGTTGTTTCGCGAAGGGCGGTTTCTGGCGCAGTCCACGACGGCGCCCCACCGGTTCGAGCTCGTCAGCCCGGGGACCGGCGCCCAGGTGTTCACCGTTGCCGCCACCGACGACCAGGGAAACACGACGGTTTCCTTGCCCGTGACGGTTATCGTCGAGGACCCCCTGCCGCCGTACTTTCCGCCGTTGGTGGGTTTGTCCCTGGCCGGTTCGGGCACGAACCTGGTGCTCACGGCGCCTGCGGCGGTGACGCTGACCGCGACGGCCACGGTGTACCGCGACGGTTTGGATCGGTTCGATTTCCAGGCGGTTTATGAGCCGCTGGGGCCGGGGCCGGTGGTGGCGGGTGAAGGTCGGTTGAATCCGTCGACGGTGACGTTCCGGGATCTCGCCGTTGGTCGTTACGAGTTCAGTGTGATCGCGCGGGACATCTACGGCGGGGAAGCCACCTCCGTGGGGGTGGTCGTGACGGTTCTGCCGCCGGCGGGGCTGGTGGTGCCCTGGTTTCGCCTGGATGACCTGGGCGTGCTTGGCGGGGATGAGAGCGGGGCATTGGCGATCAACCACGCGGGGGCTGTGGTGGGGACCTCCTCGGTTGCGGCGCCTGCCGGTGAACGGCGGGCCTTCCTGTGGCTCGGGGGGGTGATGCGGGACGTTCCCCACCCGGAAGGATCGAGTTACGGTCTCGGGTTGAATGACCTTGGCGAGGTGAGCGGCGGGCTGGTGCTCGGGGGTCGTCTTGCCGGTGCGTTTGTCTGGACGCCGTCGCGCGGGCTGATGGCGTTGCCGGTCGATGGTTCGCAGGCGGAAGCCTTCGCGTTGAACCGTCATGGGCAGGCGGTGGGCTGGACCGGGGATGCCACGCGACGGCGGCCGGCGCTCTGGACCTTCGGGGGCGTTTCCGATCCGGTCCCGGCCCTGGAGCTTCGGGTGTTGTCGGCGTCCGGATTCGGCCAGGCGCGCGCGATCAACGACGCCGGTTGGATCGCCGGCCACCTGTCTGCGGGGGAGCACGAACCCTCCCATGCGGTGCTCTGGAGGGACGGTGGGGAGGTCGATCTGGGGGTGAACGCGGGGCTGGGGGCGGAGGCCAGCCAGGCGCTTGGGATCAATGCCTCGGGCGTGGTGGTCGGGCAGGTGTCCCTGACGCCGCCTGTGCGCCGTGGGTTCGTCTGGGAGGACGGCGAGGTGTTCGAATTGATGCCCCTCATCGGGTCCTCCGGCTGGCCGGCGGCCATCAACGATCTCGGGTGGAGTGTCGGCAGTTCCCGGCCCGACCGTAGCTTCACCATTCCGGAGCATGCGGTGCTCTGGATCGGGCGGACCCCGTTCGACCTGAACACCCTGGTCACCAACCTCGGCGACGCGGTGGTCCTGAGCGCCAGCGCGGTGAATCAGCATGGGGAGATCGTGGGAACCGCGCTGATCGGCGGGCGGCGGCACGCCTGCAGACTGACCCCCACGGGCATGACGCGGGACCATGTTGCGCCGACCGTTGAACTCGCGGGTCCCGCGCCTGCGGCCCGGGCGGTCGTCGGTGAACCGGTGGCCCTGCTGGCCAGCGCGCAGGCGGGGACGGCGCCGATCGCGCGGGTGGAGTTCGTCGCGGGCCATTCGGTGGTGGCGACCGCCCACGCCAGTCCCTACACGGCTGCATGGCTGCCGTCCGCGGCCGGCGGCATCTGTGTTCGCGCCGTGGCCATCGATGCCACGGGCCATGCCTCGGCCTCCTCGGCGAGTTGCATCACCGTCGAACCGGCGCCGCCGCGGTACATGCTCGCCGACCTGGGCGCCCTGAACGACCTGGAGGCCCGCGGTCGCGGGATGAACGCCGCGGGCGAGTTCGTGGGCCAGGCCCGGAACGACCGGGGTGAGGCTGGTTTTGTGTTTCGCGGCGGGAACCTGACCTTCCTGCAGCCGCCCGGACCCGAAGCCGGCGAGGCCTGGGACATCAACGATTCCGGGCAGGTGTTGGTCTGGAACAACGGACGGGCCGGCATCCTCCAGGGGAACGCGATCGACTGGCTGCCGGCGCTGCCTGCCGGGACGCCGCAGAATCTCGGTCGCGCCATCAACAACCACGGCCAGGTCGCCGGAGAAAGCAGGACGGATCAGAACGAGACCCGTGCCGCGCTGTTTTCGGCGGGCACCGTGACCGACCTGGGCTCGACCCTGGGCCAGCACAGCCAGGCGCAGGCGATCAACGACAGCGGGGTGGTGGTGGGCTGGTCGCAGGCGGCCCCGGGGCAGCCTGTGCTTTCGTTCATCCACACCCCGGGGGCGGAGCTCCGGCAGTTCGGATCCCAACTGGGCGGAACCGGTGCCCAGGCCACGGGGATCGACCCTGACGGCGTGGTCATCGGCAACGCCGCGGACGACCAGGATCGGCAGCGGGCGTTTGCCTTCGCGAACGGGATCATGCGGGATCTCGGCACGCTGGGCGGAGCCCACAGTTTCGCCAGGGACATCAACGCGGCGGGTCAGGTCGTCGGTTCGTCGGACGACCCCTTCTCGAACCGCAGGGCGTTCCTGCACGAGCAGGGAATGATGATCGATCTGAACGCCCTGATGTCCGCGACCAACCTCGCGGTCCTCACGGAGGCCGTGGCGATCAACGACCGGGGCCAGATCCTTGCCAACGGCATCCGAAGTCCGTCCGACACCGCCCCGCGGGTGTTCCTGCTCAACCCGCTGCCGCCGCCGAGCCGATCCAACGAACCGCCCTCCGTCGTGCTGTTGGCGCCCGCCGACGCGCCCTACCACGACGGCGATCCTGTGGTGCTCACGGCCTCGGCTTCGGACGCGGACGGTGCGGTGGCGATGGTGCAGTTCTCCGCCGGTTCGCAGGTGCTGGGCAGCGTGGCCCGCCCTCCCTACAGCCTGGTTTGGTCGAACGTGCCCGCCGGCACCCATACCTTGAGCGCGACCGCCTTTGATCACCTGGGGGCCGTGCGCACGTCCGCTCCGGTGAGCCTGACGGTTCGTTCCTTCAACCCGGCCGCGCCCGCCGTCGCCATCCTCGGCAACGCCCCGGACGCGCATCACGGCGATGTGCGGCGGAACCTGCGGCGGACGGAGCTTTTCTCGAGGGTGGACATCCTGGGGCTGCCGACCTCCGGTACGGAGCTCGACGCCTACGACGCGGTGTTTGTGCATTCGCAGGGTGGCGGGCCGCTGCCGGCGACGTTGGGGGATCAGCTTGCCGACCGGCTGGATCGAGGTCGCGGGGTGGTGGTGGCGCTGGAGGCCGCGGATGTTCCGCGCGGCATTGCTGGCGGACGCCTTGTGGCGCAAGGATACCTTCCATGGACCAATGGGCCGGTCAGCAGCCACGGGCGGATCCGGATGGTCGCGGACCTGCCTGATCATCCGCTGCTGGCGGGCGTGGGCCGGTTCGACGGAGGGGCCGGGGCGGTTTACGCGGATGAACTGGTGCTCGCCCCGGGCTCCACGAGGGTCGCCTCCTGGGAAACCGGCCCTCCGCTTGCGGTGGTGCGGGAAGTCGGCGCCGGGCGTGTGGTCGGCCTGAACCTGGTTCCCGTTTCCGGCGCGGTCTCCGGCCTGGGTTGGGATCCGGGATCGGGAGGTGCCCGGCTTCTCGGCAATGCACTGCTGTGGACGGCCCTGGGGTCCGCGGGAAGCCTTCAACTCACCAATGCGACCGGTGCGCAGGCATTCCATCTGCCCGGCGAGCCGGTGAACCTTCTGGTACGCGGCACGAACGTCCCCAGCGACGGTGTGGTCCGGTTTTACGCCGACGGCGTGCTGCTCGGTTCCACGTCGGGCGTGCCCGCGGCCTTCTCCTGGACCAACGCGCCGGTCGGAAACCACCTGCTCGTCGCGACCCACACCGATGCCGGCGGCCGGGTTATGGCCAGCCCGGGGCTCCCGGTCCTCGTCGATTCCCGGTTCAGCGCCCGGCTGGTGTCGCCCGCGGACGGCTCGGTGTTCTACCTGCCGACCAACATCCTGATGCGGGTCGCACTGACCAACCTGGACGCCGCGGTGGTCCGGGTGGATTACCAACTCGACCGGGACCAGCGCCTCGCCTCGGTGACGACTCCGCCCTTCGACTTTGATTTCACCCTGCTGCCGGTCGGAACCTTCGCCCTGTCGGCCATCGCCACGGACGCCTTGGGCGCCCGCCGGATCACCCCGGCCCATACCGTCACCATCATCGACAGTGCCGCGCCTCAGCGCACGGTCTGGACCGCAACCGACGGGACCTGGCCGACCGCGACCAACTGGACCGCCGGTCCCCCCAGGCCCCAGGACCACGCGGTCGTCGAACGCGGAACGGTCGTGATCCCGGGTCCGGTCGCCAGCGCGTCGAGCGTCGCCGTTGGCGGGTCCGGCGACGCGACCCTGGTCCTCACCGGCGGGGTTCTGACCGTTCAGACGCAGATCCGGTTCGGTGAAGGAACTGGAGCGTTGGGACGACTGGTTCTACAGGAGCCGGCCGCAGTGACGGCGCAGACGATCGTGCTCGGCCTGAACGGAACCGGGCGGCTGGAGCACCACGGAGGGAGCGTCGACGCGGGCCAGTTGATCCTCTCCGGCGACGTGGGCGGTGTGGGCAGCTACGAGCTCAACGGGGGTCTTCTCCGGACGGGTGATGCAGCGGTTGGTGGAAACGGGGCCGGGCGGTTGGTCCAGCGGGGCGGCGTTCATCAGGTCGGGGGAACCCTGCAGGTTGGCGTCCGCAACGGGTCCCACGGACGTTACGAGCTCGAGGGCGGGCACCTGGAGGCCCGTTTCGAGTTCATCGGCGCCGAGGGCGGGAATCCGGCGGAGTTGTCGGCGGTCGTGCAGACCGGTGGCACGCATGAGGTGCTGGAGGAGCTCCGCATTGGCGGGCCTGGCACCTCGGGGCGATTGAGCCTCTCCGGCGGGAGCCTGCGCACGGCGAGCCTGGACATGGACACGGCGTGGTTGGAGCTCGTGGCCGAACCGGGCACCAACCGGCTGTGGGTCACCGGGCTGGCCCGGTTGGGCGGAACGCTTCGGGTGCGTCTGGCTCCCGGTCACACGCCCCTCGGGGGCGACGCCCTCACCCTGATGACCTACGGCAGCCGGCAAGGGACCTTCTCGGCCGCCGAACTTCCACCCGCGGCGCACGGGGTGGTGTGGTCCCTGGACTACCTGCCGAACTCGCTGGTTCTGCGCGCCATCCCGCCGCCCGAGGTGGTTCTCGTCAGCCCCCTTCTGGCGACCGCCCAACCCGGGCTGTTCCAGCAGACCGTGACGGTTTCGAATCATGACCCCGAACCGATCCGGGGTTCGCGCATCTACTTTCCTGCGCTGCCCGAGGGTTGGCAGCTCTACAACGCCTCCGGCGAGGAGGAGGGCGTGCCCTACGTCGAGCTGAACACCCTCGTGGCGCCGTCCACCTCCGTTCAGTTCGTGGTTCAGTTCCTTGTGCCGGGAGAGACCCGTCCGTCCCGCCAGCACGCGGTGGTCCGGTTCGGCGCGGAATCCGGCAGCGGCGTTCCGGAACCTGGGCTGCAGTTTGACCAGGTCGTTCGTCGAACCGACGGCTCGATCCAACTTCGGTTCACCAGTCGGTTGAATCGCGCCTACCGGATCCAGTACAGCGAGGCATTGGAGATCTGGCGCGATGTACCGCTCCCGCTGATCGGCGTCGGCAATGAGACGGTTTGGGTTGACGATGGCCCGCCGAAGACCGCGAGCCGTCCTGATCGGGACCGGGGGTTCCGTTTCTACCGTGTTGTCGAGGGACCCTGAAGGTGCGCCTGGAGGGGGGATGCGGTGTCGTCGGCGCTCCGGGGCGCAATTCCCGGCGCCTGACCCGATCGAGTTTTCGGTTTTCGGAGTGCGAGGGGTTGATGCCTGCAAGCCGGGCGGTACGTGCGGAGGAACTCGCGATGAAGTGCGCGTTGGTAGCGGCAGGCGGGACGCCTGCGGTAGAGCCGGGCATCCTGCCCGGCGGCGGGGTGTTTGGGCGGGTGAGGAGGTTGGCGAGGCCGGGCGGCGAGACGCCGCCCTCTACGGCAGGCGGGACGCCTGCCGCTACGAGTCCTCGGTTTCCGGAGCCCGGGGAGGAGCGCATGGTGGCCGGTCGGCGGTACGTGCGGAGGATTCGCGATGAAGTGCGCGTTGGTAGCGGCAGGCGTCTCGCCTGCCGCTACGAATCCTCGGTTTCTGAGGCCCGGGGCGTTGCGCATGGTGGCCGGTCGGCGGTACGTGCGGAGGAACTCGCGATGAAGTGCGCGTTGGTAGCGGCAGGCGTCTCGCCTGCCGTAGAGCCGGGCATCCTGCCCGGCGGTTGGAGTGCTTGGGCGGGTGAGGAGGTCAGTGAAGCCGGGCGGCGGGACGCCTGCCGCTACGAATCCTCGGTTTCCGGAGCCCGGGGAGGAGCGCATGGTGGCCGGTCGGCGGTACGTG
>VFQN01002791.1_pt1 | contig 26174 bp, 37 predicted proteins | sample 3512371 | NCBI WGS metagenome assembly VFQN01 (sample SAMN10412370, study PRJNA504923) | tailings metagenome | isolation source: Replicate 2 from Balatoc abandoned mine | place: Philippines: Itogon, Benguet | collected 2017-08-28 | reverse complement strand
TTTCGGCTAATGTTGGTCCAAACCAACCCGCTGCTTTAACCATTAAGCTACACCATTAAGCTACACCACCCAGGCGATGTGATGAGACATGTTGTGAATTTTTGGTGTTGGTTCGCCAGGAGGGAGGATGCGGGAATCTGCAAGTCATCACTTTGACCAAGAGTGTGTGTGCTCCCCCTCCCCCACCTTGACGGCCTCACGCCACATCACCAGAGCGTCGCAGACGACCCAACAGCAAATTGTAGGTAGGGCAAGGAGTGGGGCTGCGAGCAAAGCGCTTGGCAAGGCCCGGTGGGACCCCTTGCCCTGCCCACCGGTGCATCCGTGGCACCCACCCATTCCACCCACCCACCCACCCAGCAGCGGCAGCAGCACCCGGCCGTGGATGGGCGGCGGAACGAAATCCTCCTCCAAGCCCGCCCGCCCCGCGCCAGCGCGCTGCCCGCCTTCCGCCCCCAGCTGCGCCCCCGGCACGAAGAACTGCTGCCGGAAGCGCTTCACGGGCACCTCCACCGCCGAGACGGAGGGCCGCAGCCAGGCCGCAGAGCCGCCGCCGCCGCTCGCCGCCAGGCTGTCCGCCGCTGCCTGCCGCGCTCCGTCCGCCGTCAGCTCGACTCGCGCGCCGCCGCCAGGGCCGGTGCCAAACTCGTACGTCTCGCAGCGACCGTCGTACTCAAACACCTGGTGGGGGACAGGAGGACGTGATTATGCAACACCATCACTTGGTGGGTGGGAGAGGCAGCAAAAAGGCATGCCTAGCAAATATCCGGTGCAACGGGGGCAATGCCCTTCAAGTACATGCGCGAAGTCTGTGCAACCGTGCGCGACAGGGCCTCCGCTCCTGCAGGCGGATGTCGTCCCCCTTGTTGAGTACTGTGTCCATCAAGCCGAGCTCTAGGGCACCGACGCTCCTCGGTTGGCCGTCGATGGTTTTATGCCACCGGTTCAAATCCTCTGCCCCAGCCGAGACAGCCATGCATGGACCACAACCACACTGCTCAAGTGCTGCACAACCGGTACCCACAGCTTTGATGTGTGCAAAAGTTGCATACGGCGTGCTATGTAGGGCCACGGTGGACGGCGCGCAACATGGTGTCTTAGTTGTTGCTCTCCATCCGTGCTTCAGGTGACGCGCGGGGTGGCCAGCCCCCAGTGGCGTCACTCCCCAACCGGCCTGCTGACATGGGTTAGACTTCCTATCCCTTCTCTCGCACCCCAACTGCCTGGCAGTCACTGCATGGGCATGGGCGGCATGTGCCCTGCCACACGGTACCAAGCCGCGGCCCTGCATCTCCCGGCGCACCTGCCCCGGCTCCCGCGGGAAGTCGTCCCACACGCTGGCCGCCGCGAACAGCTGCAGCGCGCGGCCCGCGTCCAGCGTGTAGCGGCCCAGGCTGGCGCGCCACAGCGAGCGCAGGCTGCCGGCCGGGAGCAGGTCCAGCAGCCTGGGCGGGCGGTGGGGCAGCGGGCGGGGGGAAGGAAGGTGGCTGTTGCTACACTTTGTCGGACAGGCACGCTGCGGGGGTGGGGGTGGGGGTGCAAGGCGGTTGGACGATGTGGGTCTGACGGCGACGGCATAGCCCCGACGACACTGCACATAAGGAGGCGGCGCAGCCTGTGAGCCACCGCTAGACAGGACGTGCGTGTGTGTGATAATGCGAGTGCTCCTTGACGCCCCTGCTGCCCTTCCCTGCCCGCGCCGTGCGCCGCACCTGTGCCGCTCCTCCGGCGGTACGCGCGCCACGCGCGTCCACACCTCCCACAGCGGGTTGTACGCTGCGCGGTCCAGCGGCGTCAGCTCGTCCATGACGCCGATGAAGCCGGCGGCGTCGTCCAGCAGCTCGTCAACCTGCGGGAGGGGGGAGGGGGCGGGGGAGGGGGGAGGGGGAGGGGGAGGGGGGAGGGATAGAAATGAGCAAGTGGACCGAGCAACATGTCAAAGTGGGTTGGGGGGTGTGCACCATGACCCATGATAACTTCCGAGCGAAGGGAGGAAGGGTGCGGGAGTATCGGTGGCCAGGAGGGCAGCACGGCAGAGAGAGCATACCAAGGTGCCGTGGGGCCCGCATCAGGGCAGACGCACACGGCAAGGAACCTGCCCGTGCGACGGCTTGGTTCTTGGTGCGAACGGCAGTTGCCACCATCGAAACTTTCACAACCCCCCACCCGCGTCATTTGCGCCTGGCGGCTCGTGTGGGCCATGCAGTCGCGCGAACTGCATTGCAGCAGCACCTAGGCACTGCAGCTCTTGCGGGAAGCCGCTTGGTGGGGTTGTGGAGGTCCGCAGGCAAGGCACAGCCGCGATGTGCGTGGAGGCAGCAGCGCCAGCCCCAGTGCCTAGATATCGCTGGCCCCGGGCGTGGAGGTGCACCCAATGAGCTGCAGCACGCGGTATGTGAGCCCAGCATGGACACCTGTTGGCCTGGACGGCGTGCCGTGACCTACCGGTAGCTTGGCCCCACAAGCACCCATGCCCCCACCTCATCGTCGCTCAGGTAGCTCCAGGCGTCTCCGTCCTCCTCTGTGTCCGCAGCGTCGCGCCAGTCTGCAGTCCCGGAATTCAAATGCCCGGATGGGAGTGCTCTGCTCGTGTGGCGCGTCCGGGGTGGCCGTTGTGGCGGAGGGCCCGTTCTAGAAGGCCTGTGTGGAGCGTGACCGGAGGCACTTGGGACTGCGAGCTCTCGTCGCGCTGTCAAGGCTAAACAGCTGCGCTGGTTCTTCAAAAGGTGCAATGGCGTCTGTAATGAGTGTCGTTGGCAGCGTCCGGCGGCACGTTGGGGCAGGAACGATGAGACGGACCGGCGTACCAAGGAGCACGCGGCATCCATTACTCTCGCTGGGGATGGAAAAGCAAATGCGGCATCCCTGCGACGCAGTACGTCAAGATGTATGCCTCTGCAATGCTAACTACAGCTGCCGTCCGAGCAGTACAACTTGCAACGTATTGGATGGATGCACAAGCTTGCTTAACGAAAATGACCATGCCTGCATAACAAAAGCACCTCAGTCAGAGACGCAAATTCTCCCTTGCGCTGTTCTTATCAACGCTAGGGCTATAACGACTCGCTGGCGCAGCCCAATCGCAGAACTTCTTCTTGGCGAGCAGCAGAGCTTTCACGCATTATTAAAATGGTATAGGGGGCTTTGCCTCTGCTTGGCGGCGCTTGGGCGCATGCCGTTATAAAAGCTGTCGCCATTACTGCGTACACAGGTTAAGAAGAAGCTTGGTGGTGGGAAGCGCTACAAAGCTGTAGCAGCTGCCAAGGTATGGTGCATCTGTGCGCCGGCGTGGGTTGACAGGACGTTGGGGGCAGCCCGTGGCAGAGGGGAGCCAGCACGTGTCCAGCGGCACGAACAACCGGCGTGCGACGCGCTTCCTTGGCAGCTACGCAAACATAGATTTCACATGATGTGCACTTGCTATTTTGTCTATAGTACGTTACCGTACCTTTCTGGGCGCGGCACCACACCGGCCCCCCGCTCCCCTTTGCCTGGACGGCCTACCCTGTGGGACTTCATGTTTGCCTGCGCTTGCCCTCCGTCAAGAGGGAACGGCCTGCCCCATGTTGACCTGCGCCTCTGCGCTTTCCCCCTCGGTGCTTCTCCGTCAGGCGGAGGGCAAGCCGGAGCCCGAATGGGAGGGCCCCGCGCCGCCGCTGCATGTGCAAAAGAAGCTTGCCCGCAAAGCGAACTTCCTCGACAGTAAGTGTGCGACAGGCAGGCGGCGGGGGGCTCCCCTGCGCAGGAGCGGCGCTTCAGCGCATGGCACGTGGCGGTGTGGTGGAGGGTGTAGTGAGCCGATACGTTCAGGGCTCATGTCGTTGTTACACACGTCGGCCAAGTGCTGTTGCATTGCCTCGCACTGCCGGTACGCGAACGCAGCCGTACCATGGGCTTGGCGGCTGCATGACGCACGACCCCTAGCTAACGTTGCTGCGATGTAAGGCACATGGGGGCCACAAGCCCTGACGGACATGCGTCTTCACCGGACACTCTGGCGGCACCTTGGTGCACAGCCCCTCAATGGGCTGGTGAGCTTACTTGCTGCCGTGCCGCCCTCCCCCCAACCCCCAGAGGTGTCCCGGGCTTCCGCCGGCGCCAAGCTGGCGACGCGTGCAGGCGGCATCGAAAAGGTGGGGCAGGCGGCGCCGTACTGCGGCAACAGGTGCACGCTGTACGGAGATCTGCATGGGCATGGACAGGGCCTTGCGCAGTGGAAAGTCCGCTGGCCGAACCGTCCCATGCAGGGGTGTCTTAGCAATGCATGGCCTGGTGTTGGCTCTGCGACCGGCTGCATCAGCCTGCAAATAGCAGTGTACCGATGTAGTGGAACGCGTCCCAGTGCACCGAGTGCATGTGGGCCGTCCAGCCGGCGAGCGGCGACCGCAGGAAGGTGATCCGGCATCACCCACCTTGGGTGCATCCCTACTTACCTGTGCGTGCAGGCGAAGGGTAAAAAGAAGCAGGGCGCGCTGCCCAGTCTCAGCACGCTCAGTGCTGTGCTGGACGAGTTGGGGGAAGGCGGGGCGGGATCCGGCAAGGGGGGCGGGCGGGCGGGCAGGGCTGCGGGGGCGGCGGCGGGCGGACCCAAGCAACGCGGAGCGGCCGTCAAGTCCGCCAAGCAGCGCCAACACATACTGTGAGTTACTTCGTGCGCATATCGCGAAGCACTTGCCACGTGCTGGCGTGCGTGAATGTACAGGCATCAGGGCGATAGCTGTGGGGCACGTTCGCGGGGTAGCACGCAAACGCTCGGCACCAGGTGGCGATGGCACCCGCGTGCTATCCTTGGACGTGTGCCTGTGCCGCCACCTCCCAGCACCCCACAGTCCCGGGGTACACCCACTGGTGCACAATGCCATCCATGCCTTGGGGAAGAGCGGGAACTCTCCCCCGCCCCATGCCTCCCCTCGGCCCCTCGAACCCTCTTTTTCCAGCTGGCTGGCCCACCAAGCTTCCGCCCCTCCCTGCCCCCTCCCACTTGCGTTCCCTGCAGTGCAGAGGAGTCCTCCCGCCTCCAGCAGGTGCTCAAGCACCCCGCCTACGTGGCCGACCCCATAGCCGCCATCACCAACCACCTGCGGCACACGCTGCCGCCGCCGCCGGCAGCAGGGGCTGGGAAAGCGGCAGCCAGGGGGCCTGCAGCGGGGAAGGGCGGGGCCGGTGGGAAGGCGGGAAACAAGCGCGGCGGCAAGGGGTCAGGGAACGCCATGGAGGAGTGATGCCGGGGCAGGCGGTTGTGGGTGTGGAGGCGCGGGGGCTTCGGTGGGCCCAGGCGGCACCGCTTCTGGGATTGCCCAGTAGCACGGGTCGTGGTAACGAGCCAGACGAGCGGCAGGGCGTGGACAGCGTTTCCAGGTCAGCCCGGGGACGCAGGGGTGGGGTCGGTGTGTGTATGGAAGTGCCCCTGGCGGCCTTGGTGGCGGCTGCGGTGGGACGGCAGTCGCGTGTGGACGCCTGGGAAAATTGAGGTGCAGCGCAGCGGTCCCCCAGTGGCAGTCCTTTGCTGTGCAGGCCTCCCGCCGGGCCCTGGTAGCATGTGGACGCACCCGAGGGGATGGGAAGGCGTAGCGCACAACACTACCGGTATCGGTCGCGCATGGCAGATGGCTGCCACCTGCACACCTGGTCGGAACCGATCATAGGAAGGCCACGCAGGGGCAGGCACCGCCAGTGGACCGACCGGCTGACAGACACAACATACGTACGGTACCAGACTGGGGCAGGGCTTTGCTTTGCGATAGGCTCCTTCTACGGGTCTGCCTGAGCGGGCGAAGGTTGCCCCTAAGACCGTCGGAGTGCGGCCCTAAGCAGTTGCCTGGGTTGACAGCTGTTGCCAGTTTCTTTGATGCTTAGGTTTTACGTCGCCTGATGCGGATGAGGGCCAATACAGCTGGCCTCCTGTTTTAATTGAGTGCAGCTGAATCCATGTGTGTCCGTTGCGCCGCGTGGGGCCAGCTGCAGGAGACTCCTGATGCCCCGGTTGCGGGCGTATGCCGTGCTTTATGTATACGCGATGCTTGTGGCACCTCACCTGAGTGCCAGGAAACGGGCGTGGGCACACAAACAGGCACTGCCATCTTGGATGCATGAAACATGGAATGTGGTCCAACGGGTTTGCACACTTGTGACCCAACGCCGCTGTAAAGCACGCGGTAACCACTAATGTAAAAAATTGTCATGCCGTGCTTGAGGCGTCAAGGTCAGGCGGGCCTGGCTCAGCTGGCCCAGTCTGCCACCGCCACCTAAACTGAAGCCCGCGAGACGACCCCCGCGCCAAGACCACCTTAACAACTTCTCGTGCTCGTTGAGCCGCCCCAAACACCTTGTAATCAACCAAGACACCTGCTACATGGCCGCGACCCGCCGCCTGCGAACATGACTTTTGCCCCCTGCTCAGCGCGATTACGGCTCCTGGGGCCATGGGGCATTCACCTCACGCAGGCACCGACCCCTCCCGCTGCCCCGTCCCCGCCGCCTGCTTGCCCCCCTTGTCGTGCTCGTGCTTCTTGGGCAGGTGCGGGCGCAGGAAGGGGTGCCGCATGGCCGCGTCCGGGTCGATGCGCTTCTCCGGCTCCAGCGCCATCATGCGGTCCAGCAGGTCCACCAGCGCAGACACCTGAGGGGGGCGGCACACGTGTGTGTTTGTCATGTTGGCTGTCGTGCACGGAGTCGAGTAAGGCAACTCCGGCAAGCCGAGAGGGCGGAGCGGGAATAGCGTGCAGTTATGCCGGAGAATGGTAGGTGGTACGGCAACTAGTTGAAGGGTATGGAGCCTTGCAGGTGACAAGGTGGTCTGCGGCTCCTTTCTATGCGGCACAGTTGTGAATGACACTGAAGGTCCAGGTGAGCTCAGATGCATAGGTGGGTGCGCCAAGCACTGTCAATGGTCCTCACCAGACTGAGTGTGCAACGGTGGGTGCCTTGCGCAACGACCTGCCGCCTGGGCTGGTATGTCTGCGAGCGTCAAAGCTTTCCTACGACGTACCGGGTAGCTCCTCCAGTTGGCTGCATCCCTGCGCCCGGCGCTGACGCCCCAGCACGCCGGGCACCGCCGGCCCGACCCGCAGCCCCACCGCTCACCCCCGACCCCTGCCCACCTGCTGCCTGTCCTCCGGCCTGGCCTGCCGCAGCGCGCCGCCCAGCAGCTGCGAGAAGGGCGTCTTGGCGGCCTGCACCGTCACCTTGCGGACCACCTGGGGGCGCGGGGGCAGGGCGGGCCGGGTGGACAGGCGGTGCGTGACGCAGGCTCCACCACGCGGCGGTGGCGTGCGGTATGGGGTGGTGGCATGGCCTCACAATTGGCGGAACGTACAACGCTTGTTGTGTCAAAGCAGGGGGGACCGCGTGGCAGCTCTAGGACCCACGGCAAGGCTGCTCATTGCACACAATCCCCGTACATCTATACCCTACCGTTGCCGCATCGTCAGTTCCTGACCAGGCCCCCTAGGCTAGGTGCCGCAGCAGATAAGTAAGCTAGCCGGCCGCCAGCCTGTGGCTCTGGTGTACTTCGTCCACAAGCCCCCACCCCGCCCCCGCTCCCGCTGCCCTTCCCTCCGCCCCCCCCCTGCCCCACCGGCTTCTTGGTGAGCGGGTCCTCCTCCTGGCACATGAAGGGCGCGGCGGGCTCGTTGAGGTCGAAGTGGCGGTCGGCAAAGGCGCAGCGGCGCAGCATCTTCTTGGTGAAGGGGCCCTTGACCTCCATCATCAGCCGCAGCATCTCGTTGTTGGTGCGGCCGGGGAACAGGATGCAGCCTGTGAACAGCTCGTACACCACGCAGCCCACGGACCACATGTCCATGGCGGTGTCTGGGGGTAGGGAGCAGCAGCGGGAGAAACAGGTGAGGCAGCGAGGGAAAGACGGATCGGCGCTTTGGTAGGCTTCTATGAAACTGACACCGGCAAGAGCGCTGTAACGGCCATGTTGCGGTCACCGTGCAAGGCGCAGTGAAGGCGTGGCCTCTTGCTTGGCATGTCTCGCATGCGCTGCTGTGCGCCGTTCCCGGTTGTCACGACCCACCTGCTGTCCACAGGCCCCTGTGCCCCTTTCCTCGACCCGGCCTCCTTACCCCCATCCCCGCCCATTCCCCGCCCGGCCCCCCTGCCCTCCGCTCACCGTACTTCATGCCCAGTATGACCTCCGGCGCGCGGTAGAAGCGCGACACCAGGTAGGGCGTGACCTCGTTGTCGCCCGCCAGCATGGCGCTGCCGAAGTCGCACAGCTTGACCTTGGTGCGCCGCGCATTGACCAGGATGTTGTCGGGCTTGACGTCGGCGTGCAGCACGCCGTGCTTGCGCAGGTGCCGCAGCGCCACCACCAGCTGCGCGGTGTACATGCCCACGGCGGTGGCGTTGAGGCCCTTGTTGCGGCCGTACTTCTTGGTCAGGTCGCGCAGGTTCATGTCCTGCGGGGTGGGAGCAGGGGAGGACGGTTGGGGGCACGGGTGGGGGGCGTGCGAACAGCTGGTGGGCCCAGCCGCAAAAGGAACACTACACGCAGGCAGGGAGCACCACCATCACAAGCGGTCGCTTGCCAACCCGTCCTTCTCCCGCACAAGCGAACCTTCCTCCTCTGGCTCCAACCTGCCGCCGCGCCCGGCTGCTTGCCGCCGCGTTTTCCCCCTACGGCCCGCCCCCCTTCTGCGTGCGTCGGTGCATACCCGGGTTACCTAGCAGCAGCAACTCCCCATCTCCCACCCCACCCACCATGGCCTCGAACACGAGGCACATGTGCTTGCGGAACTCGAAGGCCCGCAGCATCCGGACGCAGTGCTTCCTGTTGTCGGGGTCGCCGGCGGCCAGGCGGCGCAGGATGGCCTGCTCCGTCAGCGCCGCCTTGTACATGGTGTCGTTGGCGCGGATGACCTTGATGGCAACCTCGGGCGCGCCGCGGGCGCCGCCGCCTGCCGCCGCCGCCGCCGCCCCCGACACGCCCAGGTCCCTGGCGCGCATGACGGTGGAAAAGACGCCCTTGCCCTTGAACTCCGTCACCTCGTACCGCCCGTCCAGCAGCTCGCCGATCTGGAAAGGTTTGGCAGCAGGACGACAAAGTAATACACAAGCGGGTAGATGAGGGGCGCGGAGCAAGGGGTGCGTGGCGCGGCGCTGGGGCTGGGGAGGTGCCGCAGGTGGGTGCCTCCTACGCGAGGTACCTGGCGCTTTGCCTTGTGGGCCCAAAGTGCGTAAACAGCTTCGTACCATGCTGCGGGGGAGATTTGGCATTTTATGTTACAATCCAGGTGGTGTGGCCACACGATCCACGACACGAGATGGCTCCATCACAAGACCAGATTGCCAGCTGCGCGTCACCACCCTACAGGTAAAGAGGTAATGGATGCCCAGGGCCCAGGCCGCCATATGGCATTCACCCCCCAGCCCCCAGCCCGTTGCGGTGCCCCGTCCCCCCACCTGGAAGTTGTAGTATCCCTCCGCGTCATCGTACGAGTCGTGCAGCGCCGCCGCGCCGCCGGCGGCCGGGACCGCCCGGCCGGCCGCCGCGCCATCTCCGGCCCCTGCCGCCACGCCGTCGTCGTCGTCGTCCCGCTCCGCAAACATGTCATCCTCGTCATCCGCCTCCGCCTCCACCTCCACCGCCTGCGCCGCCGCCGCGCCGCCCGGCCTGCCCTGCCCCTGCCCGCCCGCCAGCGCCACCTCGGCATGCTGCGGCTGCGCCCGACCGCCCGCCTCGCCCGCCCCGCCCGCCCCGCCCCGCTGCTTATGCAGCAGCTGCAGGGCCCGGTCCTGCCGCTCACGCTCCGCCTCCTCCATCGTCGCATCCGCGCCCTGCGGCCCCGCGCGCCCGGAGGCGCCACTGTCCGCGTCGTCCGCCGTGGGCCCCTCCCCCCCAAAGATGTCCAGCACGGGGCCCTGCACGTCCACACCGCTGTCGCTGCTGCTGGTGCGCTCGCCCTCGGGCGTGCGGTCGCCGTCGCCGCCCGCCGCCCCCGGGCCCCCGGTGAGGTCCACCAGGGGCGTGCCGGGGGCGCTGCTGTCGGGGACGGGCTGGCGGCTGGGGGTGGCGGCGGCGGAGCCAGGGACACTGGGGCACCCGGCGGCCACGGCGGAGAGGCCTGCCCCGGCGCGCTCGGCAGCAGTTGGGGCGGTGACGGTCTCTGCGAACAGTGAAGGGATCACGACAGCGACTGTGTTACGGTGCGTGCAGGACGCGCCCTCGTATTGCCGCACTGCCATGCCGCATGTGGCTCTTGTCCGCGGCAAAATTTTGATGAACAATGGACTCAATGCTCCGCTACAACATCCGTACTATTTGACCGCCATTCCCTGCCGACTTCGTGCCCTCAGACAACCCACCTGCCACTGCTTGCTGCTGTGCGTGCTTCTGCAGGATGGCCGCCTGTCGCCGCCGCCGCTCCTCGCGCTCGCGCTTAATGCGCGCCTCCTCGTCCTCGTCCTCCTCGTGCGCGGGGGCCCACACCTCACCGCCGGGAACCACGTCGGCGGCCGGCTCCTAGGGACCGGGGGGCAGAGGGGGGGCACCCGGCGAGGGGGACGTTGGTTGCGGTGCACAGGCCCGTCTTTGGCAAGACACAGCCGAAGTGCAGTGTAAGAGGTGACTAGCGGGCGGGCGTCTGGTGGTCATCCTGGCCATACTGTGTGCCAACGTGTAGGTGTTGTGCTTCCATGTAACACACCGCTGCCGTCCTCATCGCTGGCCGCAGTCTGCTCGCCCTGCCATACCTCTTGGTGGCTCCTGCGGTGTCGCCGCTCGCCGTCCCGCTCGGCCCCTCTTTCCCGGTCCCTGTCCCTGTCCTTCCCTCTGCTCTTGTCCCTGTCCCTGTCCCGTTCCCTGTCACGTTCTGCCCTGGACCCCCCGGCTGCTGCTGGGCTGCGACTACGATGACGGCGGCTCCTGTCCCGCTCCCTGCTCCTGTCCCGGTCGCGGTCCTCGTAGCTGCCCGCGCCAGCCGGCGACCTGCGCAAGCGGCCAGGCAGGCAGCACATGTGGCACACGTGGTCAACAGGGTAGCAGCTCGGATGAACACGGTGCTGCTGGGGGTCCCATGAGTGTCACATGTCGCTCTACAAAGACAGATCCGGAGCAAAGCCGATGCCATGCGCACCTTGCACGTTCCCTGCTGGCACGCCTGCTCCCGTTGGCGGCCTCCCCGTCCCCGCCCCGCCTGTCGCTGCCGCGGCGCTCCCCGTCCCGCTGACCACGGTCGCGCTCCTTCTCCCTGCCCCCATCTCTGTCCCGGACGGCCCCGTCTGCGTCGGGGTCGCGGGTGCGGCCGCCCCGGCTCCCCTCGCGGTAGCGATCGCGGTCACGGTCGCGGTCACGCTCCCTGCGTGGACAAGGGACATGAAGGCGTCGGCTCAGGCAGGATATGCCAACAGCATGACCGTGTCAGGTGCGCCGTAGGTCCGTTAGGCTACACCTGAGGCTAAGCGCAAGGTCGGTGACAAACGCTGAGGCATGCATGTGCAGCACCACGGGAAGGTCGCATCCGTGCAGCCAGAAGGCGCTTACCAGCAAACATGCGCAGCACTCTGTGCTCACATTTTGCACAATTGCTCAGCCCGGCTAGCGCCCCGTGAGAGCCCTTCCCTACACCCCCGATTCCCCAGCGGCCTACCCACCCACCGTGTTTCGCGCTTAGGCCCGTCGTCCTTCGTTGGGCGCTCCGCGCCTGTCCCCTTTTCCCGGTCCCTATCGCCCTCCCGGTCCCGGCCCCGCTCCACGTCGCGATGCTTATCAACGCCCCTGCCTTCTATCCTGTCCCTGCTCCTCCCGCGCTCCCTGTCCCGCCCACCATCCCTGTCCTTCGTCCTCTCCCCGTCGCCCTCTGGCGCTGCCTCCGCATCCCTGTCCCTGCCCCGTTCTCGCCCCGCGCCCTCGCTACCGCCCCCTCTGCTGAGTGTCACAGGCTCCACCGCCTGCTGCTCGCCCGCCGGGTCCCGCCGGGGCTCCTTTCGGACACGTGGCGCAGGGGCCTGAAGCACACAGCGGTGATACAGCCGGCGGTTGGTTTAGCAAGCGGTGAAAGGACAAAGACCATGACGTGGCAACACAAGTCAAGGATATGCAGCAGGCGTTGGGGGGAAGGCAAAAGCAAGCCCTCCTGCTACAGCAGTGGCCGGGTGCCATGCAAGCGTCCACGCACTTACCCCCTCGCCCTCGTCGATGGCCGCAGCCTCAGCCACGGGCACGCCCTCGGCCCTGTCCCGCTTCCGTGAGCCTGAGCGACCAGGATGCTCTCCGCTGCCGGCTCCTGGCGGGCCGCCACGTCCCCTGGTAAGAAGCACACAGTTGCATATTACAGAAACATTGACATGAAAGTGGGCTTTGCCGAACAGCATACACTGGAGGTTAGTGTCCAACCTACCGTTGGGACGGTGACGCGTCTCTGCTCCCGCCAGGCTCGCCAACAGCCCTGTGGGCTACAGCTGAGTCAGTGTCACCACCTTCGGAAAGCTTGCGTTTGCTGCCGGCCTCTGAGCAGGCGGTCTTGCCGGCATGTTCGCGTGGGCCGTCGCCCAGGCGAATTTCGCCGCTCTCAACGTCCGAACCAACCTCTAGAACCTCCTGGTGCTTCTCCTTTCGGTCGCGATGCTTGTCTTTGTCCTTCTTGTGCTTATGCTTGTGTTTATGGTGGTGGCGATGAGCCTGGCCGTGTTCAGGCCCAGGGTCATCTCCGTAGCCCATGATTGCACTAACGTGTGGTAGGTACAGGCATGAAAGCACCTGATGGTATGCTACGGGACTGCAAAACACGCAGATCGGGAGCCTGGCAGTGGGTGTGCCGTCCTCGCTGAAGAACGATGAGTGGAGATATAAGAAGCGTATATATGTACGGTCACACTAAGCTGCTCGTGCTATCGGTCACCTTGCTCGAGCACTAACCCTCAAGGCTCATGCCCTTGAGCGTACTCAAGGGCATGAGCCGCATGACTGGTGCCCTGCACCCGCCCCGTCGGCTGGCTACCGTATAGTGACAGTCATGGTGCCCCTCATGCCTGAGAGCCCTGTGGACACGCGTGAGCAACCCTGGCTCAGCGCTCTGTCAACAGGGTGTGCTAATGTGCGTGTGCTGTTGTGCACCCTCTCCCCCCACAGCCGTTACCTTCTAACCCGGCTAAAAGAAAGCCGTGATGTTGTCGAGCAGAACGTGGTCTTGAGGCGTTCTACCTTGCGCTCCGGGACTGCACTCCTGGGACACCCTGTCCTATAGGCTCGCTGACTTACCCTCTCAAAGTGTGCGGGTCACGGCACCGGCTTCACCTGTGAGCGCACAGCAGCTACGTGCCGTTTTGGCTTCCACCCGTCCTCTGCGCGTGATGACGTCCGCTGCCGTGGCTGGGGTACTGTATTGCGCGAAGCAAGTACAGTGCTGGTGCTGGCTGGGGCAGCGATGCACCTGCGACCCTACACGTCAGCAGCCCGGGAGCTAGGATAGCTGCATTGGGGGCACCTGCAACGTGATTACGCCCGGTAAAGCAATTCCCGCAGGAAAATAGCACCTGAATGACTTGAGGCTGCGCACCCGTTAGCAAAGGAAAGCTCTACGAGGAGACCGGCAGGGGCAGGCCAGCGCAAAGCAAGGTCCAACCAGCACATGCCAGCACCACACCAAACGCCGAAACCCAGTAAACCCAACTGCAAACAGGGCACACCCAGGGACGGAGAGGGCCTGGTTCCAAACACCATAGACGAGGATAGAGGGAACAGGCCAAACGACCAAGGAAGAAAGGACAGGAGAAAAGGAAGGACAGGCAGGGGAGCAAAGGGCGCAAGGAGGCTACCTACCACTAACCCAAACACACAGACCCGGACACGCAGAGCAGCACCAAGAGACCAAGGCCACACCCGGCCGGGTGACGGACCCCTCCAAACAAACACACCCCAACAACAAGAGTGCAGAACGCTCACGACACAGCGCAAACCCACCGTCCAACCAAGAGCCAGCAACCGGAGGACAAGCCTCAGGCCGCACCCAAACGACGTCTGGCAGCCCAAAGGTGCAGCAAACACCATGGCGCGACCCCAACCCCTGCGCCCAAAGAAAAAGACCCAATTGGAAGCACTCCCTACCCCCGACACCCAAAGTCTCCCGACACGAAACGCGACAGGCACGCCAACAAACGGCAGGAAGTGGCTGACGAACTGACAGCCGGCGCAACCCACGGCAGACCCCAGCCGCAGCAAGGACGCGCAGCCCTCAAGACGAAGCAGCGACGCTGCCCTGCCTGCACCAACACCGGCCGCCCCACCAAGCCACCGAACCCACGGGCCCCTAGCCCGTCGGGCGACCCAGGGCCCCGAACCCCAAATCCCGACACCCAACCCGAAGGAGCCCCGCATAGGCGCCCTGACAGCCCAGCTGCGCCACATCCAGCGCCGCCTGTAGGGCAGCGGCAGCGGCAGCCTCCGCCAGCGCCGTGCGTGCTGCTGCCGGTAAGGGGCCCTCCGATGGCCCTTTAGCCACGACAGCCCGCCACTGGTCCACACCGCCCCACATGTACGCCAGCAGGTGCCCCCGGCCAGCGCGCCTAGCACACACCTGGTAGGAAGCCCGCAAGCATGGAAGGTGGGACTGTGCAGGGACGTTGCTGGTCCGAGGACTTGGGACGGCATTCAGAGTGGTATGTGACTGCGTAGTAGAGTGGCCAGGAGTAGAAGAATGTAGTAAGAAGAGTGGCACAGAGGGATCCACCTTCCGCAGTACGGTTGGGACGGCTGTCCAGGACGGGTGTTCGAGTGCGCAAGGGAGGTGATAGCCGTGGCGGTGGTGAGGCAGACGGTGCATGCGCCTGAGGTAGGTGAGCGGCAGAGCGGCAGGTCCAAGCAGCGTGCCGTGGCATTGCCGGCCTCCTGCCGGGCCCCTGCTGGTTGCACACTCTTTGCGGGTTTGCAGGTCTGGGTGTGCCATGCCGGGTGCTGGGACGAGGCCAGCAGGGGACGAACGGCCACCGTCTGTACACCTGGCCAGTTGCCAGAGGGGGCGCATCGCAATGTGCAGCCTTTCATGTCCATGCATGCCGCAGCCCCGCGTGCGAGCAGGCCCATGCAGGCCCAGGGAGCCATTGAGCCCGGGCCCCAGGCGGGTCCCTGGGCCACCACGTGAGGCCACCAGCTGCAGCAAGTCACACTTGCCAGGTGCAACTCAGCACGTATTGAGTTCGCCCCCGTGAGACGTAGTTCTTGAGGGCAGTCGTTGCTGAGGCACCAGGTGGTACTCGACTTGCCCGTGGGAGGATGGCCGCTGGTGCACGTTTGTTTGTAACACCTGCCGCATTCACGGCCACACCAGCTCTAAAATTTCTACAAACTGCATTCGGTGTACCTGTGGTCGCGGCTGCTGTCAGGCTGCTGTATGTTTCCGTTGCATACTCCTTCCTTACTGGCCTGTTCCAGACGACTGTGGCAGTTAGTGCAGAGACCATAGGCCTTCGCATCTATGCAGTCATATCTTTGTGGGCATGAACATGGTCGAGCGTGTTAAGTTGTAATGAGCACTCAGTCGTACGCCCGAGTGACCTGACTTGAGTCGCTTTCCCAAGCCCCTGGTTACCTTTTCCCGGTCGGGTTGTGTGGAGTAGTATCCAGTAAGTCTCGCTTGTACAATAGAGCGCCGGGTCAAACAGGATCGACCGAGACTTATAGGACGCGCCCACTATTTGCCCCTCAGCCATGGCCGCGCTGGAGAGCTTCCTCTTCACCTCGGAGTCGGTGAACGAGGGTCACCCCGATAAGATCTGCGACCAGGTGCGCGCAGAGCGCTGCACAGCTTTCGTAACGCCGGCGGCCGTGGCCTGAGGTCGTCGATCTCCTTGTTCGCAGGTGTCCGATGCTATCCTGGACGCTTGCCTGGAGCAGGACCCCGACTCCAAGGTTAGGCGATTTGGGTTGGCACAAAGTCGTTTGGTTTGGCCTCAGCCTGTGCTCACAAAGGGTGCTTGACGCAGGTGGCCTGCGAGACGGCATGCAAGACTGGCATGGTGATGGTCTTTGGTGAGATTACCACCAAGGCCAACGTGGACTATGAGGCTATTGTTCGCAAGGTCTGCAAGGAGATCGGGTTCACCTCGGAGGATGTTGGCCTGGACGCCGACAAGTGCAAGGTAGGAAGCGCGCGCAAACGCGAGCAGCGCCGCCGCGAGCGCCCAGCCAGCAATTGCGCGCGCGGAGGCGTGCTGAACGTATCTGATACAACCTATTTCACGCATTCAGGTCCTGGTGCACATCGAGCAGCAGTCGCCTGATATTGGCCAGGGTGTCCACGGCATGGGCACTAAGTCTCTGGAGGAGATCGGCGCTGGCGACCAGGGCCACATGTTCGGGTACGCCACCGACGAGACCCCCGAGCTGATGCCCCTCACCCACGTGCTGGCCACCAAGCTGGGCTACCGCCTGACGGAGGTCCGCAAGGACGGCACCTGCCCCTGGCTGCGCCCCGACGGCAAGACCCAGGTGGGGGCAGAGACTGGGGACAGCGGGGCGTGCGGGAGAAAGACGCACGGTCCTAAGGAGATAGCCCCCTGGTGCAAAGCGTGGTGACGCCTTGTTTGCTTGGAGCACAACACGCTGCCTGTGAACCACCATGCGCAGCTCTTGTGGAGAACCTGTGTGCATCAAGCTTAGTTGTGCCATGCGTCCTCCATTAGTTGCTTGCGTCGCCTACCCGGTTATCAATCCCTCTCTGCACTGGACGCGACATGGTTGAGGCCGCACTAATGCCGACCTCCCTGTCCCTGCCGCGCGCTGCCAGGTGACCGTGGAGTACAAGCGCGAGGCCGACGGCTCCATCTCGCCCATCCGCGTGCACACCATTCTGATCAGCACGCAGCACTCGCCGGACGTGACCAACGAGAAGATCCGTGCTGATCTGCTGGAGCACGTGATCAAGCCTGTGGTGCCGGAGAAGTACCTGGACGACAAGACCATCTTCCACCTCAACCCCTCGGGCCGCTTCGTCATCGGCGGGCCGCACGGCGACGCCGGCCTGACCGGCCGCAAGATCATCATCGACACGTACGGCGGCTGGGGCGCGCACGGTGGCGGTGCCTTCTCGGGCAAGGACCCCACCAAGGTGGACCGCTCGGGCGCCTACATCGCCCGCCAGGCGGCCAAGTCCGTGGTCGCCGCCGGCCTGGCCAAGCGGTGAGTGAGGAGGCGGAGGAGGGAGCAAGACCCTGGTGGATGGTGCGCACGGATGGCGCCCCCTGCCCGTGTGCTGCATGTTTGAGGCGCTCCAAAGCTCGGCCGCTCGACCGTTGATCCCCGCCTCTTCCCCTGCTCCCGCAGCTGCCTGGTGCAGGTGTCGTACTCGATCGCCGTGGCGGAGCCGCTGTCGGTGTTCGTGGACACGTACGGGACGGGCAAGAAGGCGGACGCTGACATCCTGGCCATGATCCGCAAGGCTTTCGACTTCCGCCCCGGTGAGCCCCCGGGGGCCGGGCGGCACGGCCCGGGACACGTGTACACGGCATCACCTGTCTGTGGCCCTGGGAAACGAGGACACGTGTCTGGTGATGTGTGCCCCCACCTTCCCCGCACGCTACCGGCCATAGGCACTGTCGACTGCTGCACACTGCCTGCAGTCGCTGCCCACCTGACCACTGTGACCACACGCTTGGCCTGCGTGTGCTCATTGTGCTGGGACGCGCGTCGTGCTTTCGTTGATACCCGCCTGTCCCCAACGGCCCCTCTCCGCTCGCCCGCCCGCCCGCCAGGCCTCATCGCCAAGCACCTGGACCTGAAGCGCGGCGGCAACAAGCGCTACCAGAAGACGGCCGCCTACGGCCACTTCGGCCGCGACGACGCCGACTTCACCTGGGAGCAGGTCAAGCCCCTGGAGTAAGCAGCCGGGCCGTGGGCGCAACAGCGCCCATCAGCAGGACCCCTGGCGCCCATACGCCACGGAGCAATGGGTCGCTGCGTGGAGCGCTTTCGTAGCTGCGGTGGCGTGACCTTGACGGTGTGTCGCAGGGAGTGCAGTGGCGTACACTCGGGTAGGCTGTGGTGCACTATCGGCTATTGGGCGACCGGTGGCGCATAGTTTGCACGTGTGTGTTGCGCTGAGGACAACGGCGTTCGGACTGTAATGCGTATGTGAAAAACACCGCACGGATTGATTTTGCAGTTGCGGGCCTCGCCTCGTGATCGCTCATTGAACAAAGGGAGGGAACTGCCTGCGCGTGCGGCTGTGGTGGTCCTGACAGCTTATGACTGCAGTACGTTGTCCTGTTGTGTCCGATTTTGGGCACCCAGCGTTCGGTGCGCTGTCCCTGCACAGGGCTTGGGCACATCATCAAGGGTGGCAGCGGCAACTGATCCTGTCGAACCGCTGTGGTAACCTGGGTTTGGAGGGAAAGCAGTGCAACTTTTGGGATTGGGTATGGAGAGCAGCGCAGACGGCGCTGCGCTAGAGCCTGCGAGCGAATTGAAACGAGTGGACACGTGCGGGCAGTATCGGAGTCCGCAGGTCCGAGGCGAAGACCAGGGAGAGCGTGTGGCGGCGGGCAGCCAGGTTCAGTACCAGCGATGCGGGCAGAGCCAGGGATGCTGCAGTGCCATGCTGCAGCACCTTTGCCGACATTTCGTGCCTTGCACAGGGGGGGCCAAGCAGTTCAGCATCAGTGAAAGGAGCAAGATGCATGGTCTAGACCAGGAGACAGGAACTGCATACCCATTGCATGCCCCTGATGTTGTGAGGCAGCCTTTGAGCTCAGCGCGCACAAGGTGCACGTCATTATGGACGGCACAAGCTTTGGAATTGTCAACGTAGCCTCACCCACATGCAGGACACTTGGCGGGCGGGACGAGCGTGTCGTGCCGCCTGGCAGCACACAAAGCAAGTACATGATGCTCTTCATAATAACACACATGCTTTTCGTTTCTACGGCAATGTATCAGCCGAAATTTCTGCGCGGCAGCGACACACGGTAGCCAAGGCCCAAGACGCACCATAGCTGCATGTGACTCAAACGACTGCCCCTATCAGTGCTTTACACGCACACATGATGATGCGCACGTCCACAAAAGAGCACTGAAGTTACCAAGTGCAAGACATGCAAGGCGACAGGAATGTCGTCCTGCTCTCTCGTGGGCTTGGAGGAGGCCAGCCTGTTAGCGTCATCTCAACTAACCCTTTGTATCATGTTACGCCGTGGCCTCATGGGGGACCCTCCGCGGGCACCCCGGACGGCGCATGGGGTCGACGACAGCAGGTGTGACCCATGTGTGGCCCATGTTCAGCAAAGATAACATTAAGTGACATTGCCGAATCTTTTTATCTTTTTGAGCTCAATCGTGTCGTTGTCCACGCACAGGAGGCCTTTGCCCCTCTGCTAGACAGCTTGCGGTCCGTGGATGACCAGCTGTACAGCGCCTTCTCGTCGCACCTCAACAATCTATACCAGGTGCAGCCGCGAAGGGCTCAAATTTAAGGGTCGGGGGGGGAGGGCGCATATGCGTCTTGGCTTGGCCTTGAATGGCACGTAGGTGTGGGGGCGGTAGGGTGTACGTGCGAGACACCCGGTTGGCGCTGCGGGCAGGATGGGGTTAACTTGCTTCTCCAGTGATAAGTTCGAAAGACTTTCATTACCTTCGGTACTGCACAACCCCGACCCTTCCATTCCTCTTATCCTTCTCACAGTAATCCCTTGCTGGTCCACTCCAACAACCCTCTTCCCATCTTCCCCGTGCTACCCCCTCTCCTTGGCCCTACATTCCCCATTACCACCTATCCAGGTGCTCCATCAGCTGTATGAGCAGGACCAGACAGAGATTAGGTGCGGACAAGGCCTAGGTGCCCCACTCGGTAGCACCATGCATGGGTGCGGTGTCACCCTAAAGCCCTGACCAGGCTGCCCATCTGCATGACGCCTCCCCGTATCCCTTGTATGGCGCCAGCAGCTCACTGCTCGACCGCCCCATCCCTTGGGATTTGCGTGCAGATATTAGCGTGTCCCTGGCCGCTCAACACGTTCACCGTTTCCTCCACAACCCGGGGTGCCCCCCTCAGGCAGCTGCTATCCGCCCTGGAGGCTCAGCGGCAGCAGCTCACGCGGCTGGGGGCGGAGCACGCGGCGGTGAAGCGGCAGCTGGCGTCGGCCAGGGAGCGGGACAGGGAGCGGGACCCGCAGGGAGACTGGGAGCAACAGGGAGACAGGGCGCAGCGGCGGGACAGAGAGGCGGCGGCGACGGGAGCGCCGACGAAGCCGCCGGTCGGGGAGCAGGACGGGCGGGCGGGGGCAGCGGGGGCAGCGGAGGCAGCGGGGGCAGCGGGGGCGCAGCCCGTTCCGGTGTCCAGGCCGGCGAGCGGCGTCTCCGAGCGGCACACGTGGCGGGCGGAGGCAGGGGGCGGGGGTGGGGGAGGGAGCGGGGTTGCACCGGCGGACAGCCCTGCGGCGTCTCCAGGGAGGCGGCCGGGCTGTGCGGGCATGGGCAGAGACGGGTACGGGGAGCGGGAAAGGGGTCGGTCGCGGGGGCCAGGGCGCGACGGGGGGGAGGAGGACGACCACGCGGCCAAGGGCCTGTGGGGGCGGCGGCCGCGGCCCTACCTGGTGCTGTTCCTGCCCTACATGCTGCACCCCGCGCACCACTGCTGGAGGTAAGGAGATCAAGCGCCGTATAAGTGCATGCAGGTGGGGTGAAACGGGGCAAGGTGGGGAGGTACTGCGCCCTCCCTCCGGTACCCTGCCCCTCTTTCCGCACCCCCGGCCCCGGGCATGTTATTACTGTTGTATCATGTCGTTCCTTGCGTGGCGGGTATCTCGTCACACGTCCCCGACCCCCGTGCCCCAGGTTCTACGCTGCGTGGCTGCAGTCTTGGAGCACGCGGCGCACGCTGTGGCTGGCGCTGGCGTGGGCGGCTGTGTTCCTGCTGGCGGTGGGGCTGCTGGTGGGGCTGCTGGTGCCGTGGGGCGAGCTGGGCCGCACGGAGTGGGTCACGGCGCCGCAGGTGGTGGCGGTGGGGCCCGCCTCCGCCGCGGTGCGCCTGGCGCTCAGCCGCCCGGCCGCCGTCTACTTTGCGGTGGTGCCCGAGGAGCTCACCGTGCTGCCGTACCCCCCGCCGCCGCAGCCGCAAGCGCAGGCGCACAACGCAACACCGCCGGCAGCCAGGTGAGGTGGGGCGGCGCTTGCGGCGTGACGGCAGCAGGGGGCGGCCCGGGGACACCGCTGAGCTGGCTGGGTGGGGCAACTGGGTGTTGAATGCTGGATGCAAGATGCTGGATGCAGGATGCTGGGGCGCTGCGGGCCCGGCCCCAGCGCTGGCGGGGGAGGGGCCTGCTGCCATACTACCGTGCTAGTGTGCGGTTCTGCCTTCGTGCTGCCTTGCAGCCTGCCGGCTACCGTTGACCACAATGACGCTGAACCCCCTCGCACGGTCGCCTCCTGCCAGCAGACGAAGAAGGGCAGTGCAACTGGCGGGCTGGGGTGCACGGGGCGGCGGCGGCGGAGGCGCAGCGGACGTGCGGTGCCTCGGGCCGCCGACGGCCGCCCCCGACGCCGCCGCCCGGCTGCCCCGCAAGCTGCGGCCCGGCGGCCGGCGAACCCTGCCCGCGGCGTGGCTGGGCGGCCCCGGCCGCCAGGGTTTGCAGCGCTGGCTCCTCGCGGCCGGCCCCCACAGCTCCGCCCCCTGCATGGCCCAGAACCCTGCCACGGGCCGCCACGACGACTACTTCCAACCCACTGGCCAAACCCTCCACCAGCAGCAGCGGCGGCTCATCAAGGAGGGTAGCCCGGCCCCCTCGCCGCCCCCCTCCCCGCACCCCTACCCGCCCCGCCCACCGCTCCTGCAGCTGTCCGGCGTGGGCGCCTCCGACCTGCGGGCGGTGGTGGAGGACCGCGGCGCCGCGCCCCGCCTGTTCCCCTACGCCGTGGCGTGCGGCGCGCTGGACGTGGAGGCGGCACGCGCCAACTACACGCTCAGCATCAACTCGCTGCCCTACCTGCCGCACGCAGCGGTGGAGACGACCAACGCCACAGCTCCTGGCAGCGCACTGAACGCCACCGCCGGCATTACCAGTAGCGCTGCGGCCGCCCTGGAGGCGGCTCTGGCCGAATGCCGTACGTCGTATGGCGTGCTGGGGCTAGAAGAGGCTAGGCCGGGCTCGGGCGCGGGCGCGGGCGCGGGTGCCGGGGCAGCCGCCACCTCCCCCGGTCCCGTGTGGCCTGCCTCGCTGGGCCCGGTCGCGTCACACCGCTGCGGGCGCTGCCCGCTGCTGCGGCCGGGCACGCGCTACGTGGTGCTGCTGGTGGGGGACGGGGGGCGGGCCAGCGGCGTGGAGCTGCTGCGCCTCACCACAGCCGCTGCCACGAACCCGTAGCGGCGGCCGAGGGCTAGGGGTAGGCGGCGCGCTGCGGGGCCAGAGGAGCCATGGCGGCGTGGGGTCTGGGGGGTGGTGGGGGAATTAGGCGGGTGGGAGGGAACCAGATGGGTGGCGGGTTGGCGTGAGGGAGGGGGATGGGGGCTGGGGACGCCGAGCATTCCGGGCGCTGTGGCTGGCGCCCTGTTGCGTCGTGGTGGCAAGTACTGCCGCTCGGGTGGCGTTGAGGCAAGCCATCTGAATTGGTTGTGCTACTTAGAGGCCAAGGGCCGGAGGAGGTGGGCGGCGTCTTGTGGGAGGCGCAACAACATCGCACAGCGTGTGCATGCGTAGGCAATTTGTATAGGAAGGGCTGTAGGTTCCACAAGCAAGGTACGTGGCTACATGGGTGTTCGGCGTGGCCACCCTACAGCCTTCCTGGTCTATGTGCGTAGCCAGGCCTGGCTCGTTGCGTTGCCACCCAAACACGTTGTGAGGTATCGGTATATGAATTACCCTCCACACGGTATCGCGCCAACTGCCGTGTGCCCGTTCATGAGAAACAACGACACGGCTTACGTTTAGGCTGGACCAAGTACTATGCCTTCGCAGTACTGTAACTCCTACGACCACAGGTTCTCATGTGGAGGTGGGGTGTCCGGTGTCTTCCCCGCAGCAGGGAGGGGAGGCCAGCGCCCTTGAGCGCACATGCGCACGGGCAGCAGCAGACGATCATCTGGGTACAGACTCACGGGACGCACACGGCCTTGACCCAAGGGCTTCTCCTTTTGTCCCGTCTCGTCTCGTCCCATGTGCCCAGCCGCACCTCCATTTTCATCCCTCCACTTCTTTCGCTACGGTCGGAGATGCGGTCACGGCTACGCTCGTTCGCAGCCCTGGGCGTCCCGCGCCATGGCTGGGATGAAGTGGGGCCCGACCATCCCGTGCTTGCGGTGGAGGGTGGGCGGCTAAGGGTACGCAGGCAGTGGCGTTCGACGTGCAGGGGGCGGCGAACTGACCTCGGTACGCAGACGTAGGAAGAGAGGCCTGTAGGTGAACTTGAGGTCCCGCCAGGGGGCAAGGGGGCAGCCTCTTTTGCCTTGGCGCAGTGTGGGGCATTTCGCCCAGGGCGGGGGTCGGTGGCGGGCTGGTTAGCTGTCGCGCTTGGTTGGCGCAGGTTGGCGGGCTGCCACGATGCTACGGTGTCTCTGGTACGTCGCCTGGGTAGCGCCAGTCGTGTTCGGTAGCGCCAGCCCAGGCCAGCCCGTCACGCGGGCCTACTGTGTACTGATCGCTCTGTTGCGCGTGTGTGAGAAGGTACAAGGGATTGGAAATTTGGAATTCGATCCTGGCAAGCACACGTGGGTCACGCCTCACCAACTTCAGCAACCGACTCTACCCAGGACACTGACGAGCTCGTCACTATGCCCTGAACCAGGGCGTTGGGCGCTGGGCTCGCTTGCTTCGGTCAGACCGTGCCTCCGTGCCTGCATTGGTCTGGGAGGTTGACTTTGTGCGTGTCCGCCGTTGTCGTTTTGCACGCGGCGTACTGCCTCGCTGCTTGTGGTCCGCACATGTCCGCACCGCCTAGGACGGCTCTAATTCCCTGCCCCTGTGCCCTGATTGGTTTGCGCAGCCTGCTCCCATGGCGTGCTGCCTGTCGCTGGTCTGTAAGCTGTGTTTAAATCTCCTCTTGGTCCTGTCCTCTTGCCAGTGCCGTCGTGGGCCGTGTGGTTTCGGGGCGCTGTCCCGGTGTTCCGAGCCCTCGTGCAGTCGTGCCTTAGGGCTAAGGCTCAAGAGGCCATCGCGCCTGCCCACAGCATAGCACTGGGTCACTGGATCAAATTCGCATGCATTCACAATGCAGACAATACCACGCATGCTGGCCACACGACCATCCGTTGGGCAGGAAGCTGGCAGCAAGCTCGACCATCAGTAGGTTCTACACATGCCACGCACTCACAACCCAACTTTAGTGCTGCAGGACCCCCGACCTCCAGACCCGCACAGACACCAGGAAGACTGAAAGAAGATGTCAGGTTTATTTGTTGTCGCACCACCAGCGCGAGCGTGTTGGAACGTGGTAGTGTAACACGGCTGAGTTCAAGCGTTACAGCAACACCCAACGCAAACGACGCAAATCCAAAGCACCACGTGAAACGTGGTGTTGATTGAAGCACACGGTGGCAGGGAAAGTTTCGTCGACACCAGCCATTAGTCTGCATGGAGGTAGAGGCTGGCAGGCTGCCCCTGGAATGACGAGAACTTTCCAGTTGCGTGCTTTTGCAGTCATATAATCCACTGCGCAACCAACTGTGTCATACTTGCATATCTTCCGCCTTTTGTTGCTGTAAAGCCCGACCCAGTAGTCCAAGAAGCTCCAACATAGCCTACTGACACGACGAATGGTTGCGGCACAGATGTCTTCGCTACGCGGCCAGGCTGTTCCCGGGGCCCCAGTGGCTTCCTCCAGGCGCAGCCGTGCCAATGTTACTCGGCGTGGACTGGCGGTCTCCGTTCGTGCGGAGAAGGTTAGCGCTTGGATGCACAGCCTTGCACTCCCCAACCAACAGGAACGCGGCTGATACGCACCGAAATCCAATGTGCAGGTCGTTGGTATTGATCTAGGCACTACCAACTCCGCCGTGGCCGCCATGGAAGGTGGCAAGCCTACCATCATTACCAACGCGGAGGGTGGTCGCACGACTCCTTCGGTTGTCGCTTTTACTAAGACCGGTGATCGCCTTGTTGGGCAGGTGCGAGTCGTGCAGTCTGCCCCACCACCACAGCGACGAAGATCGGTGCAGCACAACGCGAGGCAGAGCCTGTCTCCCACTGAAAAAGTTTGCAATCCAAGTCACGCTGCTTGTGGCGTATGCACTCCCCCTGACCACAGTAAAAACCTGCACGGTGCAATGGCAGTTATTGCGTGCTGCCGTCATTCAACCGCCACGCGTGTCGTTGGAACCTTGGGCGCAGCAAAGCTGAGGCCACAAGGTGTCGTGCACTTCCTCACGCATACCCATACCCCCCCACACACGTACACACAATTGCAGAGCGAGTCCTGCGTGCTGCACCGCAGACTGTTAGCAGGGTGGCCGCAAACTGTGGGGACTGCCTGCTGGGGTGCTGCGCAGATCGCCAAGCGCCAGGCGGTGGTGAACCCCGAGAACACCTTCTTCTCGGTGAAGCGGTTTATCGGCCGCCGCATGTCGGAGGTCGGCTCGGAGTCCACGCAGGTTCCCTACCAGGTAGGCAGCCCGGGGGCGCGTGGCCGGGGTCGCAAAACAGCGTCGGCATCAAGCGCTGCCGGCTGGCGTGGTGGTGGAGGAGGACGGGCGTGTCGCAGTCGGGTCCCTGGGACACTGCCGCGTGGTACGGCCAGCACCGAACGCTGCACGTCCCCCCAGCTAGCCATTCGTCGTCCAGGACCTTGGCATCCTGCTCGTGCCGCCGCATGGGACAGTCGTGATATGTCGCATCGCATCACAGCACAGCACAGGACATGACAAAAGTACTTCAGGCGGGGGAGGTACAGCATAGCCGCTGACGCTGCGGGGGCTGCGTTGCTGATTGCACTTACACATGGTGCAACACCCAAAGCCATCCACTTCCGCTTCCTTCCATGCACTGCGCACGCGCAGCAGCACCAATAAGCTGGCGCGCCTCCCTGGGGGTTCGCACGGCCGCTCCCCGTTCACTAACCACCCTCTGCAGTATCATGGTACATGGTGGCAACCTGTTCTTGCCCGACCCCGCCCTGCAGGTGATTGAGGACGGCGGCAACGTCAAGATCAAGTGCCCCAACGCCCAGAAGGACTTTGCGCCCGAGGAGATCAGCGCGCAGGTGCTGCGCAAGCTGGTGGCGGACGCCGCCAAGTTCCTTAACGACAAGGTGGGTA
>VFQN01002790.1_pt1 | contig 26176 bp, 46 predicted proteins | sample 3512371 | NCBI WGS metagenome assembly VFQN01 (sample SAMN10412370, study PRJNA504923) | tailings metagenome | isolation source: Replicate 2 from Balatoc abandoned mine | place: Philippines: Itogon, Benguet | collected 2017-08-28 | reverse complement strand
CCCTAACCCACGCATGCCCCCACCTGGTAGGTGGCCCTAACCCACGCATGCCCCCACCTGGTAGGTGGCCCTAACCCACGCACGCCCCCACCTGGTAGGCGGCCCTAACCCACGCATGCCCCCACCTGGTAGGTGGCCCTAACCCACGCATGCCCCCACCTGGTAGGTGGCCCTAACCCACGCACGCCCCCACCTGGTAGGTGGCCCTGACCCACGCACACCCCCACCTGGTAGGTGGCCCTGGCTGTCTGCTGCAGCCGCCGCAGCTGCGACACCGCGATGCCCGCCCCCGCCTGCGTCTGCCTTAGCAGCAGCGCCGCCTGCCGCAGCCCCTCCGCCGACACCGGCTTGGCGGTGTGCTGCATCTGCAGGTGCCAGGGCCATGGGGCATGTCCCATCGCACAGTCTTACGGTTCCAGAGACACAGAGAGAGCAAGCAGCCCTCGGATAGGACAAGACCGGCTTGTCAGGGCGCTGCATACAGGAATTACCATCACAGTGCGGGCTGAATGTACAACACAACCTCGTGGACGTTTACTGCACCTTACAACCAAGAAAACGGATACACCGCGCCCGCACGCTACGCTGTCGAACGCGTTTTCGCACGGCTGCAAGCACGGACCTTGAGGGTCATCCCGATGATGCGTCGCCGCAGCCCCAGGGCGCTCCGCCGCAGCTCGCGCACCGTCTTCTGAGCCTGTAGCGCCGAGCAATGCACATGGAGTACGTGCGGTTACGAGTGATATACATCGGTAATGGAAGCAGTTTGACAATCTGCCGCAAGCCGCAGATGACCCAACAACGCTCACTTGCCGTACGCATGAACCCTATCGCCCCTGGCCGGCATGCATGCAGAAAACAGTATATGGCAGTGTTGGGCTCTCACATACGCCACACTTCCGTACGTCTTACCGTACTTGCTTTGCCGAGCCAACTACCTGCTACGCTGTACGGCGCCCTGCTACAGAGCATGTGTGCAGTAGCCAACCACCCACCGCACCCTGCACCGCCCCGCCCCATCCCGCCGCACCCACCTGGGCGCGCTGCGACAGTATCCCCTGCATGGTGCCCGCCGTCACAGACGAGTACGTACGACACGTGTACGGCGACAGTGCCGTACACAGGTGCAGGATAGTGTCGTAGTGCCAGGGCCGGTCCCGCTCGTTCATGAGGTCCCAGAACTTCTTGAAGCGGATCTGCGACACAGCAGCGACACAAGCGACGTACGTACCGTACTAGGACGAGGGAGCCCCTCGCAACTCGCAGGGCCCAACACAGACCCCAGCACCCCACCCTGCATTCCTTTACGGCACACAGGCGCTGTGACCCCCCCCCCCCTCCTCTGCATCGCCATGTAGGCCGCCGCTGCTCGCCTAAGCCTTCACCACCGCATCGCACATCCAGCCCACACAAGTCCGCTGTCGAGCCCGCTGCTTCAGATACATGCGCCTTGCAGTCTGCGGCCGTATGGTTGGCCGGCCGGCCTACTGAGACATGCGCCGCGCCGCATGACTCACCCTGGCCCGTTGCTGCTCGATCTCCTGCCGTGCATACGGATCCAGCTCGTCCAGCGGCGCTTCATCGTTCCGCAGCAGCTCGTGCCTCCGCCGCTTCCACTCCTTCTCCTGCTCCACCCGCAGGTGCGACTGCAGCAGGCCGGACGCCTCGCGCTCCCACTGCACACCCGTACGGCAGTTGGTTTGCAGTTGATAGGGCGCACGAGGTGTGCAGTGCTTTTTATCGAACGCCTGAAGCAACGTCCCCAGGTGGCGCGGGCAGTACCAACTCGTCCCGGCATGCCTGGTGGCAAGCTCCGCCCGTTGAGTACAGTGCCCGTTATACACGCTGACGAAGCCCTGCTCTCTTCTGTCAGTCGTTTTCATACCCGCTATTAATGAAGCTGCCATTGGTGCTAGCCCCCAGGTAATCCAGGCATGCAGCCGCCACTGCACAAGTGCCCCGCTCTTGACTGTCCCTTGTACTGCCCCCTGCCTCCTCTACATACTGCCCTGCTGTTCTCGTCGTACACTACTCATGGCGCACACAAGCACACACAGGCGGAAGTTGCACACAGATGATCACCTTCAGGATACCCAGGCCTGTGCCGAATGGCTCTGGGCCCCCATAGCAGTGCTTGGGAGCTCGCAGGGCGCCATGCGCCACCAGAGCCGCTCCCCTCCGGCAGCAGGTCCCTGTTGGCCGGCTACTACGTGCTGCTGCTATACTTGAGCTAGCAGGAGTTAGTGGCCATTCGGCATGTAGCGCTGGCTGCACATACGCGCCGCGTGAGTGTTGAAGCCCTTGCCTTGGGCAGCCCTGTAACATATCGGCACTTAAGTCATGGCTTTTAGAACAGATATACTTTGCTTTGCTTTTCGGTTAACGGCAGTTACCGTGGAGCTTTGCAGAAAATAATTGAGCATGCATTGGTCCCGGGGCCAGCAATTGGCACCTGGCGCGCGCGACACCATGTGAATGCAGCCCGTCCTTTGGAATATAAGGAACTTAACGTATTACGTGTGAAACGTTTATCAGGTTGTGATCACTATGCTCGCAAAGCTAGGGTCGTCTCTGTTTGGCTCGTGCGCTGCAGCGGCAGGGCGAGCCGCAACCGGTTACTCGCAAAGCTTGTCTAACCAGGTGTGGTATAGCCAGCGGTTACGAGCACCAGCCCGCATTGCAGTCAACACAAGGGGGGCTTTACGGAATGGCGCGCATGTCGGAAAGGGCTCCCCTGGGGTTGGACCGATCTCCTCGCACGCGTCCTCTATATAATTTTGCAGGCAAAACGGAGTCTTGTCACCTACCTTCCGTTCCCGGGGGATGGCTCTCCACAAATGGTGGGTGTAAAGGGTGGGGCGACGGGCACCATCGCCAGCCGCAGCTCACGTGGGTTAGGCGACAAGGGTTAGGCGACGTGACTAGGGTCACGACCTGGATGGCATGCGGAAACGGCACGGCCCAAACACTTGCAGGTATAATACCTATGCTCCACCGTTCACAGTTCACCATTGGCTGTTGCCGCTTCGGCGCAAGACCCATGGGGGAATGCCTGACCTGTCCACGTGCCAGCCAGGGAAAACACCCAGCCATCCTCCGCGCCCTGTAGCCTCACTAGTGTTGTGCAACTGTCCTCCACACACCTTCCAATACACTGCCTACGGGCTGCATTGGCTATGCCAATGGCCTATAAGAGCGTACCGGTACCCGGCTTTATCTGAAGCTTCCGAGCTGATAGGTATTGACAAGATCAGAAGATGGTAACTGCGTTAGACTTGCGCTGCGCCCGGCGCTATGCGCACACAATGCTTCTGCCGGCATGCGTGCTCCTGCCCGCGTGCACAGGTCACGCTCATCCCCGGCGACGGCATCGGCCCCGAGGTGACCCGCAGCGTGGTGGACGTGGTGGCGGCCATGCAGGCACCCATCACATGGGAGAGGTGGGCAGGGAGGGTAGGGAGGGCGGGAGGTGTGGGCGTGGGTGACTGTGCTTTGCACTGCACCTTTCAAGCCGCCCGTACACAGCTCCGACGAAGCTGACTGCACAGCGGTTGGGCAGAGCACGTCAGGCGGGGTCGTAATAACTGCAATCAACAGCAGTGCGGGCGCCCAATGCATGAGGGGAGTGGGCGGGCATCCCCAACGCGCTCCTGTCGTCGTGCACTACTCACACGTGTCACGCGCACGCGCGCAGGTTCGACTACCTGTCGGGCTCCGAGGGCGGCACGCGGCCGCGCACCTCGGTGCCCAAGGAGGTGCTGGACTCCATAAGGCGCAACGGCGTGTGCCTCAAGGTGGGTGCAAAGGGCCGCTGCTAGGCATCACCGGCTTGGGTGGTACAACTTGTTGGTGCCTATAAACGTCCTAGGGCACCATGCCTCCATGCCCTCCCGGGTCCGGGCGTCACGCACCCAAAAGGATGGGTATTCGCCTGCCTCTACGTCGCACCGGTCGCATGGTAGCGTATTTAGGACGCTCCCCTCCCTCTGCTGCTCCCCGGTGTGTTACCTGCCTGTCCCCAGGGCACGCTGTTCACGCCCCTGGACAGCACCAACACCGACACGCAGTCGCTCAACGTGCAGCTGAGGAAGGACCTCGACCTGTTCGTAAACGTGGGTGCCCACCATCGAGCGCAGCTGTATGTGTATTACTAGTCTGTGTATTACTAGCCTCTGAGCCTGGGAAGGACCTCGACCTGTTCGAAAACGTGGGTGCACCAGAAGCGAGCACAGCCTTTGCGTAGGCGTCAATCTGCATCAGCGTGTTCCCTGCCCCTGCCTCTGTTACACCGCTTGCACGGGCAGCACACACAGCAGGGGCGCACGTGGCTCATTGGGGTAACCCATGTGTGCACTGTTGCACCCACTCGTACGTGCCCGCTACTCACCCTCACTACTCAGGTGGTGCACGGCTTCTCACGTCGGGCCTCGGTTGGGGGCCCCATCCGTTTGATGTGGTGTGCATTGCTCTGCACGGCCACGACCAACGGCCCCGTCTGTGTGTTTTGTGTGCCAAACTACGCATGGGAATGCGCAACCCTACTTGCAAGTCAAATACTTGCACCCACGTCCGAACACAGGTGGTGCACGGCTGATGGTTCAGAGCCCCGTCTGTGTGTTGTCGGGTGTCCAACCATGCATGGACAGTCGCATCGTTCCTTCAACAGTCCACCCCCTGTACACACGTCCACATGCAGGTGGTGCACGGCTTCTCCATCCCGGGCCTCAAGACGCGGCACTCGGACTTGGACATTGTGGTCATCCGCGAGAACACCGAGGGGGAGTACAGCGGCCTGGGTGAGCGCGGCGTGCGGGGTGAAGTACGGCACAGCATTCGGCCAGCTAATCCACATATGCAGTCCAAGCTTGCTCAGACTGTGGACCTGGAACTGCTGTGCAATGTGAGGGTCGTTGTCTTTAAGGGTGTGCTAATGCAGCGCAGGAGAGCACACGGCTCATACATGCAGCAATCCAAGCGCCGCAGTGGCTGCACTTGAGCGCCGTTGCATCTTGTTGCACCGTACGTCGCCGTGCAGAGCACGAGGTGGTTGATGGCGTGGTGGAGAGCCTCAAGGTCATCACGTACGACAAGTCGTTGCGTACGGCGCGGTACGCCTTCGAGTTCGCGTACCTCAACCACCGGCGCAAGGTGTCGGCCATCCACAAGGCCAATATTATGAAGCAGGGCGACGGCCTGTTCCTAAAGGTGGGCATTCTGTGTCATGGCTGCCCAGGCATCTCACTACCGTACTTGCAACGAGGTCGGTCATGTTGTCATGTCTCTGGCGGCAAGCCGCACCTTGGGAAATGCCTTTTTAAGGGACGTGGCCCCACCAATGCGGCTTGCCGTGCGTCATTAGTTACGGGACGCTTTCTCCACACGGCACGCACCCGCGCGCCAGATAATGCGCCATCGTTGGCGCGCGCGCTCCGTGTACATCAAGTAGTGCGGGCGCAAGCACCTGGCGGCTGGCCGCCCAGCAATGCGCTCTCTCATCCTCATCCTGCTGCCACGCACGTGTGTGCACGCAGGCGTGCCGCGAGGTGGCCAAGGAGTTCCCCCGCGTGGCTTACGAGGAGGTGATCGTGGACAACACGTGCATGCAGCTGGTCAACAGGTGTGTTGCGGGTGGTCACGCTCCTGATCATGCAGCTGGTCAACAGGTGGGCGGCCGTGGCTTGAACCCTGCTGTAGCCTAGCGCGGGTGTGCAGCCTGGTGCCATGGCCGGCGCCTGCTTTAGTGCTTGCCTGGTCGTTGGTTGTTGGCAGCTCCTGTGGTGCATCTCCCACCTCTCGATTCCCGTTCTCCACCCCGACCTACCCGTGTGGCCTGTGGACTGCAGGCCGGAGCAGTTCGACGTCATGGTGAGAGTGGCAGGGGAGGCGGTGCAATAGGACATACATTTTGGGTTGGAATTGTTCAGTTAGTTTGCCGGTACCCAGCAGGTGGGCCGGGGAGAAAATGTAGCGGCTGGCTGTGTGACTGGCACCTACTGGTGTTTGCTTTTGAGCCCACACCAGCTGTGCCGGCATGACACCCTCGCCCACCGTATACCAGCTGCCGTGCGTTCACACTGGACGGCCCAACAAGCGGCCCTAAACCTGTACGGCGACGTGATGTGCAGCCTCCCCCCTAGAGGCGGTACCATGCCCTTATCGCGGCCCTTGCACGTGACACCGTTGTACGGCCCCGCAGGTGACCCCCAACCTGTACGGCAACCTGGTGTCCAACGTGGTTGCGGGGCTGTGCGGCGGCTTCGGTGTGGTGCCGGGAGGCAACGTGGGCAACGGGGTGGCGGTGTTCGAGCAGGTGGGGTCGTGGGGCACACGTGTGTACAACGGGCTTGTGTTGTGCGCCCTGCAGGTCGTGAAGTTGTGTTCGAGCAGGTAGGGCTGCGGGGCGCATGCATGTGGGGCAAAGGAGCGGCGGTGTGGGAGCAGGTGGGGGCAAGGGGGCGCATGTGGGCGAGATTGGCGTGTGTCTTGGTCTCCATGTGGTGCTTTGTCATGTCACAGAAGCGCCTGTGTTCCGCATGCAAGAGGGTGCGCATGTTTAGGACGGGCTTGTGTTGGTGTGTGTGATCTATCTGCATCCTTTGTAGTTGCTGTCAGCAGGTTGCTGTCAGCGGGGTGCATGTGCCTGAGGGGTGTAGGGTGGTGCCGGGCGGCCACGTGGGCAATGGAGTGGCGGGGCCGTGGGGCGCATGCGCACGTGACGTGTGGGGTGTAGTGGTAAGGTGGGGCTGACGGGCTGAGGGCAACGGGGTGGCGGTGTTCAAGCAGATGGGAACGTGGGGCGCACGTGTGCGAGATTGGCGGGTGCTGTGGCGTGCATGTGGTGCTGCGCTGTGACACGAGGGCTTCCACACGGATTTGCGGTGTGAAAGCACATGTGCACGCGGGGTTTACGGGGTAGGTGGGGGTACGGGGTAGCAGGTTGGGATACGGGGTAAAGGTTGCAGGTAACACCTTTCGCTGCTGGGCGCTGGGCGCGTGGCTGGACCCCTCGTGATCACAAAGCGGGTCTGCGTGGCAAAGGCTATGGCCCGGAACTAATGGTTTTTACACTGGTTGGTCCTTGTTGCAGGGCGCTCGGCACGTGGCTAAGGACCTCGCGAACCAGGTGCGTAGCTCGGCTGCTGCCGTCTTCTGCCCCTCCACAGCGGCGATTCCTTGTTTCGTGTATGCCCTCTGCTCCGGGTAGGTGGCTAGACACACGGCATAAGCTCGTTGCACAGCATGCCCCGATCCACCTGTAAGTGCGCAACCAGGACAGCAGCAGTTAAGCTCTACACGTTCGTTGTTGCCAACCTCCAGAGGGCGTGGCCAACTCCACTGCCACGCTCCTGAGTACCTTCAGGACGCGAGGAGTGCTGATGTAGCGCTTCAGCGCATGATGCAATGCGAGATACATATTACGATGCATTACTTTCCGCAGGGCGTGGCCAACCCCACCGCCACGCTGCTGAGCACGGCCATGATGCTGCGCCACCTCAAGCTGGCGGGCTTTGCAGACAGGCTGGAGGCGGCGGTGCTCAAGGTGCGTGTGTATTAACGGGACATGTGTATTAAGACGCGTAGGGTTGAGGTGAAGCACACCGCCACCTCAAGCTGGCGGGATTCGCGGACAGGCTGGAGGCAGCGGTGCTCAAGGTGCGTGTGTGCTGTAGAGGTCCGTGGCAATGATCAATTGACCGTGTGATCTATGGATGAGGGTGGAGTTCGGTACCTGGTGGTCACGGACAAGGCCCTGGGCTGTTGTGTGGTGTGCGTGACGCGACGCACAGCGGCAGGTGCTACGTGCAGCTGGCGGGGCTTTGCGGACAGCAGCCTCCGCATGATGAAGCACGCTGCGCATACCATTTTACTTGACCTGCTCCCGTCCTCGTTCGTGGGGTACTGCCGTGGGGCACCGTACTGCAACTCGGCACCTTGTGCTGTACACACCCGCTGCAGGTGTACACGGACGGCGACAAGGCGGCCCTGACCCCCGACGTGGGGGGCAACGGCACGCTGCTGCGCTTCACGGACGCGGTGGTCAGGAACCTGGGGAGGAACTGAGGTGCATGTGTATTAGCTGGTCAATACACAAAGGACGCGGGAGGCAACGGCACGCTGCTGCGCTTCACGGACGCGGTGGTCAGGAACCTGGGCAGCAACCGATGTGCCTGTGTATTAGCTGGGCAATACACCAAGGGCTGGGAGGCCTACGACATGCTGCTGCGCCTGGGCACGCTTCACGTTGAGTTTAGGAGCCTTGGCAGCGGCTTTGGCTTAGCAACCTAGTATGCATGAGGCGTTGGGGAAGGGGCCAAGTCCTCGGAGGGATACTAGGATATTGTGACATCATCCTCGTCAGCGCCACAGCTGTGGACTGCATGGCTCAGTATTGGGGTTGACTGCGCAAAATGTGCATGGATACCGGCTGGGACTGGGCTGTGGCGGTTGACTTGGGTGAAGTGGGCACCGGCAGCGCGGCAGGGCGGTGTGGGTTGTGTTGCCCCGTTGCCTGTTGGGATCGGTTTGGCCTTATGGCCTCTTGTGCTAGTGGTGCTACGGGCCTACGGCTGATAGCTGTGATGGTGGGTTGCCTCCGGGGTGGAAGAAATCGAAAATACCAGATACATGCTGCGTCGCATAAAAACTTTTATTTTATTTGGTGAACCGACCTGGGGTCGATGGGCAGGGCACCCTTCAAGGTGCAGGGGGCTGCAGGACGGGGGCACGTGAGCTTGAGGTGGTCCTGAGCCTGACAACTGTGACCACTCACTGCCTCAATAATGAAGGTCACACGACATGCTTACCACGGTCCACATCTCCGCGCCCGCCCGTACGGCATCACATGAGGGTGGCAGAAGACGGCCCGTGGTCTTTGGGGTGGCAAAGCAAGCCCTCGAATGCTTTTGCGGCTGAGCAGCGCACTTACAACGGGGGGCGCTGTCGGTGTCGTTAAGAAACGTCACAGTGCAGGGGCAACGTGGGCCCTTTTATCACCGTACATGGTACATACCGGTATGTTGCACGCAACGTGTTGAGTAGAGGACACGCCGACGGCCCTAGCAAGCAAGGGGCAGGACCCGGCGGCAGGGTGCCCCGGGCTTGCCAGCTGGCCACACCGCAATGTCCTGCTGGCCTAAGGCACGCTGGCTTCTTGTAAGCATCACCGGTACATGGGTGGAAATGCCATACCAGCCCCCACAGAAGGTCAGCAAACACGTACCAGGTAGCAAAACAGACAGCTGCTAGTTTGTCGTCATCTGAGGAAACGGGCACGAGATGGTGGTGGTCCTGCAAGGTCCAGCATGGCCCCAAAGCCTACCGTTCCCCGTAATACAATCGGACCAACGTCACGGTGGTAAGCATACGCTGCCACGTATGCAAGTCTTGCAAAGTGCTGCATCCAAACGACACCGTTCAATTATGCAGTGCAGAGTTGTTCGTGCACCAGTGGGCCCGCACTTGAGCTGTGGGGCCCGTTGTGCAATCAGCCGAGTGCGGTGGTGCAGTGGCTGCCGCCCCTCGTACAAGTACAATGCAACTTCTACAGTTGCAATAATACAGTGGGTGCTACGCACCACCGACGTAGCGCACGGTGCAAGGAGGAAGGGGGCCCATTACGCACGGCGCTGATTGCAGGCAGCGGAACCCTTCCGCTGTACGAACACGCGAAGTACACGACAAAGCGCGCTCGGGCCTGCATGACCTTGCCCTGCATGCCCTGCCCCGTCACAACTGACATGTAATGCCCACAAAACCGACGCCTTCCGCCCGCCAGGTCTCATGTCACCAATATTCTATAGGAATGCCCTCTGCTCTTGCCCTGAAAGCCTCGCATTACATATCCGACCCATAGCCTGCTGTTGACCTGCGATGCGCTGCTCCCCTGTTAAACCTGCTTGACTCTGCTGGTGCTGGCCAGCTTGCCCGCCCCCTGCCCCTCCTTCTTCGCAGCCTCCAGCCACACCTCGACGGTGCGGATCAGCTGCCCGTAGCTCCTCTGTGCCGTACGGTCCATGCACGACAGTACGACCATGTACAGCGCGCACGGTCCCGCGAGGATCGGCAGTACAACCGCAACCGCCCCGCAGATCCGCAACGGCAGCTCCCCGTTGGACGAGATGATGACGTACAGCTGCAGGGCCGACGCTAGCACCGAAACCACAACGCAGACAGCCGCGATGCGCCTGCACTTTGTCATCCGCGCGGTCGAGCAGGCCAGACCAGTGCGGAGCAGCTGGAGAGAGACCGTGAGGAGATGCTCGCGCTTGGGCGACCCGTGTGCCCCTTTCCCGTCCGCTGCGATCACCTTTAGTGCGTCAGCTCCTGCCGGCGAGCCTGGTTCAGAGGCAGACGCCGAGCACGGGGACACCCTTGCCTCAGCGACAGGCCCTGAGGAGCACAAGGCACCCTCCGACACTGCTGCTGCACCTGCAGTCCCCAGCTGCCGCCGCCTCCCGGGCGTTGTCGCGCCTTGCTGCTGATGCAGCTGCTGGTTGTGGTTGTGGTTGTGGTTGTGGTGCTGGTGTGCATCCGGCAGGCCCATGCTGTCGTCCACCGAGTTGGCCGTGATGAGGGGCCTGCACCTGGGCGCGGTTGACGGTTGGCGGTTGGGATGGCAGGGGGTGGGTAGGTGGGGCACGGGGATTGGGAAGGGCTGGTGTTCAAGGGATGGCATTGGGCTACGACGAGGATCTTGTGGGCACAGCAGTGGCGTGTCGCAACTCAGTAGCATGGCTGGAAAGACCAGGCAGCAGGAGGTGGCCTATGCACAAATGCCAGGCTGGTCCCATGGCCACTATCCATCCCGACCGCCAGCGGTCCCGAAGGGTTGGAACGCCTAGCCTCATGTACAGCTGGAAACTGGCACTTGCCTGAGGGGGGCCTTGCTGACCTCAGGAAGGAGAGTCGCCAGCACTCCATAGTGGTCTGCACAAGAACGACACGGCTTTCCGTTCTTAATCTGGCTCAAAGTACTAGCATGAGGCTGACATGGCATCAGGGCCCCTCCCAACGGCACTAGGTAAGCTGGTGCGGCATGCTTGCCAAGCTTTGCTCTGACCGACGCCTCGCGTAGCCTGCATGACCTAGCGTTGGTCATTGCTGCAATCCTACCGATGCATAACACGTCACAGCAACAGGAGACACTGCAACCCACCGCTGTAGTTCAGGTCGCTGCCCGGTATGCGGGTCAGCACCGTGTCGCAGGAAGCCACGTGGCAGTTGGTCCACACAAAGTCGATGCGCTCCGGGACGTAGCCGCCGATGATGCTGCCTGCAGCAGGTTGGTGCATAGCGCAACAACAGATGTCGTAACGCGGCTGGCTTTCCCATCGTCCCCCGGCAAGCTCACGCGATCAGCAGTATCGTCAACCCCTGTACAATGAACTTCATCTGCATACTAACCCGGCTCGGCATCTTCCCTCACCGGTGAGGCGGTCCACCGCCCCAGCGCCTGCCTTACCCATTGCAGGGTGCGGGAACTAGGGGTGCCTTCCCGGTGCAGGGTGCGGAAAACAGGGGTCCCTCCCCTGTGCAGGGCCCACCTGTGTACTTGTTGTCCAGCGCGCCGCAGGTGTTGCCCCGGGGGTCCATCGGCCCGTGCCCCGCCGCCTGCCACGTGTCCGCCAGCTGGGGCAGCATCTCCACCAGCAGGGTCATCTCCAGATTGTCAACTGTACGGCAATACGACACACGTGCACCAGTCATAGTATGAGCGGGCAGTAACCTGAAGTGACTATGCAGGGGTGTTGCAAGGGGTTGCATGTGGTGTACGGCAGAGGAGCTAAGAGGACACGACAAGGTAACCGTGGTGTAGTGCACGGCTGACGTGCGCGCGGCAGGTGGTGTTGTCACAAGCTCGTGCCGTTCACCACTACGTGGCCCAATAGCGTAGCAACGCTGTGATACAGGTAGTGTAAGGAGGGTGCAGCTCATATACCGGTCGCGTACGGAGCGAACGCGTGTACTGCGGCCAGTCGCCCCACTGTGACGTCCCAAGCCGACTACGGCAAGCTGTCAGCGACACACCGAACGCACCTGGCACGTTCCAGTCGCCTCCTGCAATATAAGCAAAGCAAGCACAGGCGGTTTGGTTAGTGAAATACAAGGCTATTAGTTCCTTAAGGTTGCTTCTCTTCTTTCAGTGCTGGGCCACGGACTTGCGTCAGCTGGCCTCTGTTGAAGTTGCACGCCCGTCCCAGTCAGCCACGAGGTCCCTTCCCGTGGCGGACCCCTCCAGCCCGGTACGGCAATAGCGCAATTGCCCACGGGAAGCCCTGCCCAGCCCCATCCAGCCCCCACCTGCGATCACCAGCTCCTCGGCCGCACTCCCTCTGTTCATTCATTTCACGGACCCATCCATGCCCGCATTTTTTTGTATTACCCAAGACAAGCCCTGCCCAGCCCCAGCCAGCCCCACCTGCGATCACCAGCTCCTCCGCGGCACTCGCCGCCTCTACAGTTCGCCGCATGAAGCTGATCGCGTCCACAATGTGCGCCGTACGGTACGGCGCAAAGGAGTCGGTCGGGATCCGGACCTCCGGATACAGCGCGTCGGGCGCCGTACTGTGCACCCAGTTGGCGTGCGTGTGCGTGTTGAACACGTGTGCGCTGGTGCCGTCCGGCAGCAGCACCCGCGCGTACGCGATTCCTTTGCCTGCGCCACACGCGCCAACACTAAGCAGTTCCACCTCAGACCCATCACAACTACAGTTTGCAGGGCACGGCGCGAGATTTCTGCAATAGATTGTCCTCGCAGCACGGAAAGCTCAGGCACCACCAGCACATGCCTGCGACTTGCGCGCAGCACCCCTCCCCTGAGCCCCACCTGCCAGCGCCTCCCCTTGCAGGGCCCCCGGCTCCCCTTTAATGGAGAAGGCATGGAATGCCATGTCCATGATGGGGAAGCGCGACAGCAGCATCAGCCCCGCGCCGAACAGCCCGCCATCGAACGTACGGCAGTACGACAGGCCCGCCTCGCCGCCTGCGCCCGCCAGGAGCTCCACCAGGGCGTCCGTCCACACCTCCTGCAGCAGCACTAGGTCCTGTGGGTGTGGAAGGGGGCAGGGGTGTTTGGCGGCAGTTGCAGGGGTTGACGGGATGGGAGCACGGGGCATGCGGAGAAGCACGCCACCTGCAAAAGGCCCAGGGTCCAACAGCTGCAGACGGGGTGCCAGGCTACACCCGGTGGGTCATAATTGCGCCCACGTCGCAGTCCGCGGCCAACAACTCTTTGCAGCATTAGGGCCGGGGGTCGGGGGGCACACCGAATGCCTGTGTGCAACGCTGCGTTTAGGCCAGGGCTTTTGGAGGCTAGCCAGCACACCGTAACCCCTGACGGTCCACCCAGACACCCCCAAGCTTGAGCACATCCATGTACCGCTTCCGACATCATGCTGCTTTCTGAACGTGCTTTCTGACATGTGGCACACGGTGCGCTCGACCAGACGCATGTGCGCCCGGCCGCTATCCTTATACACCACATGGCGCGTTGCCCCTGCACCCACCAGCTGCTTCCCCTCCGTTCGCAGGTACTCCGCAAGCTTGCTGCATGGCCCATGCCGCGACAGGGTTCGAGTAGGGACGTGGATGGGAACACTTCAGGCAGGGGTGATGAGGTGTTACTCAGGCTGCTTAGAGGCTAGTTGGGCAGGTGCTGCAGGAGGCCCACGGGCATGCCTAACAAGTACACAGCACGCGCATCTGCTCGGCAGAAGGGTGTGGGACCAGGCCGGGCGCAGTATATTAGTGTGCTAGGCGCGTGCAGTGTGGCATGTGCATGGGGCGGCTGGGAGGGTGGGCAGAAGGGCGGATGGGCGGGGTCCGTGGGCCGGGCTGTGGGGGGCCACTGGCTGTAGCACACGTGCCCAGGGCCACGGGGGGACCGCTCAGCCACGGGTGGCCCGTTGAAGGCGCGCGTGTGCGTGACCGTCCGCAGAACGGGCCGCTGACTCACTCCAGTCGGAACTGCAGGTCGTGAGACGCCAGCGGCATACCCCACGTGTTGAAGCTCAACACCCTCAGCTTATCGAGCTGCCCCATGGCGCGAATGGGCGGCGAGAATGGACGGGAGAGCGTTGAGCAGAGCCTATCGTGGCCGAAGCGGAGTTACGGGCCCGGGATACCAAGCTCTGCAATACGTTTCATTATGTACTTGTATTTTTAAGTCTGCTGCGAGGTTGCCGTGCGGCTATCGAGTTAATGGAGTGACGGTTCGTTTGTCCTGACCAATACGAGCTGAATGAGCCGGAATGCTGTGTGAAGGCTCAGCCGTGTGCTCCCTGCACATATTCCTTGTATCTTTTTGTCTAGCAACTTCAACCTATCGTCTGCCTCTTCTGTTGGTCACGCCCGGGACCCCATTAACTACACCTGCCATCCCTTAGACAGCTGCAGGCAAGCTGTGCCTATTACTGACAATCCTAAAAGCCAATACTTGTGAAGTAAGAGCGTCCTGGTCAGCGTGCGAGACCACACAGGCTCCATGGGGCCACGCGCGTCAGCGGTGGCCCCTTGGGCCGGCAATGCCTCGGACTACGCACAAGCCCTGGCCTCCAAGAACCGCCCCGTACGTTCAGAGCTACACAAAGGAAACTCAGATGCGGAAGAGGACGCGGTCAAGCGGCTTAAGGACGTGGGCAACAAGCGGACCCTCATAACAGCAGCAGAGCTGGGCCTGATACAGCAATACAGGTAGGGGTGGAACGTCAGGTTTGGGGGAAACGCACGGCGCCGGGGTTCCCCGGGTGGGCTGCCAGGCAGCTGTAATCACCAGCCATGGGTCTTGCCACGTGTGCAACCGGGGCACACACGGCGGGCGCCAAAGCATAGCGCTAGCCAGCTCTCTCAAGGAAAGGTTACGGGAGCCAACGGACACTGCTTATGAGGGTACTGAATACGGTAACAGTGCAAAGGATGGAGCAGAAGCTGCAAGGGTAGCAGCACCAGCAACTGTGGCAGCAACAACAGCAACGGCATTATTTGAAGGGCTATCAAATGCTATGGCTAGGAGCTGCTGGGGTTTGGCGCCTTAGGGGGGTGCCCGTCTGCCCGGATCGCTGTGGCATGCAGCCTCGCGTTATGTACGGCGGATGTGCGGCCGCGGTTGGCCCCAGTAACAAGTCAAGTGTCTAGAGTGTGGCACGTTTGCATGATGACACCTCCCTGGCCCTGGTTATGCGTGCGCCCTGCAGGGAGCTCAAGGAGGCAGGGCAGGAAGTGCTGCAGGTCGGTCTGACACGTGTTTACACGTGTTTGGCACGTGACAGCCCCCGCGCGTGGTGCCGTACAACTGAAGCGCTCACCACGTGCGACACTTGATATACTGCTTCGCGCATGTGTGCGCACGGCTGTGCGTGGATGGGCCAAGGCATTTGCTCTGGGGCGACCTCGGGACTGGCCATGGCAGAAGGCCCATGGCCTGGCCAGTACTCACGGCCCAGTACCACGTGGCGCATGAGAGGCCGGGGCATCACAGGCACGTGTCGCTGTGCCCCGGCCCCTCACGCGGTCCCACGTGGTCCCAAGCGTAGGCCGCCAGCACCCTGCTCCCTGCTCCTCGATGCCAACTCGCTACATAGTCGTCCGCCACTTCCTGTGCATGCCCACGCCCGCACAGGTTGACTTCCCGTACCACTACTCATCAATCCTGTACGCCTGCTATGGCAACCAGTACAAGGTGGGGCCTAGGGCCAGTGCTGGGCGGCCTGCCTCATGCGCCATACCAATTGTGCGCAATCAGCGCAAACAGGAGCTGCGGCCAGAGCCCGTGTGGGGTCCTATTCTGTCTTCCAACCATTGTTGCTGTGGTGTGCCCTGTCCGCAGATCCTGCAGCTGGTGGAGCGTGAGTACGCTGGCAACCGTGAGGAGCTGGTCCGCATGCACACCACGCGGTGTTGGATGGGCAAGAACAGCGCCATGGTGGGTGTGTGTATTAAGAAGCCGTGCGGGTGTGGGTTAGCCTGTGAGGAGCTGGTCCGCATGCACACCACGCGGTGCTGAATGGGCAAGAACAGCGCCATGGTGGGTGGGTGTCAAGTGCTGGATGAGCGCTGGGTTTGGACACAGTACTGGTGTGCGATTCCGGATGCAATTTGAGGACCCCACCGAGGCACGTGGCGTGGGCCACCGTGAGGATGGGGTGCACGAGCGACACGTGGTCACATTCGAATAAACTTGTGACATTGGTAGGAGGCCATCGCGCCATAGTGCCTGCGGTACGGGAGGTGCTCGAGCGGCGTGTGCCCTTCCCCCACGGCTCCGCTCCACGCCGCTCGTGCCGCTGGTGCTTCCCCGGCTTGCTCCGCACGTCCGCAGGTTGCTGCCTACCAGGGCCACCTGGAGACCATCCGGTACCTGGTGGACTGCGATATGCGCGGCTGCTTCGGAGAGGTGGACCTGTTCAAGCAGCGGGACGTCATGGGCAAGACCGCGGTGAGTCGCCGGCAGAAGGTCTTCGGGTCTTCGGGGCAGGGGATGTCCCCCCCGCTCCCCTGGGGTCCCTGAGGACCGCGGGCACGGCGACTGCAAAACACCATTCAACAGAGCCAGTTTAGCACCATACCATAATACCTATAGAAAATCTAAGTAAATGGTGCCTACAGGCAGCTGCGTAAAGCTTGCGGTCGGCTTGAGTTTTGGTGAGGCCTGCCTGTCGTCATTCCGCGTGCATGCAGAGAACCAGTCATAGTGCAATCCTGTAGGTTGTAGAACAGGTGATGGTCTCGGAAACCTCACGTGAGCGGCACCGGCAGCGCGCTGAGCCCGGTTTGCAACCTCGGCGTAGAGCGCAGCGCCTCCTCCCCCTTGCCCCCGTGCCTTGCCCCCCAGCCCACACCAGCTGTCCAGCTCCCAATCCGACGCCACATCTTGTCCCCTCCCTGTATCAGCTCAACCACCTCAACGCCCTGCACCACGTTGTAACTCCCTCCCCACCTGCCTTCACCAACACACCTCCCACCAACACACCCTCCCTCACCGACCCACGACCACCCTCACCAACTTAAGCCCATCTACACCCTGTCCCCTGTCCCCATGTCCCCCTCCAGGTGGACCGGCCCCTGCTCCCATGCACATTAAAATTACCAATTAATTGATAATATAATTGATCAAAAGAGTTTCAACGCCCCTCCAGGTGGACTGGGCCGCCTCCCAGGGCCACACCGACACCCTGGAGGTGCTCGTCATCCGCTCGCTGTACCGCCTGCTGCCGCCCGCCTCGTCCGACCCCACGGTGCTGCGCACGCGGCACAAGCTGGTGCAGCTGCTGGCGGAACTGGCACGTGCCTGCAGGGACTACGACCCGGGCAGCAGCAGGCGGTTCTTCCAGGAGGTGCTGGCCAGCATCGCCTACACACCTACGCACCAGGTGGGGGCGGTGCGAGCATGTGTATTACCGGTAGCTGTAGTGATACGCTTGTGCTTGCGGGCATTGCGGCTCTTGCCATGCACGGGTAACGCACTGAAATTATCTTTGCTTGCGACGTGGAGGCACGTGTTGCACTTGACAAGCCGCTTGGTGCCGCTTTTGCAAGCAAACACACCAGCGATTTCTAACCCTTTGCACTGCTGCGTGCCCGCACCCTGCAGGGCCCCGCCGTCGTGCCCCGCAGCCGTGCGGTGCTGGCCGAGTCATCGTGGGGGCAGCCGGGAGAGGACGACAGCGATGAGGAGGTGGGCCATGGGGCCTGCCGTACACTGCCGCACACCGCCCTACCACCGTTTTAAGCACACGCTACCCTTGCTGTCTTGTGTGGAAAGGCCAGCGCACTCTGCTGTTGTGACTGGTGCTGTGGTAGACCAACCGTACAATGGCATGAACCGGCAAGATTGCTCCCGTGTCGTCAGTCTCAGTTCCCAAAAGCTTAAGCTCCACCGGCTTTCCGCCTCCACAGGGTGAAGACCCGCTCAGCCTCCTAGGCATTCCATCCCCTGGCGCGGTCGCAACGCTAGCAGCAACCGAAGCGGGTGCTGGGTTGGGCTTTGGGCCGGGCGCTAAGCAGCAGGGCGCGGCGGGAGCGGGTGGCCGCGGCGGCATCGATGGAGCAGGGGAGGCCCCCAAGGGCGGAGTGCAGGACTTGGGGTCGGAGGGCGACGAGGAGGGGCAGCAGGACCAGGGCGCGCGGGACGGGGCGGCAAGCAAGGCGAGGGCCAGCGGTGTGGGCCCCGGCCGCTCCAACTCGATGCTGGTCAGGCCAAGTGAGTCATGGTGCGGGAATGGGGATAGATGGTATGCAACAGCGGTACTGTCGTGGTAGCATCGCCGTAGTTGAGTAGTTACGCAACAGCGTCGCTGCGCCGTGGTCTTCAAAGGTATCTTACGTTACGGCGGGCTGTCCACACCTTGCCACCAAGGGCGGCGCGGCATGCTCCATACCGTGGTCTTTGGCCGCTTATACACACGACGCCTTTCCGTCAACACACAAGCTCGTTGCAGGTGGCATGGCCAAGCACGCGCACATCACGCAGGGCGTGCTGCAGGACGTGGTGGCGGCACCCGCTAATACACATGATGTTCCTTTGTTAATACACACCCCGCTGCAGGTGGCATGGCCAAGGACGTGCACATCACTCAGGGCATGCTGCAGGACGTGGTGGCCGCACCCGCTTGTACACATGACGCGCTGTTCTTGATACACACCCAGCTACATGCACATCACGCAGGGCATGCTGCAGGACGTGGTGGCCGCACCCGCTTATACACATGATGCGCCTTCCTTAATACACACCCCGCTGCAGGTGGCATGGCCAAGGACGTGCACATCACGCAGGGCATGCTGCAGGACGTGGTGGCGGCCGCACACGCCGCGGGCATGAACTGCATGGGCGTCATCATGTACATCAGCGAGCTGCTGCGGCAGGTGGGTTGGCAAGGTTAATACACATGTGTTAAGACACCTGCCTGCAGGGGCATAAACTGCTGCTTAGGTGTACCGCTGTACGTACATGAGCGAGGTGCTGCCCTAGGTGGGTGTGCAACACGCACATGCATCCAATCAAGGCGGCGACATGCACCTCCATCCCTGCGGTGCCCATGTTGCCTGCCAGTCAGCGCTGGCCCAGTGTTGCCTGCGGATGCACGTGCCTGGGCAGCGCAGCTTCTTGCTCCGTGCCAGGCCCTGCTTACCGGCCCTCAACACCACACCCTCAAGACCGTCAACACCGCAACACCCTCAACACCAATCACGCACCGCAGGCGCGCTACTTCGAGGACCTGCAGCAGCTGTGCATTGCGTGGGAGACCAAGCTCCTGGACACGTGCAGGAACAAGGTGCGGGGAACTGACTCCAGTCAATGTTGAGAACGCAAATGTCGATAGGGCGTGTTCCGGGTATTGGCAGCGCAAGACAAGAGCAACAGGGCAGGGGCGGGGGGGGGGACTTCCGACATAACCAGCTTGCCGCCGTCCTCTAGCCAGGACCCCTCACGCACACTGGTGCTGCGGGCTGCAATCAGCTCCGTCGATTGGCTGCGCCATGCACCCTCGCCGCCTGCTTGCGCCGCCACGTGCCACCCTGCCACGTGTCACCCGTGCCACGTGTCGGCACCCAGGCCCTCGGAGGTCAGAGCTCCTTGCCACAGCTGTACCAGCACCCGGCCTTTCCGCGCCACCCTAACGTTCAGGCGCAAGCCGGTGCATCAATACCGTAAAAGCATCCTTGCTTTCGTGTCGCCCAAACAATGCAGACCGAGGTGCAGGCCATCCTGACCCCCACCGACGCGGACCCCTCCGAGCCAGTCAGCTACGCGCTGGCCACCTTTGACAAGAGCTTCCTGTCGCACAAGTAAGTGCCAAGCAGCGTTGCATAAGTATACTGGGTGGGGGCGACTGCAAGGTAGTGTACTAGTTGTCTCGTTGCCGACATTGAAAGTCCCGTGTTACAGTTCGGCAGGGAGGGGCTCCCGCTGCACAAGCCGCAAGCACGTGGAGGTGAGGTGCAAGACAACGGCATGGCGAGGTGCTGGGTTCTTGCCTCAAGGCCACGCTACCACCCTGCTTTGGCGTGTGGATCTATGCTTTCCAGCCTCACCCCAACGGCGGGCAAGCACCCGTTCCTGGCCCCGCCCCCCATCTCCCGCCCCGCACCTTGCTCCCTGACTTCGTACACTCCCATGTTGCTCCTACCCATACCCTTCCTCGTTGCTGCAGGTTCGTGCAACAGATCTTCACGGAGAAGTGGGGTAAGCAGGACGCGCTTGCCACTGCATTCGCCAACGCACGCACACACGTTCCTGCCCCCGACGGCTGCTCCTCTCGCAGTTGCCTCCGTAGGCAGCGGCCGCAGCAGCGTGTTTTACGCGCACACCATACATGCCAATGAGCATCAACGCCTCCAACTGCTGGTCCCCTGTCGCCATCCGTGCCTTCCACGCACCCACACCCCAACCGCTCGATGACCCACGCGCCCCACATACGGCACGTAGACACATGCGCACGTGGGCCCGAAGTGCTCGCCCCTGGGACGTGAACATGGCATAATGCACATGGTAGCCAACCTACAGCTTGCTGGAGTGCCTCCCTTGGCCACACCGACCTTACAGGCCGCCCAGAATCCGCGCCTTTGGCACACCTCAATGCCAAGATGTCCCACACACCTCCATGCAGACACCATGGGCGTCAGTGACTACACCAAGAGCGCGCTGGGCCTCATGTGGGGAGCGGGGTGGCTGTCGATTGCGTACTCGTGCTGGGCGGCGGTGCTGCCGCCGGTGCTGGTCCTCAGGTGGGTAGGGGTACCGCGGTGACCTGGCGACGTGATAACCGTGAGTGTAAGTGGTCCTCAGGTGAGGGTAGTGTGGCGCGACGCCAGTTGCGCTTGGTTTGCGCTTTGTTGAAAGGTTTACAGGTAAGGAGACGGGAAGGTGGCCTGGTGACTTGATGACTTGGTGTGGGTCATCAGCGGCGGGAGACACCGCCGATGCAGGCGGTAATGCTGCCGGGGTTATTGCTCGTGCTCGGGCGTGCACAAAAAAAGCTGTGTGTGGCCACACCGACGGCGGTGAGGTATGTACGGCACGCTCTGCTGGTCGGTTGTGAGTAGGCTGCTTGCTTGCACTTGATGCACGTGACGCGCCTTAGCCCCTGTCCCGTTCCGCAGGTCCTTCTTCTCCCCCGTCCAAGACTTCCTCCAGCGCGGCAAGGTCATCGTGGACAGCCGCTTCCCATGGTACGTACGCAACCGCCTCACAGGGTCGGGTGGTTGGGTGGTTGGGTGGTTGGATGGTTAGGGCAAGGTCATCATGGACAGCCGCTTCCCATGGTGCGGGGCTGCTTCCCTGTCAGGGCAGGGCTGGCTACCGTGGAATGGTTTTAGCTTTTTGGACCTGCAAGGTCCTTGTAGACAGTCCTTTCCCATGGTACGCGGCCGCCTCACAGGGTTGGGTGGTTGGGGCAGGTCATGCAACTGATTGCCCCGAAGGGGTGGTAGGTGGCAGACACAGACGGGCCCCCGGAGGAGAACTTGACACTAACTGATTAACCGTGTACGATATGGGTTGTGCCTTGCTCCTGGGCGCTCGTGACCGGCCGCTCCATCTGGCAGGGGCGGAGGGCGGCTGCGTGGGGCGTGCCTGTCTTGCTTGGTCCTCGGAACCTTGTTATAGATGAAGGTTACCTTGGGCAAAGTTGTTTTGAATCTGCCACCTGCCGTACGCTGCATGCATGCTATACACCTAGGGACCTATACTGTGTGTCCTTGCTCGTCCAACAACACGGCCGCCGTCCACCCCAGGCACGTGCCGCTGTACCGCTGGATGCTGGCGCAGCGTTGGGTTGGGTTGACCGGGTGGCACGTGTCACGTGTGCTTTTACTCGTCCCCCATGCGGCCCCCTGTCCCCTCAGGCACGTGCCGCTGTACCGCTGGATGCTGGCGCAGTGCACTCTGGTGGGCTTCGTGGTGCTGCTCAGCTACAAGGTGTGCGCAGTCGTTTAACCCACACGTGAAACAATGAAACGTTTAACCCACACGGGCCCACTGATTCGCTGCTGGCTAGAAGCAGTGGTGGGCTTCGTGGTGCTGCTCAGCTACAAGGTGTGATCCAGTGTTACACTGTGGGCAGAAGCCGGGGGGTCCATAACCGGACCGAGACACAGCGATGGCCTCTAGGGCCTTAGGCACGAACCGGTGTGCGCAGTTGACACAGCCACACTATGTACCGGGTAGTTCAAGCAACCGCGTAACCCGCATGGCGGGTACTTTGACATTGCTGGCTAGCCGGCACAACCAAATGGTACTGAAAGCGTAGAGCCATGGGCAGCGTGTTCCTACGCACCGTCTGCCCCCGTCCCTCCCTGCAGGTCTTCTCGGACAGCACAGGTGCGGCCGCCACCAACTCCGAGGCCTCCGCCGCCAGCCCCATCAGCACACTATTGGCGGTGTGGTGCGTGGCGCTGCTGGTGGACGAGGCGCAGGTGGGGCGTGCGGGGCATGTGTATCAAGGGCGGGGCAGGTGTGTTGCGCGTGTCGGGGACAAGGGGTGCGTGGCGCTGCTGGTGGACGAGCCGCAGGTGGGGCGTGTGGGGCATGTGTATTAAGCGTGAGGCAGGTGTGTTGCGCGTGTCGGGGACAAGGGGTGCGTGGCGCTGCTGGTGCACGAGGCGCAGGTGGGGCGTGCGGGGCATGTGTATCAAGGGCGGGGCATGTGCGTTACGCGTGTGCGGAAAAGGGGTGCGTGGCGCTGCTGGTGGACGAGGCGCAGGTGGGGCGTGCGAGGCATGTGTCTTACGGGCGGGACAGGTGCTTTACGCGTGTCTGGGACACGGATGCGAGTGCTCATGGTGCAGTGGGCGTTGGTGAGCCGCTTTGCCGCAAGGGTAAAGCTCCACGCAGACGCCCGGGCGCTCCAGGTGCGTTTTGGAAAGTGTGCGTTGCGGTGATCCAAGCCACTCCTTCCGCAAGTTGCACAGGGTGCATATACCGGGCTATGTAGTTCGTTGCGTTACATGTATTGTATCTATCGTAAAGGCTTTTTCGCGCTTTGTCCGCAGGAGCTGTGGGAGGAGGGCAAGGAGGAGTACCTGCACAGCGGCTGGAACGTCATGGACTGCTCCATGGCCACCTGCTACCTGCTGTACTACATCCTCAAGGTACGGTAAAGACACAAGAAGTCATGAACTGCAAGCCTCGCACACGAGCGTTGAACATGCTGAACGCTTTACGGGCAGCTGACCCGCCTGGCAGGCCACATGTTGACGTTTATGCGCATGCTGATGCACATGCTAAGGAGCCAATCCAGGCCGGGAGATGCTAGCAGATTAACGCAGAGGATGGAAAGCGCCGCCCTCTGCCCTTGCGGATTGTTGCCCTGCTGCACGTCGGCGAAGCGTTCAACCTGCTGTTAGTCGCCACTTACCCACACATGCACATTAGCACACCCCTGCTGCTCCCGTTCACAGATCGCCGCCCTGCAGGCCGGCGAGGAGTTCAACCTGCTGCTGGTCGCCAGTTACCCACACGTGCACATCAGCATACACACTAACGTTATTGCCCAGTATTACCTCCTGTTTGACGCCCAGTACTGAAGTACTACAAATTCTGATTTAAATTCGATTATATCAACGTCCCCCTGCTCCCGTTCCCAGATCGCTGCGCTGCACACCGGCGAGGCGTTCAACCTGCTGTTAGTTGTCAGTTACCCACACGTGCACATTAGCACACCCCTGCTGCTCCCCCAAACCTTTTCGTTCTGATTACTAAAAACTCTCAACATCAATGAACCATTTATCTTTTGTTTAAAACCGCTTCCAGATCGCTGCCCTGCACACCGGCGAGGAGTTCAACCTGCTGCTGGTGGCGAACGACCTGCTGGCCGCCTCGGCGCTCATGGCGTGGTTCAGGTGCGTACGGCAGGTGTACGGCGCGAGCTAGACTGGACCACCCAGTGCGGCAAGCGTGCCGAAGCGGTCCTGTGCCGTTGCTATGCCTCTGAACCACCCCAAACCACGCAGTTCACATGGTCGGCCCGCCCTCCATCACTCCCTTTCTTACAAAGCCGCGCCTGCGGCCTTGCCTGGCCCCACCCCCATGCGCTTCTCCCGAACAACAAAGCGTAACCTTGCAAATCTGGCCTCATTCCTGCCCATGCTGCATTACCTGGCCCCATCCCTGCCCCTGCAGGGTGGTCAGCGTGTTCGAGCTGTCGTCCTCCATCGGCCCTCTCATCCAGATGATGAAGCAGATGCTGCTGATGGACGTGACGCGGTTCGCGCTGCTGGTGGTGGTCATACTGCTGGGCTTCTCCGTGGGCATGAAGGTGGGTGCGTGGGTTAACACACACAGCAGCGCATGCCACATCTCGCATCCCGCACCACCACACAGCAGCGCATGTAGAGAGCTTTGGCTTGGTACCTGAATGCAACACCGCCCGTGGTGCTGGTGGCCTGGTGCTTGTCCTGTCCCCACGTGTCGGTTGCACTCACAGCCACACCGCTGCCGTATTTGTCACCATCATGTTCGACCTCGTGTGCCTCGGCCACACACGACCATGCCTCTACCGTTATTATGGGTATTATTATTTAAACAAATATTATTGTGTTACCGTTACCCCCAGGCGCTGTTCGACCCCGTGTGCCTGGAGCGCGACGCCAACGACGTGTGTATTAGGTACACAGGTGGGTGCAGCGTCCATACAGCAACTGCCAATGTGGTACGGCAGTCAGCGCAGACAGGCGGGACGGGTTGCGCTTGTCAGGCCCTGCAGCGCAGCACGTTTCTTGGTTCAACCCTCGGGCGAAGCAACCACAAGCAGCACATGGTGGCTCCTTGTTGCGCTGCCGTAGCCGGTGCCGTGCGCGCCTGCCAATGACCCGCACGGTGGACGGACAAACGCTGTGTGCCCACATCTGACGCCTTCGCCCATGCTCATGCACCCCAGCCCATGCATCCCACCCATGCACGCAGGGTGGGCGCCCAGTAAGTGCACCAACTTGGTGCCCTATATACCTGCAACATTGCCGACCCTGCTTGCCCTTGCCCTTGCATCCCATTCGCAGCGTGGGCGTACGACTGGCAGAAGGACGGCATCATCGGTGGCATCACGTTCCTGCAGGTAGGGGTGGGCGGCTAGGAAGTGTGCCGGCGGGCGGTGCTGGATAGGGAGGCACTACTAGTACCTGCTACGTGTTTGCATCGGTGGCATCACGTTCCTGCAGGTAGGGGTGGGCGGCCGGGGCGAGGGCAGGCGAGCACTGCATTGTGGGGAGGTATAACCTACGCTGGTTGCTGGTACCGACTGTGGGAGGCATCGCTCGTACCTGCAGGCTGCCAAGGGGTGGGGGAGTCAACGTTGCGAGGGGTCGGTGTTTGGTTTGCAAGGCGCCGCCCTGCCAGGGAGGGCATTTGTAACTGCCCGCACTAGGGTGCTGCTTGGCATATGTGCACCGCCCGTGCCTGTAACCACCCAACAACCACCGAATCCCCCCCCCCCCCCATCGCAAGTAGAAAATACATAGGTGTCCCCCCTTACTGCTTGCTCCCGCTTGCCTCTGTGCAGTACGTTGCAATGGGCGCCACAGAGGTGACTGACTTCGAGCAGAAGCGCGTCACCGGCATCATGTTCTACATCGTGTTCGCGGTGGGTGCGCGGGCGCCCGCCATTTACCGCCTGCCAGTGCCTCTGCAAGTAGGGGTAGATGGCTGTACATAGCTCTCGTTCGCAGATCTGCCGGCATTCGTAACGCCTGACTGCCTGCTTTACCCGCCGCCCTGCAGTCTCCCTTCCCAGCAGTGGACGTTCCCACCTCCCATCACCGCCAGTGCCCCTAGGCATCCCAGCACACCTACACACTGCCACTTACAACCTGCTGTGTATCCCAAACCCAACAGGTTGTCACGGCCATCCTGCTCCTCAACCTCTTCATCGCCATGCTGGCAGGTGCGTGCAGTACGTACCTCAGCGGTTGCGGTTGCCAGTGAGCCAGCCGCTACACCACGGACGTGCTTTCGCACGCCAAGCTCTTCATGCCCCCCACCGCCTGCTAAAACACAAGAACTGGCACGTACGCACGCGTGAGCACCAAGGCCCAGGTGGAACCCTCCCACCTTGTCGCAACACTCGCTTGCCATGCTTCCGCCGGCTAATACACTCCCCACCTCCCGCTAATACACATGCAGACACGTACGCACGCGTGAGCACCAAGGCCCAGGTGGAACCCTCCCACCTTGTCGCAACACTCGCTT
>VFQN01002789.1_pt1 | contig 26182 bp, 27 predicted proteins | sample 3512371 | NCBI WGS metagenome assembly VFQN01 (sample SAMN10412370, study PRJNA504923) | tailings metagenome | isolation source: Replicate 2 from Balatoc abandoned mine | place: Philippines: Itogon, Benguet | collected 2017-08-28 | reverse complement strand
AGGAACGGGTCGCGATCATCGTCGCGGAATACGCTCGGAAGCTGGTTGCCGTTGTTGCGGCCCCAGGGGATCAGATCACGTACGCTCATCGGTTTTCTCCTTTCATGTCTTCATGATGTGCCTTTCAGCAAAGCTCCGCCGCGAGCCGGACGCGAACGTCCGGCTCTTGGGAGCATGGTGGATTGCTTCAGGCGGCCTGCTTTTCGGCCTCGATCTGGCGCTGCGCGACCTTTGGCGTGGCCGCAGCGCTGCCGATCTCGATCCGGCGCGGCTTCATCTCTTCGGGAATCTCGCGCTTGAGTTCGATCGTCAGCAGGCCGTTCTCCAGCCCAGCGCCAGTGACCTTCACATGGTCGGCCAACTGGAAGCGGCGTTCGAACGCGCGACCGGCGATGCCACGATGCAGATACTCGGCCTTGTCTTCGTTCTTCTTCTCGCCGGTCACCAGAAGCATGTTCTGCTCCTGCGTCATGGACAGCTCGTCCTGGCTGAAGCCGGCCACCGCCATGGTTATGCGATAGTCGTCCTCGCCGGTCCTGGCGATATCGTAAGGGGGCCAGTTGTCGATCGTCGTTGTCGCCCGGCTCGCGTTCTCGAGAAGGTCGAAGACTCGATCGAAGCCGACGCTCGACCGATAGAGCGGGGAAAAGTCGAATGCTGTTCTCATAGCCATATCCTCCATTGAGCAACATGGGTACGAGGAGCGCCAAGAAGCTGGGCGCTCCCTGACCAATGCCGGTCCTGTTCAGCGACCGGCTCCATTGAGCTAGGAATCGTTTTTTCGAGCGTCAAGACCCTTACGAAACCAAAATTGTCGTCGGAACGCCGAGCGGAACTGCGGCGTTCCAGACGTCACCTACTCAGAATCGGTCGCAAATATTTGGAGGCTGAACGATGGCGATTACACGCAAAGAAATCGTATCCATCCTTGGGCCGGTCGACGATGAACTGGTCGCGGAACTGATGGGGACCGGCGCATCGGCCGAGGAACTGCGGGAAGCCTGGGGCTGGCTCCATAACGACGAAGCCCTGATCGGCGCCGGGCGCCCGCTGCCGGGCACAGGTGTCGGCAGGCTGATCGAAATGCTGGAACCGGACGAGGACGAACCGTAGCACGTGGTTCCGGCCCGCGCGTCTTGAACTCGGGCCGCAAGCTGACCATGTCGTTTTTGGGAAGGGCGCTCCTTCCCCTTGCTTCTTCGAAAAGACGATCAGAACTACTGGAGGAAGTGATGAACGACATCGCGTTTTCGGAACACGTGATCCTGCATTTGCCCGGCACGGGCGACCGCAAGGTCGCGACCAGCTTCGAGGCGATCGAATGCCTTCAGAACGAATGGCCGCAATGGGCGCGAGGCAGGCGCTGGCGCAGCGCGCAGTCAGCCTGTCGCGACGCGCTCGACGGATGGTGTGGCGCGAAGGCGGCACGGCGAAGCTTCGTCAAGGCCGCGGACCGCGCAGGGTTGCTACGAGGCCGGCGCAGGTCGAGCACGTCGGCTTGGCACCGGCCGGCATCAGGCGAGGCAAGCGTGGCGGCCTTCGATGCTCAGTGAATCGCGATGATGCCGTCCACGGCCTTCCATTCAGAGGGCTTGATCAGGCGATGGTGGGCGACGCGCACCGAGTGCAGCGCGCCCTCCAGCGTTTCCTTCCAGTGGTCGAGAAAGCCGCGCAGTTCGGGAAAATCTGGCGCGAGGTCATACTCCTGCCAGACATAGAGCTGCAGCAGGCTCGGATGATCGGGCATGTGGTAGTGAATCTCGGCGGTCGTCAGTCCATAGCCCTCCATTTGCATCCGGAACTCCCGGCTCACGCTCGCTGCCATTCTCCACCTTTCCTCTTGCTCGCTGCCCTGGCATCCAGCCGCTGCTGCTCGGAACCGCGTTCGCCTTCGGCTCCGTTCGAAAGCCTGGAATCGATGCCGTCGAGCTGCCGTAGCGCGTCCATGACGGAGTCGAAGGGGATTGGCTGCCGGGCGCCCGGCGGGTGCCGTAGCGCGGGCATGGATTCGACCGCGCAAGCGTCTGAGGCCCATGATGAAAGGATTGCGCGCTTTTCACCAATATCCAGCGCACTGTCGCGGAGAACGTCGTCTGGATGCTTGTAATGGCGAGCAGGCGACAGCAGCCGGTCAAGCGCGAGGTCAGATGTTTTGGGGGCGAGGGAAGGAATGATCGGCGAAAATTTCTGTCGGTCCATCGTTGTCCTCCGTCTCCAAAATCTCCTTGTGTCGATCCCGGTTTCGTCCTCCCGGCACGGCCGAGGCTTGCGGTAATTTTGTCCGGCTTGGCCGCAAATTCAAGGGGCAAGATTCTTCGCGAAGGTCGGAATAGCTTCATGTTTTCATGGCGCTAGCACTCAATAGGCGCGAGTGCCAAAAAATTTCGCGGCATCTCTTGAAATGCCAAAATCGCAAAACTAGCTCGAAATGCGCGCGATGCCTGACGAAGGGTCGCCGCGCCCCGCATCGGCCCGATATTGCCGGTCCGGTGTGGAGGAACCTCAAAATCTGTTTGTCCTTGAAGGAGAACGAAAATGTCGTTCCGTCCATTGCATGACCGTATCCTGGTCCGCCGCATCGAAGCCGACGAGAAGACAGCCGGCGGCATCATCATCCCCGACACCGCCAAGGAAAAGCCGCAGGAGGGCGAGATCATCGCCGTCGGTGCCGGTGCACGTGATGAAAGCGGCAAGCTCGTCGAGCTCGACGTGAAGGTTGGCGACCGCATCCTGTTCGGCAAATGGTCCGGCACCGAGATCAAGCTCAACGGCGAGGATCTACTCATCATGAAGGAAAGCGACGTGATGGGCGTGATCGACCAGAGCGTCGCGTTCAAGAAGGCCGCATGAAAGCGGGCCACGAAGAATCAGTCAACGAAAGCTGCCTAGATTTGAAGGAGTGATCCAATGGCTGCCAAGGAAGTCAAGTTCCACACCGAGGCGCGCGAAAAGATGCTGCGCGGCGTCGACATCCTCGCCAATGCGGTAAAAGTGACGCTCGGCCCCAAGGGCCGCAACGTCGTCATCGACAAGTCGTTCGGCGCCCCGCGCATCACCAAGGACGGCGTCACCGTCGCCAAGGAGATCGAGCTTGAGGACAAGTTCGAGAACATGGGCGCCCAGATGGTCCGCGAAGTCGCTTCGAAGACCAACGACATCGCCGGCGACGGCACCACGACCGCTACCGTTCTGGCACAGGCGATCGTCAAGGAAGGCGCCAAGGCGGTCGCCTCCGGCATGAACCCGATGGACCTGAAGCGCGGCATCGACAAGGCGGTGGACGCGGTCGTCGCCGAGCTGAAGGCCAACGCCCGCAAGGTGACGCAAAACAACGAGATCGCCCAGGTCGGCACCATCTCGGCCAATGGTGACAGCGAGATCGGCCGCTTCCTGGCGGAAGCGATGGAGAAGGTCGGCAATGAGGGCGTCATCACCGTCGAGGAAGCCAAGACCGCGGAGACGGAGCTTGAGGTCGTCGAAGGCATGCAGTTCGACCGCGGCTATCTCAGCCCTTACTTCATCACCAACCAGGACAAGATGCGGGTTGAGCTCGAAGAGCCCTATGTTCTGATCCACGAGAAGAAGCTCGGCAATCTGCAGGCGATGCTGCCGGTTCTCGAAGCCGTGGTACAGTCGGGCAAGCCGCTGCTCATCATCGCGGAGGATGTCGAGGGCGAGGCGCTGGCGACGCTCGTCGTCAACAAGCTGCGCGGCGGCCTGAAGGTTGCTGCCGTCAAGGCCCCCGGCTTCGGCGACCGCCGCAAGGCCATGCTGGAGGATATCGCCATCCTCACCGGCGGCACCGCGATCAGCGAAGATCTTGGCATCAAGCTCGAGAACGTCACGCTACAGATGCTCGGTCGCGCCAAGAAGGTCGTGATCGAGAAGGAAAACACCACCATCGTCGACGGCGCCGGATCGAAGACCGAGATCGAAGGCCGCGTGAAGCAGATCAAGGCGCAGATCGAGGAGACCACCTCCGATTACGACCGTGAGAAGCTAAAGGAGCGTCTGGCCAAGCTCGCGGGCGGCGTCGCGGTAATCCGAGTCGGCGGCTCGACCGAAGTCGAGGTCAAGGAGCGCAAGGACCGCGTCGACGACGCGCTGCACGCCACCCGCGCGGCCGTCGAGGAAGGCATCCTGCCGGGCGGTGGTGTGGCGCTGCTGCGCGCGGCGAAGGCGCTGGACAACGTTCAGGTCGACAATGCCGACCAGAGGACCGGCGTCGAGATCGTGCGCCGGGCCATAGAGACGCCGGCAAGGCAGATCGCCGAGAACGCCGGGGCTGAAGGCTCCATTATCGTCGGCAAGCTGCGCGAGAAAACCGACTTCGCCTGGGGCTGGAACGCCCAGACCAATGAGTTCGGCGATCTCTATGCGCAGGGCGTGATCGACCCCGCCAAGGTCGTGCGCACCGCGTTGCAGGACGCCGCTTCCGTCGCCGGCCTGCTCGTCACCACCGAGGCGATGGTGGCCGAGAAGCCGAAAAAGGAAGCCGCCCCGGCCATACCCGCCGGCGCCGGCATGGACTTCTGAGGCAAGCCTGGATCGCCCGCGCCTCCTTGAGAGGGCGCGGGCGCATGAAGAGGTTGGAGGCTGACATGAACATCATGCCCGGTATCGGAACGGTCGCCTCGCCGACCCGTCCACAGAACGACTTCCTGGGCCACGAGACCGAGTGCCGCGAGGTGCTGAGGCCTTGGCTAGAGGGCGTGCTCGACATGGCCGAGTCCGCCGGTTGGAACCGGCGAACCGCCGCATCGACGCTGATGTTTCTTGCCGCGCAGCACGTCAGTTCGGCCGGACCTTCAGCAGACCGCAAAGCATGAACAGGCCCGAGAGGCGGCCGACCCGATGGCCGCCCCTCGGGAAGAAGGGAGAAGAGACGTTCGGGAGTTCGACGATGATCGTTTGCTTGCCAAGGCGGGTGAACCGGTTCTTCGCCATTCTGGTCGCCGCCATCGTTCTTTTCTATCCGGGTTGCGGTGTCGCGCCCGTGACGGCGCAGACGGCTGCGCCGCAGGCCGTCGATGCACGCTCCCTTCCCGACGTGCTGGAGAAGGTCACGCCGGCCGTGGTCAATATCGCGGTGACATCGCAAGCGCCGGACGAGACCAATCCGCTTTTCAACGATCCCTATTTCCGCCGCTTCTTCGATCTGCCGCAGATGCCGCAGCAGCGCCCGCGCATGAGCGCAGGCTCCGGCGTCATCGTCGACGCGGCCAAGGGTTACGTGCTGACCAATCACCACGTCGTGGAAGGCGCCGGCGAGATTGCCGTCACGCTGAAGGACCGGCGCCGTTTTACCGCCGAACTGGTCGGCAGCGACAAGGCGACCGACATCGCGGTGCTCAAGATCGAAGCCGACAACCTGACTGCGTTGCCGCTCGGGAATGCGGACGCGCTGCGCGTCGGTGATGGTGTCGTGGCCATCGGCAATCCCTTCGGTCTCGGGCAAACCGTGACCTCCGGCATCGTCAGCGCGCTGGACAGGAGCGGCATCAATGTCGAGGGCTACGAGGACTTCATCCAGACCGATGCCTCGATCAATCCCGGCAATTCCGGCGGCGCGCTCGTGACGACCGACGGCCGCCTCGTTGGCATTAACACCGCGATCATCGCGCCAGCCGGCGGCAATGTCGGCATCGGCTTCGCGGTGCCGATCGACATGGCGTCGGCCGTAATGAGGCAGATCATTGAGCACGGGGAGGTGCGGCGCGGCCGGATCGGCGTCTCGATTCAGGATCTGACTCCCGACCTCGCCGAGGCGCTCGGCGTCAAGGATGCCTACGGCGCGGTTGTCGGCAGCGTCGAGGAGAATTCGCCGGCGGCGAAGGCCGGCCTGCAAGCCGGCGATGTCATCGTCGCCGTGGATGGGCGCCCCATCTCCGGCTCGGCCGATCTGCGCAACCGCGTCGGTCTGGCGCCGGTCGGCTCGGAGGTGGAGGTCGCCTGGTTGCGCGACGGCGAACGCCATTCGGCTGGCATCCATGTAGAAGCCGAAAGTAGTGGCACGGCAGCAGCTGCGAACGCGCTTGTGGACCGGCTTGCCGGCGCGACCTTCCAGGATGCTTCCGGCAACGTCTTTGTCGAGGCCGTAGAGCCGAACAGTCCCGCCGCACTCGCCGGCATTCGGCCGGGCGATGTCGTCGCCGCGGTCAACCGCCAACCAGTCAAATCCGCGAGCGACCTCAGGCGCGCGCTGAGCGAGGCGCGCGGCACCGTTGCGCTCGACCTCTTCCGTGGCGGCGGCCGGCTGCTGCTGGTGATCCGATAACAGGAGCGGCTCCGCCATGTGGATCTTATGCAACCGTCCAGGGAGAAGATGATGAGAAAGATAACCCGTGCCATCATGGCTGCGGCGCTCGCGGGCACGCTGATGGCGCCGCTGCCGCTCGCCGCGCAGGACACCCCGAACCCGCCGGCGGAACTCACCGGCTTCTGGCTGACGACACCCTATCCCGAACTCGCGATCCAGCCGGGAGAAACGGAGTCGATCGCGCTCACGCTGCGCAATGAGAAGCTGCCGCCCCAGCGCGCGGCGATCGAAGTATCGGGCGTGCCAGAAGGCTGGAAATGGTCATTGAAGGGCGGCGGCAAGGACGTGACGGCCGCGATCGTCTCGCCGGATTCCACGGAAAGGCTTACGCTTGAGCTGACGCCCCCCGCCGACGCCGCCACCGATGGAGGCCATCAGATCGAGGTGCGTGCCCGCACCGGCGCCGAGACCGTCACGCTGCCGCTGACGGTGCGCCTGTCAGCCGAGGAGAGCAAGGCCGCCGGCATCAAGCTGGAGCCCGAGCTGCCCGCGCTGCGGGGCACGGCTCGCTCGACCTTCTCCTTCAAGGTCCAGGTGACCAATGAAGGCGAGGCGGAAGCGCTCTTCAACCTGGCCGCCGACGTGCCCGCCGGCTTTCAGACGCGATTTAAGAAGGGCTACGGCTCCGAGGAGATCACCGGCTTGCCGATAGGCGCCGGCGCCAGTGAGACGGTGACCATCGAGGTCGTGCCCTCGCGCGCCACGGCCGCCGGCCGCTATCCGGTCGCCTTCCAGGTGTCGGGCAATGGCCAGACGGGCACGACGGAACTCAGCCTCGAGGTGACCGGCGAGCCGCAGGTCCAGATCGTCGGGCCACAGGAGCGGCTGTCGGGCGAGGCCGAGGCCGGCAGGGAAACGAGCTTCACCTTCACGCTGGTTAACAGCGGCAGCGCGCCCGCGGCCGACCTTGAGCTCTCGGCCACGCCGCCCTCCGGCTGGAACGTGGAGTTCGATCCGAAGCAGGTGGCGCAGATTGCTCCCAACGGCACCAGCGAGGTCGCGGTGAAGATCACCCCGTCGGAACGCGCCGTTGCCGGCGACTACATGGTGCCGCTGCGTGCCGCTGGAGGCCCGGTTTCGGAGGACGTGCAGTTCCGTATCACGGTGAGGACATCGACGCTCTGGGGCGTCGCCGGTCTTGGCGCCATCGCCGCGGCGGTTCTGGTGCTGGGCGTCGCGGTGATGAGGTACGGACGGCGATGAGCACCACCCCCGTCATAGAGGCCAAGGGCCTCGCCAAGCGCTACGGCGCCGCCGTGGCCGTGGCCGGCATCGATCTGTTCGTCTCGGCCGGCGAGGTGATCGGCCTGCTCGGCCCCAACGGCGCCGGCAAGACCACCACCATCCTCATGTTGCTCGGGCTGACGGAGCCCAGCGAAGGCAGCGTGCGCATCCTGGGCAGGGATCCGTTGCGCCAGCCGCTCAAGGTCAAGCGCGAGGTTGGCTATTTGCCCGACTCCGTCGGCTTCTACGACAGCATAACCGGACGCGAAAACCTCGCCTACACGGCGCGGCTGGCCGGCATGTCCCGCGATTTTGCAAGAGAGCGGATCGCCGCCGCGTTCGACAAGGTGCGGCTGGCCCAGGCCGCCGATCACCCGGTGGCCACCTATTCGCGCGGCATGCGCCAGCGGCTGGGCATCGCCGAACTGCTGATGCGCGAGTGCCGCGTCGCGATCCTCGACGAACCGACCTCCGGCCTCGATCCGCAGTCGACGCAGGAATTGCTGGACCTGATCCAGCGCCTCAGCCGGGATGGCATGACCATCCTGCTTTCCTCGCACATGCTCGATGTCGTGCAGTCGATCTGCCACCGCGTTGCGCTGTTTAACAAGGGCCGGATCGGCTTTGTCGGCACTATCGAGGAACTGGCGGCCAGGATCGGCGGCGGCGCCTTCATCGTCGACGTCGAGGCGGACGGGATCGATCTGCACAGGGCGGCATCCACGACCGACGGCGTCAAATCCGTCCGTCCGGCCGAAGCCGGCCGCTGGGAAGTCGAGGCCACCCGCGACGTCCGCCCCGACCTTGCCCGCCTCGTCGTGCAGGGCGGTGGGTCGCTGAAGAACCTCGATTTGCGCCGGGCCCGGCTCGACCAGGCCTACAATCGTTATTTCAGGGAGGTCGCCGATGCGGCGTGAAGGTTCTCCGCTCCGGGGCGTTGGCACCGTGGCGCTCAAGGAAGCGGCCGATCATATGACCAGCGCCCGCATGCATCTGATCATGCTGCTGGTGCTCTTGACAGCCATCGGCGCGGTCTATGGCGCCATCGGCCAGATCAAGGATACCACGGCCGAGGACGCCTATCTGTTCCTGAAACTGTTCACGGTGGCGCGCGAGCCGCTGCCCTCGTTCGCCGCCTTCCTCGGCTTCCTGCTGCCGCTCGTGGCCATCGCGCTCGGCTTCGACGCCATCAACGGCGAATACAACCGCCGCACCATGAGCCGGCTGCTTGCCCAGCCGATCTATCGCGACGCCGTGCTGTTCGGGAAGTTCCTTGGCGGCCTTTTGGTGATCGCGATCGCGCTGCTGACGCTCTGGCTGCTCATGACCGGACTCGGCATCCTGTTCCTCGGTCTGCCGCCTTCGGGCGCCGATATCGTGCGCGGGGTGTTCTGGCTGGCCGCCACGCTTGCCTATGCGGGCGTCTGGCTGGCGCTCGCCATCGCCTTCTCGACCGTGATCCGCTCGCCGGCCACCTCGGCGCTCGCCGCGCTGTCGGTCTGGCTGGTGCTCACCGTCTTCTGGGGCATGATCGCACCGCTGCTGGCCGGGGTTGTCGCGCCGATCGACCCGTTCGATCCGATATCGGTCCTGACACAGTTCGAGTGGCAGCAGGCGATCGCGCGCTTCTCGCCGCAGACGCTCTATGGCGAGGTTACCGGGCTGCTGCTCGATCCGGCAGCGCGCTCGGTCGGGCCGCTATTCTACGATCAGCTTGAGGGCGCTGTCATAGGGGCTCCGCTGCCCACCTTGCAGAGCCTGCTGATCGTCTGGCCGCAGATTTCCGGGCTCGTCGCGGCGATGCTCATCCTGTTTACGCTCGCCTATGTCGTCTTCCAGCGCCAGGAGGTGCGGGCATGATGGCCGGACGCGTACGCGAATGTCTGACGGTATTGCGTTGGTCGGCGGACGACCTCGCCGATGAACTTGGGTGAGCGCCTTCGGACGTGAAGGCATGGCTGGAGGGACGTGCGCCGGTAGCGATAGTAGTCGTTGCCTGGCTTGAAGCGCTGGTGAAGGCACACCGGTCAGTACCTGCGCCGAACCTCGACCCGGCTTCTTCCAAGAAGGGTCACGCGCCCGTTCGCGATGTGCAGATTGTCCTTCCGCAGCATCCTTCCGGATATTCCACCTCACGTGATTCACAGCAGCGTCCGAGACGTCCGTTCGCCCCGAGTGCCATCTCCGCGCCGCCGATCGCATCACGCCAACCCGCCTTGAAAGGGTCAAGCCGTGCCTCACATCCGCTTTGAAGAACCCGTGACAGTCCCGGTCGGAATGGGCTTGCCCGTACGGATCCAGCCGCTGGTTAGAATGGCGTGCCCGAAGAGATTCGTAGTGTAAAAGGTTCGGGAATTTGGCGCAGCCGCCGCGATTCGCACGGGGGCCTTCGCCTTCGGAGAATGGATAATCGCTTCCGTCGAACCTATCCGTTTCCATCCGACCGCGCGCTATGCCACTGAAATCACAAAACAAATTTGAACTCGATCGGCGCCGACGGTACGACGGAGCGGTTCAAACCTCTCCCTGCCGTGCTTACGCATCGCTTACGCGGGGATTTCACGAAGGAACGTCCCCTGAATGGCGAAGCTGACCAAACGAACCGTCGATACCTCCGCAATTAAGTCCTCTGACTACGTCATATGGGACGACGACCTTCCAGGGTTTGGACTGCGCGTCTTCAAGTCAGGGAAGCGGAGCTATGTGGTGCAGTATCGCGCTGCCGGCCGCTCGCGTCGCTTCACGATCGGTCTGCATGGGGTTTGGACTCCTGAGGAAGCCAGGCGCGAGGCAAAAGTGCTACTCGGTCAGGTCGCTAGAGGCGGCAACCCCGCTGAGGAACGCAAGCTCGACCGCGAGGCCATCACTGTGAAGGAGCTCTGCACCCGCTACCTCGAGGATCTCAGGAGCGGCCTTGTGCTCGGCAAACGAGGACGACCGAAGAAGGCTACGACGATCTCCACCGATGTCGGGCGGATCGAGCGCCACATAGTTCCCCTGCTCGGCAGTCGACGGGTACGGGATTTGGCCAAGTCCGACATTACTCAAGCCATGAAGGACATCATGGCGGGCAAGACCCGTGCGAACGTCAAGACGGAGAAGCTACGCGGGCGCGCAATCGTACGAGGCGGTGCTGGCACGGCGGCCCGGACGATCGGCCTCTTCGGCGGCATCCTCACCTACGCCGTCGAACTCGGCATCATCGAGCAGAACCCTGTGCATGGAGTTCGCAAGCCGAAGGATCAGGTCAACGCCCGGCGCCTCAGCGAGCAGGAATATCGCACGCTCGGCGATATTCTGCGGAAGGCGGTCGAGGACGCACAGTACGAAACCACCGCAGAAATGATCCGGGTGATCGCGCTGACGGGCTGCCGGCGCAGCGAGGTCATCGGTCTGCGGTGTGGCGAAATCGACAGCCAGGGTAGTTGTCTGCGTCTGACTGATAGCAAGGAGGGCGCGTCAGTGCGCCCGATCGGACTGCCGGTTTTGGAATACCTCGAGAGGCTCCGCGACGAGGAGCAGAGTGCCGAGGACTATGTCTTTCCAGGATGGGAAGATGGTACCCCGTTCGGCGCCTTCCCCAGGCAATGGACCAATCTGCTCAAGGATTCAGAATTGGCCGGCATCACGCCGCATGTTCTCCGGCACAGCTTCGCCAGTCTCGGCAATGATCTTGGGTTCACTGAGGCGACGATTGCCGCTTTGGTTGGGCATTCACGAGGAACCGTGACGAGCCGCTATATCCATACCGTGGACACGGCTCTCATCATGGCGGCTGACAGCATCGCCGGCTACATCCAGGGCCTGCTGGATGGCGTCGCCTTCACTCACACCGCCTATGCGCTCGATCGGGATTCCAGGAAGTCGGCGCTCGCTCATTTCCTTGGGCAGACGAATCCGGCAGGGGCCAAGCAAGTAGCGCTGTTGCCTGACAGACCGATTTCCCAACGACCGAGGCAACCATCGCCGCCCTTGTCCGGCATTCAAGAGGCTCGGTGACCACCCGCTATATCCATACCGTGGAACCGCTCTCATCATGGTGGCGCACAGCACGCCGGCTACATTCTGGGCTTACTGGACGGCGTGGCCTTCAGATGCACCACCTATGCGCTGGACCGGGATTCCAGGAAGTCGGCGCTCGGTCATTTCCTTTGACCGGCAACGGAGCGGTTCGAACGCCCGCACCGTATCAGGTCTTAGTGTTCCAACATCTACAACGGTTTTTTTAGCCACTTGGCGAAAACGCCAACGATCCCCTCGCGGAAAAGCATAACGCAAATGACGAAGATGCAGCCTTGAATGATGGTGACCCACGCGCCGAAGGTCGCCAGATAGTTCTGCATCGTGACGATGACGGCCGCGCCCACGATGGGGCCGAAGATAGTTGTCATACCACCGACCAGCGTCATGAGAACCACTTCTCCCGACATGATCCAGTGTACGTCGGTGAGCGAAGCGAGTTGGAATACTGTGGCCTTCGTCGCTCCTGCCAGCCCGGCCAGCGCTGCCGACAGTACGAACACCGTGAACTTGTAGCAGTTGACGCGGTAGCCGAGCGACACGGCGCGCGGCTCGTTCTCGCGGATCGCCTTGAGCACGTGTCCGAAGGGCGAGTGGATGATTCGGTAGATGCCAAGCAACCCGCCCAGCGTGATGGCAAGGACCACGAAATACAGCGTCAGATCGGACTGCAGGCTGAGCACGCCGAAGAGGTTGCCGCGCGGCACCGCCTGTATGCCGTCCTCGCCGCCCGTGAAGGGCGCCTGCACGCCCAGGAAATACACCATCTGCGCGAAAGCCAGCGTCACCATGGCGAAGTAGATGCCCTGCCTGCGGATGGCGAGAGCGCCGATGGCGGCGCCAAGCACGGCGGCTGTCGCTGTGCCGCACAGGATGGCGAGTTCCGGCGACAGTCCCCAGACCTTGGCGGCGTGGGCGCAGATGTAGCTCGCGCCCCCGAAATAGGCCGCGTGGCCGAAGGAGAGCAGTCCGCCATAGCCGAGCAGAAGGTTGAACGCGCAGGCGAAAAGCGCGAAGCACATGACCTTCATCAGGAAAATGGGATAGAGGAACAAGGGCGCGACGAGCGCCACCGCGAGCAGCGCAACGAAGATGGCGGCGTGATGGCGCGGCATCGCGCCCGCGGCCTGCGAAACGGCGATGCCGGTCCCTGTCGTGCTCACGGTCGACGTCACGCGCTTCTCCCGAACAGGCCGGAGGGCTTCACAAGGAGCACGATCGCCATGATGACGAATATGGTCACCGACGAGGCCTCGGGATAGAAGACCTTCACAAGTCCCTCGACCAGGCCGAGACCGAAGCCGGTGATGATCGAGCCGAGAATTGAGCCCATGCCGCCGATGACGACCACCGCGAAGACGACGATGATGAGATCCGCGCCCATATTGGGATTGACCGAGTAGACGGGAGCGGCGAGCACCCCGGCGAAGGCGGCAAGACCGACGCCGAAACCGTAGGTGACAGTGATCATCCGCGGCACGTTGATGCCGAATGCTCCCACCAGTGTCGGGTTCTCGGTGGCCGCGCGCAGATAGGAGCCAAGGCGGGTCTTCTCGATCGCGAACCATGTCGCGAGGCAGACGGACAGGGAAACGGCGATCACCCAGGCCCGGTAGTTGGGCAGGAACATGAAGCCGAGGTTCTGGCCGCCAGCGAGCTGCGGCGGCCCGGAATAGGGCAGCCCCGGTACGCCGTATTGATCGCGCATCACGCCCTGGATGATGAGGGCGAGCCCGAAGGTGAGCAGCAGGCCGTAGAGATGGTCGAGCTCGTATAGCCTCGAGATCAGCAAACGCTCGATGACGATGCCCAAGACGCCGACGATCACCGGCACGAGCAGCAGCGCCCACCAGTAGCCGACCTCGAAATAGGTGAGAAGCATCCACGCCACGAAGGCGCCGAGCATGTACTGGGCGCCATGAGCGAAGTTGATGATGTTGAGCAGCCCGAAGATGACCGCGAGCCCGAGCGACAGCATGGCGTAGAACGAGCCGTTTATCAGCCCCAGCAGCAACTGGCCGAAAAGGGCTTGTGGCGGGAGACCCAGAAGTTCGACCATCCTCATACCCCGAGATAGGTTTCGATCCTGCCGACGTTGTCGCCGAGCCGGTCGTTCGGGATCATGTCGACCACCTTGCCCTGCTCCACCACGTAGTGCCGGTCCGCGATGGTGGAGGCGAAGCGGAAGTTCTGCTCGACCAGCACGATGGTGAAGCCCTTCTGCTTCAGGTTGGCGATGGTGCGCCCGATCTGCTGCACGATCACGGGCGCCAGTCCCTCCGTGGGCTCATCGAGCAGCAGCATCTTGGCCCCGGTCCTCAGAATCCGTCCTATCGCCAACATCTGCTGCTCGCCGCCCGACAGCTTCGTGCCCTGGCTCGACAGCCGCTCCTTCAGATTCGGGAACAGCTCGAATATCTGCGCGACGGAGAGCCCGCCCGGCCTGACCACGGGCGGAAGCATCAGGTTCTCTTCGACGGACAAGGACGAGAAGACGCCCCGCTCCTCCGGGCAGAACGCCATTCCCGCCCGTGCGATGGCGCGTGCCGGCAGGCCTATGGTCTCGCGCCCGTCAAACGTCACCGATCCGGAACGCTTGCGGAGCATGCCCATGATCGCCTTGAGCGTCGTCGTCTTGCCGGCGCCGTTGCGGCCGAGCAGGGTGACGACCTCGCCGGGCCTGATGTCGAAGTCGATGCCGTGCAGGATGTGGCTCTCGCCATACCAGCCCTGCAGCCCCCGCACTGTCAGGAGCCGGGAGGCCGCCTCGATATCCAGCACGGCTGCCGCCGGCACCTCAGCCATGTCCGGCTCCGATATAGGCTTCGATGACGCGGGGGTCCTTGGAGACGGCGGCATAGTCGCCCTCGGCAAGCACCTTGCCGCGTGCGAGCACGGTGATCGTGTCCGACAGGGCGGCCACGACGGACAGGTTGTGTTCCACCATCAGGATCGTGCGGTTCACTGCGATGCGCCGGATCAGGGCGGCAATGCGCTCGACATCCTCGTGGCTCATGCCGGCCATCGGCTCGTCGAGGAGCAGCATCTCCGGATCGAGCGCCAGGGTCGTGGCGATTTCCAAGGCCCGCTTGCGCCCGTAGGAGAGCTCGCCCGCCTTCACGGCACTCAACTCCGCCAGCCCGACATCCGCGAGCAGCGACAAGGCCTCTTCGTCGTATCGGGACAACGCGCTCTGGGAGCGCCAGAAGTCGAACGAGTCGCCGCGCTTGCGCTGAAGGGCGACGCGCACGTTCTCCAGCGCGGTCATGTGGGGGAAAACCGCCGATACCTGAAAGGAGCGTACCAGGCCTTGCCTTGCAATGTCCGAGGGCGAAAGGGCGGTGATGTCGTGGCCCTTGTAGATGATTTTCCCGCTTGTCGGAGGCAGGAACTTCGTCAGCAGGTTGAAGCAGGTGGTCTTGCCGGCGCCGTTGGGGCCGATGAGCGCGTGGATGTGCCCCCGCCGCACGTTGAGGTTCACGGACTCCACGGCGAAGAAGCCCTTGAACTCCTTCGTCAGGTTCTCGGCAGCAAGGATGATGCCGTCACTCATGTTCCCACCGCGCCTCGCGTCGCACGCCAGCCAAATGGCGAGATCCGGACGAGCGCCTCCTCCCTTCGCCGATGCTGGGCCTAGCGGTTGGCCGTTTTCGATAGCCGGACCTCCTCGAGCAGCTTTTGCGCGACGTCCATACGAACGTGGCCCGCCGCCTTCAGCTTCGCCGCCACCTGCTCGACCTCGTCTCCGTCGGCGCCTGCCGCGATGGCGATGTTTCGCGCATGCAGCGACATGTGTCCCTTCTGGATGCCTTCGGCCGCGAGCGCGCGCAGCGCGCCCGTGTTCTGGGCGAGGCCGACCGAAACGATCACCTCGGCAAGTTCCTGCGCGCTCTTGACGTCGAGCATCTTCACGCTCGCCTGCGCGACGGGATGCGTCTTGGTCGCACCGCCGACGAGGCCGACCGCGATCGGCAGTTCCATGGTGCCGACGAGGTTGCCGCCGGCATCCTTCTCGTAGTGAGAGAGCGAGGTATAGCGCCCGCCGGCGGCAGCGTGGGAATGCGCGCCAGCCTCCACGGCCCGTGTGTCGTTGCCGGTGGCAAGCACGACCGCCGTGATGCCGTTCATGATCCCCTTGTTGTGGGTCGCCGCGCGGTAGGGGTCCGCGGCGGCGAAGGCATAGGCGTCGATGATGCCGTCGACGACGTCCGGTCCGCCGAGCGCATCCCTGTCGTACACTGCGCGCACCCGCGCCAGCCGGAGGTCAGCCTTGTTGGACAGGATGCGCAGGCGCACCCGTCCCCCGGTAATCTCTGAAACCAGCGGCGCGAGCGCCTCGGCCATCGTGTTCACGGCGTTGGCGCCCATGGCGTCGCGCACGTCCACGATCAAATGAAGCACGACATAGCTGGCGTTCGCCGCTTCGACGATGCGGACATTGATGTCCTTGGCTCCACCACCGAGCTTCACCAGAAACGGATCCTGCTCGTTGGCGAGATCGAGTATATCCCGACGCCTCTCGTAGAGACGCATCCGAGCGCCATGCGGATCGGGCGCGCCGACCACCTGTATCTGCGAGATCATGATCGGCTGGTCGCTCGACGCGCGGAAGCCGCCGTGAATGCGGGCTACCGACGCCATGTTGCTCGCCGCGGCGACGACCGACGGCTCCTCGGTCGCCATCGGGACCAGATAGTCCCGGCCGTTGATGGTGAAGTTCGCGGCGACCCCGAGCGGAATGGACAATGTCCCGATCACGTTTTCGATCATGCGGTCGGCGATGGCGAGAATCTTGTCGTCGCCCGGCACGACCGCCGCAAGCTGCCCGTCTTCGAGGCCCGTCGCCTGCGAAACCGTGCTCAGCCGCTCGGATGGCGACAGCTTGTAGAAACCGGGAAGACGACTGCTCGTCACCATGAAAGAGAACTCCTTCAACCAGATGGCGCTGGAGCCTATTGAGCGGTCCGAAAGCGAACAATGTGGATGAGATACACGTATCCCGCATCCGAGCGTGGAAAGGAGACACGAGCCTCCCTCTTCCGCCGGGATCGCGACGAACCGGCAGCGCCAGCCGGGCGCCTGAACGTCACACGGCGAGCAGCCGCAAGATCCCGCAGTCAGCCATGCCGATGAGCACGCGCGATGGCCGTCGGCGTCGAGGGGTGCGAGACCTCCAATCCGATCGCTTTAGTCGGGCACTCCGAGCGGAGTCCGGCCCGCGTCGATCAGACTTTCGAGCAAGCGCTTCAGTTCCCGGGTGGATTTGTTGCCGTAGCTTTCGGCGATGTGGGCTTCCTGATTCATGGCCAGCTCGTTGAGACGCTGGCACAGCGCCCGGCCCCGATCGGAGAGGAACATCAGCACCTTGCGGCGATCGTCACGGTCCTGGACGCGGTAGACGGTCCCGCTCGACACCATGCGGTCGATGATCCTGGTCAGTGTCGCGTGGTTGACCAGCACCGCCTCGGCGAGTTCGCTCATCGAACGGCCGTTGCCGTCGAACAATATCTTCAGAATCCGCCACTGCTCGACAGCGACACCTTCCTTGGCGAGCGATGCCTCGAGCTGCCGGTTGATCTCCCGATTGGCTTGGGCCAGCAGATAGGCGAGATGCTCGTTGATGGGTGTATGTGGATTGCGTGAGTTGGCCACGGGCTAACGCTCTGTCCCTGATCGAAATGAGGCGCCGAACAACGTCACCGCAGTATGGATCGGAATTCTTGATATTTCAATGTTTTCAAATAAGAATATCCTGTGACAAGCGTATAATCGCCGGCGTCGCGTCTCAAGCCAGAGAGGGCGACGCTGATAGGAGTGGACGTGCTCACGACAGGCAGCTACCGCGCCGGCGGCCACCCGATGCCGCCCTTTGCCTTCAGGGATATGTCGATCCGCAGCAGGGCCTTGGCCCGGCGGCCCGTCGATTTCGGGTCCGGCACGCATGGCGGGCGGCGCCGGAAGCTGCGCGTCGCCAATCTGCTCACCTACTCCGGCTCCCCCGGCATCTGGGGCCCGGCAGCCAGCAACAGCCTCCTGCTTGCGGTGTCGGAAATCAACAAACACGGCGGCATACTCGGCCGCGAGGTCGAGCTGACGATCCTAGACGCCGGCGGTTCCATCGAGGAAGTCGTCAGCCGCACGCAGCACGCGATCGCGGCGGGCGATATCGACGTGATCATGGGTTCGCATATCAGCGCGGTCCGTGTCGCGGTGCGAAAGCTCACGAGCGGCCGTGTGCCCTACATCTATACGCCGGTTTACGAAGGCGGCGAGTCCACGCCGGGGGTCATGGCGATCGGCGAGACGCCGCTCTGCCAGAGCCGGCCGGTCATCCACTGGCTCGCCGAAGCGAAGAAGGCGTCGCGCTGGTACCTGGTCGGCAGCGATTATGTCTGGCCCTGGGTGTCGCAGCGCGCCTCGAAGAAGTACATCGCGCAGGCCGGCGGCCGGGTGGTCGGCGAGGAGTTCGTCAGGATCGGCGAAGACGACCATTCCGCCTGCCTCGATCGCATCAGGGCGGCGAAGCCCGACGTCGTGATGATCTCGCTGATCGGGGCCGACAGCATCACCTTCAACCGGGCATTCGCCGAAAGCGGCCTGGCCGCCACCACGCTGCGCCTTGCGGGAGGGGTGGACGAAACCGTGCTCCTCGGCATCGGCGCCGACAATACCGAGAACTTGTTCTGCGCCTCGGGCTATTTCTCCAGCTACGGGTCTCGAGCCAATGACGATTTCCTGAGCAGCTATCACGGCATGTTCGGCGCGAATGCACCGCCCATGGGCTCCATCGCGCAATCGAACTATGAGGGGCTGCGCTTCCTGCAGGCCGCGGCCAACCAGGCCGGAACGCTGGCGTTCGGGCCGCTGTGCAAGGCCGGCCGCAACATGGTCTACACCGGCGCCCGCGGCTCCGTGACCATCCGCGACAACCATGCGGAGATGAGCATGCACATCGCCAGGGCCGACGGCCTCGACTTCAAGCTGGTCAAGACAATCTAGAGCAAACTGCTCTAGCGGCGGCCCACGCCGCTGAAGTCGCCTATCGCGGCGGCGTCGGTCAGCGCATCGATGCCGAGTTCGTCGACGATCATCCCCTTCTGAATGAGGAGGACCCGGTCGGACAGGGCGCGAATGAAATCGACATTCTGCTCCACGAGAAGAATGGTCAGTCCGCGGCGCTGCCGAAGCGACTTCAACCGATCGGCGATCTCCTCGATGATCGACGGCTGGATACCCTCCGTCGGCTCGTCGAGGAGCACGATCTTCGGCTTCTGGATCAGGGTGCGGGCAAGGGCGAGGAGTTGCTGCTCGCCGCCGCTCAACGCTCCGCCGGGCCGGTCCAGATAGTTTCGCAGGCGCGGAAAATCCTCGATCACCTCGTCCAGCCGGTCGCCCGACCTGGCGCTGATCGCCGCCGCGGCGAAAAGAAGGTTCTGGCGGACAGTCAGTCCCGCAAGAATGCCGCGTCCCTGGGGCACGTATCCCATGCCCGCGCGCGCCCGCCGGTGCGGCGGCGCGCTCGTCACGTCATTGCCACGAAATTCCACGCGGCCGCCGGTCGCAGGCAGGATGCCCATCAGCGTCTTGAGCATCGTGGATTTGCCCATGCCGTTGTGGCCGAGGACGCCGACGAACTCGCCTTCGGCGATCGATAGCGAAAGCCCGGTCAGCACGGGGATCGACCCGTAGCCCGAGCGGAGATCGCGCACGCCGAGCATCATCACATGCCTCCCGAGCGGCCGAGATACACTTCGCGCACCGTGGCGTCGGCGACGACCCGTTCGAACGTGTCCTCCATCAGGATCCGGCCCTGGTGGAAGACGGTGACGGTGCTGGCGATCTGGCGGATGAACTGCATGTCGTGCTCGACCACCACGATAGTCGTATCCTTGTTGATCTCGCGGATAAGTCCGGCCGTCAGCGCCGTCTCGTCGTCGCTCATGCCCGCCGCCGGCTCGTCGAGAAGGATGATCTTCGGCTTGCACACGATCACCATGCCGATCTCGACCCATTGGCGCTGGCCGTGCGCCAGTTCGCCGACGAGACGGTCCAGAATGGCCGTCAAGGCGAGACGTTCCGCGATATGGTCGACGGAGCGGCGGATTTCGGCTCCCTTGAGGCGCGAGGCGGCAGCGAGCCACAGGTTCTCGCGCACGCTGAGGCCGTTCATGACGTCGGGAACCTGATTCTTGATGCCGATGCCGCGTCTGGCGATCGCATGCGCTTCGGCGCCGAGCATGTCGTGGCCGGCGATGCGTATCCCTCCGCTGGTCGGCTTCAACTGCCCCGAGATCATCTTGAAGAAGGTGCTCTTGCCCGCCCCGTTCGGACCGATGAGGCAGCGCAGTTCGCCGGGCTGGAGCGTGAAGTCGACGCCGGCGACCGCCCGCACGCCTCCGAACCGCTTCTCAAGCGCCTTCGTGGCCAGGATCGGTTCCGCCGCCGTCATCGGTCAGTCCTCGCCGCCCCGAGGCGGCCGCGCAGGGAGCCGAAGACATCCCCGATCGTGGGCAGGAGGCCGCGCGGGAAGATCAGCACGAACACCATCAGCACCAGACCGAGCACCAGCGTGACCTGCCCGACGCCGACGGTGCCCAGCCAGTTGCTCAGGTACTGGATGACGCCGGTTCCGAAGATCGGGCCGATCAAGGTCGAGCGGCCGCCGACGATGACCCAGATGACCACCTGCGCCGCCTGGTTCAGGTTGAACATCTCGGGCGCCACGAAGCTGCCCCAGAGTGCGTAGAGCACGCCCGACAGCGCGGCGATGCCACCGGCAAGCACGAAACTTGCGAGCTTGTAGCGGCGCGCGTCGTAGCCGAGCAGCTCCATGCGCCGCTCGTTCTCGCGAATGCCCACGATCACCCGGCCGAAACGCGTGGTCAAAAGCAGGCGCAGCCCAACATAGACGGCCAGCATCGCGCCCGCGGAGAGGTGGAACATGTCCTCGATCGACAGTGGGGCGCCGTCGAGCCAGGGAAGGCTCAGGCTCGGAACGCCCGGGATGCCGTTCTGGCCGTTCAGCCTGACGCTGCCGATGACGTATTCCGGACCCGAGGTCGAGCGGATGCTCTTCTCGAAGATAAGCGTGACCACCAGCGTGATGACGCTGAGGTAGATGTCGCTGATGCGGCCGTAGATCATGAAATAGCCGAGCAGCGCGGAGAAGGCGACCGGGATCAGGATAGCGCCCGCGAACGACAAGCCGGTCATGCCAGTGTTCAGGGCAAGGATGGCGTAGCTGTAGCCGCCAAGGCCGAAGAAGATCGTCTGGCCGAAGCTGAGGATGCCCGCGTAGCCCCAGAGGAAACCCATGCTGAGCGCGAGCATGGCGAAGACGAAGATGATGGAGAGGTCGAGCTGCAGCGCGATGTCGATGAAGTAGGGCGCGGACACCAGCGCCACCGCCGCCAGGGCCATCGACGCCCACCACCATTTCCTGGGTGAACGGGCGCCGGTATGGGAGAATTCAGGAACCATCAGATGCCTCTCCTGATGCGCCCGGTGATCCCCAGCGGAAGAAGCCTGAGAAGAATGACGGCGATGATCAGCACGCTGACTTCGCCCATGACGGAACTCCAGACATAGGAGACGAAGCCGTCGACAGCCCCGAACAAGCCGGACGCGGCGATCGTGCCGAGAAGCGGAAGGTGGCCTCCGATAATCACATTGATGAAAGCTTTCGCCACGAAGAAGAGGCCGAGCGACGGTGACGCGCCGGTGATGGGAACAAGCGTCGCGCCCGCGAGGCCCGCAAGCGCGGCGCCGTAGCCGAACGTTCCCATGTAGATCAGGCCGGGATTGACGCCGAGCGCGCCGGCGACCGCCGGATCCTGCATCGTTCCCCGGACGATCAGTCCGACAGTGGTGAAGCGCGCAATCGCCCAGGTGAGGACGACCATGCCGGCGGCGACGGCGATGAGGACGAAATTGTAGCTGGAGAAGTTCATCCCTCCGAAGGTCACGTTCCCGAACGAGACCGGGATACTCCGAGCCTGTGGACCCAGCACCGTGGTCACGAAACCGACCAGGAACAGCGAGAGCCCCCACGTCGCCAGCAGGGTGTCGACGACCCGTCCGTAGAGGAAGCGGATGACCGTTCGTTCGACGATGACGCCGAACAGACCCACCGCGACGGCCGCTCCGGCGAAGCCCAGCCACAACGGCGCTCCCGCACTGATGCAGAGAACGCAGACATAGGCACCCAGCATCATGAACTCGCCATGGGCGAGGTTGATCACCTTCATCATGCCGAAGATGACCGCCAGTCCGAGACTGACCAATGTCAGGAGAGCAATGGAATAGATGATCAGGTATGCAGTGGTTGCAATCATTCCGAGGAAGTCCCGCCGCACTGTTGGGTCCACCCGTCACGCATCGGGGTGGATACGCCTCGCGTGTCAGCGTCTTCCGGCGCGACCGTTTCCGGCAGGTCGGAAGACGCCGGCCCGCTTAAAGCTCCGGCTCGTACTGTTTCGTGTCGTCCGGATTCTCGGCCAGATTGCACACCGCCTGGGTGTCCGAAGGCGGACGCTGCGAGAAGGACTTCAAGAGGTCGAACGTGCCCGTGCGATTGCCCTGCGCGATATGGACGTCCATCGTGATGTGGTTGGTCTTGCCGTCGACGGTATAGAGGCCGCCGGCCCCCTGCAGCGTTACGCCGTCGAGGGCGGCGATCACGTCCTCCGGCACGACGCTGTTCGCCTTCTTCACGGCCTCGGCCCAAAGCATGGTGCCGCGGTAGGCGAAATCGGCATATTCGCCGACATAGTCGCTTTCGCCCGAGAAGGCCTGGAAGCGCTGGACGAACGACTTCGCGGCGTCGGTCGGCAAGGCATCGATGAACGAGGTCGCGATCATGATCCCCTCGTTCTCGTCGGGGGTAAGCGTCGCGTTCTCGCGCCCGAGGCCGTAGGTCGTCGATGCGATCGGGATGTTCTTCTTACCGACCGTCGCCTCGAACTGCCTGTAGAAGGACATCTGGGCATCGCCCACGAGCACCGACCAGACGACCTCCGGCTTGGCGTCCTGGATGCGGCTGATCACCGGCGCGAAGTTCGTGGCGTCGAGGGGGAAGAACTCGACAGCGACATCCTCGCCGCCCTTGTCGCGAATGAACTTCTGCATCCATTTGCTGGTAATCTGGCCGTAATTGTAGTCGGCCGCGAGGATGTAGCCCTTCTTCAGGCCGCGCTCGTTGACGACGTAGTCCACCAGCGGTTCCACCTGCTGGCCCGGCACGAGGCCTGAACATAGATGCCGGCGATCGCAGACGCCGCCCTCATAGACCGCGTTGTAGACGAAGAAGCTCTTGAAGCGCTGGACGATGGGGCGCATCACCTCGCGCGCCGAACTGGTCCCGCCGCCGAGGAGGACGTCGACCTTGTCGCGCACGAAGGCCTGCGTGGCGTATTGCGAGTTGAACTGAATGTTCGACTGGCTGTCGTAGAAGACCAGTTCGACGGGACGGCCGAGAAGGCCGCCCGCCTTGTTGATCTCGTCGATCGCCATCGCAATCGCCTTGATCTGCTTCAGGCTGTAGATGTTGAGCCCGCCTGTCGCATCCAGAATGTTCGCGACTCGGATGGGCGTGCCTTGCGCCAGGCCCGCTTTCGACAGAAGGCTGTAGCTGCTGGCGAAAGCGAGCGCACCGGTCGCAGTCGTGAAGAACTGGCGCCGAGAAAGTGTCATTCCCCTATCTCCTGTGCTTGTTTGATTTCTGTCCGCGAGGCCGGCGTGCCCGTGGCCGTGGAGGCGTCCCATCGAAGTGCGATGGGGATGGCGATCAACCGCGATGACGCCGCCGCAATGCCGCCATCCCCGACGTGCTCGCGCCTACATCGCCTTCCAGTCGCCGCTCTGCTCGAAGGCGTGGGCGGCGCGGTAGATCGTCATCTCGTCGAAGTGCTTGCCGACCAGCATCAGCCCTACCGGGAGACCGTCGACCATGCCGCACGGGATCGACATCGCCGGATGATGGGTGATGTCGAAGGAAACGGTGTTCGCGATCTGGTCGAGCGCGCGCGCCACATACTCCTCGCGGCTGGCATCAGGCGCCGGCAGCTTCGTGGCCTTCATCGGCGTCGTCGGCATCACGAGCAGGTCGTAGCTGGCCAGCGCCGTGTCATAGGTCGCTGCGAGCCGACGCGTGATGTTGACAGCCTTGCCATAGTAGCGGGGCCCGAAGATATTGTTGACGTAGGTGCCGAACATCAGCAGCAGCTTGGTCGTCTCCGACAGCGAGTCCGCCTGCTGCCGCCAGCCGCGATGGCGGTCCATCAGCGAGACGGCGTAGAGATCGGAGCGGCTCAGCCCGAAGCCGTCGCCGACCAGCATCGTCTGCACCATGCCTTCGGTGCCAATGGGGTTCCAGATCGCGGGCCCGAGCAGGTGCATCGGGATAGAAACCTCCTCGACAGTTGCGCCGAGGCCTTCGAGGCGCTTGATGGCTTCCCTGACGCTTTCATTGACGGCGGCTTCCGCTGTCGGCTGCAGGAAGCCTTCCTTCACGACGCCGATCTTCATCCCCCTGATGCCCTGGCCAAGCGCCTTCGTGTAGTCCTGCACCTTGGGCGCCTTGATGCGGGGATCGTAGCCGTCGTCGCCGGCGATGACCTCGAGCAGCAGCGCGTTGTCCTCGACGCTCGCAGTCATCGGCCCGGTATGATCGCAGTAGATCTCGATCGGCATGATGCCGGTGTAGGGGACGAGGCCCCATGTCGGCTTCATGCCGTAGACGCCGCAGAACGAGGCCGGCATGCGGATCGAGCCGCCCTGGTCGCCGCCGATCGCCATGTCCACCTCGCCGAGCGAGACCACAACGCCGCTCCCCGACGAGGAACCGCCTGCCGAATAGCCCATCTTGTGGGGGTTGTGCGTGGGGCCGGTCGAGTTGGTGTGGCTGCCTCCGGAGATGCAGAAGGACTCGCAGTGAGCCTTGCCCTTGATGGTCGCGCCGGCGTCGAGCATGCGCGTGACGATGGTCGCGTCGAACTCGGGAATGTAGCCTTCCAGCGTCGACGAACCGTTCATCATCGGCACGCCTGCGAGCAGGATGTTGTCCTTGAGCGCAACGGTCTTGCCCTTCAGCTTGCCGTCGGCGGCGCCCTTGATGTCGACCTTGCGATACCAGGCGTTGCGCGGGTCCTCCTCCGCCGACGGGCGGTAGCCCGGCGTGCGCGGATATTTCACGAGAGGCAGTTCGTCGGGCATCGACCCGACGAGGTTGTAGGCGTCCACCGAGCCGCGCATCAATCCAAGGAACGACGCCACGTCATCGTCGGTAAGAGAAAGCCCGCACTGCGTGGCTACGGCGCGAAGCTGCTCGGAAGTCGGTAATACAACGGTCAAGGCGATCTCCTGGAATTCGTTCGTACCAGCGCGGCGGAGGCACCGATCGTCGACCTTCGCGTCGGTGAAATTATTTGCAAATGAAAAATTTGCGTTGTCAAATGATTTTGTTGAAAACGGGACATTTTCATTTGCAAATACATGCAACCGAGAGCAGTCCGCGGTCTGGCGTACGCATAGGCGGTCGTGTGGCGCGCTATTCGAAAGGGGTCGTTGTTCTGCCCTGCCGTAGCCGAGCGGATACGCACGCGTTCTACCGAACGCTCTGGAGTCTATGGCGCGGCCTCGGCAGGAGACAATGTGGATGGATAAAGCCTTCCGCCGCTTCGGCGGTGGGAAGGCTACAGACTGCGCTTCAGCCGGCGGATTTCAGCAGGAGGAGGCGCAGCGCCAGATGGATTTCGAGCCCATGGGCAGGATCGAGGCATTCGCCGTTCAATTGTCCGACGAGGTCGAGGCGTTGACGCATGGTGTTGACATGGATGCCGAGCTGATCGGCCGCCTTCTGCAGGCTGCGGCCACAGTCCAGGTAGGCCGCGAGAGTGCGGACCAGCTGACTGCCCTTGCGTGCATCATGGTCGATGACGACGCCTGCCGCGGCCCGCACGAAGGCGTCGACGGCGCTGTCCGGCTGGCCCGCGAAGACCGTGGCATAGACTGCCAGGGCGCTCTCGGACACGACGCGTCCGGCTTGGCCGAGACCACGCACCAGGCCAACGCAGCGGCGCAGCGATTCAAAGCGGGCGGGAGCCTGGCCGATGGCGCCGACCGGCGCGGAGACGACGATGGTCAGGTGGCGTCCGGTGGCCGCGAGCAGTTCCTCAGACAATCGCGCCGCAACGTCCATCGGACGCTCGCTGCCGGTCGCCACGACGAGGTCGCCGTTGAATTCCGCGAAGATCGTATCCCGGCCGGACAGCGCCGCGCGCGCCGGCGCCGCGGCCTGCATGAAGGACAGATCCGCCAGGTCCACCACCATCATCGTCAATGGCCAGGGAACCGTGCTCGCGCCCGGCTGCTGCCGCAGCGCTCCGCCCGCGAACGGATCGGTCGTCCCGCGGACCAGCGCTGAGATCGCGTCGCTCGCGCTCCTGTGGGCCGACTGCGCGACGCGCTCGATGGAGAGCAGGACGATGCCCGTGACGATGGCGCTGCGTTCGAAGGTGCGCACCTCCGGCGCCGACAGAACGCGTCGCCTCTTGAACACGAGAGAGCCCAGACGCGCGCCTCCGCCCATCGCTGCGGCGACGACCACCACGTCGCCGTCCC
>VFQN01002788.1_pt1 | contig 26182 bp, 44 predicted proteins | sample 3512371 | NCBI WGS metagenome assembly VFQN01 (sample SAMN10412370, study PRJNA504923) | tailings metagenome | isolation source: Replicate 2 from Balatoc abandoned mine | place: Philippines: Itogon, Benguet | collected 2017-08-28 | reverse complement strand
CACCGGGGTGTAAGGCAACGCAGGGGGAGTACACCGGGGTGTAAGGCAACGCAGGGGGAGTACACCGAGGTGTAAGGCAACGCAGGGGGAGTACACCGGGGTGTAAGGCAACGCAGGGGGAGTACACCGGGGTGTAAGGCAACGCAGGAGAATCACATATCGTGAGCGGCCGTTGCATTTCATGGCGCAAAACGGTTTTCGTGCAAAAGGGACTTCATGCCACGCGGGGCCATGCCGGTGCAGGGTGTCGCCCAGCTGTGCAGTTGCACGTGCGGCGGATAGGCAGCCGGGACAGAGGCACCGTCAGGGACTGACATGACGGCTACATGATGCATACGATACTGCGAGGTTTGGTCAGGATTAGGGTGAAAACCAGCAGCGACGCAAGCAGTGCACGGGCCTGTCCCAGCTTCAACCTGGGTACCGCCAGACCACTCACGCAAGCAGGCTGGGTGTCAGGTGTGGCCGGTGCAGCTGCACGAACCGCTGCAGGCTTCGACACGTGCTGCAGGCACGCAGCTGCCGCTCCAGCTCCGCAGCCGACTCGGAGCCGCCGCCGTTGCCCCCGCCCCCGCCACCAGCGCCTTCATAGTCCCCGCCCCAGCCGCTGCCGCTTCCAAAGCCGCCGCCTCCACCATCCCAAGAGTCCGCCCTGCCTCTGGACACGTGCTGCTGCCCAAGCCCGTCAGGCGATGGCTGCTCGGGGAGTTGGATGGGCGTGCTGTCTTGCTGCGGGCGCGTGGCGACAGCGTGTTGGTGCAGCGGAGCAGGCAACCCCCGGTCGTGGTTGCTGGGGTTCGCGTGTTGCAGGGCGGGATGGGCAGCTGATGGGGTAGCTGGTGGAAGGGGTTGGCTAGCACTAAGGGCCTGCTGTGCCTGGCGCGGGGGCCATGCCTTCCGTGGCATCAGCTGCTCCGTGTGCCGCTGTGGCGCAGAGCTGCTGATGTGTACGGTATCCAAGTCTGCTGGCAACAGCTCATCGAAATCATCGTAATAGTCCTGGTGCTGGTGCTGCGTTGCAGGTGCCGCCAGCGGCTGCACTTGGTGGGTGTCGACCTGGCCCACCGACCCTTCGCCCAAGTGGAGCCCGTTGCCCCGCTGCTCTTCCAAGCGCTGCTGATCCAAGTCGTATCGTAGCGTCGGCAGGAAGGACTCGACAGAGCTGTCCGAGCCTGCGATGTGGCGATCGCGCTGCGGGCGACGAGAGGGGTGCTCCGACTGGAGCAGGCCGTGCACGTCAAGTCCGCCATCTACAGACGGTGGTGCATATACGTCATCGACGTGCTGCAGGACCTGCAGAAAGGTGCCACACAGTGATGTCGTAAGCGTCGCTGGCCCTGACAACGGTCCAAAAGTCACCAGAGACACTTGACACACCTGCGTATGTGCTACTGCACTTGTAGACGCTTGTTTGGTACTCCCTTGGACGCTGCTCAGCAAGGGTGCTCTGCAAAATGAGCGACGTTCTGTGCAAGTCGGCCACGAGTCGGTCAAGCTGATATGCGCTGGCTCCCGAAAACATCCAGTCAAACTTCTTGTTATGCAGATCATCATACCTTCTTGCAGTCGCGCAGAGCGCTTGGGGCCCGTTCAAGGGGGAGCACCTCCGCCCAAGTCGGGCACTTGCACACCGCTGCGCAACCAGACTTGCTATGTCAAGATATGCGCAGCTGGACATGGTCCTAGTAATAGCTCAAGCTCCACCACAGCCAAGCCTGCTGCTATATCCTAGGGTGCCATCCAACCCTCAGCACGCTCCCAAAGAATATGTCAATACCCCTATTCTCTTGCTCACAGCAACAGAAGCCCGCGCTGGCCAAGCTCAGACGCGCCGTTAACCGGGCGACCGTACGGCAAGACAAGATTTTGCCTTTGCTGTGCCGTGTTGCCTAGAGCTATTTGTGTTGCAGAATTGGGTAGCACTTTGGAGGACTGATGGGCTACCCTAGTGCCGATCGTTTGCCGAGACGACCTTGCAAAGTTGAGTTTTTGCATAACTGCTTCCGTGTTACATGCCAACACGCTCCTTGATACGATAGTCGTGCGATGCTTAGGGTAGAATCGGTCTCAAAGCGAACCAGCGACCGGTGTGGAGCAGTCGGGAGAGGGTGGAAGTTGTCCCTCCGGCGCCTAGGGTTGAGCGAGCCCACCGGACACCATGGCTGGCACCTAGCACCGAGACCCAATGCCTGGTATTGCAAGTAGGGTCACACTTGGGTCGTTGTGGTGCTCTCCAGGGGAGGGGCTTGTGTGACGGCCCCTTTGTGGCCCCTCGCCACAGTGCTGCCGGAGCAACGTAGCAAGGATTACAGGAGGGTAACGGTGTAAGTGAGGAAGTAGGCCAGAAAGAGGCCCGTGTGCGCAATGCGTAACACCGTACTGCGGTACCACCACGTGGGAAGGTCCAAGGGCCAAGGGTTTGCCGTGGAGCCTGGAGGCAGCCAGGGCGGCAGGGGAGGTTGTTTAACGCTACCCTACTGAGCCCATGTCCACACGAGGCCGTTTACGAGCAAAAGGCTGACCATGGGCATGCACGTTATACACTTCACTTGCTGCGTTCGTTTGCTGGGCAGGTCTGGGCAGGTGTACGGTACGTGTAGTCCAGTCCCCTGGTGTAGTCGAGTACATGCAGGGTACATGTGTGGGCTGGGGGCTCTGCTGTGGTGCTGGCGACAAGGGGCATCCTCGCGAGAGCTTGTGATACAGTGATGCTGTGTGTATGTATTTTGCCAAGCTAATGACAAATGCTGTGTGTACGGTATGTGAAGTGTGTCAATTCGGCGGGCTCCGGGCTGGGGAACGCTTGGCATTGCCTGACGGCTTGTGCTTGGGGACAGGGTTTCCCTGGGATTCTCAAGGTATGATCTCGCTTGTTCTTGACCCATACAGTACATGGTGTCGTGGTTTCAAGGCCTCGGTTACTAATTGTTGCACATGTCCTCACTCAATGCTCGTGCTGCCCTTGCTAAGCGTCGCAAAAATCCTAGCACCAACCACGGCAGGGCGGGCAGGCCTTTCCCCCATGGACAGGTGCAGGCACGTTTGCACGCCTTACATATTGGCCTTGCGCAGTTCGCCTTGCAGTGCCCACGGCGGCCAAGTGATGGAGCACGATGGAGCCAGCATGCTCCCAGCTGCTTCCAGTACTCCCCTGCCACTTTCCGTGAACGTATGCTCCAGTGTTCCGGTCTTATTTGGTGCAAAATCGTACGCGCTTACAATTTTGGGCCCTCTCACCCAGAAATTGTCACAGTACAGCTTACAAGTTCGGCCAAGAAATTGTAAATCTGACCTTTTCCCGTGGGGCAAGCCCCCCTACCCCCCAAATGACTACTACGCACGCAGCAGCAGCACTAAGGTACACAGTTATGGCAGTGTTGAACCCGATGCCATACCAGGCCTGCAGTACTCGGCACCATCCCTGGGGTTCGCTGGGGTGCTCCCTGGGGTGCGTATGTGGTGTGCACTGCGGCGCCCTGGACCCTGGGAGCTCCCCCGCCTAGAACTGCTTACAATTCTCACGGCTGCCTCGGAGGGATTGTCTGAGTACCGCTTACAATTCCAATGGGAATTTGCGTGAAAATCCTAAATTCGCTTACAATTTGGCCCCAGAAAATCCTAAGATCCGGCCTGAATGGCCGGAAAATCCGTAATATTGCATAAGGCCGGAACGCTGGTATGCTCGAAGCCAATACATGTCAAAACACCATGAGGCATGCCGAGAGCAGCGCAGCTCGTTAACGCTCTTTTGCGACATGGCTGTACCGGTTGTGCTACCGGTAGTTGTCACACAACACCCATCGCCGTAGGCATCGAGGATCGGCCTGTCGTGCACGGCCGGGTAGCGTACCCCTTATACCCCTACAGAGCGGCGATACGTGCTACCATGATGGCGTTCATCACAACTGTCCAACTTGGTGCAACGGAATAATAGGAAAACGCAAGTCAAGTGTGCCAACACCATCAGGTAACGGCTGGCGCCTCCCGGGACGCAATGCATGCCTGCAGAGTAAGCACAGTATTAGAGCAATCACCGCACCCGCGGTTGTGGCAACACAGTTGTGTTACCAGCTGGTTGGCAAGCGCGCAACACCACACCACCACAGTGCGCGTACGTGTCAAAGCAGCACCCTGTCAACCTTCAATGGCAGTGAGGCGAGCGCAGCGGGTACGATACGTACCCTGCCCTGTGCTCATGCTCACCAAGGTCGCCAATCCCATGCATCCCCGACACGTTCGAGTCGTCCCTACCTGTCTCTACCCGTCCCCGTTGGCACCTAGTTGTGCACCCCTAAGCCTCCCTGTCAAGAGGGACAAATCAGCCTTGCTTCTTCACTCCGTGGTCCGTGCCCCACCGATGGCCGGCACGCACGGTCCTGGTGGCGACCATTCGTACACTTCCCTCGGAACCCAGCGAGAGCACGGTCCTTGACAGCACGCATGCCACATCGCGTTTTGCGTCCAGCCGTCAAGTCCTGCCTCCTCGCTGACAAAACTGGCAACCTGCCAGGTTGCTGAGTCACACTTCTGGTAGGTCATTGGCAGCGAGCGCGGACCCATCATGCCGCAATGGCTGCTGCTGCTGCTGCCCCCGCCGCCGCCCCCGCTGCCGCCAGCTCCTCCAGCGCCACCGCCAGGTGCGTGGCCAGAGACATGACCTCGCCCTCCTCCAGCTGCGGAGCAGAGAACGCAATAACGGTAGGGTGGCAGTGGTAAAGTTGGCACCCAGCTACAGTGTTCCCAGCAGGCCTGTGAGACATCCGCTCGCTCTCCTCGAGCCACGGAGCACAAGAGAAGCAGCAGGACGAGGTTGCTTGACGGCAAGAAGAAGCCGTGACGACCGTTACCCACCGTGGTCAGCAACCTGAGGGTATGACCCTCGTTCAAAAGATGCAAGTGACACGGCATGTTCGAGCTGTGTATCATACAAGACTATGAGGGTTCGGCGACGAAGGTAGGAATCTGGTTACAGTGGGCTTGGCGTTGCCCTTAGGCTGGACGCACACACGTGCACGTACGTACCAGCGCCTCGTCGTACATGGTACGGAGGTCCTGTACGTCCTGCGCCAGGCGGGCGGCGCGGTCCAGGGCCGACACGTGGGAGCGGAACTCGGACAGCCGCCTGCAGGGAGCGGGTGAGTAGGAGCGACACGTGGCACATGGCGGCAAAATACGCGTGTCGGCACGCAAATTTGCGTCTACATGCCAAAGGTTGTGTTTTACTTACACACAAACTGCGACAAACTGTCCCACGGCGATGCCGTGCGGTTACCCTCTAATGGCCTCGGCCATAGTAGCGACCCAAGTGAAGTATGCAAGGTCCAGGAGGTTGCAATGGCGGGGGACTTAATTGGTACTCACTGCTTCGCGACAGCCCGGTGCGCGTCCGCCAACCGCTCCCAGCTGCCGCTGCTGTCCTGCCCCTCAGCGACCGCCCCCTCCAACTGCCGTACGGCGCCCGCCAACCGCCCGGCGTGCTCGTAGTCCTGCAGCAACATGTGCGCAAAGGGGAGAGTGTCTCAGCCTTCACCATCAGCGACGGACAGCAACCGCAGCTGTTTGACGAACTTGCAGAAGCAGATCTTCAGGCTATGGCCGGCCACGGCACAGCGTCTCTCCGTGCGAGCTGTATAGCACCGCACCATACACCACAACGCACAACCCGCATCCCGCGTACTGCACCGCTACATAGCACAACCCCATCTGCAGCGCCAGCGCCAGCGCCAGCGCCAGCGCCAGCGCCAGCGCCAGCGCCAGCGCCAGCTGCTCCCCTGACGCCGACGCCGGCCTACGTACCGACCTCCAAGCTTACTTGCGCCCCAGATATCCCCAATGTGTGTTGTCCCACCACCTGCCCCACCTGCAGCTGCAGCGCCAGCTCCAGCTGCTCCCTCAGCAACGCCAGCTCGCCCTCCGCGGCATGCGACAGCGCCTCGGCGCGAGAGCGGTTGCCCGCCAGCCCCGCAGCGTCCTCCAGCACAGCGCGGTTGGCGGTCCTGGAAACACAGCGAGCGGCAAGGAAACGACTACAGGTTTCACTGTATGCTGGCAACGAGTTTGTCAGCAGACCGGCAACCCGACGCATCAGGCATCGCCTGCTGCATGCGCTGTTACTGCGCCGTACACACCGTACCCGTCAGCAGCTTGGAGGACCCGCACTGAAACGCCGTACGGCTTCCCGGCCAGGTCGGACCCTAAGCATCCGCACCACACGGTACAGCGGCCGCCGAGAGCGTGGCGCGCCCAGTCACCATATTAGCTGCCCAGGGCACGCAGTTACCTGTGCCCATCTACCCTCTGCACAGTGTTTGTACCATAACCACCCACCTGCCGGCCTGCACGCTCTCCGCCGCCTGCTGCTGCGCCTGCTGCGCCCTGGCCGCCAGGCCCCGCAGTTCGGAGCGCAGTGCGGTGGCTTGGGCCTGCTGCGATAGAGCCTGGGGTATGGAAGTTTTGCAGGTGGCAAGCGGATGGCGCGAGTGAGTTGGGCCGAAAGGATTGCATGCAAACTGCTACGGACGCATGCGTATCTGCCTGGGCACGCGTCTGGAGGCAGGATCGGCGGATGCGCGGTCTTGGTGTGTGCGTAGCGTACATGTCTTGAGGTATTGTGGCCGGAGGCGCACCCCTGCCCTTCGGGTGGCTCGGGGTGGCTCTTGGACACGTGCGCTCGGCGCCACGTGCGCTACGGGCCCCTGGTCTCTGCCAAGCTGATTTTGCAGGTGGTTAGACAGTGCTTAATCGACATGGCTGTGGCCCTGACAGCAAGTGCACCAGCGCCGCCCCTGCACGTAGTGGAGATGCCTGCCCACGTCGCCAGCCTCACCTGTCCCAGGTTGCCACGTGCCTGCTTGGTCACGTCGGCACGTGCCTGCAGGGGGTTCGTGGCGATACACACGCATGCAACGAATTGATACAGCTTGAACACGCCGTGCCTAAATGTGGGTGTGTACGATGCTCCCTTGACGTTGAAGGGCAACCTGCATAACGGCGTAATAGGTTCCCGCTAGCACCTGCATACCGTATCAGCAGGAACACAGGCGCGCAAGCAGTCCGAAGGAAGCAAAGCGCACCCACTAGCGAAGACTACTTGCATCCCACGCTTCACCTATCCCCCTCCCTACCAGCAGGTCTGACAGCTCGGTCTGCAGGCGCTGGATGGCGGCGGCCGCCGCGGCAGCAACGCGCCGCATCTCCTGACTCAGCGACAGCAACTGGCCGGCCTGGCGTGGGCGAGGTAGAGTGGGCAGGAAGCGCGAGTGAGTAGCCTCTCTGCATGTCTGTGGCAGTGGCCCCTAAAGGGTTGGCCGTACCAAGGCAGGTGCGGAGCTACGTGCGTGCTGGTAACAGACGTGGAAAGGGTGCGTGCTGCCGCATGACAGACTGCGTATGTATGCAAGGAATACGGAAGGCAGCCACAAAGTGCTATGGCAACGTGATTGTGCACCTCCTTGCACTCCCCCATTGGCTGTAACGCACACGTGCACTGGTGCGGAGCAATTTGGGGAGGACTGCAAGAAGGTGCACGATCATGTTACCAACACAGCATGCGACTCCACCATCACGACTACCCCCTTTCAGACATGCGGTCCGTCATGTTGCAGGCAACCGATATCCGGAGAGTCGTAGCAACCAGCAGCTAAACACTGTACGTCTACACACACAACACGTGAAACACGCGCCTGCTTCTGCCGTGCCGCCGACTCCACCCGCAGCAGCTCGTCCGCCGCGTCCTGCCCCGCCCTCAGCCGAGCCTCTAGCGCCCCAGCCGCTGCCGCCAGTCGCGCCGCCGCCGCCTGCTCCGCCGCCGCCGTCGCGTAATCCCCATCCGCCACGGCGGCGGCGCGGCGGGCGTCCGACGCCGCCAGCTGGGACCTGAATGCACGGCACGGTCAACGACCGGCAGAAGTGGGTGGACTTACAGAAACCCAAGTCGCGCTGGCTCCTACATGCAGTATTTTTGCACTTAGCAACCGGTAACGCAGTACGTGAAACGATACGCATCCATGCGCAGCCCACCCCGGCCGCCTGAGACTGGGCGCTTAGGCACGTGTGAGTGCCACTGACCCCTGTCCACAATCTTGTGACGTGTTTTGCTGCTGCAACACTTGGCGGTGCTAGCGGTGCCCCGCCCCACCTGGCCGCCTCCAGCTGGTCCCTTAAGTCTCCACCTGGCCGCCTCCTATCTGCTAGTGCAGTATCCGTAGCCAAGACACATTTGAAAGACACGTGCACATGCAACCGCGTAGCCTGCAGTGCCCCACCTGGCTGCCTCCAGCTGGTCCCTTAGGTCCCGCTCCGCCTGCTGCGCGGCGCGGCGCACCCTGCCGTGCAGCTCCAGGTCGGAATCCAGGGAGGAGGTGTGGGCCTCCAGGGACTGCGGGCCGGGGTGAGAGCAGTACGGCACGCCATTGGCTGATTTAATGGTTTCCGTACTGAGGGGCTGTGGATAGGGCCAGGGAAAAGCAAGGTTTCAGCCTGTGCTGTCAATACTGTCCGCACGTGGATGTGCTGGCCAGCCATGTTGCTGTGACCCACTGGCAACCACGCAGGCTCCATGCACACTGCGCTATGCATTCTACCCCAGCGTCTCAGCCCACCTGCAGCAGGGGCTGCACCAGATCCCGGATGCTGCACGACGCCTGCAGCTCCCCCAGCGAGGAGGGAGAACCCCGCGGCCCGGCAGGAGCAGCGGGCCCCGCCTTGGGCGCCACGCCACCCCCTTGCCGACCTGGGAGGGGCCCCGCTGGCGCGCCAGGCTTGCCCCTCCCCTGGCCCCCGCCCTCTACTCCGACCTCAGGGCTGGGCTTCATGCCGGCAGGAGGGGCGGGGGCGGGGGGTCTGGGGGCGGGTGCTGGGGGCTGTGGGACTGGGAGCTCTGAGGGGGGCGGGGCGGGGCCTAGGGGGCCTGACGGCCGCACGGATGGAGCGCTGGGATGGACGAAGGGGCAGGATGGACCTCCGATGGGGCAGCCTGGTGGGGGCCGGGAGGCATGATGGCTTGCTGTAAGCTGAGAAGAGCACATGGCACGGCGCATGGGCCAAGCTGCGTTATAACAGGGCCTGTTACCGCACGGTTAACAACCAGCCGCCGTGGGTGCTGTCGTGCTGTCGTCCGGATGTGGCTTCTCTCTCTCACACGTCACACCTGCGTCCGGCGCACCGCCGCCTGCCGGGACGCGGATGGTCATGTCGCCCAGGGTAGGCCCCGGGGCGTCCATGCGCCCCGGGACCGCCATGTGGCTTAGCACCTCCTCCTGTGCCGGTGCAAACAGTTGTGTAGCAGGTTACGCAGTGCACAGCTGCACATCTGTGTCTGATGAGCATGCGCATTAAGCATGGCAGGAGTACCAACGCGTGGTGAGCATGCCGTGTGGGGTTCGGATCCTAAAATGCCATGTTACGCTTACTACCGGTATCAGGACCAAGGGCAGTGCGGGACCCACCGGCAAGGCTGTGACGGGATGGCCCTGCGTGTGCGGCACCCCGACCAGCAGCTCGGAAGGCCCTGCGGCGACAGGGTGTACCAATGTAACTGAATGCCGTACGGCTCATCCGTCGTACATGCTCATGGCCTGTGCGCAGGGTGGCGGCGGGTGTCTGGGACGAGCCCCTGCATGCGGTGCACTGCACCGCCGGAGGTCCCCGAGCTGCTAATACACGAAGACATAACCACCAGCAGGGCAGGGACACACCAGTGCCGGTACCGCTGGTCCACGCCTCCACGCCCCTCGCCCAAACCGTGCATGTCGGTGCAACACCCCGATTATAGTAGTAGCTCTGAAGTCCCTCCATTGAGCTGATAGTGCTTGCCTGCTTACACTCTGCAGTAGGAAACCTGCTACAGTAGGAAACCTGCTACATTAAGACGTTCCAGTCCTGCAAAGACATCTCGAGTCACCTTTTCAACTACTATACACTCCCTCTCTGCCAGGGTAAGGGGGTGGGCTGGGGCACATCGGCGCCGGTTATCCCTAGGTCCCCACACCCCGACACGACACCCCTCGCCCAACCCGTGGCCCAACCCACCGAGGTGGTGCATGACCATCAGCAGGGGCAAGCAGAAGATGAGCAGACGGCCGGCCCGCTTGCGGAAGGACGTCTCGGCCTGCGCGGACCACACGGGTGAACGAGACACAAGTAGGCCTCCACACCCATATTCATGTTGTGTCTGATTTTCTGAGACTAGCCAAATGCTGAGCTTACCGTGCCGAAGGGAGCATTGCGCAGGCGTATGAGGCCTGCCGCGTCGGCTGCCCGCACTCGAAAGTAATACGTCATCGGGGCCCTTGGTCTTTGACCGCTGGCTCAGGCTGGCACCAGGCCGCAAAGTCAAGGGCGTGCTGAAACCTTGGCTTCTCTTCTCTTGTAACAGAGCGCGTTGAGATCTGTGCGTAAGCCTTAAAAGTTGAACCGCGTGGAAAGCTCGACCCGTGGGCCACAATGTGGAAAAGGACAGCGGATACAGTCTAAGCCGCGCTTAGCTAGTTAATTGACTTATATATGTCGTATCAAGGGTTTGCGGTCTAGTTTGGAGCCAAATGGCCGCTTAGGAAGAGCGCGCGAGCACTGGGAGTATGCCCTCCATTGTGTATCGCAACGGGGAGAGAGCTGTGGATATTTCGTATGACTGAAATTGCTGTAAGTTGAGTGCAAGGATGCCGTCCCTGTTAGCCATTGGGTTGACGACCGAGTCGCTGTGCAGTATTCGGCTGGTAAGTTGGTTAGGGAGCATGTCGGGTGTTGGCGGGATAGAAATCGCGGCAAGAAACTCCCAAGTATATTTACAGCTGTTGCTCACCATGGCGGTAGGCGCAGAGTCCCAACCTGGGGAAGGAACCCCAAGCTCCTCCTCGCGCCAGGAGAGTGGGGCACAGGCGTCAACAAGCAGCATTACATATGTGCAAGTGAGTCATGCAATTGCTCGTGTAGCGAGCGATGCACTCGACCGCTGCAAGCGGCCTCGCCGGCGCCTTGGTGCAGTGTGGTCTCGTCATAGCAGCGCGAAACCAACCGATAGCTAATTATAGCGTCGACATGCAGCCATATTAGACTGTTCCCTTCTCCCCAACTCCCACAGTACAAGGACGAGAACCACCTGCCAATCGTCATGCAGCTAGTCGACAAGGAGCTCAGCGAGCCTTATACCATTTTCACCTACCGGTACTTCCTGCACCAATGGCCGAACCTATGCTACATAGCGTATGACGGTGATAAGCCGTTCGGGACGGTGGTGTGCAAAATGGACATGCACCGGGACCATATGCGGGGCTACGTTGCCATGTTGGTCGTGGACAAGACCTACCGGGGGAAAGGCGTGGGTGAGTGTCAGCGGCCGTTCCTACTATGGTTGTAAGGGGAAGGGAGCTGTGGATATGGCCCATGGCGCCATAGGGCACGAGTACGGTTAACGGTGGGGCGCTGGTACGGTATGCTTAACGACGCAGCCAGGGCCCAGGTCCATGACCACGTACAGGTTCTGCCGAAGTGTGTGCTGCTGCAGCATGTTTGGAATCCACGATGCCATTACCTTGCTGAAGGACTGGACTGGGTATGCTACACGCAGCAAGGTCAGTCTTATAGTACACCTCCGCCACCACTCACCACCCAAGCACCCACCACCTCTGTACTGCAGTAAGCCCCCAACGCCGTGTGCCTGTCTTGCCTTGAGTTATACATCGGTACAACTACTTATCTGCCAATCCTTACCACTTGGTCCTCCCTATCCCTGTCTCAACTCGTCCAGGCTCGGAGCTGGTGAAGATGGCCATTGGGGAGATGGTTCAGGGCGGGTGCGAGGAGGTGGTGCTGGAGGCGGAGGTGGTCAACACGGGGGCGCTCAAGCTGTACCAGGGGCTGGGCTTCGTGCGGGACAAGCGGCTGCACAGGTGGGTGCTCGCGTGACGCGTGGCAACAAAGATAATACACAACAATGCACGATGCGGGACAGGAGGCTGCACAGGTGGGGGCAGGAGGACCCTGAGACAGGCAGGGGCCGAAGCCGGAGCAACTGCAGCGAACAATCCAGGGGCGGAGCGCAAGGATTCGGGTCCGTGTGGACTTGCTCAGTCCCACGCTGAGGTCCTGGTGTCGTCGGGCACGTGGTGATGGGCTTTTGGGTGCATGCGGGCTGGGATAGGAATTCGGTGGGACCTGGACCGACGTCCGCGCCGCCCATTCGCCAAGCCATGCAGGGCATTGCACTCCCACACGCAAGCACGGGCTGGGCGCTCTCGGGAGAGCGAGCAGGCTGCGTGCTGCGGCCACCAGCCCGCAAACCGTACGCTCGCTGGCACGGAACACACACAGGCAGGCGCTGGACACAGACAGGAGGCACACCTTGCACGGGACTGACACAGAAATCATGACAGGACTGACACAGAAAATCATGTGCGTGGTCCTTGTGCCCCCCAGGTACTACCTCAACGGGGTGGACGCCTACCGGCTGAAGCTGCTGCTGCCCATCCCGGAGAGCCGCCTGGCGGAGCTTGCGGCGGCAGCAGCTGGGGAAGACGGGACGGGGGAGGCAGAGATTGCGTAGGGAGGGCAGAAGCTGGGAAAGACGACGGGACGGGGGAGCCAGAGATTGCGTACGGAAGGCATCTGAAGTGGGCCAAGCTGCAGCCTCGGAAGCCTGGGGCAGCAGGTAGTGCACGGGTGCCGGGGTCAACCTGAGGATGGGGGCAAAAGGCAAGGGGTTGTGGGAGCGACGGGAGTGGTAGGACGTGGGTAGGCGCGTAGCAAGGCAGTGACGAAGAGGATGGGTAGGCGCGCACGAACAGCCTCGTAGCACACCGTGTGACGGACTGTTGCCTGGAATTGTTGCACTACTGCCGGTTCTTACGCGCGGGGCGGCTCCGCACGCTGCGCGTACGCTGGGTGCAAGCTGCTGGATGGAGCTGACCATGGCTGACCCCATGACGCCATGAGCACGGCGCCTGTGGGCAGGGGACGTTCCCTGGGTCCCATCGTGTAGCAACCTAATGTTCGCGTTTGGGCAAGCCATCCGGCCAGACTGCTGCTGCTTGACAGCTGTACGGCGCAACTTGAGACGGGGCAACTTGTGCGCAGCTGTCGTGTACCACGTGAGCTTGTGTGGGGCGCAGCTGTTCCGAACAGGCAAAGTTGCTGGACCGGTACCGCCAGGGTTCTTTCATCTTGCTGGCGGTGTTATAAGCAAGAATCCTTGATTGCATGCGACCATGCGTCGACAGCAACTGTTTACATCACCGCACCGCGAACGCACTGCGAACACAGCCCCGTTGCCAACTTGACAACCACGTGCCTGCGCCAAGGGAGTCCCTTCGTCCCTTGCGTCGTACGCGGTGCGCGACCCCTGCGCGACGACCGACAAGATGGCGCATGCTCGGAAGGGGTGCAGGAAGTCGACAATAGATGCAGAACAATTTTGCGAGCCTGGGACTTGTGACCGAAACCGCTGACCAGCTTTTCCTCGTGCTCTTTTCTGCACAACTCACAGAAAATGGAAAGGTGGACATGATGATTATATGTCCTAGCTAGTGCACACGCTCGATGGACAGGAACCGAAGCCCGGCGCGAGTACGCGCCAACGGGGCTGGTCAGTAACCTTGATGTCTAGACAACTTATGAACCTATATCTGATCAGGCTGTGAACACCAAGGATGTTGACCAGAAACCAAATGTCGTGGTCCAGTCTCGATGTCCGCTCTTCCCCTTAGCTGTGAGCCTCAAACATAGCACCACATGTATGTAGGACATGGATCGAACTCGCCTGGAAGGGCAGGGGCATCCAAGCTCCCGCCCCTAAAGGTAAGGGAAGAGCCGCGCATGTCGCTTTTGGTCGCACGGACTCGGGTATCTGGCATTCTGAACAGCGTGTTGCAAGGTGCATACTGACCAGGCGCTCCCCAAGGCGCTGACAGTCATTTGGCGAGGGGTGTTGCTGCTGCTAACCCGCAGGCTGGCAGCCTTGGGCCAGGTGGCACTGTGCAGTCGGTGCTGCAGCAGACCAGTAAGTTACCGCAGGGGCCCATGGGATGCTGCTGACCCATACATACCGCCATATTGGCCCTACAGTAGCCTGAACGCCTTACTGCGCGCACACACCATTCCACGTCACCTCACGAGCGCACTGTAACATGGTCACCCGTATCGCTGTGCCCACAGCCGGGGTACAGCCGCCCATTGTGTCGACGGACCCCAGCCAGCGGCCCGGCACCCTCCCGCCCATCACCAGCCCCCATGCAGCGCCACAGGTGGGAGGGGCTTGCGGGAACGTGGCAGGTGCTTATAGTGTAAGTTGTTGTACTCGGCGGCCGTACCGGTATGATGGCACGGAGCGCTGGGTAGCGTGTCCCGGAGCGCACTGGAGCGCACGAGGCACCCTGGTCCAGGAGCCCAAGCCAACATACCTGGCGGCCGGGGAAGGGGGTAGGGAACGGGCCCCAAGGCAAGCCACCCAGGGTATGGGCGGACGGGGCTGAGCGGCTGGGCTTCCCCAGCAACATCGGGCACACTCCTCCAGCGAGGTGGTTGGTCTGTCAGTACCTCGCAGCTGGAGGCGTGTTGCAACGCGCCCGCTCTGGCGATCTGGACGCAGCCACGTGGGCCGCATGCCATGGCGGGCGAAGGCGGGGCGTACACGGGCCAAAGGCGGCCCTCTGCGCTGGGCAGCAGCTTGGGCGGGCTCGCAGCGCTCCAGGGCTTATCGCCGCCCCCCCTGGCTAGGTGCCAACCGGGGCGTGGCCCAGTGCCCTGGGGGATAGCCAGCCAGGGCGGGTCGCGGGAGCCCCTGCAGTTGGTGCTGCGCGCAGTGCCGACGGCAGGGGAGGCTGACACGTGTACCCCCGCTCTCACGGCGTTTTTGCACTTGTGTGGCGATGCAGCTGCGCGGTACCAACTGCAATTTGCAAAGGTTCAGGGTTTATTGCGCCTGTGTACGTGGTGCACATGACGTTTACCGCCCGCGCAACCCCCTTCCCACGCGCAGCCGCGGTATGCGTCCCCTCCGCACGAGGCCACCCCGCCGTTGGTGGACCCCAACAACAACACCCTCATCGCCATCATGGCCATCATCGAACCCGACTTCAGGCACCGCATATTCAAGGTAGGTACACATAGAGCGGCTGCACACACTCACACTCTTGCAGGCATGGCATGTGTACGGTGTGCACCAGCTTTGGCCTGCACGGCCCGGCAGCACGTGCATTTCATTCGAAAAGGTGTGGTCCCAGCAGTACACGCGCCGGCAGCACAGGTTGTGATCCAGCCAGGCCAGGTACAGCCGTATTCCTCTTAGCACGCAAGCTCTCTGGCTTGCTGTCGGCCGCTCGGCGCGTGAGCTGTCACGCGCTGCAACCATGTCAGGGCACCGATGTGAGTGACCCCTGGCTCATCGCGGACCCTGTGCACACACTGTCACCAACACAGGGCACCGACGTGATCGAGTATTATGCGCGGTATGGGCATGAGGCCAAGGTGAAGATGTTCCACTGCGTCAAGGCTAACCCACACGGCACCGGCAGCCCCTACGACCTGCTGGTGGTGGCCAAGGAGGCGCTGCCGCCGCCCAGGGCGGGCAACAGCTACTACACCATGTCCGCATCGGGGGTGGTGCAGGTGGGCTGGTGCAGGGATGTTACTGAGGACGTCAGGGCTACATGGTCTCAACCAGTGTGCCACGTGTGCCTCGGGGGTGGTGCAGGTGGGCTACCCACAGGAAGGTTGCTGGGGGCGTCGTGGTGACACAAAAACAGCGTTGCTGGTGCTGTTCGCACGGATAGTGAGTAAGGAGGCATGCCTCAAAAGCTGCTGCATTTTCGTTGGGCCCTGGTGCAGATCTTTGCAGACGGCTCCCCCGCTGAGTACACGCCCATCGGGGAGTGGGTGCGCGAGACGTCGGTGTTCAACATGATGAAGCAGCTGTCCTTCTTCAGGAACTACATGCCGCAGGCAAGTCACTATCTCCTGTTGGTACTGGGAAATGCTGCAGGCGCAGCTGCCCATGCCTTGCCACGCATGCCAGAGCCAACACGCACCTTACTCCAGGTCTAGGAGGCACTGGGTCCACCGTGTCACTTACGGAGCTAGCCATTGCGAGGCACGTGGCGTAGGGACACTCTGACCTGGCCATGATGGGAATCGCAGGTTCCCTCCCATACCATGTTGAGCAGCTTGCCTCCTGGAGTGCAAACGAAGATCCTGACATAATTCCTTTCGCACCCGCAGCGCTACCTGCGCATCTGGCGCAGCTCTGCGCGCACCTCCCACTTCGAGCGGCTGCGCCTCAAGATGGAGTCGCGCATGCTGCTGGCCAAGCCGGACTTCTGCTTCACCATCATGGACATCGGGGCAAAGGTGGGGCGCGCTGCCAGCCAGAGCAGGCCGTCTGATACCGGTGGTATGCATATGTATGGGGCCGCTACGGCTCCGTTGATGGCCCCGCTCCTGGCCCATGCATGTTCGCAGGTGCATGGCGTCGCTGATGTTGCTCTCCCCGCTCGCGCCCCACGCAGGCATGCATGGGGTAGGCACACTGTCCTATGTAATGCCCGTTGTTACCCCCACTCATGCCCGTTGCTCGCAGGTGCACGCCATGCAGAACATTGAGCTGGCCGAGCTGCCCAAGGAGGGGCCAGTACCGCTGTCGGAGTTCATGAGCATACAGGACGAGCTCAGGAAGTGCGTGGGCCAGGGAGAGGGGCAGGGGTTTGTCGTATGGCGTTGTGCCTAAGAGTTGTGGCGGTGCGGGGGATGAGGCACACGGTCAAACGGATTCGAGGTCGGGTGCCACACACCGGCGTGGGAGGTTTCCTTATAATGACCTACTTGTTACCGCACGCAGCTTTCGCGTGCAACAGCCCATGCTGTGTATCGGTACTACAGCAGGAAAGGCATGATCATGATCATATTTCAGTGCCTGACCCACATGAGCCCGCTCCTAAACGCGTGAACTCTCCCTGTTGCACGAGCAGGAACAAGGCATCCTACCTGTTGGGCAACGTGCTGATAGCGGTGGAGCGCTCGCTGCTGCGCCTCATCGCGGACGTGCGCAAGAACGCCGAGTGGCTGGCCAAGGAGGTGGCGGACCTGGAGCGCGAGACCAACCCCATCCTGCTGGCCACCGCGTCGCACCAGGCGGGCGCGGGCGCGGGGGCGGCCAAGCAGCCGGGGCGCAGTGTGCTCAAGGTAAGGGCTACCTGTTGTGCATCTACTCGGCGCAAAAATGTGCCAGGCAGGGGTGTTGCACGGGCTTGCGTTAAGGGATACAGGCAGGTGTCACTGTGGGCCCGGCTTGCGTGCAGGCCAAGACGGAGAAGCTGGAGAAGACCAAGGCGCTGCGGCAGGCGCAGCAGGAGGTGTCCCTGCTGGTCAACATGGTGCGCCTGGCGGACTACATGTGCTGCGAGGGCGCCATGGCGCTGCTGCTGCGCACGCTGGAGAACCTGCGGGACGCCTTTGAGACCAAGGCGCTGCTGCTGACACAGCTGTCCTTCGATATAGACCCGGACGGGGGCGCTGGAGCCCCGGGGGCAGAGGCCTCGGGTACGGAGCTTGGCAGCACGGGCACGCTCAGCGGGATGGCCAACGGTGAGAACGGGGAGGTGGCGCTGGGGGCGGTCAGCTTCCACGCGAACGAGGAAGCTGTACGGCAGGCGCTGACGTCGGACATTGTGGACGCGCTGAACGAGGTGATCAAGCAGCTGCCGCGGCTGCCGCAGCAGGACGCGCTGAAGCCGCTGTTTGTGGCGGAGCAGCAGGCGGCTCACGCGGCGGCGGGGGGCACGGGGCACGTGGGGTCGCTGCTGCGCGTGGGGCCGGAGATGACCACCATGCTGATGGGCTACCGGCCGCTGCAGAAGGCGCGGCTGGGGCTGGGACAGGTGGTGAGCAAGGCGTTTCGCGAGGCGCGCGCCGCGGCGCACCGATACGCGGGGCTGCGTGTGATTGCGTCGTTTTCGGCGGCGTTTGACGGGGCGGCGTACCGGCAGCAGCAGCGGGACGTGGTGCAGTTCAGGAGGGACATGGCGCTGCTCAGGTGAGGCACGGTTCGGGCCTGGGGGTTTAGGGCATGGGTATTTGGCGGTAGGAAAAACAGGAAGTTGAGCGTGCAACAAGGAAAATGTTGACCTGCCAGCTCCAGCAACAGGGCGTGCCTAGCAAGTGCAACTACGTCCAGCACTCATGGGGCGCCCTGGGGGACGGGTATAACCTGGTAGGAGTGGGAGCGACATGGCCCTGCTAGAGCGGGGTATCACATAAGGCGTGGCGGGGCTTCTGCCTGGAGGATCGGGGCCAGATACTTTGTGGCATATGGGCGTGCTGGACGGCCAGGGCATGAGCGCGGCGGGGTCGCTAGGAGTGGGATGGCGCAAAGCGGGTTGGGCTGGCGTCTGGGGCATCGGGGGTTACACGAGGGTGCTTGGCGGGCGGAATGTGAGCGTGACCAGGGTGCCGTATGGGCTAACACACAAGGCTGTCCATATAATTGTCAGGCTAAACACGAAGCCTGTCCATATGTGTTGCTCCAGGAGCTGGATGGACGACCTGGCGGCCTTCAAGACGGGGTACGACGGCATGCTGCTGCACCTGTCGGTCAGCGAGATGCAGGTACGTGACGCCAACTAATGCCGCTGGCCGGTTGGCACCTGCATTCTGGGCAACGAGCCAATGCCAACCGTGTACCGCTGCTGTGCGTGGGCAGTACCTGACCTGTCGGGCACTGTACGTGCTCTTGCTTCCCTTGACATCACGTCTGGAAACAATGCGTTGTATTTCTGTGTCGTGTTACGCCGCCACCAACACCACCAGGAGCTGCTGTCCGCCACGCTGGACGAGGCCATGTCGTGCCTGCGGCTGCTGCTCACGGCGGCGGCGCACAACACAGCCCTGGCGGCGCTGGACGAGTTCCAGGGCCTATCCACGTGGGTGGCGTCTGGGATAATGGGATCCTGAGTCCCAAGCAGTTGCTGTCCTGCCTTTCCTCCTCCGTTAACCCATGCCGCTTGATCACACGAGGTGTATAATTTTAAGGCACGTCTTGATGTACCGCCTCATTGCACAGAAGCACAGACTTCATCTGTCGCCTGTCCCCGGTTGCTTCCCCGCAGCAACCTGGGCGCCCGGCCCCAGAAGCTGGACGAGTTCGCGGCCTACTACTCGCAGTTCAGCGGCGTCATGGGCGGCAAGGAGGCCATCGAGCGGCGCTACGCCGTGGTGCTCACCATGTACGAGATGCTCACAGAGTACGGCGGAAAGGTGCCGCCCACAGACCAGGTGCGCCTCGCGCATGCACCACGCACCGGGCAGTCACGGTCCGTTGACGCCTGGGCTTGCACGTGCCGCATGGGGCCAAGGGCGTTGCCCACCCGCACGCGTCCTTATCTCCCAGGGCTAATGGAAACAACAATCTGCCGTCTGATGGTACAGCATTAAACTCCTGATGGGCGTAGCATGCATACGTACCGAACTGACTCTGGCGGGGCTGCCCCGGATGGCCACCATACGATTGCCCCAAGTGCTGCTGTGTCCCCTGCTTCTAATCAGGTGACGCTGGACGACCTGAAGGAGATGGTGGCGGGCTTCCACCGCTCGCTGGGCGACGCCTCTGCGTGGGTTGACGAGCGCAAGCCCGCCATGGTGCACGCGCTGGGGAAGGCCATCAAGGACGTGGTGGAGAAGCTGCAGGTGGGACTCGAAGTATTGGACTCAACACGGAGGATTTCAAATCCATGTAATAGTATTACTATGTTTTAGGTCGTCAAGGACGTGGTGGAGAAGCTGTAGGTGGGGGCTGGGCGTCGAAGCGCCTATCCCTGACTCTGTGGCACTGTGGGCCAGGGAGGCGTGCGCCGCCCGCCGCTGCAGGTTGCAGCGAGCCGAAGGACGCTTTGGCAGTTTGGTCGTCAGGCTGCCGCCTTGCATATGTAGCTGTAATTCAGGGTTCCGGCTCTGCTGCCGGTGTGCCCTCCCGCAGGAGCTGTTCCACGACCTGCGCAGCGGGCAGTACGACGACGCGGCCGCTGCGCCGGGGGACATGCTGCAGCGCCTCACCTTCGCGGCGGACACCTTCTCGGCGGTGTCGGACCGCGGCGCGCGCTACCGGGGCTACGAGGAGCTGTTTGGGCAGCAGCCCAGCAAGGGACTGGAGGACGTGGAGCAGGTGGGGTGGGGTGTGGGGCGGCCTCATGGTGGGTGGGAGCGGGGGTGGTACGGCATGTGTGTACGGCAGCGGCCGTTGGAGGACCCCGATGCGCTGTGAAGGTGCTGGGTGACGTGGAACAGATAGGGGGAGTCCAGGCGGGTATGTGGCATCGGCGGTCGAAAGTTGAAGCAGCTCGTCGCCGTCGGTTGGACTAGGGATGCGAACGGGGGATGCGAATGGGCACAAGCCCAACAGCGGGACAGCAGCCCAGCAAGGGGCTGGAGAACGTGGAGCAGGTCGGGGATAGCTGAGGGCTGGCAGGGTGGGGGGTAGGCGAGGGCCCAGATGCCACGCGGTGGCTGCGTCACACACTTGCAATGCGCCTGGAGCCAGGCAGAGACAGCTTACTCGATGCGTGGACTGCTGAGCGGGCTGCTGACGAATTTGCCCTTTGTTCCACATCTTACGCGTGTGGCGTGCTGCAGGCCAGCAAGGAGCTCAGCGCCGCGCGCACCAAGTGGCAGTCGTTGGCTGACTTCGAGTCCTGCAGGGAGGGCTGGATGACGTCGCCCTGCTCCGCGCTCGACCCAGACGAGGTGCAGGCCAAGGTGAGTGTGTGTGTATTAGCATGTGGTGCAGGGATGTACAAAGCAAAAAACAAGCAACATGGCATTGGGCATTGCGCAGTTGGCACGTGGTGCAGGCCAGGGTGAGTGTATTATAGCATGTGTATTAGCAGTGCATGGCGGTGTGGGCTTTGTATTCCGATGGTACCGGGCATGGCCTGTCAGCTGGGGGCAGCAGCAACGGCGGTAAGCACGACCGAAGGGTTCTTTTGGCTGGGCTCAAGTGCCTCGCGTCGTGGCCTCACCCCTACTTGCCCTCGGGTTGTCCCCTTCCCCCAGGTGGACGAGTTCGTGCGCACCAACTACAAGGCGCTCAAGGTATGATAGCAACCACATTAATGTTCCTCTTGCAAGGCACACGGATAATCTGTACCGCACAACTGTGTGCGTGTCACGCGTCTGACACTACAACAATTACAACAATCGCATCCATCTGGCTTCCACGCGGACTGACGACGTCATCTCGGCCTTGGGCACATGTCCTTTGATCTATTGCTCCTCACTGAAACTAATCCGTGCCCCAGGCCCGCAAGGACGACCCCGTGTGCTCGCGGCTCAAGCAGCAGCTGGACGAGTTCGCTGGCGTGCTGCCGCTGCTGCAGGCCGTGGCCAACAAGGCCCTGGAGAAGAGGTACGGGACAGACAGGGGAGACTCCCCAGGGAAAATAGTGCTTCGCTCATCGGTTGCTGTGGCGTGCGGACGCTGACGAACTTCGTTCGGGGGTGTAGACACACCTCCTACTACACGACGCTGTACGCTGCAAACTTGGCAGTCTAGTCCCTCTAATACACAGTTGTGTGTGCCTATTCCGTTTTTTTCCCTGCAGGCATTGGGACCAGATTCTGGCGGTGCTGGGTCAGCCCGAGGCGGAGAGCTTCAACGTGCAGGACCTGCTGCAGTGGGGCATCATGGGGCAGCTGGAGGCGGTGTCCAACATCGGGGCGGTGGCCACAAAGGAGGCGTCCATGCTCAAGGTGCGACCAAGAGGATGCTCGGTTCTGCGTTGTGGCTCTTGTTGCGGGATTGCAGGTGTAGGGTGCAGCTCGGTGCATGTGGGTTTGCGGTGTTGCGCCGGCCTGCGGGCCGTAACCTGAGCTGCACCTCCACGCGGCACTGAACGTTCTGCTGCGGCGGTTTGAAAAACTGCAGGCTCTGGACAAGATGGAGGCCGAGTGGGAGGGCCTGGACTTCAGGGTCATGCCGTACAAGGACACAGGTAAGCGTTGAACTGTTTGCTACCAGCATGTATCATGCTCCTGATACCCTGCTCCGCGCGTTGCCGCTCATCCCGGTATGCCGTCCGAGACCCTCATGAAACCTTGACACTAATACACTCGACTCGCATACCCTACTGTGCTACGTGTCCAGGTGCCTTCATCCTGGGCGGCACGGACGAGATCCAGACGGTGCTGGACGACCAGATCGTCAAGATCCAGGCCATGAACGCCTCGCCCTTCGTCAAGCCCTTCAAGGAGCGCGCCGGCAGCTGGGAGGCCACGCTGCAGAACCTGCAGGTGGGCGGGAGGGCAGTCGGCGCACAGCGGGGGCCACGGGGCGCACAGCGGGGGCCAGCGGGGCGCACAGTTGTTCCCCGACCGTAACAGGCCGAGGCACTGCCTTCCTGAACCAGCAGCAGCCAGACATGCTACTCCTGTAAGGTCATAACGGTTCACAGTTAAGGGTTTTGCTGCTGTTTTCGCTGTTCTTGGCACATTGAATGCAGGACATGCTGGACAACTGGCTCAAGTGCCAGGCCACGTGGCTGTACCTGGAGCCCATCTTCTCCTCCGACGACATTGTCAAGCAGATGCCTGAGGAGGGAGACAAGTTCAGGTGCGCAACGCTCACCCACTCGCCACACGTCTTTGCTTACCTGCGGTGTGCCACCATGTACCTTGTCGGTGTCTGCGCCCCCCGTACTCACCTGTCCTCATGCCTCTGGTCGCTGATCCACACTCATCCGCGCTTCTCTGACCCACTGTGCCGCCCCGCCCACCACCCGCAGGCAGGTGGACGCCACGTGGCGGCGCATGATGAAGAACGCGCACCACGCTCCCGCCGTCATCCCCATCGCTCGCGAGCGGGAGCGGCTGGACCGGCTGGTGGAGGCCAACGCGCTGCTGGACGCCATACAGAGGGGCCTGGCGGCCTACCTGGAGAAGAAGAGGCTGTTCTTCCCGCGGTGAGGACGGCTTACGGTCAGCTCAACGCTTGCTGAACGCTTTGCATTTGGCCAGGGAACCCCGGTATTTGAGTGCAAACGGCAGCGTGTGCTGGCTCCTTTCTTGCCGCAGCTTCGCTTTCCCTTCGAACGGGACTGCCTGCCGACTTTCGGGCGGCTGTGCTTACTGCACGTTCCCTTGCAAGTTGACGTCCGCCGCTTCCTGCTTTCCCTTGCGCAGCTTCTTCTTCCTGTCCAACGACGAGATGCTGGAGATCCTGTCCGAGACCAAGGACCCCACGCGCGTGCAGCCGCACCTCAAAAAGTGCTTCGAGGGCGTCGCCTCGCTCACCTTCACGCCGCAGCTGGTCATCACCGCCATGAACAGCGTGGAGAAGGAGAGCGTGCCGTTCAAGAACCCCATCGACACAAACAAGGTACAATCCTTATGTTCCATGGACACACTCCTAGGCACCCCGCACGACCTTATGACCACCATTTGTACACACTCCTAACCCACGGTCACATCGTGTACGCTGGCCTAAAACTGCCAGGGGCAACTCCACCACACACATGCGGATACCTGAGTACCTGTCCTCTGGTAAAAACCTGACCCTGCCCCACCTGACCTCCCTTAGGCCCGCGGCGCCGTGGAGCGTTGGCTGCTGGAGGTTGAGGAGGGCATGTTCAGCTCCATCCACGACGTGTCGGGCCGCGGCCTCGCGGACTACGCGGCGCGCCCCCGGCACGAGTGGGTGCTGCAGTGGCCCGGCATGGTGGTGCTGGTGGTGACAGCCATCTTCTGGACGCGAGGGGTGGAGGGCGCGCTGCGGGTGAGGAGGGCCTGGGCCCGGCCGCGCGTGCCGTGGTGTGTTGCGAATGCGCTGCGGGATGCAGGCATATCAAGCCTGAGACAGGTCTAAGCAAGCAGAGTTAGGAGACAGGCCATGTTATTCCCCAAAGCGGCTGCCATGTGAGTGCGTGTAGGTGCCGGTGCTGCATCGGGCATCACGAGCGCACAGAGGCCAGTGAGGTAGCAGTGTTGCTCCTGGGATAATGTGCATTCCTCGGCTCCTGTCCTTGTCCGCAAGCCCGACGCTCAAACTGTGCCGCTGCTCGTTTTCGGCAGGGCATGCCTCGGCGCCGCTCGATCCCTTTCCTGGTCCGCAAGCCCGACACTTACGCTACTGTCATTCCGCATTCGTTCCCACAGGGTGAGGGCGGCTCCACGCTCAAGTCGTACGAGTCGCAGTGCACCTCGGACCTGCTGCGAGTCGTGGACCTGGTGCGTAGGACGGTACCCGTAGTTAGGGTCGGGCTGTTCAAGGCTGCAACCTTGCGTCAGCAGCCGCCCTCTTGTGCTGGCTGCCTATTGGATTGGGCTTGGCTTGGGTTTGACCTGTTAGACTCTTCCGCAGCACCTTTACGCATGTGCATGAGAGTCCCCTTCCAGTATGAAGTCCCGCCGTTCCAGTATTTTGCTACTGATCCCCCCGTGCCCAGGTGCGCGGCGAGTTGACTGGGCTGCAGCGCGCCACGCTGGGTGCCCTGGTGGTCATGGACGTGCACGCGCGGGACGTGGTGACGGCCATGGTGGCCAAGGCCGTCACCAGCGCCGGCGACTTCGAGTGGCAGGCGCAGCTGCGGAGCTACTGGGAGGAGAACGAGGCGGCGGCGGCGCACGGGGGGGACAGCTCGGGGAGGCAGGGGCCCACGGTCATGATGAGGTGGGTGGCGGTACACATTGCTCGACTGTGCGGGCATCGGCACGCATGGTCTTGGCGTGTCCGGCTCGAAAAAGCGAAGCGTGGCAGACGGCGTGGGGAAGCCGTGCGACCTGCTTTGTCCACAAGTCTTCATGCCGGTATAACGCGCCGCTTCCTGCTGCCCGCTGCGCAGGATGATGTCCGCGGTGCTTGAGTACGGCTACGAGTACCTGGGCAACAGTTCGCGCCTGGTCATCACGCCGCTCACCGACAGGTGGGGTAGCTGTTGGCACTGGCTAGCAGTCCTCTGCAGCTTACCTCCAACAAGGGGCCCTCGGTGCTCTACGGCTCTCCCGCCTGGAGTGGCCACATCTGTAATGCATTAACCACCCACACCTATAAAACCACGCTGTGTGTTGATGCTTGTCTACGCAGGTGCTACCGTACGCTGATGGGGGCCATCCACCTGACGCTAGGAGGCGCGCCCGAGGGTCCTGCAGGTAAGCCTGTGTGTATAAGGTACTGTTTTGATGCTTTGCGTGGTGCCCCAGGGGTCTGGGCCTCGTTCACGGCGTACGCGTGGATTCGGATGGTCATGGAGCTGAACGCACCCGCACCACCCCTACCCGGCAGGCACGGGCAAGACCGAGACCACCAAGGACCTGGCCAAGGCGCTGGCACGCCAGTGCGTGGTCTTCAACTGCTCCGACTCCCTCGATTACCAGGTACGTTGGCGTCTGATCTGGCGCATGCCACCCTCAAGGTCGGGCCATAGGACGGCCATCCGGTGGGTCAGAGGTCCAGCTCCGGGGAACGGAGCGCTGGCTTCGCCCTGTTTGCCACGTTTGTTCCTTTTCCTCTCACTGCTCGTGATGACCTTGTCGTCCGTTGGCACCTACCGGTATATTTGCCATCCGTCAGGCCATGGGCAAGTTCTTCAAGGGCCTGGCCAGCAGCGGCGCGTGGGCGTGCTTCGACGAGTTCAACCGCATCGACCTGGAGGTGCTGTCCGTGGTGGCGCAGCAGGTGGGCAGGGGCTTGACTGCAGATGAGCTGCGCACGTACAAACAGCAGCAGGCCAAGAACACCATGGCACAAGGGTACGCTACCACTTACAGAAGCAATTGTGCATGTCCACGAAAGCCACTGCAACTGCAAGCAAACTTTCAACGGGCGAAATTGTGCGCAGGTACTGGACATCCAGCGCGCCATCCACGCTCGGCTGCGGCGCTTCACGTTCGAGGGCACGGAGATGCAGCTCAAGTGGTCGGCGTGGTGCTCCATCACCATGAACCCAGGATACGCGGGCCGCTCCGAGCTGCCGGACAACCTCAAGGTGCGCCAAGACCTCTAAACAGCAGCTTCAAGATGACTCCCAGTTATCCTGTAGGCTGCCGTCCGTCCTGAAACCTTCCACCCAAGCAGAGAGTGTGTGAGCCGTTTGCCTGCAGCACCACAATCACCCCCCCCCCGCCCGCATCCTCTCCGCACTCGCGCCTCACCTACGCCACCTGGTTGCCTGACCTCGTCTGTATGCATTTGAATGGTGGGTCTGCTACCTAG
>VFQN01002787.1_pt1 | contig 26185 bp, 41 predicted proteins | sample 3512371 | NCBI WGS metagenome assembly VFQN01 (sample SAMN10412370, study PRJNA504923) | tailings metagenome | isolation source: Replicate 2 from Balatoc abandoned mine | place: Philippines: Itogon, Benguet | collected 2017-08-28 | reverse complement strand
GAAAACGGGAGCGTGGGGGCAGTTGCTTGACCTCACTCACCGGAAAGCTCTTAAACAATCCTCCCCTAGCAGAGGACCAACATACGATTATAGAATACAATCTTGAGTAGCAAGCGATGCGCAGCACCACTCCACTGGCAGAATAGTGAGCTTCCGACGCCGCGCTTAACGAGAGGCGCCGCTTACAAATACCGCCTCGCGAGAGGCACCGCATTACGGTGTTGCAGCGTGTATCAAGTGTAGGACGCTGCAGTCCAGTACCCAATTTGCATTCTCTCAGGGTGCAAAAGGTGCAATGGGCAGATCCCCGAACTAAAGCTGCTTATACCCGACACCAAGAGGGAGAGCACACCACTAGCAGCCTTCGACTATAGTTTATAAGCAGTGGTAGTTACAATGGCCCAGCAACGCATCTGGGCGACCTGGCTGCCGCCTGACGTAGCTGCGGGGGCGTGCAACGAGGAGCCCAAGCGCTTTGCTGCACTCTCGCGCTGCGTATGCGCCGAGGTGCAGCGCGCCGCGGATAACCCCCAGGACCCCGACCGCTGGTTCAACCTTATCCGCTGGCTTCCGCATATCAACAGGTAAGCCCCCGACAACGGCTGCTCCTACAACCCTGGCCATGTCCCCTATGACATCAGCTCCACCTTCCGCACGTCACCCTCGGCCCTTGCGCCAGTCCGCCCCCTAACAACATAGCAGCAGCGTATTAGCCCTTGCAACTTCGGTCGTGTAATGCTGCTACTCCCCGCGTTTGCCTTGCATGTGCAGCTACATGAACCTGCGTCAGGACTTTGACCCTGCCGACGTGGTGGCGTTGACCGAGGCGCTGTGGAGCGCCGTAGCGCAGTCCGGAGCGGACTTGGAGGCGCAGGTGCGGATGACGTTTGTGCTTATAGCCATGGGGGCTGCATGGGTTCTCTGGCCCCGCAATCCGTTGGCATCGCTTGTGGCTGTGGTGGCGCACTCAGGCCCCATGCCTTGGGCACGCATGTAGCGTATGCAGCATACCGTATGGTGAATGCCCAGAAGCTCTGACGCTGTCTTTCCTGCTCGGAGGATGCAACCGGCCATGTGGGTCAGCCCCTGGGCAACCTGTGGTACTACCGTACACCATGCCCGCCCACATCCACTTAACCGGCATTGACACGCGCAATGGACACGGGTGCACGGCTGCGCGGTTGAGCGTTGTGCAACCCCGGTTGAACTGCCCACAATGCCGCACTGTGGGCCCCGTGTTCCCCCAGGCCCGGCCCACGGCTGACACGCTCAAGCACCTGCTGCGCGCGCACGGAGCTGCAAAACTAGCTATACCGTATCTTCCCTTTGCCGTCCGCTGCTCCGCACCACCCCCTCTCACTGGCACTGGTTCCTGACTGGTCTGTTACACCACAACACCTTGCGAGGGAGCACGGGCCTCCTCGTCTGTCTTAGCAACTCGTTGTTCCCTTTCCCCCAGGCCCGCACCGCCGACACGATGAAGCACGTGCTGCGCGCGCACAAGCGGCAGCTGCGGGGTGCGGCGCTGCGGCTGCCGTGGCGGCCGCTGTACGAAGAGCTGCAGCGGATTGTGGGCGGCCTCGGGATGAAGGTTGAAGGTGAGCGGGGCGCGAGATCTTTGCAAATGTGTGTGTCTGTGCCGGTGGGTTGTGTGGTGTGTGCAGCGTACGTGGGTTAGGTTGGCAGGTCCGTGGCTGCTGTACGGAGCGCGACCTTGATCGTGCAGAGTACATGGTTCGTGTGGCCGCTGCGTTAGACGAGCTGCAGAGGACATTGGGCGGGCTGGGGTTGAAGCTCGAAGGTGAGCGGGACGCTCCGTGCGTCCCAACGTTGCGTGTGTTACTGCCGGGATGTGGTTAGTGGGTAGGTGTGGCGCTATGCCACTGTGTGCCCGCAGCGAAGCGTGGGTTAGCTTGCCGTGCAGCTGGAGGCTAAGCGGGGCTGAATGGCTGCACTGGGGGACAGGACTCCGAGCAGGGTGGACCGTATGGGCGTGCGCAGGAGGCTTGGGACTGGCCTGTACTTTGCATCCAGCACAGGAGGGTTCATCCTGGCTGCCTTTCTTGCACCCCGTTGCCCCTCCCCTCCCCTCAAGGGCCCGGCGCGGCCATGTCACGGCTGGACGCGCTGTTGCAGCTGGTGGCCAAGGCGCGGAGGCACTTCGAGCCGCAGGTGCGTGTAGGGGTGAACAGCGGGTGTATTAACTTGCGGTGCACGTGCGGTACGATTACACAGGCCTTGGTGGAGGTGTGGGCCCTGCTTTTTATCCTCACAACTCTTCCGCTCAGCGGCTACCCCCTTCCCCTTCCTACGTACCGTACCAACACCAACTTAACTTCTTCGCTTTCACTATTACATTGTTCCCCCTCCTGCTAATACACAGGCCTTGCTGGAGATGTGGGCGCTGCTGCAGCCCGTCATCGAGGGCGGTGCGGGCGGGCGGTCGGCGGAGGCGTACGAGGCGCTGGCGGTGCTGCAGCTGTTTGCGCCAACTGCCAACGTGTGCAGGTGCGTTTGTGTATTAGGGTACATGTGTATTAGGTGGCGGAGGCGTACGAGGCGCTGGCGGTGCTGCAGCTGTTTGCGCCAACTGCCAACGTGTGCAGGTGCGTTTGTGTATTAGGGTACATGTGTATTAGGTGGCGGAGGCGTACGAGGCGCTGGCGGTGCTGCAGCTGTTTGCGCCCACCGCCAATGTGTGCAGGTGTGTGGTAGGGTGCGGTGCAGGGATGAGTGCAGGTCACATACCCTTGCCCACAAGCAGTATCCCCTGGGCCAGCTGAATGCGTTGCCGCGCGAGTGACCTGTGTTCCTTGCTATTCCCCTACGCAGCATCCCGTGGGCCCAGCTGAATGGCCTGGTCCGCGAGTGGCTGGGCGCGTGGGGCACCCTTGTTCATACTGTAACAAGTACACACTCTTGTGTATGTCGCTACGTTGCCCGCAGGCTGCCGTCGGCCCAGCTCAACGGCCTGGTGCGCGAGTGGCTGGGCGCGTGGGGCTGCCTGGCGGGCTCCAGCGGGTGGGACACGCTGTGGCTGGCGCTGCTCAGCCGCGTGGCCAAGCACGACTGGAAGGGTGGGTAAAGATCACATGCGTGAAAGTAACTTGCTAACAGATACGGTTAAGGCGTGGGACACGCTGTGGCTGGCGCTGCTCAGCCGCGTGGCAAAACACGACTGGAAGGGTGGGTTAAACAATGAGTCAAGATATACACGGTGCAGCAAGGGGGTTGAATGTGGGACACGCTATGGCTGGCGCTGCTGAGCCGCTTGGCATGACACGGCTGGAAGGGTGGGTATGGACGCGTTTCTTGGTACGGTAGCGCTGTGATTGCGACACACACGCTGGCACTGACTACCGTAGCGCATTGGGCGCACGCACGCATGTCGTGCACGCAAATGCCCATTACACATTCCGTTTTATGTTCATAGTCCGTTCCGTGCGCAACGCATGTGTGCAGGCGCCATCGACTGGCGGCCGCACCTGCCGCGCCTGTTTGCCCTCACCTGTACAGCACAGTTGGACTTCCGTACTCACGCACCGCCTCTTGCACACGTACATGCATGGTTTCCTTATTTGCATGGCATCCGCATACACCGCCCGCAGGCGCCGTCGACTGGCGGCCGCACCTGCCTCCCCTGTTCGCCTCTTTCACGCATGGGCCTCTTCGACTTGCCTGTGGGCAACAGCCTTGCTCTAATGCCCCGCTAATGCGCAATGCTCCTGCGCGCCCAACCTTCCGGTATACGCAGGCGCCATCGACTGGCGGCCGCACCTGCCGCGCCTGTTCACCGCCTTCGTGGGCCTCTTCGACGTGCCCGTGGGCAACAGCCAGGCCGCGGGGCAGGTGCTCAACAGGCCCCCGCCCGCCAGCGTGCAGGCCATGTTCCAGGGACAGGTGGGTGAATGCCAGGGCCAGCGCCGGGTGGGGTGTCACTCGTGTCGTACGGCCTGTTACACGTCGTAGGGCCAGGTGGGGTGTCAAATGGCACACGGTGCGTGCGTGTGGTGCCATGCGGCCGCGCCGGCCAGCGTGAGGGGCATCGCCCAGGGACAGGTGGGTTGCAAGGGACGAGGGGACACACGTCTTGTGCGTCTGGTTGCATATGGCCGGAGGAGCCAGCGGTTGAGAGCGCCTGCCGTACACTGGACACAACCTTCTACCGTGCCGCTGCTATATTGTGCGCTGTCTAAAGCGTAACGTTTATTGTCTGCGGCTTCCGTACTGCGTGCTGGTTATGAACCCGTTCCCTGTTGCCCTCCTGCCGTACAGCTGTCGTACGGCCCCTTCCACGCGGCGCGCATGTGCGTGTACCTGCTGCGCCACGCGCCGGCGCGGCCGTACACCGCGGCGGCGGCGGGCGAGGCGGCGGCGCAGCTGGAGCACCTGCTGGCGCTGCTGGAGCAGTACTACCACCCCAGCAACACAGGTGTGTGTTAACTAGGCGTGTGCCCGACGTAGCGTGTTGCACACGGAAGCACACCAGCGCAAACATGCGGACCCTTCTCACATGGCGTTGCTTTCTCATTCAAATGTGTTCAGGTCGCTGGTCCCGCGAGCTGTCCTCGCTGCTCAAGCACCTGGCCAAGGCCGCCACCAAGCAGCTGGAGCGCCAGCACATCCAGCCGCACCACCAGCACAAGCAGCACAGCGAACAGCACGACCCGGCCACAGCGGGCGCACCCTCCGCCCCAAGCGCCGGCACCGGCGCCGCCCCTGCTGCCTCGGACGCCGGCGCACTGCTGGGGGCGGACCATGACGACGTGTACGCCGCCGCCTACGCGTGTGGTGCCGACGAGGCGCAGGAGGAGCAGCAGCAGGGGCAGGGGCAGGTGCACGGGCAGGAGCAGCAGGGGCAGGGGCATGGCTCCGCGGCGGCGGCGCCAGCTTCCGGCGGCTCCGCGCGGCCGTGGGCGTCGGTGCTGCACGCGGCGGAGCTGGGGCGGCTGGTGGGCGCGTGCGCGCGGCTGGCGGACAGGGGGCAGTACTCCAAGGACCACCGTGAGTCACTGTGCGTACCCGGGGGAACCGCAGAGCGGCGCAGTGGCTTTTCCGGAAGCGGTCAGCCTGCGGTCGGCGAATTAGCCGGGGGATGGGGGCCACTGTAGGTGAGGGAGCTGTTTGTAACAATAATGCGGCTTACGGTGCAAGTTCTGAGGCGGGCGGACAGGGCCCAGTGCGTACTCGAGGGTGGCCCAGACGTCCCTGTTGGTGCTGTCCCAGCGATCCTTGTGTCCCCAACCCCGACTCCAACCCACACCCTCTTCTTAACCCCTTGGCCCTGCCGTGCCTCTGCTCCCCGCGGCACCTTTTGCTATACCCAGACCTGGCCCAGACGTCCCTGTTGGTGCTGTTCCAGCTGGCCATGTACCCCCAACCCCTACCCCTACCCTCAACCCCCATCTCAGCACCTTTCCCTCTCCTTCCTCTGCTCCCTGCCGCTTCCCTTTCTCCCCCCAGACCTGGCCCAGACGTCTCTGTTGGTGCTGTCCCAGCTGGCCGTGCTGTCGCCTTCGACCGTGCTTCCCCTGCTGGCGTCCCGCTTCCGCGCCGCGCTGGCCACCGCCACCGCCACGCACACGCTGGCGGCGGCGGTGACGGCCATGGCGCTGGCGGTGCGGCCGCTGCTGGCGGCGGGGCAGGCGGTGCGGGCGGCGGAGGGGGAGGAGGCCGAGGAGGCGCCGCAGGTGGGGGTGTGGGAGGTGGTGGGGGGACTGGGACTGGGGCGATAGAGGCGCAGGTTAGCGGCGGAGGCAGGGGGCAGGAGGTGGGGTAGGCACGCGTTGGGGGCAGATTGGAAGGGCGCGTTGCTTTGCAGAAGGCTGTGGACCACTGTTGCGCTGGCCCGCACCGCGCACCTGTCTCATGCTGTGTGGTTGCCGCCGTGATGCCACACCCGTGCTGCAACCTGTGTCCCTGCCCCCGCAGCTCGTCTCCGAGGCGCTGATGGCCGTCCTTCCCGGCCTCGACGCCAACGACGAGACCAAGACCGTGGCCGTCCTCACCTTCTTCGTGGCCGTGCTGTCCGCCGTGCCCCGACTCCGGGGCGCCGGCGACGGGGAGCCGGGCGGGGAGGAGGAGGCGGAGGCGGCGCGGGATGAGGAGGAGGAGCACGGCTGGTGCCGCAGGGGCGCGGGCAGCTGGCCGCCGCCGCAGCCACAGCCATCGGTGGCGGGGGCAGGGGCAGGAGCAGGAGCTGCTGCTGCAGGTGCGTGGTGTAGCTGGCGGGGCTTCGTGCCTACCACACTGCGCGCGGCAAGGGGAAGGTTGAGCAGTGTGCGTCTCGCCTCGACACCCCCAGCCATAAATTGACCGGTGTGGCTTACCGACGCGCATGGCACTGGCAGTGGTGCGCCTTGTGGCCCGGCGGTGCGTTTGACGCTTGTGCCATGGCCCCATGCAGATTTTCCTGGCGCCTTATGCATGGACGTCGACCTTTGCATCACTGCCGGCCCCCGCGGCCTGGTGCTCCCCCATCACGCGGCCGTGCAGTCTGCTCCCCCCCTGCCGACGCTCCCGCCTTTCCTTCCTGCCGTGCCTGCAACCCCGCCGTAGGTGCCGCAGCCATGGACGTGGACGGCAGCGGCGCTGGTGCCCCCCGCGGCCTGGTGCTCCCCCTGTACGTGGCCGAGTGGGCTGAGGAGGTGCTGGACAGGTGCCTCGCGCTGCTGGGCAACCTGGACAGCGGCGGCCCGGGGCAGCGGGGGACGGACCTGGCGGCGGGCGGCGCGGGCGGCGGCGGCGGCGGCGGGCGCAGCGGCGGCGAGGCCATGGGCCGTACGAGCAGCTTCCTTTTGACGGTGGGTTGTGTCGGGGCCTTGGCGGACCAGGAGTGTATGCAGCTTTGCATGTTGCTACACACGTGCCATGAACATGAGGTGTTCGCTGGAAGGGGTTGGAGGCCGTGGGCCGTACGGGCAGCTTGCCGCTGATGGCGGGTTGCGGCGCGGGGCTGGGGTTGCGTAGTTAACTGAGCCAGACAATGAACGGAAAGTGTGTCGGGTGTCGTGTTAATGCTGGTCCCCGGTCCCCGGTCAAGCTCTTGACTTGAAGAGGCCAGCCCTTCGTGGGGACGCAGCAACCCCATCCGTTCCTGTAGTTTACTCCCATCACATGCTCTCGCATCTTATCAACAGGACCGCTCCCTGTGGAGCCCCTTCTGGGAGCTGCTGCTGCACAAGGTCCGCCCCTCGGTGCGCCGCCACCTCGTCGGGCGCCTGGCGGCGGCGGTGCTGGGCAACGGCGGCGGCGGCGGCGCGGCGCTCCGCGGCGTGGCGGCGGAGGTGGGCGCGCTGGCGGCGGCGGCGGTGGAGGCGGCGCCGAAGGAGGCCACGCTGCGGCTGGTGCTGCCGCTGCTGTCGGAGGTGGAGGCGGAGGTGGCAGAGATGGCGGCGGCGGCGACGGACGCGGAGGGAGGGCTGCTGCCGGGTGCGTTCGGTTGTGGGCTGGAGAATTTGGACTGTTGGGGAAGTTTGTTTGCTTGTCCGTACTGAGGGACCTTTTCCGGTCGGGCCTACGTTTCCTATATCACCACCCCGGATCCGTGTGTATTAGGACCACACTCGGGGCGTACGGTGGGACTTACCTGCTTTCCCACTAGGGGTGGAAATATGCCTGCCTGCGGCCCCGGGAGCTCCCCCGTCAGGGCCGTACGCTTGAGGGATATGTATAGCAGATTTGCACAGCCTAATGCAGCACGCGCAAGACTCTCCGCTTCCCACCCTCACGTCCCCCGCTCCCCACCGCCCCTCCAGGCCCGCCCCCCGCCGCGCCCAGCGCCAGCCACGAGTCCACGGTGCGCTTCCAACTGGCCGTGCTGTGCGACGCCGTCAACCAGCTGCACGCCGACGTCCTGCTGGCCACGCCCGCGGACATGGGCCTGCCGCCGGCGGCGGCCGCCAAGGCCACGGCGGCGGGAGCAGCGGGCGTGGTTTCGGCGCTGCCGGCGGGCTCGCTGGCGGCGCGGCTGGTGGCGCTGTCGGACCGGCTGTGCGCCGTCAACAGCGGGGCGCTGCAGTCGGACGGGGCGGGGCTCATGGGCCGCGTGTCGCTGGCAATGTGCAGGTGAGCGCACGTCTGGGGCTGCAAGGGTTAAAACAGTTGCATACTTGGGAGGACCTGTGAACCCAATTTGCTGGTCGGCCGCGTATCGCTGGCAATGTGCAGGTGGGGACGGGGCGTAGGGCTACAAGGGCTATACCGCTGTAACATTTGCATATTTTGGGGGACCTCGTGAACCCATCGGACTGGTGCTGGCTTTTTGTTTTAGTCGAGTTACGGTAGTTATAAGTATGTCATATGTTTTTCCCTGCGCCCCCACAGGTACTGGATGGAAGCGGTGCTGCCGTGGCGGCGCGGCACCTCCCTGCCGCTGCTTCCCAGCGGCATCGAGTGCTACGTGGACAAGTACGGCACGGGGTACGACAAGCCGAGGTTAGTACGGCCACCTCGAAGGCAGCATGTGGCACTGAGCACGGCACGGGGTGCGACAAGCCCGGGTGTGTACGGCTTTAGAAGGAAGCATGCTGGGTGTGGTACTAAGCGCTGAACGGGGTACCGTACGACAAGCAAAGGTGGGTATAGCCCTTCGGAGACAGCATGCTGGGTGTGGTACTTCCTGCGCGGAGCAGGCGTGTGACGACTCAGCTGGCCCGCCTTTCAGCTATGCTGATGTGCTGCCTGCCTGCGTGCATGCCGTACTTGCCGTACTTGCAGCTGGTGGCGGCCTGGCGCCCGCCACACGGCCGCGGCGGAGGAGCTGGTGGCATCCCACCTCCTGGCGCCCGCCCGCCGTCTGAGGCGGGCGCTGGCGGGCGGCGGCGGGAACGGTGGCGCAGGAGCGGACGCGGGACAACGTATGCGGACAAGGGCGGAGCTGGGACGGGTGGGTTGGGTCTTGCGAGCAATAATAACCCTTCCTCAAGCAAAGCCGTGCTGTTGTCGAACGGCACTTGGTCTTGGGGGAGTGGCTTGCGAGACAAGTGCATACGTGCACGGCTGGCTTCTGGATACTGAGGCTCGGCCTCGCGTAGTACCTGTATTTGGTTCATGCGTGTATGCGCAGCAGCCTGTGCGCACTTCACTTCCACCTGATTCCGGAGACTCCCGAGCCGGGTGGTGTATCCGCCTCCTGCCCTGCGTTTGTGCAGCATGCTGCGCCTCCTGCTGTCCATGCTGAAAGCAGTCGGCCGTCCCCTACCGGTGTGCGACTTGCAATCCACATGCACCTTGCGTCCACGTGCACCTCCTTGTGCACATACCCGGGACCAGCCGTCAAAAGCTGCTTGTCTTTTCCCCCTGCCCAACACCGGAGGTACCGGGCGGTACCAGTCATTCACCGTTCTGATTCACGTCCTCCCCTCGTCCCCTTCTGTCCCGCAGGTGTGCAGCATGCTGCGCCTCGTGCTGTCCGCACCCACAGCCAGCTGTCAACACTATATCTTAATCCAACTCTCTCCTCCCCTTCTGTCCCGCAGGTGTGCAGCATGCTGCGCCTCGTGCTGTCCGCACCCACAGCCAGCTGTCAACACTATATCTTAATCCAACTCTCTCCTCCCCTTCTGTCCCGCAGGTGTGCAGCATGCTGCGCCTCGTGCTGTCCGCACCCACAGCCAGCTGTCAACACTATATCTTAATCCAACTCTCTCCTCCCCTTCTGTCCCGCAGGTGTGCAGCATGCTGCGCCTCGTGCTGTCCATGCTACGTGACTTTGACTTCCAGGGCGCCATCGCGGCATGCCCCGGCGGCGGCGGCGGCGGCGACAAGGGAGGGGCCGGGGCTGTCGGCGACGAGCAGCAGGCAGGCCCCGGCGTGCCCCTGGCTGTGTTCGGGTCGCTGGGCGTGGTGGTGGGGCCCCAGGGCGTGAGGGAGGAGCTGGCCGAGCTGCTGATCGACATCTACGGGTGAGTAGGTTTGGGAATTCCTTATTTTCATTGTTGTGTTTGTGGTTATTTTTGTAGTAATTGTTTATTGTAGGGCGAGACAACTACGGGCCTGGGATTACACGACACGGTGTGCATGGCATGTGGCCCACAGCTATCAGCAGCCCATTGCGTGCAGTACATTCCGCTCCACATTCCGCTCCACACTACGGCTCGTTTTTGTGCATGACTGCACAAACCTCGATGCAGCACACCGTGCTCAGCGCCTCATTGTAGGCCGTACACACATAATAGAGCGGTTTACACCACGAGTTGCCTGAGTATACCCATTCCTTCCCACCCTTGCAGCTACATGGCGCACTCCCCGGACGCGGAGGCGGTGGCCCTGCTGTGCCGCTGCTGCTCGCTGCTGCTGTGCAACGGCAGCACAGAGTACGTGGCAGCGGCCACCGACGGCCGCAGCGGCGGCAGCAACGCGCATCTGTTTGCCGACGCGCATGTCGCCACGTGCCTGCTGGCCAACGGGGAGCCGCCGGTGAGAACTTTGCCTGAATTCTAAAATTTATATTATTTATTATTTTTTTATTTATATATTTTTATATCATCACTCATATTGTTTGTGGTCCCCCAGGTCCCGGGGGCAGCCATCAAGTATTAACTCGTCCACCGCTGCCGGCAGCTGCTCCGAGCGCTGCCTTTGCTCTCCCCTCCTTCGTAGTGACATGCATCCCATGCCGCGCCCTCCCCAGGCCCCGGGGGTCGTCGATGAGCCCGCCGCCGCCGCCTCTAGCCTCGTGTCCGCCCAGCCGCTGCCGTGGCGGCGCCGTATGCCGTACTGGCTGGTGCAGGGGCGGCTGTTCGCTACCCTCATGGGCCGCACGTCGCTGTCGGTGTTCCGCAGCTACGCCACAACCCGCATGCCAGAGCTGACCAGCGAGCAGCAGGTGGGTTAGCAAGGAAGGCAGGCGTAGCAATCCCTGGCGCACTTCAGCACCGGTTGGAGACATGCTTGCGGACCGGAGACATGTTTGCGAACGACTCGCCTCGCCTCTCCCCTCCACGTGCAGTTCCCCGCGCCGTACCGCCGCCTGGCCGCTGTGCTGTGCCGCCTGTCGTTGCACGTCAACGGCGGCGTGGCGGAGCGGGCGCGCCTGACGGTGGAAGCCGCCACCAAGCGCTTCCCCGTACTCTCGCCCACCTACGCCGCCGTATTCCTAGCCGCCATCGCGGACGTGCCGTACAGCCTGCCAGAGCCGCCGGCGGCCCCGCCGCCGGCATTCTTTGCGGCGCTGCGCGCCGCCGCCGCGACGGCGGAGCCGGCGCCTGGCGGCGCCGCCTCCGGCGGCGAGAGCGAGGCGGAGCGCAACGGTCGGGTGGTGGGCGCCGCGCAGGCTCTCAGCTGCAACCTCAACTTCTGGCGGTTGTTCAACCGCCGGCCGTTGTGGATGTCGGCGAGCCTGTACGGCTTCCTGGCGGCACGTGTGCATAATGCCAGCGTGCCCCAAAAGGCGCTGGGCGAGCTGGTGATCACGTACGCCGGGCGGGCGTTACACCCGCTGAGCCTGTCGTACGACAGCGAGGAGTACGGCGCGCTGGTGCGGCTGGTTCTGGAGCTGGCGAGGCCGGGCGGCATGGGGCGGAACACGCCGTTCCGGTACACGCAGGTACGGGGGAGGTTTACCGTACCCTTGCGTGCATGGTGGGTGTGTGTTGCGGTGTTGTTGAATAGTTTGCATGCAGGAGAGACTTTTGCAGCATGATATCCATGGCAGACCCCAACAGCAATCAGCATTTGCGGGGTACGGTAGCGCTGGTGGGCCTCCTTGCTCACGTTATGCTCCTGCTCGCTAGCTTTTCTAATCCGGACTCCCGGTTACCGGGGTTACCCCATCGTTCACCGTCTTTGAATGATGGAGCAACCCGGGCGTGTTATTGTATTGTAATGGCTTTGTTTTCGTCTCCCCAGGTGGCAAATGTGTTGGCGGTGCAGCTGCTCCCCCAGCGGCCCGCCGGCGCCGCGTCCGCCACTGTGGCGCCGCTGCTGCTGCGCCACGTGGCGGGGCTGGTGGGCGCCGATGCGCCGCAGCTGCGCAGCCTGGGCATGTCAGGTGGGCGGCGGTGGGAGCCGGGGAGCCTTTTATGTATATAGCTGCAGGGAGCTTGCATAAGATTTCTATAGCTCGTGGGCGGCGAAAGTGGCTTTCACCATGTTCCTTGTGGGGCACCCCGTTTCTGTGGGGCAGCTGCCTTGCGGCTGCCCGAACATTGCTGTGGGCTTGTATCCACGAGTGAAGTAAATGCCTGGACCTGCATAGCGCATCGCCACCTTGCTCCACTCCCGCTTAGCTCACCATCTTCCTTTTGCCAACGACGCCCCGCGGCTCAGGCCTGGTGCTGTCGCTGACAGCGGCGGAGGGGCGCCAGGACGGGCCGGAACGGCAGGGGGTCCTGGAAGTGGTCCGGGGCGTCATCGCGGGCGCCAACGGCAACGGTAACGGTACCGGCACGGCCGCGGCGGCGGAGGGCGGCGAGGGAGCCCCTGCGGCGGCGGCGGCGGGCGGTAACGGCGGCAGCGGCGTCGGCGGTGGCGGCGGCGGCTGGGGTGGTCGGCTGATGCACGCGCTGGTGCATGACCACCAGCAGCTAGACAACGCGGAGGCCATGAAGGACAAGAGGTGGGGTTTGGGGGGAAGAGCGTTCTGCTAGTGGGAGAAGAGGATACCGGTAGGAGGTTCGGTGGAGGGCTGGTGTGCGCTTCATTCCCGTCCCTCATTCCCTCTGCATACCCCTCGTGAAGAATTGAGTGTGTGTCCGAAAAACCAACCCTCCATGGACTCACCTGATCGATTCGTGTAGGGGGGCCGCGCAGCTGGCCTACGCCTCCATGCGCCTCAACTCCACCTTTGAGGAGCTGCTGGGCACCGTGGCGGTGGGCACGCACACGGACCGCCTCACGCGCTGGCCCACGGACGGCGCGGCGACGCCCAGCGCCATGGCCGAGGGCGCGTTCGTGGTGCGCCACGCGCGCCTGGTGCAGCTGCTGGCGGCGGCGGCGCCGCAAGAGGTGAGGGGCTGCGCCGCTCACACTTGCTCTTGCGCAATGTCGAGGGTGCCTTTGTGTCTCGGAAACACCTTGCCACGTACCGCAACACACCCTCCGCGCTGCTCGCTACCTGTGGCCCCCAGATGCTGCCGTCGCTGCGGCCCTCCCGGCGTCCGTCGGTACCCTCGCCCTGGCCCAGATGCTGCCTGTGCGCTAATACACCTTCCCCCTGCTCGCGCTCTCGCCCTGTGGCCCCCAGATGCTGTCGGCCCTGCGGCCCTCCCTGGAGGCCCTCACGCGCCCCGAGCGCTTCCTGGCCGCCGCCAACTCCTCCGACAAGGCCGAGCTGGCGGCGGCGGCGGAGGCGGTGGCGGGCATCCTGGCCAGCGGCGCGCCCTGGGCGCCGGCGGCGGAGGGCGGCGGCGGCGGCGGCGGCGACGGCGGCTGGGCGGTGGCGGCGCTGGGGGCGGCGCTGAGGGGCACCAGCCTGGATATGGCGGACGCGTGGGCGGTGGCGTACAGGTGTGTGGCGATGCGGGTGCGGGAGCAGAGTAGCGTACTGTCCCCGCACCAGGCCCCAGCTCCCGTGCCGGCTCACCCTAGTACTGCCTCCCTATTAGCTCCCTATTAGCGGCTACCTAGTCGCCGAACGCGCATTCTGCGAGGCGGCAGCGGGAGGGATGACCCAGGCGAACCCGTGCCATTTGCCAGTTGGTAATAAAAGAGTTGGTTACAAACACTTTTGTTATCAACCAACTCTATTATTACCAACCAGCAAAAGCAAATGGCACGGCTTCGCCTAGGTCATCCCTCCCGCTGCCGCCTCGCAGAATGCGCGTTCGGCGACTAGGTAGCCGCTAATAGGGAGCTAATAGGGAGGCAGTACTAGGGTGAGCCGGCACGGGAGCTGGGGCCTGGTGCGGGGACTGAGCGCGCCAACGAGATCTTTGTCGGCGGCGACGCCCCTCGGCCCTTGGGACCTTAGGCGGTACTAGCTATGGCTTTCGTTAGACCAGCATGATAGCAATTCAGCACCGTTGACATCGCTGTCTGCTTCCGTGTGCGGGTAGTGGCCCATTTGACGTCCTCCAAAGGGGGATGCGAGGGCCCGTCTTGGCTTTGCCCCGAAGGGGGCAACAGCCAAGGAACGTGTTCTCTTGGCTTTGCGTCCCACAACGTGTCTCGCTGCGCAATCAGTTACCCCGAAGGGGGGGCAACGAGAGTCATTGCCCCTTCGGTTGGTGCGAAGCACCAATCCTTTGGGAGCGCATAAATATATGCCCACCGGGGCCCGAAGGGGCATCTCGATATATTGCCTCTCGTTGCCCATTTTTACTAAAGATTTCTATTCTAACATTAACCTTTCGCCCTCGCGAGCAAATACAGAAATGCCCCAAAGGGACAACGACGGAGGGTAACAAAATATGCCTTTCGGGCCCCTTTGGGCATATATTGACAGATATGTGCCCCCTGCGTCCCCCGAAGGGGGCTTTCAGACAAAAAAAGAGAAAGCATATCAATATATGCCCAAAGGGCAAGGCACAGGCTGGCCGGGTGTTGATAGTCACGGCGGACTATGTCCTGCCGCGCAGGGCTAATCTGCAGTGCCCTGAAAGGCGTAGACAGCACCCAAGCCAGCACCCGGTACTCATCCTAGTCCTAAACAATATGTTTCTGCCGGTGGCCGCAGGTACGCCATCCGCGGCCTCCTGGATGCTTTGTACCCCGCCCGTGTGGCGCCCACCCTGCCGCCTGCGCCCGGCGGCGCCGTACCGCCGTCGCCGCGCCCGCCACTGGCGGCGGGCGTTACGCGGGATGTGCTGCTTGCGGCGCTGGGGCAGCTGCTGGAGCTAATTGCTTCGCCGCCCGCCAGCGGCGCTGGCTCGGGCGGTGGTTCCGGAGCGGCGACGGCGGCTGGTACGGCAGCCGGCGGCGGCGGCGGCGGGCTGCCTGGGAGTATGAAGCGGCTGCGCTACATGGTGCAGGCTGTGAACGAGCTGCGCACTGTGGACGCGGCCGGGGAGGTGCCGCAGCCGGTGAGGGCGGGGTGCAGAATGCTGTACCAAGAGCACTTGCTTGTGACAAACCAGACAGCATGGGCTACAGTACGTCCTTTGTTAGCGGTGCGCCACGCGTTGTGATGCGGCACGCCACCTGTCACAGAACAGAGCCTCTGTCAACTAAACTGTTTACATCACACAAGTACCGGTATGCACGTCCATGCGCACGGACTCGACAGAAGGGCGTCACACTTGCTGCCCCGTTCAGGTGCGGAGCTACTGGGCGGGCGTGCTGGACGAGCTTCACAGCGTGGTGGGCGGCGGCGCCGCCACGCCCGCCGTCGCGGCCGGCTTCAGCCTCCGAGACCAGTACGGCCCGCTGGTCGTCAGCACCGTGTCGTACTTCGACGCCGCGCGGGGCATGTTGGCGGCGTCGGCGTCGGCGCACAACGGTCACAACGGCCATAACGGTCACAACGGCGAGGGCGACGTGGTGCACGTGGGGGCGGAGGAGAGCGGCATGTCCACGCCGGCAGAGATGGAGGTGGGGTGGGGTCTTGCGCGTTGCTCACCACCGCGTCATACCGCTGCAATGCAAGGCAAGGCTGTTTCCTTTTTCTCAATGTCCGTGCCAACTGCCAAGCAAGTAGCGGGAGGTCCCACATCACCACCTGACTGGCACTCCTTGGCAGGTAATGATACCAGCACATGACCATCGCTGTTTGCTCTGCGTCTGAACACCCCGTAGGTGGGCGATGGGGCCAGAGGGCCAACATAGCTTGAAACAAATAGATTTTTTATTTTGGTCATATGCACTTAACATGCACATATTGCCACCCACCAGGTGGGCGACGGGGAGCACGTGCTGGTGTTGCCGCCCGGAGGTCGCCGCGCGCCCTCCCTGCAGGCGCTGCAGGCCCGCGCCCGGAGGCTGGCGGCGACGCTGGCGTCGCGCTTCAATGCGGCGGCGGAGGCGATCCACGCGACGGCGCGTGCCGAGGCGGCGCCGCTGCTGCCCACGCCGCGGACGAGCCCGGGCAGCGGCGCCGCCACCTCTGGCGGCGGCGCGGGCGGCGGCGGCTCCCCCGCCTCCGCCGGCACCGCCGCCACAGATCCCGACATGGTGCTCGTGGAGCACGCCGACGTCGCATCGGCGGCGCCGTCAGGCGGCGGGTCGCCAAGCGGCGGCGGAGGCGCCGTCGCTGCCGCCGCCGCCGCCGCCGCCAGCGCGATGGACCTAGACCGGCCTGCCGCTGGCAGCGGCGGCGGCGCCGCTGCCGCCGCCGCGGCCCTGGGCGTGGGAGAGGATGAGGCGCAGCGGCAGCTGGCGCTGGCGGCGGCGGTGGCGCGGCTAGGCCTGGGGCTGGAGTGCGCGCTGGTGTGTGTTAACCGGTCGCCGCTGGGTGGCATGACGCGGCTGAGGGAGCTGCTGGTGTCTTTGCTGCCCGGGCTGCTGCTCATGCAGGACCTCGCAGGTGAGCCCTGTGTGCTGGCGTTGGTGGTGGGAGCGGAGCGGACTCAGGTCCCTTTAGCCCTGCCTCCTGAACCTCACGCCAGGATGGATGTCCGGCGTCAATATGATTTATTATTATGCTGGCGTTGGGATTCCAGGATGCAGGGAGGGAAAGACGACGGATGCCCGGCAGCCTGGTTTTAGGTATTAATGGCAGCGGTTTAAAGACCTGATGAGGTCGTCAGGAGTGCAGTCAGGCCGTGCTCAGCCTTCACTGAAGCGCACTAAGCTCACCTCGAGTTCTCCACTCGATTTCGCAGGCCCGTTGCTGCAGCCGCTGTCGCGCGACGCCCAGGTGTCGTTCGCCATCCTCAAGTGCGTCCCGCTCAACAACTACACCGACCGCAGCGCCCTGGCGGGCGCGCACGGCACGTACGGCAGCGGCGCGTACGGCGGCGGCCTGGCGGCGGCGGCGCTGGACGCGCTGGTGGCGGCGGCCGCCGTGGAGGTGCCGTGGAGCGCACGTGCCGCCGCGCTGTCGTTCGCGCAGACGCTGTGGTTCCGGCACGGCCCGCTGATGAGCCACGAGCAGCACAGGCGGCTGCAGGTGGGTGATTAACTGATTGTTCATGCGTTTCATGAATCAGTCATCAATTGTTTGTTTGCGCTTTGTGTATGGAAGTACTGAAAACAATGGAAAAGGGGCCGCTGATGAGCCACGAGCAGCACAGGCGGCTGCAGGTGGGGCCGGTGGAGGCGTGTACCGGCGTTACCCGTTGCACCCGTAAACGTCGCCAAAGCCTTGCGAATGGTGTGATGTGCTGAGCGCACACGTAATACACTGATGTGGTGCCTGGGACCCTAACCTCAGGCCTGCCAGCCCTGCTTGCCCTTCAGATACCTGCATCGCGCTTGCACCGCAGCAGAACCTATTGCAACATCCACACTCACCCCGCTCTTCACGTCCATTGGATATACGTGCCGCCCCGCAGGAGGTGGTGGCCGGCCGGCTGTCCGACGCCAAGGCCGAGGTTCGCGGCCTGGCCGCCGCCACCCTCTCCGGCCTGCTGCGCGGCACGCCGCCAGAGGACGTCGAGGAGCTCCGGAACCGCCTGCTGCAGCAGGCTGCCGTACTCTTCGGTACGGCAGGCGGCCGCCGCCGCCAGCAGCCAGCCCCCGCCGCCGCCGAGGCGGCGCCCACGGCCCCCGCCGCGCTACAGCTGCAGAAGCAGGGCTGCGTGGCGGGCCTGCGGGCGTTGCTCATGTCCTGCCCGTACGACGTGCCCCGTTGGGTTCCGCCCGTGCTGCTGGCGCTGGTGCGGGCGGCGGGCGGAGGCGAGCGGGACTCAGCCGTACGGGGCGAGGCGGGGCGGGCGCTGGGGGAGTTCCGCCGTACGCACGAGGCGGAGGCGATGGAGGAGCTGCGAGCGATGATGGACTCGGACCAGTACGACAGCTTCACGCAGGCCACCAGCGCGGCGTCGTACTTCGTGTGAGGGGGCTGTGCCGTACTGCATGTGCTGCGAAGAGCTGATTGCGCTGGCGGCGCTGAGCATGCCAGTTGTAGCCCGCAGTGGGAATGGCAGGCGGGGAAGGTTTCTGGATGCCCAGGACCGCCGCAGGTGCCTAGGACCAGGGGTAATTGCCCTCGCAGGACTGAGTATAGACAGGATGTGGCTGTTGTGGGTACGGTATGGGCATGCGAAGGTCCGAACTGGTGCAGAGAAGAAAGCAGTCGAGCATAGGACCTTGCAGAGGATAGCGCCTTGCAGCGGGAGAGTGACTGCGAGGTCGCTGGGGGCAAGCGCGCGGGTCTGCCGATGCCGGTGCGCTCGGTGGAAACACACTAGGCAAGCATCCGACACCTTTTGTTGATAGGTGCTGTTGGCTCTGGGGTGCTCGGAGAGGCGGACTATTGAAGCCTGCTTGAACCGTTGTCGCGTATCGTCTGCCAAGGCAGGTGAACAACGTTGTGGGTGTCGAGTCTGTTGCTGCCATCGAGCACCACCAGGCACCACCAGGCACCACCTCTTAACCACCAGTGTGTTACATCCCTCATAACTGGTTATTTCAACTGGTGTCAAAGGACAGCCCTTCAGCCTGTACAATGTGCCGCTATGGAAGAGAACAGAAGAGACAAACGAGAGGACCATGACCAGATCCCTTTACAGACGTTGGCTCATCCAAGGGAGCTCCCCTGGTTTGTTGCATCGTGGAAACCGCTAGTCGGAGGGTCTCCTTTGGTCATTCATGTCATCATGTATAGTACGTACATGTATACCTCATGCAAGCAGTAACAGCAGAAAATCTCGAGTTCTCACAGGTCATCAGAGGACGACCGTACACACACCAAGACCCAGCAGCGCCCTGCCGTTGCTGAAAGATAAACCGGTAATTACTACATCGCAGAGGAATAGCCACACTTTATTGCACGTTGAGCACAGGCCCGCAACCAGTGGCGTGCTTCCAAGTCAAATGCATATCAAGATTGGGGGGCCATACTAGAATGCCTCGCAGTGCTTATTTGCCGGTCACCTTCCTGCAGGACACTTTAGTACATGATATCGTGTTTCTGTTGTCATAATTCACACATGAAACACCGACTGCAGCCAACTGCGGGTAGATACATTCTCACGCAGCCTGAACGCTATCCGCTGCAGCGTGCTGACACGTGGCACTGACACGTGCCGTTCCGTGGCAGGCGTGCGTGCCCAAACGTGGCGGCCCCATCCAGCCACACCTACTAACTATGCCGCCATACTGCAGCGGCCATCAGCACCTGCCCAACCTCCGCCCATCTGAAGAGATCCATGCAAGGCCCCGCTCAGCCCCTTGCATTCTTTGCTCACCCCACCACAGGGGCCAACCGTCACCCACTACACAAGGCAGCCCCGTATCGCTGATTCCAAAGAGCTTATACCCTAAGTCTCCTTCGTGCCCCTTCCTTCCGCCGTGCCCCACCGCCTCCGCCTCACTCCACGGGGCAGTCCCCCTCCTCGCCGCCCGCCGCCCCCGGCTGCCCCGCGCACTGGCGGTAGTGGTCCGCCGACAAGTGGGGGTAGCGCAGACCGCTTCCCGTGCACAGCTCGCAAGGCAGGCTGCCCGTGCCGTGGCAGCGGTGGCACCTGCGCGCACAGGAAGAGCGCAAGACGGCAAATTGCGTTATGACAGTACGCTCGAGGGAGAGGGTTTTGAGGGGCGACAGGTACAGGGCTAGCGGCACGTGCCGTGGCAGCGGTAGCACATGCACCCAGGTATGGTGTGGTCGGGTGTAGGCGTGGTCGGGACCAGCAAGGATCGTGTGGCCACACCACCTGGATTGCAACATAAAATGCCAAAATGCCAGGCGCGCACACAGCTCGCATGACACACGACGCTATCGCGTTGCACAAGGAACTACTCTGACCAGCAAGCACGTGTTAGCACCGTGGCATCAAGACCCGGCCCGAGCCGTACGGCGCCACAAGCAAGCAGCTCGCTGCATGGCCCGCACGCCGTCCGTAGATGTCCTTCCGCCCAGACCCCAAGGAGCCCCGTCCCAGCCCACCCCGCAGTCAACACGCCCATAATAATCCCATTCCATCCCGTGCTTTTCCCATTGCATCCCGTCCCAGTTAACCCACGCTTTGCAGGTGCACCGCCCACGGCACACCCTCTACAAGCTGCCCTGCAGCGCACGGCCCCAACACAGTCGCCACCCACCCGCAGACCTCAAGCCCACCCGTCCACTCCCCACCTGTTGGTGACCATCCACTCGCTTGTGGCGTACGGCACGTCGTGCACCAGGCCCATGGCGGACCGCAGCCGCCGGACCACGCCGCGCAGGCCGTCGGCCCTCTCGACCGCCTGAGGAGCCAGCCGGCCGGCGCCCTGCGTCGGGACATGCATGTGGGACCGTTTGGGGGCGACAGAAAGGAGACGAGCTGTGGGCAAGTGTGGTGGCGTACCTGCCAACATGAAAGCTGGGCAAGAAGTAGCATACCGTAGTGTGCAAGAGTAAGATTCTGTAGCTTCGTTGAGACCCGCACGACACCCTCACAGTTGATGTTTGAAAGGGCCCCAAATACCCTGACTCGCGCTTCTAGGCCGGCCCGCCTGATGCAGCTCACCTTGCAGTGGGCGCAGGGAACAGCGCCGGCGCCACGGCATTGCAGGCACGTGCAGTGGCCGCGCACGAGCGTTGAGGCAGCCTGTTGGATAAGGCGCATATCGCATATGTGCTACTGCGTCATCAAGACGGCCGCCGACCATGGGATAGAATGACGACGGTACGTGTACGGGCGGCAAGGGGTGACAATATCGTTGTTGCATTTGCCCAAGCGCTTGACAGCTTACCCTGTTGAGCATTACGTCCACGGAGTTGCGGAATGGAGCATCGTCTTTATGGGCCGTAGCATTTGCGTCCTTGGAGGGCTTGGGCGCAAGCCGGGGGAAGTCGCCGAAGGGGCCCTGCAGCACAGTTGTCGCAGCAGCGCGTGAGTATTGGGCAGCTGCGTTGGCGCTCGACGGAAAGCACCACATTACCAGAGCATCACGATCGCTGATAGTGCTACGTGCTGGAAGTTCAAGCGCCAAGGCAGCAGTGCTCAGGATGCTGCCGAGGCGCAAGTGCTGACTAGGCGTAGAAACACCTCGAACCCGAGTGCTTGACAAACTCCCAAATGTCAGTGCGATATGAGGTGAAAATGACTTGGTTATGTTACATAATGCGCCTTGCATGAAGCTGTCGGTACCAGCCTCGCAGAACTTGGACGGCTTCGGAAGGATACGTACCCACATAAGTGGCTCTCAAGTTGTATCCCGACGCACCTTAAACCCCTTCACCACCATTGTTGTATGACGTGAGCGCCGCACGCGCACTGAGACAGCGCGAGGGTGCGAAAGGCACAATGACGAGGACATGCTGGCTGCGGTAGGCCGACGAACGGAACCTTACGGTATCAGCTAACAATACTAGAAGACAATATGTGGTAGGAGGGCCTTCTTATCGAAAGCGCGGGGTATCGTTGCAGAAGAAGACCAGACTCCCTGACTCCTGCTCGGCGACACCACAGGAGTCAACAAGGTTTGTCGACGTGCAAATGTTGGCTTTTTTGTACTCACGGAAGCGTGCATGCAACTTGGCATACACGCTGGGGTTCGGGCCCAAATATAAGGCCGTCTCAAATCGGGTTCGGTTGGCTTACTTGACGGATTCGGAATGGCGTCATGTCAATTCCATGTCTTGGCACATACTGGTGCAGCCGCATTTCCACGAGGGTTGTTGTTTTGGGGCGTATACTCTGCGTGCACTTTTGTTCACCAGCGTATCAACCCAGGTATCAACTTTTCCGACACCGCGCGCAACACCCACCACCCACGAGTCCGGAAACACCACCAAGCTGCACCGGAGGAATCACCAACGCCACTAAATTTGCTCGTTACTCCACTTATGTACCGGGCATATTTAGTCGATTCGGGTTAGACCCTTTGGGGCACTACAGTGGAAACATCCGTTCCGTCCAACAAGGCACCACCCCACGTGGCGTATACTCACGCTCACTTGACTTGAGGTAAATTCTTTGTAGTACATCTCTTCGCTCCTTTCAGCGAGCCTCGGGCCAAGCCCTGTTGAGCTCTTGTCGCGGAGAAGGGTGGAGCCGAGCGGCGTACATGAAGGAGCCATGCGCCATACCATACACCAGAAGCATACTTAGTACTGCTGCACTAACGACAAAATCCGCACAGGTGCAGCGCGCTCAGCTAAACGCGAGTTTGAGAAAGCATGCCGTGCGCGCTTTTTGCGGTACGCGCACACAGGCCGTCCGCATCCGCGGAACGAGCTGCACTTAATCTGCAAGACAAGCGATAACCTGTTGCGAGGCAGCTGCCATAATTGTCGGCACCACACCGCGTCGGGCTCCCGTCCACGCTGAACCCTTCACTTGCTCGCCACAAGCCCGCGGCCTTCCTTTCCCTCTCCCCAGAACGCAGTAACGCCCACGTCGCCCAGCCAACTGTCAGACAAGGCCCGATATCGTTGGCTCCCCTGCAACCCCCGGACAGCCAAGACCTGAAGGGGGATGCACCCGGCTAAGCTCTGTTCCTCCGTGGGGGCGCCGTCCGCATCCATCCATTCTTGCGCGCTCCCATGGCCCGTGCTGCCGCCTCCAGCTCTGCACCGACCGAGCGGCCATCTGTCCAAACCCACACGTGCGCAACAGTGCCCGGCGCCTTCACGGCACCAGCCTGGCTGCCCTGGCCGTCACTCAGTGCTTGTTCGCTTCTTCCGTGAGGGTGTGGAAGGCGGTGGCGGCGGCAGCAGCCATGGAGCTCAACCGCAAGGCGGCGCACAAACGTCACAACCAGCAGCAGCAGCAGCAGCAGCAAGTGACAAAGCGGGCGCTGCCCCTGTTGCCCCTGCACACGACGCGGGGGTGCCATGGGGCAGCGCCAGCAGCCAGCAGCCTGTGGTGGGCAACGCGGTGCCCTTCGTGCCCACCACACGCCAGCACCAGCAGTTCCACCACCACCAGCAGGAGCCACCAACAGCACACAGCCTCCAGCAGAAGCAGCAGCAGCAGGAGGAGGAACAGCAGGAAGATCTGGCAGGCAGGCGGGTGGAGGGGAGCCAGGCGGCAGACCGTGGCCGCAAGGAAAGGGCGGCCCTAGGGATGGGCACAGAGGGGGAGGAGGAAGGTGATCCGGAGGACGAGCAGCGGCGCGAGGAAGGGGAGGGGGAGGAGGAGGAGGAGGAGTCGCTGGTGGCTGCCGCTGTGCACGCGCAGAAGGGGGCCACAGCTGAGGACGCGCGGGAGCGGCAGCTGGATCGGGCGGAGGGGGCGGGACCGCCGTGGGGCAGGGAGCAGGTGGGCCGGGGTGGGGTGCGTTTGGGTGGGGTCGGGAAGCACGTAGGCACGTAATCGGGGTGCTTGGGGAAGCCGGGAAGGCTACGAAGTTGTACGAAGAAGCAAGCAAGCCATGGCGAGGGCAGGGCAGAGGGCACGAGTTAAGGTTGCAGGGGAGTTGCCGGGGCGGGATCAAGATGCCTACCGCGACCCTGTCATCCTGCCTTTGCGCTTTGTGCTCGCTTGCCATCCATCGCCATTCGTGTCACTACTTAGCGCCGTACGCCCTTGGCCCGCATCACTACCGTGCACAGCACTCCGCATCCTGGTCGGGTCTAAATCAAAGCCGTGCCGGTATGGGACGGAACTTGGTCCTGCGGGAGTTGTTGACGCTCTGATCATGCACTTGTGCACGCTCCACGCTCCACGCTGCAGCAGTGAAAAAGCCTCGCTGCGCCTTTGTGCAAGGTCGCGCATGCTCACACTCCGGTATCCTACATGTAACTGTGCGCATGCTCCTGACCTCCTCTGCGAAATGGCCCTCTCCGCAGGCCGCCTTCGACCCGTTCCCGCAATACGAGATGGGCGAGGAGCAGCAGGACTTGTACGATGTGGAAGAGCTGCTGGGTGGGTTATGGCAAGTATTGAATAGTTGAACCGCACAATGATGGTCCCAACGGGCTGGCTACCCTAGAGCTGTTTTTGCTCGTCTCGGTTAAGCCTGCCAGCATACGTAACGTGGGCAAAATGCGCCTCCCGCATAGTGACGCTGTTTGTGCAACGGCAGCAGGCCGCCGGCTATTGCCCGACGAGACCTGCACCCAGCCGGCAACCAGTCATTGGGGTCCGACCACACGCGCGTCCTTCCCATTCAACTGCACCACTGCTGTCATCGTGTGTGCATGCATCTCGCCTCCTGCAGAGTACGTGCCCGCCAGCGAGGTGGAGGGTGCGGTGGTGCTGGGCGAGGCGCCGCCCAGCGGCCTTCCGCTCAGCGGCGAGGGGCACCCCGACGAGCTGTCGGCTGCGCTGGACGCACTGGCGGTAAGTATAATGCACAGTACACACCTGCAGCGCGACTATGTAACCATACCGCTTATAACGTGGCCAGCACGTGTGTGTCACATAGACATCTGTTGGCTACCAACGCATGGACGGGGTTCGGCGTTGAGGGCGACTGTACGGCACTGTACGGCACCTCCGCAACCTGCTCCTACCACTCCTCTTGTTCCTAGGCGAACAGCGCCACACCTCCTGCGCATACCCCAGGCTCGCACCCACACCCTCTCACAAACACAGGAGCAGGAGGCTCTGGAGCAGCTACAGCTCAAGACCGCCGCCGCCCGCCGCCGCCGCGGCCGCCCGCCCGCCGCCGTTCGCCCTGCCGTACAGCCCGCCTCCGGACCTGGGCCCATGCCGGATCCAGCCGCCGTCCTGGATCAGAGCCGCAGCAGTGCGGCCGCCAGTACCGCTAGCGCTGCCCGTACGGAGGGAGATGCTAAGCCGCGGCACCGCAAGACGTCAGTCCGCAACGAGGTCCCGGTCACACCTGCCTCGGTGTTCCACACCAGCCCCGATGTGTTGGACGAGGACGTTGACCCACAGCTACACCCCAACAAGCAGCAGCAGCAGGCGCAGCAGCAGGAGCAGCGCGGCAAGCATGGGGGCCGGGGCCACAGGAAGGGCGCAGCTGCGGCGGAGGCGGTTGAGGAACAGGGCGAGCACGTGGGCGGTGCGCCGACGGGTGAGGCGGCGCTGGTCGCTGCGGCCAAGGCCCGGTACGCACGCCGGCAGGGCAAGGGCGAGGGCGAGGGCGAGGGCGAGCAGGGCGGACACGCCCAAGATCAAGGACAAGGCGAAAAGCAGCCCCCTGGAGAGGACGCCTCCAAAGGCAAGGGTGTGGCACGCAGAGGCCGGGGCAGGGGTGCGACCGTGCTCGCACAGCGTGAAGAGGGCGTTGAGGAGAGCGAGGCGGGCGGCGCCGCCACGGAGGCAGCTGGCAAGGAAGGTAAGAAGAAAAAGCCGAAGTCCAAGTTGAGTTCGCTGCTGGCTCAGCCTCCTGTGTACAAGACCAGCCCAGACGTGCCGGATGAGGACCTACCCCCGCCGCCGGGGCGGAAGGTCGTCTCCTCCGCCGCCCGCGGCGGCGGTGGCGGCGCTGGCGGCGGCGGCGCGGTTGCCCGCAGCAAGCCCAGATCATCAGCTGCCGGCGCCTCCTCCCAGGCCCCCGCTGTCACAGCCGAGGCGGCCGCGACAACCAACGCGGCTGTACCCGCGCCGCCGCCGCCGCCGCCGCCACCGGGTGCCGCCGCTGCCGCCTCTCCAGCTGCGTCCGCTCCCGCCGCCCACCCCTCGCACCAGCAGCAGCACCAGGGCGAAGGCGGGCGGCTGAAGTCGTTGGGCGATGTGGACCGCCAGTTCATCGACATTGACGGAGGAATCAACTGGGACGAGGCCGCCAAGGGCCTCAGAAGTGCCATGCGAGCCACCAGCCCCCGCACCGGCCGTGGTCGCACGCACCAGCAGCACCACCAGCAGGAGCCGCAGGGCGCGCCGCCGCCGCCGCTGCCGACGCCGTCAGCGGTGCAGCGCCCCATGCCGGAGAGCAGCGGCGTGCAGAGCGTGGGCGGCGGCGGCGGCGGCGGCGGCGGCTCGCCCGCCGCCGGCGGCGGCAGTCCTCCCGCCGCGGCAGGACTTCCTGCCGCGCCCAGCGGCGGCCCTGCTGCTGCACAGCCTACCTCAGGAGACGGCAGCGGCGGCGGCGGCGGGGCCGACGGCGGCTCTGCATCTCCCCAGCCGCGCCCGACGGCGGCGGCGGTGGTCACGTCACAGACGTACGGCCAGTGCCGTACAGCTGCCATGCTGCAGGCCCACGGCCTGCAGTTTTTTTTTTTTTTTTTTTTTTTTTTTTCAGGAGAGGGGTTATGGGATTATCGGAGGGCTTTTTTTTGGGGGGAGGTCCTCAAGGGCGGCTCTTT
>VFQN01002786.1_pt1 | contig 26198 bp, 24 predicted proteins | sample 3512371 | NCBI WGS metagenome assembly VFQN01 (sample SAMN10412370, study PRJNA504923) | tailings metagenome | isolation source: Replicate 2 from Balatoc abandoned mine | place: Philippines: Itogon, Benguet | collected 2017-08-28 | reverse complement strand
TACAAGGTGTTGATTTACAATTCTTTCTTGCGTTATTGCTGCGAGAGTTTCTTGGATTTGCTGTTGATGCTGTTGAAACTGTTCCAAGGTGTTTTGAAATTGCTGCTGTTGTTGTTGCAATGGTATTTACTGCTTTGCGTGAGCGCATTTATCTGGGCGAGCTACTGATTATTCTGCATTTCGGGTAATTTTTTCTTGCTCGATAACTGTACCTATGAAGGGGACTTATCAATAAGACGAATTATGGAATAGTGGAATTTTGAAAATGTCGAAGTTTAATAAATTTCGAAATGTCATCGTTCAATTGTCTCGAACCACCCTTCACCCTTCATTCTAGCTTAATTCAATGCAGGATATTTGAAATAAAAAGAGAAATTAAAAAAAAACATTTTAATAACAATCCTATTCCAGTTTTAACAATAGATTTTCTTATTTCTACTGTAAAAAGATTATCTGACCAAATCATTTACCTAATCTATGAGATCTGCCATATTCTCTTCTTCTTCATCATTTGTTATTGTAAAAGTTGCAACAGGTTCCTTCACTTGTGGCTTCTTCTTCTTCTTCTTTTTCTTTCTCTCTTTACTTGCTTCTTTTCTTTGTCTTTCTTCTTCCTCCAATTGAGCTTCTTCGTACTCTTGTACGCGTGATGCTGGATCGGATCGAATCACTAATCCTTTCTTTGGTTCGAACTTTGTCGGTAGCACGACCACTGGCATGGTCTCATTAAAGTCTCTAATCGCAGCATTCGCCGCAAAGTGACGATCAAGTAGAGTATTGGGTGTAGTATCATGGTTGGGAGGATATGGAGTGCGACTTCCAACGCTTCCACCACCTGCAGGATTACTGCCCGAAGGATTTATCTTCTTTAATGTCTTCTTTGTCTTCTCTACAGCTTGTTTTATCGTATTCTGAGCTCCTAGCTTTAAATGATTCCCTAATAATCTTGCTTTCATCTTTAAATTTGATTTTTGCCATAACTGCGCGTCGAATATGAGTTCTCTCTCATATCGTTCTTCCTCTTCCTCTGTTCGAACAGGATCGGCGGTTTCTAACCTCTCGAAGGTTGCTGTACCACCTCCTTGCGTTGTCTGACTGCTTGCAGTAGTAGGAGAGGAAGAAAGTGAGCTCACCACAGGTTTCTCACTAAAGCGAGGAAGCACAACAGCTGATAATTTATTCGATTTTCGAAGATATTTACGGTATGTTTCTCGTGTTGTTGAATTCTTCTTCGTTTGATCAGTGGAGAAATAAATTGATTCTTCATCATCGTTTTCTTCATTGGTGACAAGTTTTTCATACATTCCAGCATTGCTTTGACTTGGATCGAAAGGTCTGTCATAGTTGTGACTATAGGAGTTGGGTCCGGAGGGGAGCACTTACTTGTAGGAGAAGGTATAGATATGAGCAAATGCAACAAACATCATTTCAATACAAATTAAAAAATTTTGCAATCCGGTAGCAACAACATCAGGACCATATTCACCTACCAAAATTACAAGACAAAGAAGTGAATGTGAAGGATCTAGGAAAGGTGAAGTGGTTTTCTTACCAAGGTTTTGAATCCAACCTAGCTTCACCATACCAGTAATGACAACACTTTGCCAAAAAGCAAAGAAAATTACAAATTTAATACAAAGAAATTTTCCAATAGGTTCAAATGGCTTTAACTTTGTCTTTAATGTTGTGTAAAATGTCATAAGAACCATGAAAGCATACGCCACTGAGATATTAATAATAAATAAAATATAGAAATATCCATAGTTTAAACTGATATCTCCCTCATGATAGACTCCAAATAAATCTGGTGGCAATATTAGATGTATTGTGAAGATACTAAGGGAAAAACACTCACCTAATATCATTGCGATGATCGCTGTCGCTGGTCTGATGACGCAATACTGCAGTCAAAGGGTAAGATATGAGTAATGAAAATGGGGTTTGAAGAGGTCAAACTTACCTGCAACGTTCCAAATTTGCAGTATCTAAGGAATTCTCGGCCTCGAGGAATTTCACCAGGAAAGCAGTAGTTAAAAGGACAAGGAAGATATTGTGGAGGTTGAGACTCTAAATATGCAACAACTTCAGTATCATTAATCTCACATTCCAAATATGACAACATTAATGATAAAAATAGATACAAAACATAGGCCTTGAAAAGGGACATGAAAAGCTTAGGAAATGTGCTGTGAGACATTTATAAACGACTTACCTCATAACAATCTCTGGCCATGTCTATGTATAGAGCCTGATAAGGCCACAGAAGACCAAGGAAACTATCAACAGCATAAATTGGCACCATATAAATGATGCCCAGAATCTTCGATTGAATATGCGGTTTTGTAAACACCGATAGATGTTTCCGAATCAAATACGATGAGAAAAAAATCGCAAAGATCATACATATTCCTGAGAATACAATGACCACATCCACAGTCGATAGCGAATAGAAAATTGGATCAAGTTCCATCCTCTTCACCCACAATCAAATTCAATCTTCCTCCTTCCTCGCCAGTACGACGTATTAAAACAAAATAAAATCTACATTTCGAGTTTTCGTGTGTACTCTCGTAGTTGAAGACGAAAGCTCGAAATCTCGAAACTCAACCAATTAACAGTATTTCTAGATCGCATAAGTTGTTCAATCACAATCCAGTGAAAGAACATCTAAAGATCCGCACTAATTGCACCATCAAGACTCTATAGTTTTTCGTTTGTTTGTTTGGATAGATTGATATTTGATTTGATAGAATGGCAGAACACGTTGAAAATAATAATAAGAAGAGAAAGCACTCTGGTAAGAGATGTATTGAAATTGTGCATCAACACTTTGATTAACTGTCTTTTTCTTTACTAATAGAGGAGGAAATTGAAGAGCCAGAACGTAGCAGCACTGATTACATCAATTTAACAACTCATGATGGTCAATTTGGAGCCAATCCTGTTGCTATCCAGTGGGGTGCTAGTGATCCTCTTGTCAGAGGCCCAGTCATTGCCACCGCCAAGCACGGTGGACAAAGAAACGCTATCGGTGCTCACGGTGGTGGATATTGTATCTACACAGCCTTAGCTGTTGCTGCCGGTGCATTAGATCCTGCTCACATCCCAAACCTTCACAAGACCTCCCCAACACACTCATTCGGCCCATTCCCAGCTTGGACCGACCCTAAGAAACTTGTCACCATCGATCCATGGGGTCATTTAGTCACTTCAGTATATGAACCATACTTCAAGAAGGGATATGACATCCGTCCTACAATCGCTGTTACCAAGGCTCACATTGACTTCCCTGAAATCAAGGAAGCCATTCGATTGGGCAGAATCAAGGTTGATGGTCATATTGTCAAAGCCGATGGACAAACCCTTGTAACAAAGGCAGCTATTGAGCAAGTCTGGTATCTTCCAGGTATTGCTGAGCGCTTTGGTTGCTCAGAGCAGAAGTTAAGACAGGCTTTATTCCGTGAGACGAACATGATGTATCCTGAATTATTGACAAGAAATGATATTAAGCTGTTCCTTCCACCAAGTGAGTATTGCCATTATATTTCTCGATTGATCATATTGCTAACCTTTGTTCCTCGCAGTCGGAGGTCAAACTATCTATATGTGGGGTGATCCATCAACCATCCCTGATGAGAACGTCAAGCTCACTGTCCGTGTTCATGATGAATGCAATGGATCTGATGTCTTTGGTTCAGATATTTGCACATGTCGCCCATATCTTGCTCATGCAATCGAAGAATGCATCCGCACTGCTCAAGAGGGAGGTTGTGGTGTCGTTGTTTACTTCCGTAAAGAGGGACGCTCTTTAGGAGAAGTCACCAAGTATCTCGTCTATAATATGCGTAAGCGTAATGAAGCTGGTGATCAAGCATCAGAGTACTTCAACTGCACAAAGAATGTTGCTGGTATTACTGATACTCGTTTCCAAGCACTTATGCCTGATTCTCTCCACTGGTTGGGAATTACCAAGATTGATCGATTTATCTCTATGTCTGATATGAAATATAATGCCATTGTTAACTCTGGTATTAAGATCGTTGAACGTGTTGAAATCCCACCAGAATTGGTACCAAAAGATGCTCAAGTTGAAATCTTGGCAAAGGTTCAAGTCGGATATCATGCTGGTGCCAACTATAAAGTAATGAGTGAAGAAGAGTTAAAAGATGTCAAAGGACGTGCTGCTAATGAATATTAAATGTGAGATGAGGTTGTTCTATGATAGAGATAGCATAATTTGCATGTAATAGTTCAGAGAAGTATTTTATGATATGATAATATGTGATGTGAATAGTTCTTAACAAATAGTCCCAATAAATAATGCAAAGCTTGCCAAATCCAACGCTTGACTTTTGTCCTTTGAAAACTCAAGCAAATATTTCGCTCTGAGTTGCATTCATCGATTAATTCGTTCTAATCATGCTCACACACCTAATTACCTTAGAATCTTACAAAGGAGCGGCTTATAGCTTTGAGCTTACCCACCGACCTCGAGGAGAACGAGGGAAAAAGATCTTTCATGTCGAAAATTGACAAGCTAACTCCTGATGTAGTTGACTCTCTGACCATTTTTCACTGAATTATTGAGTAAAATTCCTCACGCCAAAAAAATCGCTCCATTTCAATTCCCAACTTTGATGCAGTTGGCAAGACGAGGATCACCGTAGATGAAGCCGTTCGCATGAAGGAACTTTCACTTCTTTTTGTCCCTTCATGCGAACGGCTTCATCCACGGTGATCCTCGCTGCAGTTGGGAATTGAAATGGAGCAATTTTTTTGGCGTGAAATTTTACTCGATAATTCAGTGAAAAATGATTAAAAATATGACTTTATCAAGCCCTCTTTAAGAGTTTAAATGAATTTCTTTCATCCTTCGATTTCTTGAGTCATCATGTTTTGTTTGCCGGCATTCCGCGCTTCTGTTTAAAGGAGGCAGAAGTTGCGCTAAGTCGCAAGATGACTCCCATGCTCTCCACATTATGTGGTAAAATTGAGCACCTCTTTAGGAAAAAGTTCTCACCAAAACAAGAGCAAAATTATGAATGTACGATTTTTTGGATGAGCTTAGTTGTTACAGGGGTAATATCGCAATTACCAGTGGTTAGGTGAATTATATAGATACGAGATGATTCGGATAGATTATTAAGTTCTCGTCCCTTCTTCCTTAAAAATATGGGAAAGATTTCTCTGGATACAATGCAGCTTGAGTGACAATACCAGCAAAGGCTAACATTGCCAGTCGACCGTTCTTGACTTCATTCAAAGCGAATCTTTCGCGAGATTTAGAATCCTTGCTAAATCCCAATGGATCAAAAGAGAAATCTCCTGGCTCTCTTCCAGATCCCTTCGATTGATCATAGATGGCAGCTCCATTAAACAACTCGAAGGCAGAAATGAAGTTCAGCAATACTCTACAAAAGACAGATACTAACAAACTATAGCTGGTAGTGGTAGCTTACCCTAAAGATCCATTCTCAACAGCAGCCTTGTGAGCAGCAAGGGAATTTGGGATTTCATTGAAATTGCTGAAAGGTAAACGTAAGCCCAAATCAACAGCAATCCATCCAACAACAGCTAACATGGCGAAACGACCATGCTTGACTTCAGATTCTCGCATCCACTCAACGGTCGTGATCTTTCTTCTTGGTAATGGTTCTTTCCAGAATTTGGGAACAATAAGTTCTCCCCAATCGATCTGTAAACAGAAGCGTTACATAAGGTCTAGAAAAGTGAACTTCTTACATCAGGGAAAATATTTGATAGACCTAAAGGATCGAATCCGACATCACCGGGGTATTGACCATTGAGGGCAACAGGTTGTTCAGCGAAAGGAACAGACTTTGATCTCGCATACAAAGTTGTTGTGAGTGAATGCTTCACAGAGTTTGTGGAGAATGCAGCAATTGTAGATAAGCTGACAAATACAATTAATAGGTTTAACATCTTCTATCTCTTGTTCTCTAGAATGATATGATAGTGAATCAATGTTAATGAATGCACAAGAGTCTTTTGAAGCGAAAGGATTTGACTTCAAATCTCCTGAAGTTTACAATATTCGATTTTCTGAAATCTCGACCTTTTCAGTCGTACACGATCTCGTTAAGATAGTCGTCTTTTCTATCGAGCGAGAATTGAAGAAGCAAATGTTCGAGAAAGGAAGTTTACTCAAGGTTGGAGCAACTGTTGAATTTTCTGTTGGTTTGATCGGCTTCTTAAGTTATATTTTGACCCTTTATGGACCATCAAAAGGCATTTACCCTTTAAACGCGGTATTTGGTAAGCAAATCGTCTGGTTTGGAGGAGTACAACGATATTCGTTTTCTCAGTTCTTAAATAGCTGTCCAGCTGCAGCAGATCTCCTCGCGCTCCATTATCCATTATTTTCCTTAGGATCTCATTTATGTGGAGTTGGAGGCTTTCTTTATATCGCTGATGCCATAAAAAAGAAGAGAGTTTGGGCTCTTTTCGCCTTGTTCTGTATTATTGTGATTGCTGGAGTGAATGACACTTGCGGGGCATATTTTTACTACTTAAAATCTGGAGAATATGGATTCCTTCTTTCATTAATTGCCAGCTCGTTAGGATTTCTTGCTCTACTCTTCTTCTTGGACTGTCTTAAAGTCAAACAAGAATCCATAAGAATTAATACTTCTCAAATTTCTGGAAGAATGTATTTAGTTGGCCGATCACTAGCTATTTCTTCAACCTTTACTATCATGGTGTTATGGATTTACGGGTATTTCTCTTACTTCTTGCCTTCGTATCTTCTTAATCCCACTCAACCCGCCAACTTCTTTGGTAACATATTCCCTTCTTTACATCAACAACTCGCTATAACTGATCCTTCTTCCGTTGAATATGAACTTAACTCGATCTATTTCTACGGATTTAGTGTGATGACTGCTCAGATGGCATGGGCAGCAGGGAGTGTAGGATTTGGGATCTGTCCATTCATCGCGGCAGTGTATGGCCTCGTTGACAAGGAGAGATTCCTCAGAACAAGGTGTATAATGTTTCTTTTATATGTAGCTGTATGTTCTTTCTTACCTTTCTATTTCCGCATTGATCCTATCACTGCTGTGGGAGGTTTAGCTGCTGTTCATATTCACCTCGTACTTGCATTGTATGGTTTTCTTCTGCTCATAGCATGTGGTCTTTTGACAATGAGTCATCCAAAACTCTTATTCACCACTAAGAAACTTGATTAAAAATGTAATGAAGGAAAATTTCTTCTATATATTAGAATCATTTATAAGTATATTCATGGAAAACAAAGAAGAAAAATAAAAATAAAAATTAAAGAAATCAATTTTAGAACTTATCCTTCATATGATTTTAAAACCTCATCCAAAAAACACTTCTTAATAATCTACAGTTTGTAATGATTTGATTTCGAAGAATATGATAGATAAGAAGAGGGGAAAAATGATTCAAAGATCATAGATTTTCGGGTGGAATCCTTTAGCCTTGAAACTGTTTTACCGCTTCCTCATAAGGGCCATAACCCGCACCGTAGACAGCTGCTAGCTCATACAACCACTTAAGTGGGCTAGGAAGAAACCAAAAGAGCCAACTGAATGAAATAACCAACAATAAAAAACAACAATAAATAACATCAGACAATGTCACTTACATGATGGCCTTCGCTTGCCAACCAGGTAGATTATTCATTGGTGGTGCAGCATAGGTAATATTATCTACAATACAGTCCACCACCTTGACAGGATCTTCTTCAACTGCTTTAATCTGATCATGAAGAATATCGATATTCTTCTTTGGATATTGTGAAGTGATTTCTTTCGGTGCTTTGTCATAGTCGCGATATGCAGCCTCTAATGCAATATCAATAAATGGAGTCCTGAATTTTCGTCAAAGTGATATTGAGAAGAGGAAGGGAATGAGAGGCTTACTTCATAAAACCAGGATTAATATTCGTCATATAGACGTTCCATTTAATCAACTCTAAGCGAAGACATTTAGTAAATCCTTCTAAAGCATGCTTAGATCCTATTAAATTGATAAGTTAGATCATAAAATAGTGGTGTTATTATCTCTTACCGCAGTATGCTGCTCCTCCAGGGAATGCTCCATGACCAGCCATACTACAAATATTAATCACTCTCGAATATTTAGTCTTTTTCAATAAGTGTAAAAACAGTTTAGTTATTGTAACAATCGCAAAGAAATTCACTTCGAAGGTTCTTCTGAAGGACTCTACAGTCGCCCAATCAGTGAGACCTGAAGGAGCGATTCCCGCATTATTCACTACCGCCCAGAGTTTTAACTTTCCATCTGACTTTAAGAGACTTTCCACTTTATCGTGAACTTTTTTCACGTCTTCTTCCTTCGTGACATCACATCGCATTACAAGACAGCGATTGAAGCCATTCGCTTTGGCGTAAGCCTGGAGTTCTGACACACCTTTTTCAGTCAAACAGAGAGGAACCATGTAGTATCCTTGCTTTAACAGGCGATGTACCGACATTAAACCAAATCCAGAGTCACATCCAGTGATTACAATGATATGATTTTCTGGATCATTTATCGTAACACGCTGAAAGTATCGAAAGAAATTCGAAATGACCAACCATAGAGTATGAAAGAAGCTCATTCTTTTGTCGAGGTTGTGTTTGGATTAAATTATAGATCTCTTGCTGTATCTTGTATAGGATCTTTTGTGTTGATGTTGATGCTTCAAACAAGGTACCAAAGACAAGTAGTGCTTCTCTTTATTATACGCCTGCAATGTAAATTACAACGAAAACGTTATAAAAATTGTTTATTCACTTTGTTTGAAGATGTTCTTGATGAATAAATGGTCGGTATTCTTTAGTATTATAGTATTATGTACGCATTGGAGTGTATTAGAGGAATATCGAATCTGCTTTACGCAAGCAGCGAGTATTCAGTCGATTGATGCTTCTTTATCAGATAATGTGATTGGAACATGTCGTGTTGAGCAACAACCAGCAAATGGAGAGACATTTTTTCCAAAGTTAGAAGCATATAACAAACCTTCAAAATCTTTTCAATGGTATTTGTACCCTCAAAGCCCTTCAAAAGAAGAAATCGACGAATATCGAGCAATCCCTGCAACTCTATCAAAGTCCCATCCAAATCTTGCCATAGGTTTCATCAATCGAATGCCACAAGCAGATAAATGGGTAGCTAGAGGTGATACGGGTTGGCAGCTACCAGCTGATCATTTGAGAAATAATAAGAGCTTCTGCTTAGCGATGACGAGAGCGACTGTCACAGCGCCGAAAGCGATGCATGAATCACATAAAGGCACAATTGACATGTATCTCATACACGTACGACATGGTGGACTATTATTAGAGTCCGGGATCTTTGGACATCCTTCCTGTGGCTATTATCAAGCGTTAGAGACCTGTGAGACGAAGTTCAAATTTATAGGAAAGCAGTGGTGGAAGCAATGCAGTGTCTGGTTAAGTTCCTCTACTATCACACAATTTGAGAGAATGATGAGTGTATTAAATGAAGTAGGGAGTACGAAGAGTAAGAATCATCAGGAACAACAGGAATCACCAGTTGGGAAGGCTTTAGTGAATAGTTTCCGTGGTCATTGTTTGACGAATAGTAGTTTAGAATGGAAATTTGTTGATAAAGTTTTTGTAATAACTGCTTTATGGGATCATAATTATCATCATTTTCTAATGGATTCATTAAGTCGACTTATTCGTTATTTACCTTTTCTTCATAATAATCCAGATATCTTTATACATATTCGATATGCTGAACAATATCTTAAGAAACAAACCTATCATATCGTTGGTGCGAGAATTCGACAAATGTTCTTATCATTATTAGGTATTTCCATGGATCGTATCATCTTTGGACCTGTGATCGCGAAAGATATCTTCTTCCCTCGTCCAATTAAGTGTAATAATCCTATTGCTAATGCTTATGAAATTCGGTAAGCAACTCATTTCTCTTATTTTTCTGCCTTCTCAATTTGTTTTTCATGCATTTAGATTGTTGTCAAAGCTGTTACTGGAAAATTCTTATAAACAATTAAGATCCTCTCAGAGGATTTCTCAAGATTATCATCTAAATCAGCCACATGTCTTAGAAAAAGCACTTCAACCTTTCCGAACAGTACAAACATCGAATATAGGTTCTAAATCTTTGGTAAGTTTGTCAATATTTCGGTTGATTTTACTTGACCAGATTACAAATAGAGAATCATCATTCAAGTTCGCTATTGTTCAACAAAGAAAGAGTGTAAGCATTGGCGCGGATGGACTCCAGTAGAGATTGAAAATGTTGTGGAAGGATTCAAATCTTCCTTCCCGACAGCACAGGTAAGTGTCGGGCGTATTTAATTCCAATAAATAGCGATGCTGGTCTCTCATAGATTTTGACAATATCTGATTCTGATGGCTTTGAAGCAAATTGCATCGAATGTGAGCTCTTTGAATATCACCAAGCGGATATTCTTGTTGGATTACATGGAGCAGGTTTGTATTTTAGAACTACTCAGTGTATTTAAATTCGCTTTTATAGGATTAACAAATATAATGTTCATGAGACCGAATTCTGTTTTAATCGAAATCACAGGACAATTTGATGGTCGAATGATGCCAGTATGTGGTTACCATGGTCCGTTGGCAGCTATCTTTGGTGTTCATCATTACGTTTACTACTATGATTGGCGAGGAGGAGCACCATTAAATAGTACTGATTTAGCCTTAGAGAGTAGAACTTTTTTCTTAGAAGTTAGAGATGATGTTCAACATACATAAACTTTAAAATTATATTGAGTCGATGATCAACTCTAGTAACATGTCCTAAAACTTCATGTCTAACGATGCATATATTTATGCATATAGATTTAATTCAAATTTTCCAGCAAAAAGTCTGGAATTATTATTTTTCCAGGAAATATTGCGGAGTTTTTCCAGTAGCACCACGACATTCATCAAATTAACGAAGAAGAAAAACAATCGATAATAATGTTGCAGAGAACACTCTTCCAGCCAATCAGAAGTCTAACCTCCAATCCTACATGGAATAGGTCAGGATTCAGGGCGATGACTGGAGCTTTTTCTACTGAAGCCGCCGCTACAGCTCAATCTACGACAGCAGCAGCAACAACAGAAAAGAAACAGGTAAAAACAGAGAGTCTCTATTCCCTTGGATTCTTCTTCATTTTTTTTCATTACTAATAGAAAGTGAAAAAGAATGCAGTTACTGTAGTGTCTCATCCATTTGATCTTAAGAATGAATCCAAACCACTTGACATCCCTCAAACCTCTTACTTCGCTGTGATTCTATACCAAGGAAAACAATACAAGATTACCAAGGTAAAGTATATTACATACAAAATTTTTATCTGTCAATTTTTATATAATAATGTCTCTATAGGATGATCGTCTCATCTCAGAGAAGCTTCAAGTCGATAAAGATATCGGTGAATCGCTTGACTTAGACGATGTTCTTCTCCTTGGCTCAGAGAAAGGTACAATTATTGGTCGACCAAGAGTACCAGGAGCTATTGTTAAAGTTGTTGTTGAAGAGAAAACACTTGATAAGAAAGTTTTAGCATTAAAGTTTCGTAGAAGAAAGAACTCCAAGAGATTAAGAGGATATCGTCGTCATATCACAGTATTCCGTGTGACTGATATTGTACCACCTCCTACCTATACTAAATTTATCTAATAATAATCACTATAGGACGATTTATTAGAAAAGTAATCATAATGTAAAAGAATCTTTTCTTGATAAATATCTCATCTTATCTTAACATTATTATCATCCTTCATGACAACAATACTATCAACGAAGAAACAGGTAACTAAATACTAAAACACTATGAAGTGAAAGAGAAGAAAAAAGAAAGAAATAAAAAACAAACAAACGTGAGGAAAGAGATAAACAGCAATAACATCATCATCATCCTCGATTATCTAAAGAGAATACTCCTACTTTAAAAAAAAGGTTAATACACATGCAACACAGCACACCTCATATCTCGTTAGCAATATCATCGATTATTCGCCTTATCTATGAGATATCGCAACAATGTGATCCATTCTCTAGCCGATAACACGTCACTTGTAGAGGAGTTACCATTACTAGGATTCAAATACTCTAACGTCATACACTTCACACCAGGCTTCCCCTTCAATGTGATGAGACCAACCTCTGGATTTAGTTGTGATGATGATCGTGGTGTCCAATCATAGTTATTACCATTGATATCCTTCACCTCTAACCTATAATAACACACATACATCAGACATAAAGAAAGATAACACGTCATATATTTCTCTTACTCATCATAGTCTTTCAGAGGAACGAAGACAGCTGGTTCCTTCCCTGTGAGTAAAGGACGCCATACTAACATCTTTAAATCAGGACTAATCTGTATCAATCGAGACGTCTTTTGTCCTAATCGACTATGTTTAATAAAGATTGCACCACGTATTAAAGCATGAGTAATACTATTCGGTAAAGAAGTAAAAGAAAATACATTATCATAATCACCACGTTTAATTGTATCAATTTGACGTTGTTCAGCTTGTTTTAATTCTCTTGTCTCTTCTTCTAATTGTTTTTTCAGAATTTCTTTGGTTGCTTCTTCTTGTTTTACAATCTCTCTTTCAATATACATTGATTGAACTAATCCTCCTAATGCTGTGCTTAATTCAACAAGAACTGCTTTATCCATGGTTTCAACTTTCTCATATAATGAATCTTGTGATTTGACAATAATTCCTTCACCTGCTTCTTTGGCATCTTTACTATTCGGGTTTGATGTTGTTGCGGTTAATGACTCCTTTGCTGCTGAAAGAAGTTCTTGCACACATGTCTTACAGGCAATCTTCTCTTGGGGTGTAATATCTCGTGGTTCTGTTTGAATGCGTCGTCTCTCTTGTTCTTCAAAGAGACTCGCTTCTAATTGTTTTCGATGATTCTCTGATGCATGAAGTCGCTTTTCTAATGCACGTACTTTCATTTGAAGTTCTTTTAGTTGATCGGATAGTCCTATCTCGGTGTTCGCAGAGATCTTTACCTTTACCTCACCACAGCGTTGACCAAAGCGACAAGTCGCGACAGTTTCTTCGAAGTGAAGCTTCTCAGTGCTAACAGTAAGCAAGAAACAACTCTTGCAGTTCCCCCCGAGACTATCTCGAAGCATATTCGTAAGAGTAGAGTTGCGGTAGGGGATGAAAGGATTCTTTGCGGTGGTTGTCTTGCTCTGTTGGGCTTGTTCTCGTAGCGTTACGATAACTTGTTCGAGGAAATGTAGAGAAAGATTGATAGACTTTGCTTCTTTGATAGCATCTTTAGTGTTAGCCAACTATCATCAAAGTGTTAGAAGAGAAGGGGGATGGGTTATGAGGCGTTCTCACCTTATACATTCTCTCAGATCCAGCGAGATCGACGAGATTAATCTTCCCCGCAGTAAATACAGTACGATCATCTTTATTCCCTTCCGTCTCTAATACAATAGTGAAAACAGCATGCGAACGACTCGATGCGTTATTCATTGTCGTCGAAGAAGTAATACGATTGGCATTGCCCATAAAGAACAATTGCAATGCTTCTTCCTCTGATGTCACCTGATAGACTGATAGATTCCTTAATATAATCCCTTCCTCTGCTTCAAATATCTGCACTACAGGATATGATTCTAAATTCGCACCATGTCTTTTCTCTTGATCTAATAAATCATAGATGGTCTCTTTATAAATTTCCGTGAAAGAGACTTGACAATTAAAAGAGAATGACTTTAATTGCTTTCGACGTGCTTTTAATTCGTTAAATAATGTTGATAATGTACGTGGGATAATACCACGTTCTTGATAATTATCACCACCAAAGATTGTATAGGTTTTCCTATCATATAATAATAATAAGATATTCGATGACGCATCATTCAATTTACTACTGTTGGCTTACCCTGATCCTGTCTGACCATATGCAAAAATGGTACAGTTCATTCCTTCTAAAGCATCGAGGACTTTATCCTTTGCGACGACGTTAAAGAGATCTTCTTGTTTTACTGCAGCACCAAAGATTCGATCAAACTCATATCTTAACACACCAGACGCGCTGTTATTGTGTAAGATACCAGGATCTGCGTCAATGGGAATATCTAATTCGATAATGGATCGCTTACTTCCATCATCAGCGACAGCATCTATGAGGAAAGAGGGTCAAAGAGCGATGAGCTCACAGCAATGAGCTCTTACCTTCAATACCATAAATAATTTGATCAGAGGCTGCTCCATCAAATGGTTTAATACGTAAATAGGTAGCTATTGCCCATTTTTCTTGACTTGGACTTAATACAGTGGGATAAGCACTGACATTAGGAGAGTTTGGACTACTACTTCCAACTTCTTTGATTTTTTCTGACATTTCCTTTCGTTTGGAAGCAAAATTTGTTAGTTAAAAAATCCTTTGATTGATTTTCAATGAAGTCAATTGAAAAGAGATGGAGGAGGACAAGACTAAGGGTCGACTAGGAAGGCTGGAAAGGAGACAGTTCTCCTCGTTAATTGTTATCGAAGGATTTCCAACAAAGCAGAGAGAGTTTCATAACGGTCTACCGGTCTTTCCTCTTTTCCGATATGCCGCAGTGGAACTGCCGGAAGGTGTGTTAACTAAAGAGTCATCGAAAACAGAAGATTCAAAGAATTACAAGACAATTTAACAAGAATATCACAATATTAATAGATCTAGTCCGAGTCGTCAGGTCAAGGGTTTGTTTGGTGCATTTATTAACGGATTTCTTGGCTTTCAAACACTCTTTATCGAGTTTGTGAGTGAATTATAGCATACTAGAATCAGAACAACAAACTTGAAGTTATTATTTCATTGCATTATACATTATTTCACGAATGGAATTTGATTATATTGCATTTATATTAATAATATTTTATTCAATATTATTTTTATTTGAATTAAAACAATTTATTCAAATTTTTTTAATTAAAAATAAATTAATTAATTATCGTAATGGGATTATCTGCACATTACTCCTCTCTGCCATGATGAGAATTACCTTCTGGATTAAAGTTATGATACCAACAGTAATAGACAGTACAGTAATGATGTTATTGTTCTATCTACCTGTTTGGCTGAATTTCACTGGTATTTCACTATTATGTGTGTTCTACGCTAATACCATCTTTGAAGATAAATATGGTCATTGGCCGAAATATATCTGTATTGTATTAAATGTTATCTTTGGAATATTGAATATTACCATCGGAAGTCTCGTTGAATCAGCGAGTACGAACCAGGATGCCCATGTAGTGATGTATGACTGCTACATCTATTACGCTGTCTTCATAGATGCTCTCATTGCATTACTCGTTGGGTTCCTTGGATATTACTTCGTTTATGATCATCATTATCATTCCTATCGTCATTGGGTATTATTACCACGTTCAATTGAAACTTTCTCTATTATTAACTGGTTAATTGTCTTTTGTTTTTTCATTCGTTCTATCTTTGTATTCGTTTTCTCTTTACCTGTAATAAAACAATCAGCTAGTACAGAGATACAATTTAATGGGAATCATCCTGTAACGTCAGTATTAATGCTTTTCTTTTTTTTAATTACTGAATGGGTGCCAAACTCTTCCATGTTGTATTTATTATGGAAGTCGAATACAAAGAATAAGAGACATTCTTCGAAGAAATATCAATCAGAGCATTACCTTAATGGTGGTGATGGTCAATCACCTTCTTCATCAAATCTTGCAAAGACATTTAGTTTTCATTATCGTTTAGTTTCAATATTTAGTAATTCTTCTTCACATCATAATTCTTCATCGAATTCACTTCCATCGGTAGTAAGCTATGATAAAACACCTCCTGGTAGTCAGCAGAATAGTCGAAAGATTAAGAAATCAATAGAAGATATGAAGGAAGACGAACAAGACGAACAACGTCAAACTTTACTAAGTGAAAATGATTTAATCGATCAAGGATTACTCCTTCGTAATCCCTCTAAAGATGATTCCGTCATTCGTGTCTATTATAACAGTAATAGTGGTACGAATAGCCGGACAAACTCTTCGATCTTTACTCCGCCGAGTACAATTAATCTACAAGAAAGTGGTATAATGGAAGAGCGAATTAGTGATTATGGTCAACACACTAATCTAGACGATGACGTCGGATACAGTCCATCTGCTCCTTATTTCCCACCACCTATTAACAGTGCAAGACATTACCCATCTCAAACACGTCCAACGTCCTCTCTCTTTAAGAATCAAAGTCATAGTCACCAAACTACTTCATCTACAGGAAGCCGAGGGAATAAACTGACTGAAGAAAATATGATTACACATAAAAATCAACCAAATTTACCTATTCAAACGAATAAAGTAGCTTTTAGTGCGAATAGTACTTCATCACAAGAGAGCTTACTGCATCTCCCGCCCTCATCATCATCGACATCTGTTAATCCTAATAATATTAGTGCACCTGCACAACCATCATCTACTTCAAGTCTAGCGAACCATTACAACAAAACAAAACGACCATCATGGAATAAAGGGCAAGCAGTGATTAGCTCGCTTTACCTTCATCCGTCATCACAGAACATCACAAGAGTCCCATCCTCTGCAAAGATACACAATGGAGAGGCAGAAAACAATCTCGAGACTCCTCCAACACCGTTAAGTTCAAAACATAAATCCTTTTCGTCAACAACGAGTGCACCTCATTTAGATCCTTCAGCGATCTTTAAAGTTGTCAATGAAGAAGAAGAGTTCGAACAATATGATTTAAATGAGAAATATGCTGATACTATAGGACCTCGTGATATACTTCAATCCAAATATACTAAATAAATGTAATTACTGAAATGTGTATTGATTGTCTCCGCTTTATTATTTGTTCTGATTCGAGTATCGTAGGTTTTGTTATGTGTGTTATTTTATAGGTAAATATGGAAAGATATTTATATGATGAGGCAGTGGTGTTAGATTTAGATAAATATCCTCTAATGCTGAGATATCTATCTGTTGATTATTATGGTTATTATACTTATTATTATTTCTTTTCCTACTTAGTCCATATATAGAATAGTCAAGGTCTTCAAGCAGTTCTTGATATTTTAAAATTGTTTTTTCTTTGATTTTTCTTTCAATTTCAATGAAAATAGATCAGAAATAATAATATTATTCTAATAGGGAGTGGGACTATCGTTTGATTTGTAAATTAAATCATCGTAATATTTTTATGTCAGAAGCAGAAACAGTCACTATGTACCAATCTATAAGTTTTACTAGGGTGCAATTTTTGTCTATGTAAGTTTTGTAATGTGTATGGAATGGTATTCGTATTAGGTATTAAATCATGTAACGCTATTTATCAGGATTATAATTCTTCCATTAGTTCTTGATTTGCAAATTAATCTTATTACTTTATGTAATAATACAGTAACAATGTGACAACCATTTTACTTTATTTCAAAGGATTAATGAATCCAATAAAGCTTTTGTGTTTATGCAAGGAAGACTATTGTAGCGTAAAGTTATGCAAACTATTGTGTTGCGGCTTTTTTTATCTTATCAAAGAGTAATGTCTTCTCCGAACCGATATGCTAGAATTATTACAATCTTTGAACAAGAAACTCGATACCTTAGGTCAAGCTGTTGAGGTTATTGACCTACGAATTCTGCAATTCGACGATGATCAACCTGCATGACAGTCACTCTCTCAACCACTCAGCGAAAAAACATTAAATGGTGCTGTTCTCTCTTTACCTTATGAAGCAGTTTGTGCTGAATTACAGATCTAGCCCATTAGATCAAATATGTCGCGAATTCGCACCGCCATTAAGTCTCTCTGGAAAAATATGGTTGGCTCCTTTTAATGAATGTTGTTGTGTTGTTTGTTGTGAACTTTAGTATAAGCTTTATTCGATCTTTAAGGAAATCTTAAAGGGTTCCAGTTTGTATTAAGTTTTGATCATGACATGAAACCTATCTCACTCAAATCTAGTCTTCGAAGCTGCACATTCTTCATTGCGAGTTTAATTCTTCCTGCTAATTGATTCTCTTTTGAAGATGTTCACAACCTTCCCCAGCAAGAGTAAACCTTCCCCACTTACTCTTGCTGGGGAAGGTTGTGAACATCTTCAAAAGAGAATCAATTAGCAGGAAGAATTAAACTCGCAATGAAGAATGTGCAGCTTCGAAGACTAGATTTGAGTGAGATAGGTTTCATGTCATGATCAAAACTTAATACAAACTGGAACCCTTTAAGATTTCCTTAAAGATCGAATAAAGCTTATACTAAAGTTCACAACAAACAACACAACAACACCACAATAAACAAGTCTCAGTATCCCAATCAGGTCCAAAAGGTTTTCATGCAAATAGTAGGAAGGATTCCCTTTATTTTATGGAATTTTGGGAATATCTTATTTCACAAAATAAAGGGAATCCTTCCTACTATTTGCATGAAAACCTTTTGGACCTATCAAAGAAGTCTTATGTCGTCAAGGTATTTTCATTAAGGTGAATGTCTGTTCGAGGATCACAGACGATTCCATGAGAGAAGAGCTTCCCATTCATATCGATTGAATGGACAACTTTTTATTCCTCCAAATCATTGTTTGTAAGAGATAACCATCTCACAATGTCAAAATGTTTCTTTACAAAACTTCGCGAAGATTAGATCCGTAAAGATTAATCGTTGTCATAAAGTTATAGATTGGAGTCCATTGCAAGATAATAAGAATGCTGAGATTTCATTTTGTAGTGGTTTTAAGAGTGGTAAACAACTTGGTAATGTCAAGAGGTTAACATTCATTCACACTGGACTTGACAATATGGAAGATCTTACCAGATTTGAAGCTCCATGGGATCACGACCGTTATCTCACTTGAAGTTCGACCGTACATCGCATCACCTGAACAAGGAGAGATTTTATTTTCATCTGCGAACATTTTGCAAGAAATATTTATCGAAATCAACCTTAAGTGCCCCGATCAGAAAAGTCCAAAACCCAAACGAATCATCATTCGTCTTTTTCACGTAGATCAGAGTAATTTAGAAAGCTTTCGTGAAATGATTGTTCAGAATTTCGGCAGATTTTATGAAATAGAGATTAAACCTCCTAGGAGACTTGTATTATTTAAGAAGAAAGATGAGAAAGATGAACGGAGTTTCTTCATTTATTTGGTTCTAATTTCTTTAGGTATTATCCCAATATTTACTTACTTCATGACAAGAAGATGATTTAATAAGGTTTAATGTTTTGAGTATATTATTGAATCGTTGTACCAGTAAGATTAAGAGGGATAGAGAGTTTTAATGTATAATTTTATTTACAAACAGATTGCTAAATCACTCACTGCCATATCATAAGCATTCATTACAATTTCTAACTTCAAGCGGAGAAAGAAAGAAATACCGTACTATTAATATTCTAGTCTCTTTTATCCATCCCTCTCTTTCACTTTCTATCGGTTTTGTTTCCTCAGTGATGAGACAGCATCTGACGTGATTCGTTTCATCGCATCAGAAGATGCTTTAGGAATGAAATGATATCTACCACCTGCTACATCAGCAATCTCCTTCGCTACACCTGTACTGACGAACTTATTCTCTGTATCAATCACAAGAAGATTAAAGTTGGGTAATTCACCAATCGCAGCAGCAATACGAATAACTTCTTCTTTCAGCTTATTCCTTTCTTCCTTCTTTTCTGCATCAGTTTGAGGTTTCTTTGTTTTCAACTCTTCTTCTGTTATCTTCCCTAAACTCACATCTAATGGGATATTTGCTCGACCATCAGAGATTAGAACGACAACACTTCTACCAACATCACCAGTAGACATCGCATTCAATCCAGTCTTGATAGCTAGAGTCAATGCATGAGCTAAAGGTGATCCACCACCACACGGCATAACATCTAATCGATTCTTCGCTAAAGCGATAGATCGAGTTGGAGGGAGTAAGACTTCAGCTTTCTGTCCTTGGAAAGGGATAAGAGCGATCTTATCACGACTCTGATAGGCTTCCATCAACAGTCCAAGAGCCGCACCCTTCGCGGCGTTCATTCGATTGATTGCCATAGAACCGGATGCATCGACCAAGAAGATCAATAAACAACCAGACTTTCGAGCCATTAGCTTTGCTCTGACATCAGAAGGTTCAATGATAAGCTTTTTACTGGAAGGATCAGCTGAAGCAACTCTTCGAGCTCCTTGGTTCTTCGCTGCTTCTCTTAAAGTTGCTCCAATAGCGAGGCGTAGAGGTTCTCCTTCCTTAGGGAAGACAGGACGAACGAATCTTCCTCGATCGCGAGAATAGAGTAGTCCACTCTTACCACCTTTACCAGACTTTTGTCTTCCTCCAAACTAAAGAAAAGATGATCAAGAGAATAAAACCAAATCAATAGACGGTGTACCTTCGTTAAATCATTCTCGAGATTCACTTTCACAGCATCAAAGATAAATTCTTCAGGAATGGATGGTTCACCGGATTCTTCTTGATCATCATCCTCTTCTTCTTCGTCTTTATCTTTATCGTCCTTATCTTCCTCGTCTTTGTTCTCTTCGTTCTTCTGATCATTGTTGTCCTGGTTCTGAGGTTGCGGAGCACGAGCTGCAGGTGGTGGAGGAGGAGGGAACAATTCCTCGTTATCTTCGATTTGATCAGCATACTGACTGCGAGGAACAATAGCTACTCTGACGGCAAGGCGAAGGTCATCAGCCTTAACAACTCCTTCACCCTCTAATGCGGCAGCTGCGAGTGCGACCTTTGCTGCAACAATCTCGGCGCGATGTCCCTGGCAACCACCTCGAATCGCTTCCTCGCATAGATATCTGATTTGATCTTGAGAGATCTTCGTGGTCTTCAGATATTCTCTTGCGAAGACAATTGCTGACTTCAGCTGCTCTTCTTTCTCATATGCTTCTGCGAGTTCTTTCTTGTCCATCGAACCTGTCTCGAAGTTAATAACGGTATTAACTGCTTTAACTTTCTGTTCGGGAGTTAAATCCTCGGCATCTGCACTAAGAGCAATACCAATGCGATCTAAGAATGAATCCTTCAGATCATCACCCTCCGTGTTGAAAGTGGCGATTAAGATTGGTTTACAAGGATATCGCACTGAGATTCCCTCTCTTTCCACTAATACATATCCATCTGTCAAAGCTTGTAGGAGGACAGTGGTAAGCTCAGTGTCGAGTAAGTTGATGTCATCGACATATAATACTCCACGATGCGCTGAAGCCAATAGCCCTGGAGTAAAGACCGTTTCTCCGGTTTGTAGAGTCTTTTGCACATCCACAGAACCGAAGAGACGATCTTCCATAACATTGACAGGAACTTGAACAAAAGGGCAAGGAACAACTTCTGTCTCATAGTCTGAGAGCTTCTTGCCTTTCTCCTCCATTTCCTCCTTTAAGAAGTCATCGATTTGATCATCAAGAGAATCTGGTGCAATATTATACTTAGATCCTTTGATTACTTCAATAGGAGGCATGATTCGGTGCAGAGCCTTCGCCATAGCTGACTTGCCAGTTCCTTTGCCTCCAGTGATGACAAGGCCACCGATGTTCGGGTTCACCGCGAGAAGGATCATTGCAGACTTCAGTGTCTCATGTCCCACCACCAAACTTAACGGTAAGGCGGATTTTGTCTTTGACTCTGAAGTGAACTGTAAAGAAGGAGATTTCATAGCATTTTCCTTGGCTGCATCGTCTAATCCAACGAAAATAACACCTGGTGAATCCAATCCATTCACAGTCTCCATTCCTTTATTCAGAACAATGACTCCAGGACTATCATATATATTTATAGCAGCTGTTACAGTGGGGGATTAAACTTTGTTTGGATAACGTTAGAGAGGCTAACCTGCGCTAGCTTGACCGTTTATGACAACTGAAGGCGAATCCATCGGATTACTTTCATAATTTGTATTGGAAAGAACAACAACACTTGGAGAGTCTAATGCATTTGATACAGCTCGAGCTGCATGAAGTTTCACTAACCACCATAACCAATAAGTCGTACGTAAGCATAGAAAAGAGAGTGCACTTCTTACCTCCATTTCTCAACCGAGAAGTCTTCAAAACGTATGCCGATGCCAGATATAAGATCAAACAAAGAGCAACGAAGAATGAGAGACCCTTTCTGACCATAATCATCGTAAAGTAATGTAACGATGATTAAAATCTTGAGGAAAAGGTTGTTCAAGATGAATGTCACACTTTATCAATTTAAAACCATACTTTATTGATTTATAAATCTAAATTATCTATTTTTATTAAACCACTCTTTTTTGGGAAAGAACTATATATCAAGAGTATGCACAATGCAGCGCACTAATCCCATCTTTCTCTTCTTGGAATGAAGGATTAATTCATCACGCTCTTTCCTTAAGAATATGAAGCCATACCACTATGAAGTCGCTCTACCACTCATAGGGAGATTTCTCTATTACGATTCTGATATTTTTAAATTGTTGAAGACCTGTAAACTTTGGAGAGAAATCCTTTTTCATCATTTACACGAATTAACTTTGTCTGCCAAGAAACGCTTCCATCTTTCCTCTTCCGATCAGTGCATCTTGCACCCCTCTTTTTCTTCCATCTATGTACTTTCTTTAGATCATGTGTCGATCAGTGATGTTATTAATCTCCTGAATCGAGCAAACACAATCAGAGAGTTAAGACTCTCTTACATCAATGATTATTTCTCACCACAAGAACTTGAAGAAGGAAGAGTTATTCCACTAATAACAAGACTTACTATTAAAGCATGTGCTCCGACTCTCTTTTTACATTATCTTTGGAAAAGCTGTTCTTATCTCCAAGAGTTAACGCTATTAGACTGTGCTTTTATTGTTGATGCAGATATCAGCAATATTCAGCTCAACTGCGAACATTTGTCAAAGCTAACTGTGAAAAAATCCTTTGGACTGAGCCGTCCTAAGCTATTAGATCTCTTCAATGATGGCAATGATCATCCGAAGGCGAAACTTCACCATCTTGAGCTTTCTCATTGTCCGAACATCCATAAACTAACCTTTAATACTTCACAGCCAACCTTTACTTCTTACTTAAAGTTTTTAAATGTGTCTTTATCGAGGATCAATAATGAAGCACTTTTAGATATTTTTCATTCTTGCTCACAGCTTGAGGAAGTGAAAGCAGAAATGTGTATGGGTCTGACCGATGAACTTACCATCCAATCTAAAGCTTTGAAATCATTGAATTTATCACATTGTATCAAAATAGAGACACTAATACTTGATTCTCCTGCTTTAGTTGTGTTAAAATTAGAGTTCTGTGAATCATTACAATCCATTGGTTTTTCTTCTCCTCTCGAACTCATGAGACAATTAGACCTTGTTCTCCTCAAGAATCTTCGAACCATTGACTGGAGTTATGGAAAAATACCTTCTGCATCAAATCCTTCCATTCATCCTCGCTTAAATAGACTAAATATTTGTGGTTGTCTGAGGTTTGGAGAGATCGCTGATATCAATGAAGATCGTGAAGAAGCCGAGTTAAAGATTAAAGAAAACATGGTCAACTATCCCTTTTACTCGAAAAACATTGGGAAAGAGGAAAGAAGTAGAATAGAAACTGATTTAATACCTTTAATCAATTGGTTAGTAGAAACAATTTATTGCTGTCCATCATTGAATTGGAATGCTTTTTTCAATGATTGTATTGGAGGAACTCTGATTTTGGCACATTTAAATGTGTTGAAACCAATGATCTATCGAATTGTTGATTTCAGTAAATCTCAGAGTTTTTAATATTAATAGATAAGTTAGACTTTTAAATTGAAATTATCAAAGAACGTCACCACCTAAATTTATTACCAACATTTTGTTTTTTGTGCTCTTTTGAAATCCTGTGCACTTGATTGGTGCACATTTTTCTTTAATTGACACATGTCTTGCAATAATCGTCAAGAAGACTTCCTTATTCTATCATCTTTGTGTGATGAGAATGCAGTTTGCAGAACTCCAGGTTGTCCTTACGGCGCTGTTGGGTTACACCCTGTACGTTCCGGTCCTTCTGTGGCTTCAGGTAAGAATTCTTCGATCGTTTTCTCCTCTTGGAAACCAATTTGTTTGTTTTGGCCTAGTTGCTCATGAGACAAACAAAAGTTGTATGGCAAGGGTGATTACAGCCCTCCATAACTATACTCCCTCTTCTTTTGGGAAAGAGTTTCAGAAGTTTGTTGGAAAAGAAGAGTTATCTCTTGTAAGTTTCCATCGAGATCCAAATCAAGCTTTTTCCTTTCCCTCAAGCCTAGCAATTCCACTGATTGGCGAATATTTTGATGAAATTAATTCAGTAGCTTTGGAGGAAGAGGATTATCTTGCAGCACGTAAGCTATGTGGTTTGATGATGGGAGTATACACAAGAGAAGAGGACAGAAGAGATATATCGAGGGATTTCTTTATTTCTTATTTTAAAGTTACCTTTAACAATCTTCTTTTTCGCTCTCATGGAGGAACAAACATTATAACGGACGGAACAATCGTTACTCTCTTACGACAATTATCATTGCAAGTGATGGTATTTAATACACAGATAAAGAATGAGATTGGAGCAACCAACTGTAGCGCCCAAGAGGAGTGTTTTTGGTACCATTACCAGTATTTAACTACCCAAACAAGGGAGGAATTACTCCAACGTTGTTGTTGTCCTGCTATTCTTTGTTCGATTGTGGGTCCTTATATAACCTTTTCCGTTGGAATTCAGTTGGGAGGTGGACAGTATGTTTGCGATCCTGTGACGCCATTGTTACAGCTGATGGTACTCCCTCATCAACAAGATAAAATGGTAGCTGTTGCTAAGGCTTTACGAGCGACGAAGAACGCTGTATCCAAGTTAATACTTCAATATAATGAGTGGGATACAATGAATCCAACAGACGCCACAAAGGTGCAACTTAACTTCCCTTATGCTCGCTCTTTCAGAGTAAATGGAAGCCTATATGAATTTAGATATCTCGATGCGATTATGATCAGTTCCCACCATTTGGTCTATCGTGTTTGTATCACTAATGCTGGAGGTAACCTCTTCACGGTTGGAAGCGAACTTGCTGTAAAGTTCTCGAAAAGATATTGTGGTGATGCTCATGATTGTTTAAGTAGTATTCATTTAGCCCCAGAACTATTCTCCTTCACGACCCTTCCTGGTGGTTGGTTTATGATAGTCATGGAATTTGTTTCCTGGATTTCACTGGATCGTTATTACACTTCCGTTACTCCACAAATGAAGATGATCATTCTTTCAAATATTAAAAAAGCTTTAACTCATCTTCACCTTAATTCTTTTGTCCATGGTGATTTACGATTGAATAACATATTAGTGAATCCTGAAGGTGAAGTTCGAATCATTGATTTCGAATATTCTGGTCGATTTAATAGCACCAATCCTGTTCGTTATCCTCCTTTTCTTAACAAATCTGGTGAAATTCAATGGGCGCCAGGTGTGGAATGTGGTGGATTGATCTCCCCAGAGCATGATACCTTCTTCTTTCATTTAATCTTCCCTGATGTTCCTCATTAAAGAAAGGTTTTCGTTCAAATAGTTCTACACACTATCTCTCCCTAAGACATCATTTAACGATGAAATATGAGGAGAAGGTGAACTTAAAGATTGAGGCAGATAACTCCTATTTTGAGTTTAATGTGGCAGCGCAGAACAGGAATCTAGCGAATATGATGATTCCATGGCAGGACGGAGGAAGGTTGATGGCAGAGGTGGTGATCAGTCGTATTTTGATCTGAGTAGTGATGATCAAGATGTATTGGAGGAATGATGTAATGAAGTGTTTGCGTAAGAGTTATGAAGCTATATGAAGGTTGATAACGGTAATGACTCACTTGGTGACCTTTTATTGTTGATTTGTTTGACTTTTCTTTTCGCTATTTTATCTTTCGTGCCTGTAGGCCTTTCATCAAAGTGTCGAAAATAATCCGAACTATCATCAAATTTACTTATTATTTAATTCAATTCTTAGAAAAATTATTGAAGCAAATTCATTCATCGTGGTATCGTTCAAAGGATAGAGTGGAAGAGATACTATCAAGATCCCAACCACACTCTTGTGCGATTGCTGCAACAGTTTCTTGGATATCACCAGACAGGAAGAGAAAATGATTTCGAGATATTCCAGGATTTTCACGATTGATCAATACCACTGGCACAGAATCAGGCAGAA
>VFQN01002785.1_pt1 | contig 26201 bp, 22 predicted proteins | sample 3512371 | NCBI WGS metagenome assembly VFQN01 (sample SAMN10412370, study PRJNA504923) | tailings metagenome | isolation source: Replicate 2 from Balatoc abandoned mine | place: Philippines: Itogon, Benguet | collected 2017-08-28 | reverse complement strand
CAGCGCATTCTTGTCGAATGGAAGTGAGAACAACTACTCACTCTCTTCCATTGGCCTTGGGGAACCCCTATGCACGGGTGCCTCACCGCCCCAACAACGGCGCCAGATACCGCCCGGTAAAGCTCCGCGCCTCCTTCACCATCCTTCGACAAGCTCAGGACAGGCTCGGTTGCCGGCTACCCTCGCCTTGCATCAACGCCGTTCAAGCAGCGGCTTAAGATAGGCTCCCGTGAACGACCGGGGTTCTTCGGCAACCGTCTCCGGCGTCCCCACTGCGACAATTTCCCCCCCGCGCACCCCGCCCTCGGGGCCGAGGTCGATGATCCAGTCGGCGGTCTTGATCACATCCAAATTGTGCTCGATCACCACCACGCTGTTCCCCTGCTCCACCAGCCGGTGCAGCACCTCCAGCAGTTTGCGGACGTCCTCGAAGTGGAGGCCGGTGGTCGGCTCGTCGAGGATGTAGAGGGTCTGGCCGGTGGAGCGGCGGGCGAGTTCCTTGGCGAGCTTCACGCGCTGGGCCTCGCCGCCGGATAACGTCGTCGCCTGTTGGCCGACCTTGACGTAGCCGAGGCCGACCTCGTTCAGCATCCGCATCTTCTCGCGGATCGGGGGGACGGCCTTGAAGAATTCCTCGGCGTCCTCGATCGTCATGTCGAGCACGTCGGCGATCGAGTGGCCCTTGAACTTCACCTCGAGCGTCTCGCGGTTGTAGCGCTTGCCGTGGCATTCCTCGCAGGTGACGTAGACGTCGGGGAGGAAGTGCATCTCGATCTTGATGAGGCCGTCGCCCTGACACTTCTCGCAGCGGCCGCCCTTGACGTTGAAGGAGAAGCGCCCGGGCTTGTAGCCGCGCGCGAGGCTTTCGGGGAGGCCGGCGAACCAGTCGCGGATCTGGGTGAAGGCGCCGGTGTAGGTGGCGGGGTTGGAGCGCGGCGTGCGGCCGATGGGGGACTGGTCGATCTCGATGACCTTGTCGCAGTGGTGGAGGCCGGTGATCTCGTCATGCGCCCCCGCGATGACCCGCGCGCCGTTGAGGACGCGGGCGGCGCCGGCCTGGAGGGTGTCGATGGTGAGCGAGGACTTGCCCGAGCCGCTGACGCCGGTGATGCAGGTGAAGGTGCCGAGCGGGATCTTCGCCGTCACGCCCTTGAGATTGTTGGCGCGGGCGTTCTTCACCTCGATGTGGTGCCCGTTGCCCTTGCGGCGCTTGGCCGGGACGTCGATCTTGCGCTTGCCGGTGAGGTAGTCGGCGGTGAGCGAGCCCTTGGCCTTGAGGATCTGCTTGAGGGTGCCCTCGGCCACCACTTGCCCGCCGTGCACCCCGGCACCGGGGCCGAGGTCGACGATGTGGTCGGCGGCGCGGATGGCGTCCTCGTCGTGCTCGACGACGATCACGGTGTTGCCGAGGTCGCGCAGGCGCTTGAGGGTTTCGAGCAGGCGGTCGTTGTCGCGCTGGTGGAGGCCGATGGAGGGCTCGTCGAGGACGTAGAGCACGCCCGAAAGGCCGCTGCCGATCTGCGAGGCGAGGCGGATGCGCTGGCTCTCGCCCCCGGAGAGGGTGCCGGAGGTGCGGTCGAGGTTGAGGTAGTCGAGCCCCACGTTGTCGAGGAAGCCCAGCCGCTCGTTGATCTCCTTCAGGATCGCGCGGGCGATCTGGCTCTGCTGCGGGGTCAGGTATTGATCGAGGCCGAGGAACCACGCCTTGGCATCCGCGACACTCATCTGCACCGGCGTGGCGATGTCGGTCGGCCCGTCGGCGCCGGGGATCTTCACCGAGAGCGCCTTCTCGTTGAGCCGCTTGCCGCCACAGGTCTCGCAGGGCTGCGCGGTCTGGTACTTCGACAGCTCCTCCTGCATCCAGGCGCTCTCGGTCTGCATCATGCGGCGATTGAGGTTGCCGATCACGCCCTCGAAGGGCTTGTGGACGGTGTATTCGCGGCGACCGTCCTTGAAGGTCAGCGGCACCGGCATCCCGCCCGTGCCATGGAGGATGATGAGCTTCTGCTCGGGCGCGAGGTCCTTCCACGGCGTGGTGAGGTCGAAGCCGTAGGCCTTGGCGAGGCTGGCGAGCACCTGCATGTAATAGGGCGAAGGCGGGTTGGACTTGGCCCAGGGCACCACCGCGCCCTGCTTGAGTGTCAAAGCCTCGTTGGGCACCACCAGCTGCGGATCGAACAGCATCTTCTCGCCGATCCCGTCGCAGGCGGGACACGCGCCTTGCGGGGCGTTGAAGGAGAAGAGGCGCGGCTCGATCTCCTCGATGGTGAAGCCGGAGACCGGGCAGGCGAATTTCTCGGAGAAGACGATGCGGTTGGGCGGCAGGCCCGCCCCCTTCATCGCGCCGCCTTTCCCCTCGTCCTCGCGCCCTGGCACCACGCCGTCGGCGAGATCGACATAGGCCAGGCCTTCGGCAAGCTTCAGCGCCTGTTCGAAGCTGTCGGCGAGCCGCGTCTCGATGCCTTCGCGCACCGCGATACGGTCGACCACCACCTCGATGTCGTGCTTGAACTTCTTGTCGAGCGCGGGGGCTTCCTCGATTGGGTAGATCTCCCCGTCGATCCGCACGCGGGTGAAGCCGGCGCGCTGCCACTCGGCGATTTCCTTGCGGTATTCGCCCTTCCTCCCGCGCACCACGGGGGCGAGCAGATAGGCGCGCGTGCCCTCGGGCAGGGCCATCACCCGGTCGACCATCTGGCTGACGGTCTGGGCGGAGATCGGCTCGCCGGTGGCGGGCGAATAGGGCGTGCCCACCCGCGCCCACAGCAGGCGCATGTAGTCGTAGATCTCGGTCACCGTCGCCACGGTCGAGCGCGGGTTGCGGCTCGTCGTCTTCTGCTCGATCGAGATCGCCGGAGAGAGCCCGTCGATATGCTCGACATCGGGCTTCTGCATCATCTCCAGGAACTGGCGCGCATAGGCCGAAAGGCTTTCGACATAGCGCCGCTGCCCCTCCGCATAGATCGTATCGAAGGCGAGGCTCGACTTGCCGCTCCCCGACAGCCCGGTGACCACGATCAGCGCATCGCGCGGCAGATCGATGTCGATACCCTTGAGATTATGTTCGCGCGCACCGCGCACGCTGATCGTTGTGAGGCTCATGGAGGAGGTTTGTTCCGGAAATGTTCGCGTGGGTCAAGGGTGCGCGGCAAGGCGGCGCGCCGGTCATCCCCAGATGGAGACGAAGGCGCGGGAGTGCAACGGGCGAGGCGGGGAATGGTGCCCGGCCGGGGGCGGAGATCGAACGATCGAACCTCGGACGCCGGCGGGCTTTTCGCGTCACCGGCCTGGCAGTGTGCGGCGCGTTTCAGGACAACGGGGCCGCGCCGATGGCGATCCGCAATTGCCGAAACCCAAGCAATTCCGCCATTTTCACCGCCCTATAGAAAATCTGTAGTCGCCAGTCCGGCCCCCTTCCGCCACAGAAAGAGTCTCTCTGCGGAGCTCCGGCCGGGTCCTTTCAGGGTCGCAACCTGGCCGGTCGGACGGGGCCTGCGGATGGGGGCGGAACTTGGCGGGCGGGCTTTGGGAAGGGCTCCCCGCCGCATGTTCGGGAAGGCGCCTCACTCCGCTCCCGGCAGCGCGCTCGACAGGGCCATCGCGCCCGGCTCGCCCAGCCACCGCGCCTGCACGCCCCACCCCTTGCGGATCACGTCGGGATCGAGCGCCTCGGCGGGCGGGCCCTCGGCGATCAGGCGGCCTTCCTTCAGCACCAGCACGTGATCGGCATGGTTCATCGCCAGCGCGAGATCGTGGAGCACCAGCACCACCCCCTGCCCTGCCGCCGCACAGGCCCTCAGATGGGCGACGAGAGCGAGCTGGTGCGCGAGATCGAGCGCGGCGAGGGGCTCGTCGGCGAGAATCCAGCGCGGGCTCCCCGCCAGCACCCGCGCCAGCAGCGCCCGCGCGCGCTCGCCGCCTGACAGCCGGCTCGCAGGGCGGTGGCGCAGGTCCGCCAGATCGAGCGCCGCCAGCGCCGCTTCCACAGCCCCGGTGCCCCGGTCCCGCCACGGCAGGCGGCCGAGGGAGACGAGGTTCTCCACCGCCACGTCCCAAGCGATATCGGGGGTCTGCGGCAGATAGCCGATCGCCTTCGCCCGCTCGCGCGCCGGAAGGGTGGCGAGCGCGCTCCCCTCCAGCGTCACCGCCCCGGCGGAGGAGGCCAGCAGCCCCGCAAGCCCGAGCAGCAGCGAGGACTTGCCCGCGCCGTTGGGGCCGGTGATCGCGGTGATCCGGCCGGGTGAGAGCGCGGCGGTCAGGCCCTCCACCACGGTCCGCCCGCCGCGCATCAGGGAAAGGTTCTCGGCTGCCAGCGTCACAGGCGCCCCCGTCGCATCCGCAGCAGCAGCCAGCCGAAGAAGGGCGCGCCGATCAGCGACAGGGCGATGCCCAGCCGGAGCTCGGTCACCAGCGGAAGGATCCGCACGATGCTGTCTGCCGCAAGCACAAGGCAGGCTCCGGCAAGCGCGCTCGGCAGGATCAGGCTGGAGGGCAGGCGGTCGGTCAGCGGGCGGACCAGATGGGGCACGACGAGGCCGACGAAGCCGATGATCCCCGCCACCGCCACGCCCGCGCCCACTGTCATCCCGACGCCCGCGACCAGCAGCAGCAGGAGCCGCGCCGGATCGACCCCGAGCGAGCGCGCCGCTTCCTCCCCGAGGGTCAGGGCATCGAGGCTGCGCGCCGCCAGCGCCAGCACGCCGATCCCGGCGAGCGTGAGCGGCGCGGCGATGGCAACCTCGCGCCACGACCGGTCGGTGAGCGCGCCGTTGAGCCACATGACGATCTCGGACAGGGCGAAGGGATTGGGCGCCAGCGTGATCGCAAGTGCGGTGAGCGCGCCGGCGAGGCTCGCCAGCATCAGGCCGGCTAGCGTGAAGAGCGCGATCCCGCCGCCTGCGCCGCCCGCCGCGTCGGAGGCGGTGCGCCCGGCGATAAGCGCCAGCAGCGCCATGCCGCCGCCCGCCCCCGCCAGCGCGAGCGCCGGCAGGCTCCAGGCGGCAAGGTGCGGCGGGAGGACCGGAACCAGCCAGAAACTCGCCACCGCGCCCAGCGCCGCCATCGGGGCTATGCCGAAGAGGCCCGGGTCGGCGAGCGGGTTCCTGAGATAGCCTTGCATCGCCGCGCCCGCCGCGCCCAGCCCCGCGCCGATCACCACCGCCAGCAGGGCGCGGGGCGCGCGCAGTTCGGCGAGGATCAGGCCGGCATTGGCGGGAAGCGCGGGCGCAAAGGGATCGATCCACACGCGGCCGGCCAGCAGCGACAGCGGCAGCAGCACTGCGAGCAGGCCGGCAAAGACGAGGCTCGCCCGGTTCATGCCCCGCGCTCCACCGCCGCGCGGATCGCCCGCAGCCGGGCGCGGGCGCGCGGAATGGTCGGCCCGCCGCACCAGATCAGCGAGGGATCGAAGGCTGCGACCTGCATTCCGGGCACGCCCTGCGCGAGCAGCGGGTGGCGCTGGCCCTCCGCCTCGCCCGCCACCAGCAGCACCTGCGGCGGATCGGCGAGCATGGCCTCGAGGCTCACCCGGTCGGCCTGGCGCAGCCCGCGCGCGGCAGCGTGGCTGACGAAGCCCTCCTCGCGCAGCAGTTCGGCGATCAGCGTCGCCTCGCCCGCGACGATCTCCCCCGGCTGCCACAGCAGCGCGTCGAGGGGCTTGCCGGGCACAGGCGGCGGTGCGGCGATGCGCGCGGCGAGCGCCTCGCCCTCGCGCACGCGTCCGGCGAGCGCGGCCACCTCGCGCACCTGAGCGGCGCTCTCGGCGATCGAGGTCGGGCTGCCGAAGGTCGCCACCCGCAGTCCCGCGCGCTCCAGCGCCTGCCGCGTCGGCTGGGGCAGGAAGATCGAGGCGAGCACCAGATCCGGCTGGCGGGCGATCACCTCCTCGGCCGTGCCGCCCGTCGCGCCATAACGCGCGGCGATGCTTTGCGGGATGGAGCTGGAGCCGGGATCGCGGCTGTAGTGCGACAGCGCCAGCACCTGCTCCGGCCCCGCGATCTCCACGAGGATCGCGTCGAGACAGGGGTTGAAGCTGACGATGGTCGGGTGCGCGGGATCCTCCGGACGCGTGGGCGGAGGGCCGGCGCAGGCCGCAAGGCACAGCAGCGCGAGCAGCGCCCCGCGCCCCCTGCCCCGCCAGCCTGTCGTGATGCGATCCCGCGCCATATCCCTTGCGGCCAAGGCGATAGGCGGGCACGGGCGTGCAGGCAACGGATTAAGAACCCGCCGCGCGCCGTCCCGAATCGGGACGCGGGGCCGCCCTGCCCTCGCCCCGCCCGCGGCGCGCGCGTAAGGCGGGGTCCGATCATGGGCACAGCGCGCACCCCCTTCGCCTTCAGGGCTCCGGCCTCCCGCCGCCGCTGGGGTCTGCCGGTGGGACCGTGGCGCAAGCGCCTCGCGGTGCTGGTCGCGGCGATCGCCGTGCCCGCGATGGCGGCAACAGGCGGCGTCGGCACGCTCCCGGGTCCGGCGGTCGAAAGCACCGCCGCGCTTGCCACCCGCAAGGCCGCCGAGGCAGCCCTGCCCTTCGAGCGCCCCGGCATGAGCTTCCCGGGCTCGGCCTTCTACTACATGGCCGATCCCGCCGGCACGGCGCTGGTCGCGCTGCCCGATGCCGACCCGCTGGCCCACGGCGCCGCCGAGGGCGCGCGCGAGCTCGGTGCGCTGATCGATGTCGGCGCGGCGGCCAAGCCCTTTTACTCCCCCGGCACCGGCATCACCCACATGCGCGCGCAGGAATGCCTCGCGCAGGCCGTGTGGTACGAGGCCGCGAGCGAGAGCGAGGCGGGGCAGCGGGCCGTGGCACAGGTGGTGCTCAATCGTGTCGCCCACCCCTCGTGGCCCTCGAGCGTGTGCGGGGTGGTCTACCAGGGGTCGGAGCGCAGCACCGGCTGCCAGTTCACCTTCACCTGCGACGGCAGCCTCGCGCGGCGCCCTTCGGGCGTGAGCTGGGCGCGGGCGCAGCGCATCGCGGCCGAGGCGCTGTCGGGGAGCGTCTATGCTCCGGTCGGCCTTGCGACCCACTACCACACGCTCTGGGTCAATCCTTACTGGGCCGGCACGCTCGACCATATCGGCACGATCGGGGCGCACCGCTTCTACCGCAACCGCGGGGCGAGCGGGCGGGCAGCAGCCTTCACCGGAGGCTATGCCGGGCTCGAGCCGGTGGTGAGCGGTCGCACAGCGCCGGCCGCCGCGACGATTGTACCTGTGGCTTCCGATGCCGTGCCGGGCGGTCCGGTGATCGCCTATGATCTCGGCCCCGTGCCCGCGGCGCGGCAGGCCGCGCGGGCGGCGGGCGTCAAGGCTCCGGCCGATCCCGCCGCCGACGCACCCGCACCCGCCTATGCCGGGACAGGCGCGGTTAAGGCCGAATATGCCCGCTCCGGACAGTGGAAGGCGCAGCCGGGTACGGCCCCGGCCCCTGCTCCCGCGCCCGTTCCTGGCCAGTAGCACCGCCGCGCGGAACAGGGTTAAGGTCCCGGCAACCCTGTTGCCACACCAAGCCTTAGCGGCACCCGGGCTAGGCGGCCTGCAACGCCGGATACCGAAGCCGGCCAAGAACACGGGAACCGCCACACCATGTCCGTCCGCTTCGCCTCCGCCAATCATCCGGCCCGCCGTCTCGGATGGCGTGCTGCAGGGCGCGGGCTGGTGGCCCCGGCGCTGGCGCGGGCGGTCAACGACAATCCGCGCGAAGGCGGCGCTGCCGAGCCGGCGGCGGTGCGGTTCGACCCGCTGCTCACCGACGCGCTGAAGCATTTCGCCGTCCACGGTCTAGCATCGGCCGAAGCCGCAGCGGAGCTCGCCGCCGAGGCCTCGCAGCGCGACGATGCCGATGGGCGCGATCACTGGCTGGCCGTGACCCGGATGTTCGACCGCCGCCTCGCCGCGCGGGCCGAACGCGTCCTCGAACCCGCCTGACCACACCTGCCAAGTCCCGCTTCCCTAAGGTCCTGCACCACAGGGCGGTCCGTCCGCGCGTCAGTCCGATCCATTAATGCAATTGCGAACTGTTTGCAAAGATAGTTGCCGCATCCGCGCTTTTGCCGGTTGCAATCGCATTTCGAGCGGCCTACCGCGCCTCATGTAACGGGTGCCCAGCCGCTTGGGACGGGGGTTGGCACCGGCGCCTCGCTTGTTCACGCGCGCTTCATCGCTTCGTCCCGAAGGATCAGGGAAGGAAGTCCGAACAATGGCCCGCAAGAAGATCGCCCTCGTCGGCGCCGGCAATATCGGCGGCACGCTCGCTCACCTCGCCGCGCTCAAGGGCCTCGGCGACATCGTCCTGTTCGACGTCGTCGAAGGCGTGCCGCAGGGCAAGGCGCTCGACCTCAGCCAGTGCGGCCCCGTGGAAGGCTTCGACGCCTCGATCACCGGCTCGAACGACTATGCCGACATCGCCGGCGCCGACGTGGTGATCGTCACCGCAGGCGTGGCACGCAAGCCCGGCATGAGCCGCGACGACCTGCTCGGCATCAACCTCAAGGTGATGAAGGCGGTCGGCGAAGGCATCCGCGACAATTGCCCCGATGCCTTCGTGATCTGCATCACCAACCCGCTCGACGCGATGGTCTGGGCGCTGCGCGAGTTCTCGGGCCTGCCGCACAACAAGGTGGTCGGCATGGCCGGCGTGCTGGATTCGGCACGTTTCGCGACTTTCCTTGCGTGGGAATTCGGCGTCTCGGTGAAGGACGTGAACGCCTTCGTGCTCGGCGGCCACGGCGACACGATGGTGCCGGTGCTCTCCTACTCGACAATCAACGGCATCCCCGTGAAGGACATGGCCAAGATCAAGGGCGTCTCGGAAGACCGTCTCGAGGAGATCGTCAAGCGCACCCGCTCGGGCGGCGGTGAGATCGTCGCGCTGCTCAAGACCGGCTCGGCCTTCTATGCCCCTGCCACCAGCGCCATCTCGATGGCCGAAGCCTATCTCTACGACCAGAAGCGCATCCTGCCCTGCGCGGTGCAGGTTGACGGCAAGTACGGCGTCGACGGGCTCTATGTCGGCGTCCCGGTGGTGATCGGCGCGGGCGGCGCGGAAGAGGTGATCGAGATCAACCTCACCGACGAGGAGAAGGCCAATCTCCAGGTCAGCGTCGACGCGGTCAAGGAACTGCTCGACGCGTGCAAGGCGCTGGATAGCTCGCTCGCCTAATTCTCAACTCCGTCACCCCAGCGAAAGCCGGGGCCTAGGGGCTCTAGGTGCCAGCTTCCGCTGGCATGACGAACAAGGAAAAACCCAATGTCCATCCTCGTAAACAAAGACACCAAGGTCATCACGCAAGGCATGACCGGCAACACCGGCACCTTCCACACCCAGGCCGCGCTCGATTACGGGACGCAGATGGTCGCGGGCGTGACGCCGGGCAAGGGCGGCACCACCCATATCGGTCTGCCGCAGTTCGACACCGTGCGCGAGGCCAAGGCCGCGACCGGCGCGACCGCTTCGTGCATCTACGTCCCGCCGCCGTTCGCCGCCGACGCGATCTGCGAGGCGATCGATGCCGAGATCGAGCTGATCATCTGCATCACCGAGGGCATCCCGGTGCTCGACATGGTCCGCGCCAAGCGTGCGCTCGCCGGTTCCAAGTCGCGTCTGATCGGCCCCAACTGCCCCGGCGTGCTGACCCCGAACGAGTGCAAGATCGGCATCATGCCCGCCAACATCTTCAAGAAGGGCTCGGTCGGCATCGTCAGCCGTTCGGGCACGCTCACCTATGAGGCCGTCCATCAGACCACCATGGCGGGCCTCGGCCAGACCACCGCGGTCGGCATCGGCGGCGACCCGGTCAACGGGACCAACTTCATCGACGTGCTCGACCTGTTCCTCGACGACCCCGAAACGGAATCGATCATCATGATCGGCGAGATCGGCGGCTCGGCGGAAGAAGAAGCCGCCGCCTTCATCAAGGCTGAGGCCGCCAAGGGCCGCAAGAAGCCGATGGTCGGCTTCATCGCCGGGCGCACCGCCCCTCCGGGCCGCCGCATGGGCCACGCGGGCGCGATCGTCTCGGGCGGCCAGGGCGGCGCCGAGGACAAGATCGCGGCGATGGAAGATGCGGGCATCCGCGTCTCGCCCTCGCCCTCGCTGCTCGGCGAAACGCTGGCCGCGATGCTGAAAGAAAACGCCTGAGTTAACGACTACCGGCCCCTCGCGTTCTAGCGAGGGGCCATCCTTCCTCCTCCCCGGGAGTCCCACAATGGGCAACGAACCGCAGAACTTCATCCCCGCCTTCACCGATCAGGAAGGCCCGCAGCCCGGCCCCTCCTGGGCGAAGCGCGGCTGGCTCGACACGCTCGCGGACAGCGGCGCGGACCTCGTCGCTGCGATGGACCCGACCGAGATGCGCCTCGTCGTGCAGAAGGCGGCGAAGGATGCAGGCAAGCCTGCCGACCCGAAGGCGGTCGAGAAGGCCGCCGCGCTCTCGATCGCGGCGATGACGCTCGTTCGCCTCTACCGCGTGCGCGGGCACATGGCGGCCGACCTCGATCCGCTCGGCCTCTCGAACCGCGAAGGCCCGGCCGACCTCACGCTCGAATGGCACGGGCTGGCGGGCAAGGAGAACGAGGACGTCTATGTCGGCGGCGTGCTCGGCATGGAATGGACCACGGTCGGCAAGCTCCACCAGCGGCTGCGCGAAGTCTACTGCGGCAAGGTCGGCCTCGAATACATGCACATCGCCGACACCGAGGAACGCCGCTTCCTCCAGGACAAGTTCGAAAAGCCCGGCGAGACGATCCAGTTCACCCCCGAAGGCAAGAAGGCGATCCTCGCCGCGGTGCTGCGCGGCGAGCAGTACGAGGAATTCCTCGCCAGGAAATACGTCGGCACCAAGCGCTTCGGCCTTGATGGCGGCGAGTCGATGATCCCGGCGCTGGAAGCCGTGATCAAGCACGGCGGCAGCGCGGGCGTGCGCGAGATCATCTACGGCATGGCCCACCGCGGCCGCCTCAACGTGCTCGCCAACGTGATGGCCAAGCCCTACCGCGTGATCTTCCACGAATTCTCCGGCGGCTCCGCCAACCCCGATGACGTGGGCGGTTCGGGCGACGTGAAGTATCACCTCGGAACCTCGACGGACCGCGAGTTCGACGGCATCAGCGTGCACATGAGCCTCGTGCCCAACCCCTCGCACCTCGAGGCGGTGAACCCGGTGGTGCTCGGCAAGGCGCGCGCGCAGCAGGCGATCCGTGACGACCTCAAGAAGAAGGACCAGGTCCTCCCCGTGCTGATCCACGGCGATGCCGCCTTCGCGGGTCAGGGCGTGGTGTGGGAGAGCCTCTCGCTCTCGGGCGTCCCCGGCTACGACACCGGCGGCTGCATCCACTTCATCATCAACAACCAGATCGGCTTCACCACCTCGCCGAAGTTCGCGCGTTCCTCGCCCTATCCGAGCGATGTGGCAAAGGGCGTGATGGCCCCGATCCTCCACGTCAACGGCGACGATCCGGAAGCCGTGACCTTCGCGTGCAAGCTCGCGGTCGAATATCGCCAGACCTTCCACCGCGACGTGGTGATCGACATGTGGTGCTACCGCCGCTTCGGCCACAACGAGGGCGACGAGCCCAAGTTCACCCAGCCGCTGATGTACGACAAGATCCGCAGCCACCCCAAGGTCTCTGTCTTATACGAGGCGCGGCTGGTGCGTGAGGGCGTGGTCGAGGCCGGCACCCGCGAGACGATGGCCGCCGATTTCGTCGCCCTGCTCGAGGAGGAGTTCGAGGCCGGCAAGAGCTACAAGGCCAACGAGGCCGACTGGTTCGGCGGCCGCTGGGCCGGGCTGAACAAGCCCGCCGACCCGGAAACCGCGCGCCGCTCGGTCGAAACGGCGATCGAGCCCAAGACGCTCGATGCGCTCGGCCGGGTGCTCACCGAAGTCCCCGCCGATCTGGAAATCCACAAGACCCTCGACCGCGTGCTCGCCGCCAAGCGCGAGATGTTCGCCGCCGGAGAGGGCTTCGACTGGGCGACCGCCGAGGCACTCGCCTTCGGCAGCCTCGTGATGGAGGGCTACGGGGTGCGCCTGTCCGGTCAGGATTCCGGGCGCGGCACCTTCTCGCAGCGCCACGCGGTGTGGATCGACCAGAAGTCGGAGCGCAAATACGTGCCGCTCTCGACCCTGCCCCACGGCAAGTTCGAGGTCCACGATTCGACGCTTTCCGAATACGGCGTGCTCGGCTTCGAATACGGCTTCGCGATGGCCGATCCCAAGAGCCTCGTGCTGTGGGAAGGCCAGTTCGGCGACTTCGCCAACGGCGCGCAGATCATGATCGACCAGTTCGTGGCGAGCGGCGAGAGCAAGTGGCTGCGCGCCAACGGGCTCGTGATGCTGCTCCCGCACGGCTATGAAGGCCAGGGGCCGGAGCACTCCTCCGCCCGTCTGGAGCGTTTCCTCCAGCTGTGCGCCGACGACAATATGTGCGTGTGCAACATCACCACGCCGGCGAACTATTTCCACGTGCTGCGCCGCCAGATGCTCCGCAGCTTCCGCAAGCCGCTCGTCATCATGAGCCCCAAGTCGCTACTGCGCCACCCGATGGCCAAGAGCGCCAAGTCCGACTTTCTCGGCGAGAAGCAGTTCCGCCGGATCATGTCGGACACGAAGGAGATCGCGGACGACAAGATCCGCCGCCTCGTGCTGTGTTCGGGCAAGGTCGCCTACGACCTGATCGAGGCGCGCGATGCGGCAGGGATCGACGACATCTCGATCGTGCGCATCGAGCAGCTCTTCCCCTTCCCCGGGGATCCGCTGGCGCTGCGCCTGTCTCGCATGACCAACCTCAAGGAGGTCGTGTGGTGCCAGGAGGAGCCGCGCAACAACGGCGCGTGGTTCTTCGTGAACGAGCGGATCGAGGATGCGCTGACCGCTGCCGGTCACGCCGGCATGCGCCCGACCTATGCAGGGCGCGATGCCGCCGCATCGCCCGCGACCGGTCTCGCCAGCCGCCACAAGGCCCAGCAAGAGGCGCTCGTCGCCGCCGCACTGGGGCTGTAGCTGCAAACACCATCACCCATTCGTGTCGAGCGAAGTCGAGACACCACGCACGAATGGTTCTCGACTTCGCTCGAACCGAACGGAACGAAAGTTTAGGAACGCATTGAGATGGCCACCGAAATCAAAGTCCCCGTCCTCGGCGAATCCGTCACCGAAGGCACGATAGCCGAATGGCTTAAGCAGCCCGGCGAAGCGGTCGCGGTCGATGAACCGATCGCCAGTCTCGAGACCGACAAGGTCGCGGTCGATGTGCCCTCGCCGGTCGCGGGCGTGATGAGCCAGCACGTGGTCGCGGTCGGCGACACCGTTGAAGTCGGCGCGGTGATCGCGATCATCGAGGACGGCGCGAGCGCGCCTGCGCCTGCACCCGCCCCCGCCGCTGCTGCCGCCAAGGCCGACCCGGCCCCGGCTCCCGCTGCGAGCGAGGAATTGCTCACCCCCGCCCAGACGATGTCGCCGGCGGTGCGGCGCGCGGTGCTCGAGCACGGTGTCGATCCCTCGACCATCAAGGGCACCGGCAAGGATGGCCGCCTGACCAAGGAAGATGTGCTCGCCGCCGCCGAAGCCAAGGCCAAGGGCCCGGCCACGCCGGCACCCGCTCCGGCCCCGACTCCTGCCCCCGCGCCCGCACAGACCGGCAGCGCGCGCGGCACCGAGCGGGTCAAGATGACCCGCATGCGTCAGACGATCGCCAAGCGCCTCAAGGCTGCACAGGACAACGCTGCCCTGCTCACCACCTTCAACGACTGCGACATGAGCGCGGTCATCGAGGCGCGCGACAAGTACAAGGACCTGTTCGCCAAGAAGCACGACATCCGTCTGGGCTTCATGGGCTTCTTCGCCAAGGCCGCGTGCCTCGCGCTGAAGGACGTGCCGGCGGTCAACGCCTATATCGACGGCGACGAGATCATCTACCACGACTATGTCGACATCTCGGTCGCCGTTAGTGCGCCGAACGGCCTTGTCGTTCCGGTGATCCGTGACGCCGACAAGAAGGGCTTTGCCCGGATCGAGCAGGACATCGCCGATTTCGGCGCGCGCGCCAAGGCGGGCACGCTGACGATGGAGGACATGACCGGGGGGACCTTCACGATCTCGAACGGCGGCGTGTTCGGATCGTTGATGTCGACTCCGATCATCAACCCGCCGCAGAGCGCAGTGCTGGGCCTCCACCGCATCGAGGACCGCCCGGTCGTCCGCAACGGCGAGATCGTGATCCGTCCGATGATGTATCTCGCGCTTTCGTATGACCACCGCCTGATCGACGGGCGCGAGGCGGTGACCGCGCTCAAGATCATCAAGGAAGCGATCGAGGATCCCACCCGGATGCTGATCGACCTCTAAGGGAGGCTGCCCGAGAATGCTCGTTGCCCTGCGCACCTCCTTGCAGGTCGCAATGGCCCGCCTGCGGGCCTTGTGGCTGGCCCGCGTGTGGGGGATGCATATCGGCAGCGACGTGCGCATCTCGGGCAAGGCGCATCTCGATTTCACCAATCCCGGCGGGGTCCATATCGGGGACATGACCCTCATCGCCCCCGGCGCGCGGGTGCTGACCCATGATTTCGTCGGCGGCTATCTGCGCGATACCCGCATCGGGGCGCGCTGCTTCGTCGGGGCCAACGCCATCATCCTGCCCGGGGTGAACGTGGGCGACCAGTGCATCGTTGCGGCCGGTGCCGTTGTGACGCGGGATGTGCCGTCCCATTCGCTGGTCGCCGGGAACCCGGCACGGGTGCTGCGCTCGGACCTGAGGCTGGGCAGGCACGGACGCACAATGGCCTCGACACTCGAGGCGATCGCGGTTGAAATCACCGCGCGCAAGAACAACTAGACTCCATGCGGAGCAAGAGGAACGGTATCCCCATCATGGCTGACCACAACTACGACTACGACGTCCTCATCATCGGTGCAGGCCCCGGCGGCTATGTCGCGGCGATCCGCGCCGCTCAGCTGGGTCTCAAGACCGCCTGCGTCGAAAGTCGCGGCACTCTGGGCGGCACTTGCCTCAACGTCGGGTGCATTCCTTCCAAGGCGCTGCTGCACGGCTCGGAGCTGTTCGAGGAAGCTGCCGGCGGCCACTTTGCGACCTGGGGCATCACCGCCACGCCCACCCTCGACCTCGGCAAGATGATGGCCGAGAAGACCAAGGCCGTCGGCGAGCTGACCGGCGGGATCGAGTTCCTGTTCAAGAAGAACAAGGTCACATGGCTCAAGGGACACGCGGCATTCGAGGACGCGCACACCGTCACCGTCGCGGGCGAGAAGGTCACCGCCAAGGACATCGTGATCGCCACCGGATCGAGCGTCACCCCGCTCCCCGGCGTGCCGGTCGACAACGCGGGCAAGCGCATCGTGGATTCCACCGGCGCGCTCGACCTTGATGAAGTGCCCGAGCACCTTGTGGTGATCGGCGGCGGCGTGATCGGGCTGGAACTCGGCTCGGTGTGGCGGCGTCTCGGTGCCAAGGTCACCGTGATCGAATATCTCGACCAGCTGCTCCCCGGCATGGACGGCGAGGTCCGCAAGGAAGCGGGCAAGATCTTCAAGAAGCAGGGCATGGCGATGATGCTCGGCCAGAAGGTCACCGGCGCGCAGGTCGACGGCAAGACCGTCAACCTCACCGTCGAACCGGCCGCAGGCGGCGAGGCGCAGACCATCACCGCCAGTCACGTGCTGGTGGCGATCGGCCGCCGCGCCAACACCGATGGCCTCGCGCTCGAGAAAGCGGGCCTTTCGGTCAACAACCGCGGACAGATCGAGATCGACCACGATTTCCGCACCGCCGTCGAAGGCATCTGGGCCATCGGCGACGTCGTGCCGGGTCCGATGCTCGCCCACAAGGCCGAGGACGAGGGCATCGCGGTGGCCGAGAACATCGCGGGCCTTACCGGGATCGTGAACCACGATGTGATCCCGAGCGTCGTCTACACCGCGCCGGAAATCGCGGGCGTCGGCATCACCGAGGAACAGGCCAAGGAAAAGGGCCTCGCCGTCAAGGTCGGCAAGTTCCCGATGATGGCCAACAGCCGCGCCAAGGCCAACCGCGACACCGACGGCTTCGTGAAGGTGATCGCCGATGCCGAAACCGACCGCGTCCTCGGCGTGTGGATGATCAACAGCCTCGCAGGCACGATGATCGCCCAGGCTGCGCAGGCGATGGAGTTCGGCGCGACCTCGGAAGACATCGCCTACACCTGCCACGCCCACCCGACCCACGCCGAAGCCTTCAAGGAAGCGGCGATGGCGGTGACGGGCAAGCCGATCCACATGTGATCCGAATCCGGGGGTGAGCGCGCGCGCGTCCGATCGCTGGCGGCTCACCCTGCCCCTTGCTATCCCGTCGGTCGGCGGGCTGGCCTACCTTGCCGCCTTCGAAGCGCCTGCGCGGCTGATCGCCATCAATGCCGGGGCGCTGGCCGTGGCGCTTGTCTGGGTGCTGGTCGGACGCCTGCCGGCAAGGCAGGGCGCGCGGCTTGTACTGGGCGGCGGTGCGGCGCTGGCGCTGTTCCTCCCGGTGCTGACCGGTCCCGAGATCGGCGGCGTTTCGCGGTGGCTGCCTGCCGGGGCCGTGAGCCTGCATTCAGGCACGCTGCTCCTGCCGATGATAGCCGTCATAGCTGCGCGGGAAAGGGCATGGGGCCCGGCCCTGCTGGCGCTGGCGGGCGCGGCGCTCGCGCTGCAACCGGACGCAGCCGCGCTGGCGGCGCTTGCGGCCGCGAGCGCGGTGCTGGCCCTGTTCCACCGCAGCATCGGCTTCGCCTGTGTCGCCGCGGGCGCATCGGCGATGGCCGTCCTTACCTTTAGCGCGGGGACGCTGGAGCCGCAGGTCTACACCGAAAACGTCCTGCCGCAGGTTGCCGGACGCTCGGCGCTGAGCGCCGCTGCGCTCGCACTGATGCTCTTCATCCTCCCGCTCTGGCACCTCGTGGTCGAACCACAACCCGGGCGGAGCGAGGGGCTGGCACTGGCCGCCCTGCTCATCGCCTTGGGCGCGATGGCGGTGATCGCGCCCTTCCCCTATCCGCTGATCGGCCATGGCGCCGCGCCGATCCTCGGCTTCGGTCTGGCCCTCGGGGCAAGCCGCCGCACGGCACGGGGAGAGCCGATCGGGGAAGGCGGCTTTCGCGCAGGTGCGTGACGGGCTATGGCAGCGTCGGGTCAACGGGGCAGGAGAATAGGCCGTGGGAGCGCTGCGCAGGGTCGCGATGGCAGGCGCGGCGGCCGTTCTGGCGCTGCTCGCCGCCTGTTCAGGTGCGGCCGAGCGTCCGCCTGCCGCCCCGCCCCGCGCCACCGACCGCATCGCCCTGCCGCAGGAGCCCTCGCAGGTGGCCGTCGATCTCAAGGTCGACCTCGCCGATCTCGAGCGCGCTCTCGAGCGTGAGCTACCCCGCCGGCTGTGGCAGATCGACCGCCCGGGCAGCGAATGCGTTGCCTCGAAGAAGGTCGATCTCGCGCTGTTCGAAGTGAAGTCGCCGAAGATCGAATGTCGCATTGTCGGCCAGGTGACGCGCGGGCGGATCAGGCTCGGCGGCAAGGGGCAGGCGCTGCTCGTCACCATGCCGGTCAGCGGCACGCTGGCGGCGCGCGATGTGGCGGGCATATTCAAGGGCGAGACCGGAACGGGTGCCGCCGAGGTCGCGATGTCGCTCCGCCTCGACCTGACGCGCGACTGGACCCTCGCCGGGCAGAGCCGGATCGACTACCGCTGGACCCGCGCGCCGGGGATCGACTTCCTCGGGCGGCGGATCACATTCACCAGCGAGGCCGACCGCGAGCTTGCTCCGGTGAAGCGGCAGGTGGAACGGATCGTCGCCCGCGAGCTCGCGCGTCTGCCGGTCAAGCCGACCGCGCGGGCAGGCTGGCGCGAGGCGCATCAGGTGATCGAATTGAACCGCGCCAACCCGGCGGTGTGGGGCCGGCTGACCCCGCAGGCGTTCCGCTTCGGCGGCTACGAGGTGCGCGGGCGCGAGCTGACACTGCGGCTCGGGCTCGACGCGCTGTTCGAGACATATGTCGGGATCAAGCCCGAGGCGAACGCGCCCGGTCCGCTCCCGCCGCTCGCCCGGCGCGACGCGGCGGAGACGGATTCGCTGCTGCACATACCGGTGGTCGCCGATTATGCCGTGCTCGAGCCGGTCATCGCCAAGGCCCTAGCCAAGCGCGCGGCACGGCCCTTTGCGATCCGCGATTACGGTTCGGTCACGGCGCGTTTCGAGGACATCAGGGTCTATGGCTCAGGCAAGGGCCGGATTGCTGTCGGCGGGCGCTTCACCGCAACTTCTGACCTTCCCGTGATCGAGCAGGCGAGCGGCACGATCTGGCTCACCGCGCGGCCCGTGAGCACCCCGGGCTCGCGCGCGGTCGGCTTTGCCGACGTGGCGATCTCGGGCGAGACCGACATCGTCGGCGAGGCCTTTCTTTTCGCACTTGCCAATTCTCCCGAATTCCAGAGCACCATCAGCGATGCCCTCGCGCAGAATTTCGAGAAGGACTTTGAAAGCCTGCGGAGCAAGATCGAACGCGCCCTCGCCGCGCGCAAGGGGCGGATCACCGACTACTCCATCGCCATCGAGAACATCGCGACCGGGCAGATCACCGCCCACGGCGAAGGGCTCTACCTGCCCGTCGATGTCACGGCGCGTGTCTCGGCGCGGCTCCAGCGCCTGAACTGACGACAACCGCAATCCTGACACTTTTGCCCGCCCGCGCCGCCCGCTAGACCATCAGGGCCGAGGGGGATCACACATGGCCTATCCGAAACTCACCGACAAGGCGGGCGCGCTCGCGACCAGCGCCGCCGTGCGCGCAGGCAAGATGAGCGTTGCCGAGGCGGTCGATGCCGCAATCGTGAGGGTCGAAAAGCTCGATTGCGAGATCGACGCGCTCGCCGTGCCAAACTTCGAGGCGGCCTACGCCGAGGCGCGCGCGCTCGATGCTGCGGGTCCTCGGCACGACCAGCCGCTCTATGGCGTGCCGATGACCATCAAGGAGAGCTTCGACGTTGCGGGGCTTCCCACCACCTGGGGTCATCCGCAGTTCCGCGATCAGCCGGCCCCGCGCGATGCACTGCTGGTGCGGCGGCTGAAGGCGGCGGGCGCGATCATCATCGGCAAGACCAACGTGCCGGTCGATCTCACCGACTGGCAGAGCTTCAACCCGGTCTATGGCCGCACGCGCAATCCGCACAATCCGGAGCGTTCCCCCGGCGGCTCCTCGGGTGGGAGCGCCGCGGCGGTGGCGAGCGGGATGGTTGCGTGCGACTACGGCACGGACATTGGCGGATCGGTGCGGGTACCGGCGCATTTCTGCGGCGTCTGGGGGCACAAGACGACTTGGGGCCTTGTTCCCAAGCACGGTCACGATCACCCCGCGATGAGCCGCCGCGAGGGCTTCGTCGCCGCCGCCGACGGGCCGCTCAGCATCGCAGGGCCGCTCGCCCGCAATGCCGCCGACCTCGCCGTGCTGGTCGAGGTCGGTGCCGAGGTACCTCTGCGCCGCCGACGGAAGCCGCTGAAGGAATGCCGCCTGCTGGCGGTCACGCAGCTGCCCGGCGCGCCGGTCGAAGCCAGCGTGCTTGAGCCGACCGAAGCCGCGCTCGAAACGCTGGCGCGTGCCGGGGTGCGGATCGACCGCGCGAGCGACTTCCTGCCCGATCAGGCGACGCATTACCGCAGCTATCTCAAGATGATGAACATCACCATGTCGGGCGGCGCCCCCGCCCCCGACGGCAAGCGCGCCACCGCGACCGACTGGTTTGCGCTGATGAACGCGCAGGCGACCTGCATGGCGCAGTGGGAGGCGCTGTTCGCCCAATACGACTTCGTCCTCGCCCCGCCCGCTCCGGTGCTCGCCGTGCCCCACGCGGACAAGGCGGTGTTCCGCGGGACGCTGACCATCGACGGGGAGGAGGAACCGGGCGGGAGCGGCCTCGTGTGGTCCGGCATGGCGACCTTCCCGGGCCTGCCCTCGACCGTCCTGCCGATCGGGTCGGGCACCTATCTGGGAGCCGAGCTGCCCTGCGGGATGCAGGTCATCGGACCGCGCTGGGCCGACCTCGACTGCATCGCCGCCGCCGAGGCGATCGGGAACATCTTGCACGGCTGAGCGCCCTTCGTCATGGCGCGGGAATGAAGCTTCTCTCCATGCGCTCCCTTGCCAAGTGGCACATCTGGCTCGGCTGGCTGGTCGGCGTGCCGATCGCCATGTGGCTGGCGACCGGCCTCGTCATGGTGGCGCGCCCCATCGACGAGGTGCGCGGCGATCACCTGCGCCGCGAACGGCCGGCAAGCCCGCTCGTGATTCCCGGCAGCACCCTTGCCGCGCCCGACGCGGGCCTCAAGGAGATGCGCGTCACGATGCAGGACGGGCGCGCGGTGGCGATCCTGACGACGCTCGACGGTGCCACGCGGCGGGTCGACTTCGCGACCGGGGCCGCGCTCGCGCCGCTCGACGCCGCTGCGGCGCGGGCGCTGGTGGCCGAAAGGATCGTGGGCGGGGAGAAGGTCGCGCGCGTCACGCTCTTCCCCGCCGAGCGCACCCCGTTCGATTTCCGCCGCCCGCTTGCGGTGTGGCAGGTGGCGCTGACGGACGGCACCAATATCTATGTCGGGCGCGACACCGGCGAGATCGAGGCGGTGCGCACCCGCTGGTGGCGTGCCTTCGACTTCGCGTGGGGCCTTCACATCATGGACCTCTCCGAACGCGAGGACACCAGCCACCCGGTGCTGATCCTCTTCGCAGCCCTGTCGCTGACGGGGGCGCTGATCGGCTGCGTGCTGATGTTCCGCCGCCGCAAGGCGCGTCCGGTGGCCGCAGGGACGAAATGACCCCGACCGTCCTGACCCCGATCCTCGACCTGCTCGACCTGGCCGGTATCGCGCTCTTCGCGCTGTCGGGCGCGGTGCTGGCGGCGCGCCTCAGGCAGACCTTCGTGACGATGGCCTTCTTCGCCCTCGTCACCGGCGTCGGCGGGGGGACCGTGCGCGACCTGCTGATCCGGGCACCGGTGTTCTGGATCGACGATCCCTGGGTCGCCGCCGTATGCCTCGGCACGGCGCTGATCGCGTGGTTCACGCCGGTGCGCTGGTGGGAAGGCAAGGGCTTCGACTACGCCGACGGCGCGGGCCTTGCCGCCTATGCCGTGCTCGGCAGCGCCAAGGCGCTCGCCTACGGCATCCCGCCGGCTCCAGCGGCGCTGATGGGCGTCATCACCGGCTGTGTCGGCGGCATCATCCGCGACGTGGTCGCCGGCCGCCCCTCGATCATCATGAGCCCCGAACTCTACGTCACCCCTGCCGCCCTCGCCTCGGCGCTGTGCGTGGCAGGGATGCTCGCGGCGCCGCTGCTCGGTCTTGCCGATGCCGCCGCATGGGCGCTCGCCTTCGTCTGCGGCTTCGCGCTGCGCAGCGCCGCGATCCGCTGGGAATGGGGTCTGCCGAGCTATGGCGGGGACCGGGAGGGGCACTGAGGCCCCACCCGCACGCCCTCAGCCGCCGATATCGCCGTCGATCGTCTCGGGGATCACCTCGCCCGGTATCGGGCCGCCGGGATAGGCAGGCATGGCCGTGCCAAGAGCCGGGCTCAAAGCCGTGCCCTGCGGCACCCGCGCGACCTGGACCGTGGTCTCGCTCACCGCGATGTCGGGCCGCACCGTCCCGCCGACCCGCGCACGGGCATCGGCGTAGTAGCTGTCGTCGAACTGGCCGGCGGCCCGCGGCCCAGCCGGAGCATCACCGCCGTTGAACCCGACACCCGAGAAGCCCGGGCCATAGTCGATCCCGTCGATATGGCCGCTGTTGCCGATCCGGCACTGGAACGCGGAGCCGTCATAGAGCGCCCCGCTCACCCGCCACCCGGCTCCGGTGCGCTCGACATTGTCGACCGTGTCGACCCGCACGTCGCGCTCGATCCGGTCGAGGCAGATGTTCACCGCATTATCGAGGCCCGAGGCGCCCGTACCGCGCGGGGCCGAACGGCGATCGTCGCGGCGGTCCCAGTTGCGGTCGCGTTCCCAGTCGCGGTCGCGGAAATCGGCGTCGCGCTCGACGATCACCACGTCGCGATCGCGCTGGCGGCGATTGTTGGCATTGGCGATGGCGATGGCGCCGCCGATGATGGCGGCGCCGATCAAGACGTCGCCGCCGTCGATGCGGTTGCGGCGCCAGCCACGGCCGCCCCAGCCACCGCCCCAGCCGCAGCGGCGCCCCCAGCCGCAGCGGCGCCAAGCGGCGCTGTCGGCGGCAGGATCGAAGCGACTGTGGGCGAGGACGGCGGAAGGACTGCCCAGCGCCGGCGTCGCGGATAGCGGCGCAGCGGCGGCGGGTGCGGAAACAAGGGTGGTGCCGGCAAGCGCGCCCGCGATCAGGGTCGCGCGAAACATCAGAGCCATTGCTGCTCTCTCCTGTCGATGTTGTGGCCCCCACCAAGGCCGGATGCGGACGAGACTAGCCGTGCGAGGCTTGCGCTGGGCTGAACCGCCCGGGGCGACCCGAAATGAAGCCGCCCCGCCAGCGAGTGGAGCGCTGACGGGGCGGCAAGGGTGCGCGCGGGACGATAAGGCAGGAGACCCGCGCGCGAGGGGAAGAGATGAGGGATCAGCGCAGGCCGCGGATGCCGTCGAAGTCGATCAGCGGCGCACCGCGCCCATCAATGCGGCAGGTAAAGCGCCCGCGGTCGCTGCGGTTCCAGCCGCCGCCCACATCGATCCGACCGCGCACGCGGAACCCGTCGCGGGTGCGGTCGATGTCGCGCACGTCGATCACGTCGGCAAAGCGGTAACCGCCGAAGCGCCGGGCCTGGTTCTCAGCAGCGCGCACGCAGCGGTCGACAGCGGCGCGCGGACCACCGGCGAAGCCCCAGCCCCCGCGATCCCAGTCGCCGCGCCGATCCCAGCGGTCGCCGCGGAAATCGCGCCGGTCCCAACGGTCGCGGTCGCCGTCGAAGGCGCCAGCCAGCGCGGCGATGCCGCCGATCACCACGGCGCCGGCGATGATCTCGCCCGCGCTGATGCCGTCGCGGTCGCGGTCGCGCGCCATGGCAGGGGTCGCCGAGGCTGCGGTCAGCGCCGTGGCCGCGACCGCGCCGAGCACGAGCCGGGCCGATTTGCCGGAGGCCAGCCGGTTGGTCGTGGTGGTCATCGTAAGGTCCTCGTCCATCACCCGGAGGCGGGATTGCCGCAGGTGTCGAGGCCGTTTTGCGTGATTCGGGGTGTGGCGAAGCTGAATCGGGATGTCAGGTGTTGTTAAGTTTAATCGCCGCTTTAATGAACGTATCGCCGAAATGGGCTACTCTTCCAGAGCCGCCAGAACATCGCGGGTGAAGGCCGAGATGTCGAAGCCCGAGCCCGCCGGATCCTCGCCCCGGCGCACGATCACAACCTTTCGCGAGGGCACGATCACCACATATTGTCCGCGATTGCCGATGGCAGCGAAGGTGTCGGGCGGCACGCCCTCCTCGCGGTTCAGGAGCCAGAACCCCGCGCCATAGCCAAAGGTGCCGGTGGGTGGCTGCGGCCCGCTGGGGGTGGTGACGTACTTCACCCAGCCCTCGGGCAGGATGCGCTTGTTGTTCCAAACCCCGTCTTCGAGATAGAGCTGGCCGAGCTTCGCCAGGTCCTCCGCCGTCGCCCAGACTTGCGAGGAAAGGATGTAGTCGCCCTGCCAATCTGTCTCGGCCACCGTTCCCTTCATGCCCAACTCTGCAAAGAACCTGGCGGGAGGATGGGCTTCGAAGGTCCCCCTGATGGCAGCCACGGCGGCGAGCGTGTCGTTGTTGGCGTAGCGGAAGGTGCTGCCCGGCGCGGCAACCAGCGGCCAGTCGAGCGCGACCTCCGCGACGGTAGCCCCGCCGAAATAGAGCGAATCGGTGCGGTTCCCCGGCGTGTCGGAGTAGCGGCCCGAAGCCATGCGCAGCAGGTGGTCGACGGTGATGGCGCGGCGGGGGTCGGCGGCGGACCAGCCGAGACCGGCGGAGGCGTTCACATCCGCCTCGCCGCGCTGGACAGCGGCACCCATCAGCGTCGCGGCGATGGACTTGGCGACCGACCACGTGCGCTGCGGGGTCGCTTCCGAGAAGCCGTCGGCATAGAACGTGGCATTGAAATCCCGCGAGCCATCGGAATGGAAGCTGCGGACGACAAGCGCCGTGGTGCGCGCGCCCTTGCCGTAGGTTTCGGTGCGCGTGTGGTCGAACGCCCGGGCGGCAGGGACTATCACCTTCCTTCCGCGATCATCCACCGGCCGGCGGATACGCCCGAGGGATTTGCCGCTGTCAGCAGACGGCTCCTGCGCCGCGGTTGCCGGGACGGTCTGCGCGGGCTCCGACGGAAGCGACCGTTCGGGCGCGCCAAGGGGCCGGATCGCGCAGCCGGTGTCCGGTCCGTCATGAACGGCGAACCGCGCCGGCATGCCCTCGGCCCAGCGCACCTGCACTTCGGCGATCTGTCCCGAGGCGTTGCGCAGGATCGTGTGCGGCAGGTTGCCGATCACGGCCGCCTGCGGCGACTGGATGCCCCCCAGCTCCCATGCCGCGACGCTCTCGGGCGTGCGGATCGCGCCGTTGCGCTCGGCATTGGCGATGGCGCTGCACAGCATCAGCGCCTTGTACCCAGCCGCAAGCGCGCGCTCGTAGCGGGCGTCGAGCGCCTCCTGCTGGTTTTGGGCGGAGGCGGCGACGGCGAGGAGCAGCGCGGCGGCTGCGAAGGCGGTGCGTATCATGGCGAGCAACCTATCTGGCCGTCCACAAAAGGAAAGGGCCGGAAGCGTTACCGCACCGGCCCCTTCGCTGTATCCCGAAACGCGGCTTACGCGTCTTCGTATTCGTCTTCCGACTGCACCGGGCCGCTGTCCTGGCCCTTGGCGGCTTCGTCGCGGTCGACGAGTTCGATGATCGCCATCTGCACGGCGTCACCGGCGCGGACACCGGCGCGCAGCACGCGGGTGTAGCCGCCGTCACGATCCGAGTAACGCTCGGCGAGGACCTCGAACAGCTTCTTGAGCTGCGTCTCGTCACCCAGACGGGCCATCGCGAGGCGACGGTTCGACAGGCCGCCACGCTTGGCCAGCGTGATCAGCTTCTCGACGTAGGGGCGCAGTTCCTTGGCCTTGGGCAGAGTGGTGGTGATCTGCTCGTGCTTGATCAGCGCGGCGGCCATGTTGCGGAACAGGGCGTTGCGGTGACCCGTGCGACGGCCCAGCTTGCGGCCCGAAATACCATGACGCATTTTACTTCATCCTTCGTTCGAAAGGGGCCCGTATGAGGTAGCCCGGTTCTGGTCGGAAAGGGGCCGACCTGCCCTTGCGGATAGCCCCCGCTTTCGCGGGGGCTCCCTGTTCATCAACCGAGAAGTTCCTGTTCGAGCTTCTTGGCCATTTCCTCGATGTTCTCGGGCGGCCAGCCCGGGATGTCCATGCCGAGGCGCAGGCCCATGCTCGAGAGCACTTCCTTGATCTCGTTGAGCGACTTGCGGCCGAAGTTCGGCGTGCGCAGCATCTCGGCTTCGGTCTTCTGGACCAGATCGCCGATGTAGATGATGTTGTCGTTCTTGAGGCAGTTGGCCGAACGCACCGACAGTTCCAGCTCGTCCACCTTCTTGAGAAGGTAACGGTTGAGCTGGTTGGCGTCGCTCTCTTCCGGCTGCACGGCGTGGCCGATCATCTGGCCGACCGGCTGCGGGATGCCGTCCTCGAAGTGGACGAACAGCGTCAGCTGGTCCTGGAGGATGCGCGCGGCGTAGGCCACGGCGTCTTCCGGAGTGACGGTGCCGTCGGTCTCGACAGTCAGCGAGAGCTTGTCGTAGTCGAGCTCCTGCCCGACGCGGGCGTTCTCGACCTTGTAGCTCACCTGACGCACCGGCGAGTAGAGCGAGTCGACCGGGATCAGCCCGATCGGCGCATCGGCCGGACGGTTGGCGACAGCCGGCGAGTAGCCCTTGCCGGTGTCGGCGGTCAGCTCCATGTTGAGCGTCGCGCCTTCGTCGAGATGGCAGATCACGAGATCCTTGTTCATCACCTCGATGTCACCGGTGACGGCGATGTCGCCGGCGCGGACTTCGCCCGGGCCAGTGGCCGAAAGCTGGAGCCGCTTCGGGCCTTCGCCTTCCATCTTCAGCGCGATCTGCTTGACGTTGAGGACGATGTCGGTGACATCCTCGCGCACGCCGGCGAGGCTCGAGAATTCGTGCAGCACGTTCTCGATCTTGATCGA
>VFQN01002784.1_pt1 | contig 26203 bp, 13 predicted proteins | sample 3512371 | NCBI WGS metagenome assembly VFQN01 (sample SAMN10412370, study PRJNA504923) | tailings metagenome | isolation source: Replicate 2 from Balatoc abandoned mine | place: Philippines: Itogon, Benguet | collected 2017-08-28 | reverse complement strand
ACTAACTATCTCACTTACCAATAATATAAAAATACTTCAAATGATCTTGATCATTCGATGATAATACAGATTGAAATACATTTACTAATACTTTAAAATAATCTGATCCTTCACCAAAATTCTTCACTAATGTTTTTATCACATTATCTAAATTCTTTGCTGCTCGAATCGTCTCTGACGAAAGATTTGCACCTTTCATCTCTTTACCATGATTTTCATCTGCTGTTAATCCTTCTGAACCTACATATTTCTCAAATTCTATTATATCATCAAAGTCAGGTAAATATTTCACTGCTTCTGAACAATAATACATTGAAGCTGATCGAACCATACGAACATATCCTAATGCATTACCAATCTCTGTCACCAGTATACGGAATTGATCTAAATACGTTTTATTATCGGTTACACCTAATTTACGTATTTCTTTGACAATATTCATTGCATTCTCATAAGGATAAATGTTATTAATTTGTGCTGTATTCTTATTTTTACGATACCAACGATGTTCTTTTGATAATTGTGCTCGAATATGTTCATCAAATAAGAACTGTGAGAAGATTTTAAACTTTAATGATAAGAATTGATAAGTAAAGTTTACTGTAGTATTTAATATACCTAATCCATGTTGACGGATTGAAGCAGCAATCGATTGAATTTTAATCGTATTAATATGTTTTGATGCTTTATCTGGACGATATTCAATAAACTGTTGTAAATTTAAATTATAATTAAATCTACTCACAAATACATGAATATTTCTCATGATCTGTAAGATATCTAATCCTTGATCTAATGAACCCATTGGTAAGTAATTATCCATTAAACTAATATTATATTTCTCATAAGCTAATGATCTCATCTCACTATAAGTTCTCCAATCATGTAATGCAATGGTTGTTAAATTATAAAAATTATAATCTAAATAATGGGTAACTTCTTCTTTAATTGAAATTATACGATTTAATATATATAATGGTAATAAATCAAGGAATGGTTTTAATATTTTCATATTCTCTGTCTTAGGATTTAATGATATCATATGATCTAAATGCTTGGTATGGATATGATATCTTAAATCATTTTCTATATCACGACATAATGGTTTAATAATCTCATTGTTGAGAATGTTAATTAAATATTGACAATAGTTATCATAGTAATATTCTTTCTTTTTCTCTTCTTTCTCATATAAGATATATTGTAAGGCACTTTCGCCACCGTCTTCGAAGATACGATAGATGTACGGTAAACGATTCACCTCTGTCGGTAAGGAATAAATCGATTTAACAACTGTCGGTAGGACAGAAGTATGGAAGAAGATGAAAGAAGTTGATAAAGAGGATGTCAATTCTTTCTGTAAATTTGATAATGCAATTAATTTGTTACCTAATGTTTGTAAACGTGATGCATCTTTATCACTTCGAATTGATGTATTATTGGACGAGATTACTATTTCTACTCACACCGATCACATTGCTTGCCGACATGGTGTGCCGTAATCAGTCGTTTTCAATAAATAGATTAATGTTTTGGTGACTGACAATAGATAGGATTTATTTAAATCTAAATTACGTAATCCTTCAATCTTAAATTGGATTGGATGTAATAAGGAACTCATTGCCGAACTCACCGAACGATAGAAAACAACTAAGAATTCGGTAATCACCGTATTCTTACGAACGATCGTATATTCGAGTGATTTCAAGATCTCGAGTAATGAGATTACCTCTAATAGGATCGTCTTATTCATTGGAATTTGTAAGATTGAATGCATTACAAAACATGATTTTGTTAAATAATGAACACGTTTTACTAATGATAATCCTTTCAATAAAATCGTTGCATAAGAATCAATCGATTGAAGTACCGTTGTATTTTCATTACATAATGATGGTTGTAAACGTGATTCAGCTAATATCATCCATGCTTTACATTGTGCAGTTAATAAAATACTTTTACTTTCAAATGAATTATCAAATTTCTCTAAATATTGTTGTCTCGCTAAGTCAGGTTGTAATGGATCTAATTTCTTTGCTGATTGAACATCAATAGGAACATTCGAGGTTAAGAACTCACCAATACAGAACATCACATTCTCTGACAGGATCACTAACGGCATCGTCTTTTGTATCGACCAGATAGAACGATGTAACTTCATATCAGGTTGTTGTCGACGTGGCATTAAAGAACGATATAGAGCATAGATGCCAATACAACCAACAATCGTTAATCGTTCATTTAATTCAACGTTCGTACCAATAATGGATAATGTATTCTCAATCATTAACTTTAAACCATTTAATAAGAAATTTTCAATAAATTTATCATTTTCACGGACATGGATAATCGTTGGAGTCGAGGTGATACCATCAGCTTCATCGAGGACATTTAATTTCACTTCTTCGAAGTTTTGTTCAATACAATTCTTAAAGATTTCACCTGATAATACCTTTGAATCTAATGATACTAATAATGCTTCAAACTGTATAATAATCTCTGTACTTGTACCGAATGATTGTGGATCAGAACGTGAGAAAGCAATCATTGACTTATAAGCACCCCAAGCACTTAACAGGTTATCATTCTGAGTAATTATCGTATCTAATGTGATTAATACGGTTAATATCTCACTTAATGAGAACAGGACAGACATGAGGTTCGTCTTCTCTAGTAATGAACGATATAAAGTGTTGTTTGGGTTGTACAAAGCTGACAATTGTTGGATTAAGTTTAACACCACTAAATGACATCTTTCAACGAAATTTGATAATTCTTGTAAAAATGGTAAAAAATTCCCTAACATTTTCTCCTTCACACCAATATGTTCTGTATTGACTAATGGTGTGTATTGATGGTTAGAAGAAGCTTTATTATCGTCAGAATTAGCATCTTTACGATTATCCCAATTCTCAACGGGTAAACTACCAAATAAACATAAGGGTTTATAAAACTTTAATTCAGCAATTTCCTTTAATTGTGTAATCTCTTCACCTAGATAAATGAATACTAATAAGGTTTTCCTTAAGTTTTCTTGTATATTATTAGGGATTAACTCTTGTGGTGCAACACGTTCTTGTGAATCATTTAATAATGTAATGGTAGGGTGTTGATGTCGTTTAGTGTTACGTTGTAATAATTCATGACAATTTAATTCATTAATTTTTTCTAATTGTTGTTCATGTTGTTGGATGAAGGTAAATAATAATTGAACTTGTTCATCAATCGGTTTTTTGGTGGTTGCATCCGCTTCAAATGCTCTTGCACGTGATTCATCCATTTCTATACTTGACCTTTTATTTTCCTTTGCTTTTGGCTCAGACGATTGTGGTGAATCTCGCGGGAGATCGGAGGGCTTTGTTGCTTTCTCGTTATTCAAAGATCTTTTTTGATCTTTCCTTGTGGAGTTTTCTAAAAATAGATTTTTCAGAAATTCGACTATTAGAAGAGACAAGGAGTGGTGTATTATTATGGAATCATCGTATTTTGTTTGATCTGGTTGTTGTGTGGGAAAATGACGTTCTTGTTGCATTTTCTGCTCTTGTTACTGCTTTTGAATTGCTTTATAGTTGTTCATACGTTTTTTCCACTACAAGGATACTCTGCAGTAGTCCAGCGTAATCTTTTGAGGCTTCCTTTAAGATCTGTAGCTCAGGAAAGTGCAACCCAACTGCAACATGTAGGCTTCATCGTCGATGGCAACGGACGATGGGCTCAACAACGAAACTTACCACGTGCAAATGGTCACTCACAAGGGGCAAATGTCACTTTCGAAATCGTAAAAGCGAGCTTTGAAGCAAGCATCCCCTACATCAGTCTTTATCTCTTCTCTACAGAGAACTGGTCACGACCAAACTACGAGATCCAACACATCTTCGAATTATTGAACGAATATCTGGTCAAATATGTGAATTTCTTCATCACACATAAGATTCAAGTTGTCACAATTGGCCAAATTGACAAGCTGCCCGCTCTCAGTCAGAGGATTGTGAACGAAGTTGTTGCAAAAACTGCCTCGTTTGCGACCTCGACATCTGGAAGGAAGGTCTTATGTCTGGCACTGAGTTATGGTGGAAGGAATGACATACTCACAGCACTCGAAAGCATTGCATCGAATCCCTCCTCTTCAACCCTTCCCTTAACTGAAGAGCTCATTGAAAGACATCTATCACTGGGAAGATTAGATCTCCCATGCCCAGATTTAATTATACGAACTTCAGGAGAAAAAAGGTTGTCTAATTTCTTTCTCTGGCAAGCTGCCTATAGCGAGTTAGAGTTCACTGATACCTATTGTAAGAATTGTTGATTATTTTCCTCTGATATCACTCTAATCCTAACTATATCTTTATAGGGCCTGATTTAACTGTCAACGAACTTCACTCAATTTTTCAGAGGTACTACAAGAGAACTCGTAGATACGGCGGGATCAGAACGAGCGAGCCTGATATTCTCTGATAGTTATCGTATTGGAGTGTTTGTGAAGATTAAAGATTAAGGTCGAAGATTCATTGTTTCCGTCGCTCCTTTTCATCTAATTCACTTCTATAACTCAAAATTGATTTGCTCTTATTACTTTTTTTTAATAGTTTTATCTTATAAATACAAATAAATATGAGTGAGTCTACATAGAATGAGAAAGAGGAATGAATGAGTGTGTTGGATGATTCGTCGTACGATAATAAGAATATGTTGGTTTAATGAATGAATCAATAATGCTGAAATGAATTGAAAGGGAATGAAGAAAGAAAGATTCAACGACATATATTATTATACTCTCACTACCCGTTATTAATTCAGACTACATTTACTAATATCAAAATTGTACAAATCTTTCTTGTTATCTTCCATCAAAGATATATATTCTCACCAAATACCACCCACAACAAACAAATAAGAAAGAAAGAGAAGGAAATGAAAGGAGGAACCTTCACTGATTTATTTCTTGTCTCTTAATTCTTATTATACAATGGTAACGATGCAATAATACATGCTATGATATCATAAGATGAGAGCGTAAAGAGGATTTTGATCTACATCTCTTCCGTTATCGATAACGAATGTAATCATGTGTAAAATTTGAAGATAGGAGGGAAACAAACCAACAAATTGAATCATTAATATTATATGGTAGATTCATTCATCTTCCTTGACATTCTTCTTTTTCATTAGAATTATAATTATTCTTTCTATGGTATAACCATGAGGAAGAGTAATGATAGATAGTAGTAAAGTCGCGAATTAGAGCGCGATAAATCAGAGAACAAGAACGAGAATGTTAATCATCTTTGTACTTTCAACAGCTTTCCATTTAATAATTGCAAATAATTTGCTTCCAATCTCCTTGCGATCTTTCGATAATATTTTGAATAGATTATGATCGCAATCCTTCCATCTGACAACAACAACATGAGAAGAGGTTATGTGGAGGAATCAATGATAACGAAGTAAAAAAACAAAAGACTTTTCCTTTTGAATTCACAAGCAAAGGACATGCAGAAGGAAACTTTAATCCTGTTGCTTGAAGTAAGTGGAAAGGGATCTTATTAGCTCATTCAGATAGGGAGAAGGAGTAGAATAGAGCAATGATGCACACAAAAGATTAAAAAACAAAAGAAAGACAAAACTACAACAACAACAACAAAAGTTAGGGAAACAAAAGAAGAGGAGAGAAATAGAGATAGATAGAAGGGGAGAGGGTTCGTAAACAGAAGGAAACACATTGGAATTATGACGTTCACTGAATAAAAGGGGAATATTGAAATAAATAGAAGAACACTTTAAACAGAAATTAGAAAAGCAAACAAGAGAATGGAGGGGGGAGGAGGAGGAGGATGAGGAAGAAGAAGCAAAAGAAAGTAGCGAAATCAAAGGAGGACGACCACTAAAGCACGGGAAACCAGTCTTCTTGTGTTTAATCGGAAGTGTTGGAAAAGATAAAAGATAAGCTTTCCCATTTATCAGGACTTCGAGTCAACTCATTAACTTCGCGCTTCTCTATGATTGTTAGTTCTTATCTCTTAATAAACTCAATGAGTAGGCATTGATAAAAGCATGACACCAGAGGTTTTGAAAACAAATAAAATAAAACTCGTTAGGACTACTAATCTTTTCTAAGTTATCAAAAGCCTATAACCGAAAAATCGCATTTCAAATCGTCATTAAAGGTTTTTCAGTCTCTCTCATAACTTATAATCTAACAGGATTCCATAAAAGCCCTCCTCCATCCATTCGATTTATATCATACCAAAAACTATGTTCTAATCAGCTTAAATCTTCCTCTCATTCTATGTACGAAGTACAAAAAACAATTTAAAGTAACAAATCTTTAATTTTTATGAATTATTCTCTTTGTTGTATGTTATTTTCTCTTGTTTTGGGCATGTAACAAAAGCCCTGGGAGAAAATGAAAGGTGGTTCACTACTTCATTATTAAAATTGATATTTTACCAATGCTTGTTTCGCTTTCTCACTACCATTCTCTGCAGCAAGACGATAATATCTTAATACTAAATTTAATTTCTTTCCTACACCATATCCATGTTCATGACAATATCCCATATTATATAATGCGGGTGCATATCCTTGATCTGCTGCAATTTTATAATGTTTAACCGCTAAATTATAATTTTTAGGTACACCAATACCATTGAAATAGGAAAAACCTAAATTATTATGTGCTGGTGGATAATTACGTGCAGCTGATAATTTATAATATTTTACTGCTTCTTCGGTATTCTTCTCAACACCAAGACCAGAAAAATAACAAAATCCTAAGTAATAATAGGCTGCTGCATCACCACGATCGGCTGCCTGTTTATACCAATAAGTTGCTTCAGCAAAATCTTGCTGAATACCGTGACCATTCTCATAGCATAAACCTAATTTGCATTGTGCTGGTGCATACCCTTTCGTTGCACTCACTTGAAACCATTTAACAGCTTCTTCGATGTCCTGCGCTACACCAGTACCGAAGTAAAAGGCAACACCAAGGTTATATTGGGCAGCAGTATAACCTATCTGAGCACTTTCTTGATAATAGCGGATAGCTTGAGGCCAGCTCTGATCTGTGCCAAATCCACGCTCGTAACAGTAACCAAGATTAAAGGCTCCTGCCGCATCACCTTGAACAGCACTAGCATGATACCAATGCACTGCAGTCTTAGCATCTTGCTTGACACCGTAACCGTGCTCATAACAGAGACCTAAATTACACTGTGCACCAGCATATCCTTGTTCAGCAGCTAATGTATAGTACTTGACAGCTTCAGCATGACTCTTATTAACGCCAACACCGGAGAAATAACATGATCCTAAATATGCTTGAGCAGCAGAATAACCTTCATCAGCAGATGTCTTATACCAACGAATACTTTCTCTTTTATCTTGAATAATACCTAAACCTTCCGAATAACAGACACCAATCAAGTATTTGATATACATACGACCAAGATCGTAGTTACCGCCTATACGCGCAACCATCTCTTGTAACCATGGATAAAGTCGTGTTCCCATTTCACGGGCTAAGTCAGTATCTTTACCGACGCCACCTTGTCCTAAAGCATACATTCTCATAATAAAGCATTCAGCAAGTTTAGAACCTTTAAAGACAAGTTCGCGTAAAGAATCTAATGCTTCAGTGTTATTGCATTGGGCTGCCTCGTAATAAAGTCGAGAAATCTCGGAAGGTAAGCGAGCCGAAGAACCACTGTCATCACCCGTGGTGAAAGAAACCATCGAGTGCATCGAATGAGATGAGCGGTTTAAGGTATGATTACTATAATGACGGTGGAGGTTATGACTGCTCATACTATGACTTAAACTCAAATGATAATTAGATAAACCATTTGGGCTCAAGTTATGATTGCTCATACTTCTACTCATTACACTTGCATCATCATGACTTGTCAAATTACTTAAAGTTCGATGACTTGCATTCATTGGATTGACACCAGACATATTCATACTAATACGACTTGAAGAAGTTAAATTTTGACTTTTATCACCTTCATCACCTGAAGCAGATGATGCTGCATATTGTAAGAAATATTCAATAATTTGGCATACATATTCCTCTTCAATCCCTAAATCTAATAATAAATCAGGATTACGATATAAACGACGTCTTAAAATATCAATGGTTAATACACCAGTTCTTACTAATACAGTAGAAATCTGTTGTGCTGCTTGTGATGGTAATCCAATATGATAATGAAGAAATTTTGCGATTTGTGCTTTTTCTTCTTCCTCAGGAATCTGTAATTGACTGGTGGGATAAATATTGGTATCACTCATAGTAAAGGCAGCAGAAACCATTGCTGTGGTGGGTCCATTCACTGCTGAGACATCATCTCTCGAAGTGGTGAGTGTAGGATTGACGGCAGAGTATTGAGGATATTGTTGTCTCTTCTGACTCATCGATAAATTAGCACTTTGTGGACGGAAGAAAGCATTTCTGGAGCTTGTTCTAGCTTGAACTTGTTGTTTTTCAAAGGTTTTAGCACGAATTGCAGCTTCTAAAGTTTGGATTTCAGTAAACATACTATGTTCATCATCACGTGGATCACCACCTAACTCCTCTTCAAGTAACTCTAACAACTCTTCAGCTACCTCTGATGAAGTAGGACGTACTTTAGAAGGTGAAACATGAGGATCATAGGCAACACATGCAGTTAACAAGAAAGTTAATCGTTTAATAATAGTTTGATCATTAATATCAAATTGTGTTAATGCTTCAATAATTTGTCCTTTAAAATTATCAATACGTGGATTCTTACGTGAGATAATTTGTATTGCTGTCATAGCAAATGAAAAAATATCAGATGCTAATTCGGATACTTTACCAATACGTATTTCTGGTGCCATAAAACAAAATGTACCAACACGACTTTCTGCTGTCACTTCAGATAAATGATGTTTTGCTGGCCCAAAATCACATAATTTAATTTGTAATTTATCAAATACTAACATATTTTCTGCTTTGATATCACGATGTTTAATATTTTTGGAATGCAAAAATTTGATTGCATCAGCTAAATCACATAACCACGCCATAGTTAAATTGGTTGGGAACCGTGTAAAAGATGGATCACGGATGATTTTATCTAATGAACCATATGGTGCAAGTTCTAATACAATTTGCATACAAGAACCATTCATAACATATCCATAACAGGATAAAATGGTTGGATAGGCACCTAAATATTTCATTAATAATAATTCATTTTCAATGGAACGACGTTTAATATCAGCTTGTGGATCATCAATATTGCGGATGGCTTTAATGGCAACCTTGAAACGACGTTTGTAATTTCCCAAGAACACTTCACCAAATCCACCTTGGCCAATTTTGACTGATGAAACTAATACATCCTCTTGTGGTAATTTTAATTCTGACAGGAGTTTTAACCGAATTGATAATTGATCGTTGTTTAAGCGATCATTTTCAACTAATTTTGCAACAAATTCAGTATCCATTGTATGGTGATAAGAATGACGGAAATTTTGATCAAATACATCCTCAGCTGACTCGGCAGGAGAATCGGTCTTGTTTGATTGGGATCTTTGGTTTGGTTCGTATTTCTCTTCCCATAATGCTTTCATCCAATCAGAATCAGATTTCACTAATTTGGTCTCGGAAACTGTTAAAGCCATATGTTTGTTTAAAGCAAGAAACTTGCCTAAAGTGGCAGGATATGACTCAATATTCTTTTTCAAATTAATAAAGTTAATTTCATATTTACTGGTGTCAGATAAAACAATTTCATCCAGAATTTTAACAAAAGCAGTCTTAAAAGCGGATCTTGCATCCTATATAAACATTTTCAGATTCGATTCGTTGAAATCTATTCAAGAAGATCATTTCTTACCTCAAGATCTTCATTTCTTCTTTCATCGTAATCAATATCATCAATAATATTTAATGATTGGGCAATTTTATTAATTTTTTCATTTAATTTTGCAAAATCTGCTGCGCATCCATTACGGAAAGATGGTTCAGTCATACCTTGAAATTGTTCACGAGTATAAAATTCTTCAACATATCCTTGAACTTCTTGTAATAATTTTGCCATTTCTTTAATTAATTCTAATTCTGTATCATCTGCTTCATCAAACATCTGTGGTGTCGTCTTCATTGCAAGTACAATATTATCAAAAACTTCACAGCGTTCAATTAATCGAATACAATCAGCCCATTGATATTCTTCAGACACTAAATCTGCTCGTAAATTTTGCAAGAGTCCCATAGAATGGGCACAAGCTTCAATATCTGCACTCATGAGATTAAGGTTGAATGTAAGGAACGGAATTCAATAGAACGTTTTGAATAATGAAACTCCTTCAAATATTACTTCGAAACCCCCCGAAATCTCTTGAAACTTACAAAGTATCGAGAGAACCGATCAAAAATGTCAAGGTGCAAGCACAATAAATAATGTTCCTTTCCACCTTCACAGCAATCGAAAGACCTTTCCTCGAAGAATGAACTCGTTGAATGGGTCGTACGGAATCCAACTTCCAACCCTTTTCCATCAAATTATATGAGAGGCTCTCTCGTTGGTTATAGATTGCCGACGATCCCTTTTCCTGGAAAGAGTGGGAAAATTAGAGGTTGAGTGGAGTGTTTTGCAATGAAAATGGGTTTTTAGGCATTTGGCCCATACACCTAACCGCGAAACTTCGAAATTCCAAAAACGGTAGCGATGGGGAAGATTCTTTCAAAAAAAGAATTTAAACTGTCAGTCCAACCTTCGATTCAAAAAAACAAAGCATCGTTCAATTATGGCTTAGTTGCAAACTTAATTTTCTCGGTTTTTAAGAATAGAGGACCGCCTTCGTCTTCCACGAACCGGTTCTCGAACTTCCTCATCTTCTTCATCCTCTTTTGGGCTATTTCTTGAAACGTGTTCTCGATTTCTATCAACTTCGTGATCTTCCATCACCCGATACTCTGCATTTTGTCGTGGGGCAGTATTTCTTCTTCCCTTTCCGTTACTTCCATTATTTGGCTCCTTCTTAGCAACATCAAGAGATTGTAGCAATTGGTCAAAGGCGCGATCATCATGATCATTCGCTCCTCGCCTTCCCCTCGAGCTCCGACGACCCCTTCGCTCAAACATAGATTGTTCATCATCGTCATCATCTTCTTCATCACCATCTTGACGAGACGATCGAAGGAATCTCTCCAAATCTTCATCAGATCGAATACGAATTTCTTCATGCTTCTGCACTTTCTTCTCGACTTGCTTCTTCATAAATGCTGGAAACAGTCCACCCCAAGAAGTCTTACGAACAGCTCGATATAGATGTGGAAAGTATTTTAATGTTGCTTTCGAATGATTATAACGCGTCACTTCTCCTGATGGGAGACATAAATCAAAAACCACATGACCTCTCTCTTTCATTGGTGATCGTAATATTCTTGCATATTCGTATCGAACATTATTTGGATGATAATTATCCCAATTTATCTAGTAATAATAGGAACAAAAAAACATGTTAGAGCGTTTATTCCACATCTCAAATTGAAATTTTACCTGGTCTAGAATATCAAGCATACGTATACCTTGTTTTTCATCTCTTCTTTCCGTGATACCAATAAATCGATTCAAGATTTGTAATGGTCTTAAAGTTTCAATCATTTCCTTTGTTAAAGGTTTTTTAAGATCATCAACCTCTTCTTTCTTCAACCATTGCGCTCGTGATAGTTCAGGTGCTGTTTTGATTTTATTATTTTCACGACTTGGATTTACAACCTTCTGAAGCATTACATAAGAATATTTCTCTTCTGAGTCCTTTCTAATTGTACCGCTGAAGACCTAATATCACATCGTTTGTTAATTCAAGGAGTTGCTCACGCTCATGTAACCTTACCTTTTGCGCAAAAGAGCACCATTGATCCTTCTTCAATGGGCAAAGTCCATCATGAGTGCAAGGTGCGATAATTTTTGCTTTAAGATCAGTATAAACATAAGTCTTTGGTGGTGGTAGGATCATCATCAAAGGTTTTAGTGGTTGTTCTTTCTTATTTGCCTTCGCAATCTTCTTAACACGTTGTCTTAAAGTTTCATTTCCTTTAAGATCTTCACCACTTAGAGAATCTTCGTCATCATCTTCTTCCTTCTCTTCTTCTTCTTTATCTTTTTCATTATCTTCGATTTCTTTTGGACTTTTTTTCTTTTCTTCTTCTGCTACTTCTTGATAAAGTTCAAAATTTCCTTTCTTATCAACTGTACTACTTAAATGAAGTAAATATTGTCGTGCAGTACGAACAATATGAGATCCTATAGGATTACCATTTTCAATAAATAATAAATATCCATTAGGTTCTAATAGTTCATATAACATCTGTGTTGCAACACGTCGAGTCTCATCATTGTGAAATTCACTTAAAGTATATGAACAAACAATTAAATCATAACGCTCATTCTTTTCTAAACAACGTCCAATAATTTCAGATGTTTTTGTCCAAAAAGTAGCATTTGGCATAATATCTTGTATCATAATATTCGCTGCATCAATCATTGATCGACTGATCTCTACTCCTGTGTAAGACATTTCCTTTGAAGCTTCTGGCCAGACTGTAGCAAGAGAGGCTGCAACAGTGGCAGGTCCACATCCATAATCTAAAACTTTTTTTGGGGTAAAACCTTTATTTGTATACATTTTGAGATCTTCAAGGAGGTGAGAAGTGATGGTGAATCTTTCAGGCATGTGGTAGTAAACATAAGCAGTTGTCTCTTCTGGACCATATAGATACTTTGTAGTTCGATTAGGCTTAGGATCAGTTGGCTTTTTGGCAGTATTATAATGTAAAGGGCGATTTAAATAGGATTTCATTTCATTGATATCAGTTTTCACCATCCATGATTTCAAACAACGACGAATTTGTGCTAATGTCCGATTTTCTGTCATATCTTTCTTTTTATTTTCCAACCATTGAGGTAAGTGGGTTACACGACGATAATGTGAATTCGAAAGAGTTAATAATCGTCTTCCTACATCTAATTGGGAATTAGGAAGATCAACATTTTCTTCATCTAAATCATCAGGATCAAGAGCTTTCAGAGTTTCAACGCGATTAATTGGGTCAATAGTGAACTCTGTGGGTTTATCTTCATCAGGTTGGATCGCAGGTTTGTATTGAACTGGGACTTGTTTTGGTTCTAACTTTGTATCAATATAATCAGAGTTATTCCTTCTTCTCGCAAAGCTTCGGGTTAGAATTGTCGAAGTACCTTCAACCCTGCCTTTTCTAATCACAGAGGAGAGAAGAGACGATCTAAAAGATGAGCTTCTTAGTCGTAACATATTTCTGAGGAATGAATGATGAAGAGAAGCGAGAAAATTGTTTCAATCGCCGGAATTCCACCATTAATGAATTCATCAAATAAGAGGTGTACCAGTATCCATTTTTATTATCCCTGTGATCCTTTGGATTTGTTGATAATCTGACCTCTGATCGACTCTTCAAAGTCTTTGTGCATCAGTTAAACTCTGAAGATCTCGTGTAGAAGATTTCACTGCACTTGTGCATTCGCCAGTTTGCTGAACAATGTTCCGCTTTATCAAAGATAACTTTGATGCAATAAACTTTTATCTCTTCTTTCTCATTAGTATAGCCACCTTTGCTCTTGGCATAAACAATTTATTTTCCATGGATCAACAAAAAAGTCAAAACCTATTAGATATGTTAGATACAATCATCTCAGGTGTCATTATCTTCCTTAAGACAATCTTTGTCATTCTCATCTGTAAAGATAATTCTGGAAAGTTTGATTCACAAACTGGGCCTGGCTTAAACATATTATTTTCCTCTTTTTCTGTGATATTATATGTGATTGCTTTTATTATTGCTTTCTCTATACCTCATTCCGATGATATTCATTCAAGTTTAACATTTATTATCTCTATTTTTAATATGCTTTATTGTTTTATTATGTATATATGGAATGCTATTCGATATAATAACGTGATGTCAAGTGAGACTGGATTTTATTTACCATGTGTATTATTATGTTCTGCAAGATGTCGATAAATCTAATGGGCGTGTTATTTGAATCTGTATGAAGGATCGGAGTTAGAAGATTTCTATTCGAGATTATTAGAAAGCAATATAATTTCTCTGAATTCTTTAATCATAACTTCATCCTCTTTTGTATCTTTGCTCTTGCTTAACTTCTATTTCTTCTTCGATAATCCCTAATTTATATAAATATGTTGAAGTACTGCTTCTCAAACAAATAACTTTTCAATCAATGAGAATCACTTAACTTTACACAAAAAAAAAACAATCTACCTGTTAATACAATAAGTTACTTAAATTCTACTACTATACAAGAGAAAGGAAAAAAATACTATCATTTGTCCTTCCCTAGGATGAAATATAAAAGAGGTGTGTGAAACTTTCAATCCTCAGGGAAGAAACAGAAGCGATGTGACGACAATGAATTGAATGAACGAACGAATGAAAGAAAGAAGTAAAAAAAAATAAAACCATCAAATAGAAACAAATATTTTCTCAGAACAGCAAACAACCAATCCTATAATTGATGCTATAAACTATTCATCTTCATCACTATTCTAATCTGTCCTTAAGGAAAGATGAAAAGAGTGATACTCTGAACAAAGAAAGCTAAGGAAAGCAATGAAAAATTAAACCAAATAAAGCATGAATCAAAGTTTCAAGACCAAAAGAGAGGGTGATAATAATAATATCGAGACAAAACACACATACACATTAATTAAGAGAGAGATGGAGTTGATATCATTCATATGTTTATCGTTCTGAACTATGTATGTATGATGCATGTACGTGTATTTCTTTATTTGCATGTAATATGTATTCTGGTATAATGTGGCTTATGTACGATATGAGATATATATTTCTTATAAGATGCTATATTAATAATTTGGCATTGGAAAGCTTTTTATGAGAGGTGGTAAAAGAAACAAATAAAGCAAAAAAAAACAAATCAAATAAAGCAAGTGGCAAGGAAGAAAGAAAGAGAGAAAGAATGAATTTGAAGTGCGGATGTGTGTGTTTTTCTTTGTTGTTCACTACTCCTAAACTGTTGTTTGAAAATGGGGAATGTGGATACAATAAGAAATAATAGAGAAAGTGGTTATTGGATTAATCTAATTATTATAATAATTCGTTAGAGACAGAATAACTGCTCCTAACTGTATTGTCACATGATATACTTTCACAAAGAATCAGAATCCCTCCCTCCGCGAGGATATAGAAACAACATTAGAGTAACTGAATAACAAATATAAAGTAATGCGTGTGTAGCGGAGCTATTTTCTCACTTCATTCATATATATAAAACTTCAGGTCCTTTCCATTTCCTTCGCCACTTCTTTTGTAAAAGAGAAATATAAATATAAGTAAGTTATTATCATTTTCTTGTCGATCAGCAAGTAATTTGAACCAGTTTTGATCATTGTAGATAACTCTTCCTCTTGATTAAAAGACACAATAATGAAAAAAAAAACAAGCAAACAAACAATCAAACAAAAAGAACTTCTAAAAACAAATGTTAGAACTTCTTTCTCTCTCCTCTTCCCTTTCTCTGTTCCTCTTCAGAGAATTCTTCGCTTCTGAATCTTTCCTTTCTGATAACTCTTCTTCTTAATTGGGGAATAGTTTACGTGCGATGATAAAAATGACATCATGATTTGTTAAAAGTAGTCAATAGATTTCGAAAATACTCGAGTACATGTGTACTGTAGTGCATTACTAATAATGTCTCTTCAGTCTTTTCTTTTAATTGACAGGGTTTCCTTCAGAATCTTATTAGTTTTTAATTTCAGGATAATATTTCAAAGAATGTTAATGAAATAAGCCTGCGCTAATGCAGCTGAGATAAACATAATCGTCTTTAAGACAAAGAATAATCATAATCATTCGACAGATGTCATGACAAATTTCTAATTATATATACATCTATATAGATATACATATATAAATGCATGGAGAGAAGAAGTAGGAAGAAGAAGTAATAATAATCATGAGAACCATGTGAAGAGATAAAGAAAATTTCGATAAAGAGGAATGAGAAAGGGAAAGAACTAAAGAAAAAAACAAAAGACGACAAAGTAGCAATCAAAGAAAGCATACACGAAAAGAGCAAGTAGGTGTTAAACAAGCAAACATACGAAACAAAAAAACAAAGAAATTCTTCGCAGACGAATGTTTCTTAAGCAAGAAAGAAACCAACAAACAAGCAAACGAACGAACTTATTCGGAACACAAACACAAACAAGCTAATAATAATAGAATTGAACCAATACATATATCATCACTTTTAGTATTGTTGCTCTTGACAATGAATAGAATAGAGGGAGAAAGAGAAAGGCAGAACATAGCGGAGTACTACAACTAAAGAAACAACTTCACATCACAATGAAAAAAGAAAGAGATGCCACCAAATACATCGATGAAATATCTCGACTGCTGACATCATCAAAATCTTCAATATATATATTTTTATCTCTATAGAAACTCGAGATCGAGATTATTAAGGTTTATTCTTGACTTTAATAGGGGGAATGTGGAGGATGATTTCTCGGATCCATGCCTTGATAAGGGTAACCTGTAGGAGAGATATGAGGACGAGGTTGCGCCATAACTGGCGCATACATGGTCGGAGGAGCCTGATACATTCTTCCAGTCGGAGGGGCGGACATTGTCGGCATCACACTTCTATGATAAGAGGAGACCATCATACTCGAGTGTGGAGGCATCATCGCAGGTAGATTTGTAGGCGGACCGTATACTGTGTATATTGGCATCTGCTGTGGAGGCTGAGGTGGCGCCTGCATCATTGTCGTAGGTACAATCAAGGACGGTGCCGAGTAAGGGCCATTTGATGGATGAGAAGAATGAGAATGAGATGTGTAGGAGCTGTTAGTTGGTGATGGAGCTGTAGGAACCAAAGGAAAGGGTGAAACCCCGCCAGGGAACAATTCCAATCTCATTTTATCATTATCAACTAAAGAAGCGAGGTAATCCTGTAATCCATGACTAAAACCACAATCATATTGAACTGAACCAATTAAGACCTGATTCGTTGATGTTACTGCATGATAAGCACTGGCGACACCAGAACGAGTGAGAGGATAATGAACAAAACCATAACCACTTTGAACACCTTGCGCCTAGAAGAATTAGATTACAAAATGTAAGAGAAGGAAGGAAAAATGAATTACCCGATCACTGACAATCTTTTTGATCGTTACATCAACTAATTCACCAAATTGACTGTACAGTTCACGTAGAGAGTCTTCCGTGATGAGAACACGAGGATCTCGTGTATTAAAACCGACATGAACCTGAGCGGTTGGTTCTGTTCTCACTTTTTCCCCTCTTTTCCTTTGTCGAAGTGGTTTCTTACTTGGGTTATCTGAAGCCCAGCCAACTCGAATAGCTCTGCCAAGCATGACCTTTCCATCCATTGCCTCGATAGCTGCAGCTGCCGACTCGCTATCATGGTACTTCACGAATCCATAGGAGAGATGAGGTTTACCATCCTTACTGGTCTTGAGTTGAGCCAATTCAATCGGTCCAAACGATTGAAAATGTTGGTACAAGTGCTCCTCTGTACAATAGTAAGATAAATCGCCAACAAATATCGTCCTTGAATAATGATGTCCTTGTTTCGATGAAGACTTTTGTGAGAAATCCTTATTCGAGTTCTCTCCAAACCCTTCTTCACCTCCCCCTCCTCCTCCTCCTCCTCTCATCATCATTCGATCATTCATCTCCATTCCACCAATCACAACAAGTCAAACTTGAATCAATATTTGAAAGAATGTGATAGAGGTGGTGGCAACGGTTAACACATCAGCAGCAGCTAACAGACAAAGTCGTAGTAGCTTTTTGTTCTTCGTATGAAGCACTGCCTCAGATCCTCACAGCGTCTGCCTTTCTGCTGCACATGTGCGCACCCCACTTCCTTCCCTTGCCCTTGGCCCAGCACGCCGGCGGGCGGGCGGGCAGATAAGAATAGAGGAATTGCTTTTCTTTGCAGTTTGTGTTATTGCTTTAAAAAGGCGTTTCACTATCAATTAAGATAATTTGTTTTTGATTGAAGCTTTTTGGGCTTTGATCATTCGTTTTAAAGGATAATGGAGGAAGAAGTTCCATCAACATCATTTGCAAATGATTTTGTTCAATCTTTTATCTCTTTAGCACTTGATTTGGTCAACAGTCCGGTTCATGAGGTGGAGACTGTCGATTCTTTGAATGACGTCCCTTTCGCCAACGGCAATAAGTTAGAAACTGCCTTTGAAGAGACTCCTAAGAAAGAAATTGCGATTTCAACAGTCTTGGAGGAGGACCTGCCGTCGGAAACTCAAGAGTCAGTAAAGGCAGAAGAAGTCAACGATGAAGCGAAAAATATAGCAGAGAATCCACCAGTGTCGGAGGCAGAGCTACCGTCCGAAACTCAAGAGTCAGTAAAGGCAGAAGTCAACGATGAAGCGAAAAATATAGCAGAGAATCCACCAGTGTCGGAGGCAGAGCTACCGTCCGAAACTCAAGAGTCAGTAAAGGCAGAAGTCAACGATGAAGCGAAAAATATAGCAGAGAATCCACCAGTGTCGGAGGCAGAGCTACCGTCCGAAACTCAAGAGTCAGTAAAGGCAGAAGTCAACGATGAAGCGAAAAATATAGCAGAGAATCCACCAGTGTCGGAGGCAGAGCTACCTTCCGAAACCCAAGAGTCAGTAAAGGCAGAAGTCAACGATAAGGCCTCCAGTGTAAACGAAATTAATTCTGAAAGTCTAACCCAGACTCCTGTAATTTCAGATGATCAGACCGAACAGGAAAAGGAAAAGGAACCTCAATCAAAGCCTGGTCAATTTACGGAAGGCCAGAAGGTCGAAGCAAATTATCGAGGTCGTGGCAAGTTCTATCCAGCCCGCATCCGCCGCGATCGACAAGATGGTACATATGATGTGGACTATGACGACGGAGAATCGGAGACACGAGTGAAAGAAGATCTCATCCGCTCGGTGGACCCAAGCGGGGAGAAGACAGAGACCGAATCGAAGCCTGGTCAGTTTACGGAAGGCCAGAAGGTCGAAGCAAATTATCGAGGTCGTGGCAAGTTCTATCCAGCCCGCATCCGCCGCGATCGACAAGATGGTACATATGATGTGGACTATGACGACGGAGAATCGGAGACACGAGTGAAAGAAGATCTCATCCGCTCGGTGGACCCAAGCGGGGAGAAGACAGAGACCGAATCGAAGCCTGGTCAGTTTACGGAAGGCCAGAAGGTCGAAGCAAATTATCGAGGTCGTGGCAAGTTCTATCCAGCCCGCATCCGCCGCGATCGACAAGATGGTACATATGATGTGGACTATGACGACGGAGAATCGGAGACACGAGTGAAAGAAGATCTCATCCGCTCGGTGGACCCTAAAATGACTAATGATGACGCTCTCCTAACCGATGTTGCCGATTCACAGAAAGAAGAGACCATTCAAAAGAAAGTTTCTTTCGATGAAGAGCTTACTCAAATTCCGCAGATGGATAATGTAGCAGAAGAAGCGATGAATCGAGAAGATAAAGATGATCAAGTTGATGCTATGAAAAAATCATTGCAACTAAATCTTGGTCCATTATCCTCTTCAACTGATCATTCAGTCCCTATTAATATTGTTGGCAATTCAAATCATGTAATTGAAAGTCATATCGAACCAGAAGGTCAAATCAGTTCTGATGATCATCAAGTTAAAGCCTTAGCGCGTGATGAAGTCAAAGTTGGGATGGAAGTTGAAGCAAACTACTCAAATCTTGGTCAATGGAATCTTGGAAAAGTCACTGCTGTTAATGATGACGGAACGTTTGACATTGATTACAAGAACGGTGAATTAGAGGAAGGAATTGATTTTGAACACATTCGAAGATACCAAACAACATCCGATCCAAAGGAGATCGAGGAGAAGAGAAGCGTGACTCAAACTTTTGTTGAAGGCGCCATGATCGAAGCGAATTATCGTAGTAAAGGCAAGTTCTATCCCGGAAAAATACGCCGTGATCGAGGAGATGGATCGTATGATGTGGACTACGATGACGGAGAGAGCGAAGTAAGAGTGAAAGAAGAGAATATTCGATTACGTCAAGCGGCGAAAGAAGACCCTTTACAAACGGGAAAGCCTCTTTCCTTTAATATAGGGCAGCGAGTTGAAGCTAACTATCACTGTCAGGGAAAATTCCTTCCTGCAGTCATTATTCAAGTGCATCAAAACGAAGGCACATATGATGTTCAATATGATCAAGGAGAAGAAATCGAGGAACACGTAAAAGAGGAATGCTTAGTATTTGTTGATACATTAAAACCAGAACCTTCATCCATTGAATTAATAAAGGAAGATACGATCAGCGAGAACGCAAAAGCTATTGAAACACTCACTGAGATCCAACCCGAGCCAAAGAATGAAGAGGAAATCACACAAAACTTCGCACCTCTATATTCTGAAGGTATAAGCATTGAAGCTAATTACAGGGAAAAAGGTAAATATTACCCCGGTAAAATTCGAAGTGCACGAGGAAATGGATTATATGATGTCGATTACGATGATGGAGAGTGTGAAATTAAAGTGAAAGAAGAAAATATTCGACCTAGACAAGATAAGTTACCACAAGATGAACAAAACGAGGTCGAGGAAGAAGCTGAACCCATTCAAAACTCCTCTTTGTCAGGGAAATCATTATCTTTCGACATTGGCAAACAGGTGGAGGCTAACTATCGATGCCAAGGGAAGTTTCTTCCGGCTACTATCGTGAAAGTACACCATCGCGAAGGCACGTATGATGTAAAGTATAACCAAGGAGAAGAAATTGAAGAACATATCAAGGAAGAATGTATCATTTTTCTTGATGATGTCAAAGAAGTCCAACAATTACCTCCTCCTGCCTTAACCTCTATCCCTCCTAAGGAATCACGTGAAGAAGCTGAAGTCTCCTTTCTCACTGACTTTCTACCTCATGATGAATTGGGAGGAGTCACGGAAGTTGTGGAATCAGTGATTCCTTTGTTCTCTGTGGGATCCGTGATTGAGGCGAATTATCGTAGTAAAGGCAAGTTCTATCCCGGAAAAATACGCCGTGATCGAGGAGATGGATCGTATGATGTGGACTACGATGATGGAGAGAGCGAAGTAAGAGTGAAAGAAGAGAATATTCGATTACGTCAGAGTAAAGATATTCTTTCAGAGTCAACAGAAGTAATTGAAGAACAAGTGCACAAACAAGAGCAACCTGAGGATTTGGTGGTAGAAAATGAGTTGAAAGTGGAAGAACTACATCAAGAACAGTTGAAGAGTGAAAAGTTCAAGGATAAAGAGCCACCATTGAAAGAAGAAGTGACATCAGAGGAAGAAAATTTACCAACCTTGTCAGTGAAGAACGCTAATTCTGTTATTCCCTCCGTCTCTTCAGCAAAATCGCAGAAAGATCAAGAACTAGTCAAGCAAATAGAGGAAAGTGCAGAGATTGTTCAAGAGAAGGAAGATCCAGAAACCTCAACCCAGGAAATTCCTTCTTCCTTTATCGCTGATTTGCCGTTATCCACGAAATCGCAAAAAGATTCGAAGAATGAAGAGCTGTTACCCAGCAGTAATTCTATTTTACCTTCAGAATCATCGACGAAATCGCAAAAGGAAGAAAAATTATCGACTAAAGAAGATCTTAATGAGATTGTTGAGGAGAAAGAATTATTACCAGATCAGTCAGATCTTATCATTTCTTCTGAGCCTTTAGCGGAATCTGTTACATCGCATAAAGAACAGCAGGAAGCAGATATCCCTAAAGAAGAGAGTATAAAGCTTTCTTCGAAAGAGAAAACTCAAGACCTTGTAAAGGAGGATGAATCTTCTAAAAAAGAGGTGAGGGAGGTTCTAAAGGAGGATGAAGGCGTTGTATCGGTGACAGAAGTAATAGAATCCTCTAAATCGCATAAAGAACAGCTAGAGACAGACTTGATTAAAGAAGAGACTACCAAGCTATTAGGGGAAGAATTATTCCTGACGAGTTCCATTAACAGTAATACCGATGTATTACCTTCAGAATCATCGATCAAGTCCCAAAAGGAGGAAGAATCATCATCCGCAAAACAGAATACAGTAATCTCTGAGAAGAAAGAAGAATCAACGACTTCCACCAAGGAGATCTCTTCGTCTGAGTTACCGTTAACATCATCTACGAAATCACAAAAACATGCAGAGGCAGACTTCTCGAAACAGGAAAGTAAAGAGCTTGTAACGGAGGGTAATTCTTCTAAAGAAGAGGTTAAAGAGGCTTTGAAGGAGGATACAAACGTAATATTGGACAGCTCGGTGAAAGAAGCAATAGAATCCGTTGCATCGCAAAAGGAACAACGAGAGACAGACTTCTCTAACGAAGACAGCAAAGTAAAGGAGGAAGAATTATTGCCTAATACCTCATTGAAGAGTTCTACCTCTATTTTACCCTCAATGTCATCAAATAAATCGCAAAAAGAGAAAGAAAAGGAGCTTGAAGAAGGAGAATCAAAGAAAGCCGTGGCGGAGAGTAAAGAATTTTCAAAAGATATTCTCCCCTCGGAGAACTCTGCGAAAGAAATCCCTACTCGACCAACAACGACAGAATCCATTCAATCAGAATTTGAGGAACAAGAGAAGGAATTATCGAAAGAGGAAGAACGACTCCCTAGTAGTTCCGTAAAGAGTACTAAAGATGATGTTTTGCCTTCCAACTCATCGACGAAAGTGCAGAGAGTAGAAGAAAAGTCTTTCAGCGAAGAGAGTAAAGAGAGTAAGTTCGAACTATCAGAATCCTCTACGAAGTCAAAGAAAGAAAAGGAAATAGAAAAAGAGAAAGAGAGTCAACCAAAGAATGATTTAAATTGTCCTTCCCTTGAATCTCGTCCTTCTTCTGCTCTTTCTTCAAAGGCTTCCCTTCCTTCTTCCCTCTTACAAGCAGTGAATGCGAAGTCAATTTTGCCTTTATTAGAAAGGAAGCATTATAAAGACTCTCCTTCCTATCAAGAAGCAAAGAAAGACATCGCTACTGAAGGAGATCGTTTAGTGAAAAATATTCAATTAAATCAAACAAAAGTACAAGAATCGATGAAAGAAGTGACATCATTAAAAACTTCCATAAAACAGCATCAACAGAAATTAGATGAAATGACAAATCTTTGTCTTTCATTCTTATCAGATTTAAAATCATATCGCACGAATTAGAGATGATGATAAACAATAATATTAATGATTGTGAAAGAGTACTGCTTGTGAGGATATATCTCCATCATATTATATGTGTCAAGTAAAATCTGCTTTCACATGTTTGTTTGCATGTTCGCGTCTTTGTTTGCTTGTTTCTCGTTTGTTTGTTTGCTCGTTTGCTTGTTTTCCTCTGTTTTTGTTTGTAAATTTTTGTCTTTTTCCTCATTTCAATATGAATGAAGGAATCAAATAGATTTTGTAATAATAGTCGTAGCAGATACTGCGAAAGAATGGAATATGTGATAAGAAGTGCAACAATGCTTGTTAATTTTAGTTCATACATCATAATCGATTAACTTAGACTTCTGCCTTCTTTTTTTCTTTTTTTTTTTCTTTTTCTATGTCATTCTCTCTCATTTCATTGATATTCTCTTAAGATTAATATTAATAAGACTAAATCTTTTCTCTTGACGGCTTTAATTAGGATGAAAATTATGGAGCACTGTTTAACCATTTTTATTAACACAGTGACTTAGATGTGCCGGTCGTTCAAGGGGTGGTAGATATAGGAGAGTAGAGTGATTTAATTGGCGGAGTAAAATTAAGTCTGTTTGGAAGATCTTTTGTAACAAATTACTTTTATGTCCTTTCGTTTTCTGAGGAACTTTTGTAACTATTACAATAAGAAGATTCATTTAAATTCTTCTATGTGATTACTGGTAGAAGTGCCAATTATAAAAATCAAGTAGAAGTAGTGGTGAGATAAAGTGAACTGACGTGATGATGAAGAGTGGGAGAAGAAGAATGCCTGTTGAATCCTTCATAGAATTTTCAGTTTGGAAGATGAAAGATTTTGATCACTTGAAATTCGATGATGATGATATCTCATCATATCATATCATAGAATATAATATCATATCATATAGCATTCGTCAATAATCTACACAGTCTATATCGTATATAAGAATGATTATTATTATTGTTGTTGTTGAATCCTTATTCCTGTTGGTTTCTGCCTTTGTTGCTCAGGCTCTTTTACAGCATTCCAAAATACCTGCTTACCCTAATGCGGTGATTATTGGTGGAGGACCAACAGGCTTGGTCTCAGCTTTAACCTTACAGGAGTTGGGATGGAAGAATATTCTTGTAATAGAAAAGCTTCCAAAGGAATCTATCGATTCTTCCCGGTCATATACGTACTTAATCGATGGAAGAGGACAAAAGATATTAAACACTTTAAACTTAACTCGTCTCTTACCACAGTATGGTGTTCCCTTTACTAATATCACTCACTTTAATGAAATTACAAACAAAGGCGAACTAAGAAAGAAAGTCATCAGTGTTATTGGAATTCCAGAAGTTGATCGATATTTCATCCTTCGAAATGTTTTTCTTGATCTTCTAAGAAATGAGATCGATCGAAAGAACTTTGAGATTTCACCTAATCCAGATGCATCTCTTGGAAAGATTCAATTGATTTATAACTGTACAGTTCAGGATATCAATATTCAGTCAGATGGAAAGCTATTATTGCAATGTCTCAAAGAAGAGAAGACAGAGGAAGAAGTGTCAGAGCCATTGTTTCCAAATGGTGAATTTACTCTCACAGCGGATATCTTACTTGGGAGTGATGGAATCAACTCAGGTCAGTGTTATTTTTACATCTTCTGTTTCTTCACTAACTCTATCTCTGACCTCTTTTCAGTCTCGCGAGAATTTCTTCAAAATTATTCCAAAGAAAACAAACAGTACTTCCCTGCCGATACAACCTCTTCAAATATATTCAAGTGGTTTTTACCGAAAAGAAAAAGAGAAAAATCATTTGAAGTTGTGCAATTGGAATCAGATTCAGCAAATTTGCAATACAGATTTTTATTATTAAAGAATACAAGTGATTACCTGACAGTTAAAGATCTTTCAAAGGGTTCACTAGTGATTAAACGGCATCCTTTTCTTCCGGAAGAAATGTTTATCATCAGAGGGAAAGGCACTAGTTTATCTTTGAATTTCTTTCCAATTAATGCAAAAGTGAAGCAACTCCGATCAGCCGGTATTATTAGAAAGCCAATTGATCCAATCTGGAAGGTGAACTCTGATGGTGCTCTATCATATCTGAAAAAAACGTTTCCGCAACTCGTATGGGAAAATCTCATTGATGAGAATGTAAGATCAATTATACAATAGATCCCATTATTCTTAATTGCTAGGTTTTTTCAGGAGATTCGAAAGACCTTTTCTTCTTCTCCAGGAAGATTCCCGAAACCTCAATTTAGTATAGGGATGCAGTCGCCTATTTATTTACAGGATTTTAACGGTATGGGACTGTTGATTTGATGATATCGCTTATAACTTTCTTGTTGAAGAGCCGCGAAGTTATGTTGCTCTGTTAGGTGATTCTGCACACTCCTTTCCTCCAGACCTGGGACAAGTAAGCGCGTCGATATTAATGTTAATCGTGAGATTTGATTACATGATCAGGGAGTGAACTCGGCGTTGCTGGCTGTTTTCGAGCTCCGAGATAGCATCCGTTACAACCCCAGCAATTTAACGAAAGGTAACTACCTCTGCCATGAACAAATAGAGAAAGATTGAATTCGCATGTAGCATTGATTCAATATGAAAGAAAGCAGCAAATCGAATCCGAAGCTGTGGTCAAGTAAGGATAAATGTATTATCCCTCATATTTCTCTAAGCTTTTCTTTCTTAACCTAGACTTTGCTCTTTCGCCTACCCTTACCAGGTAAGTTTCTCTACGAGTAAAATCCATTCAGAATCAGTAATACTCCCTTTTCTAAGTACAATCAAAGTCGAGTCAAGAAGGCATTGTTCATTTTGAAATACTTCGCAAGATTAATTCTATCAAAGTTACTTCCTCCTATTATTGCTGCACCAGCTTTTCTGGAAATTTTAAAATATCCACAACTCCGTTATTCGCAGGTAAATGAAGAATAATTCTATTTTAGTCTCCTCTTATTTACGTTTCTTT